>Ga0272446_1006745_pt1 | contig 11793 bp, 10 predicted proteins | sample YNPCB0061_FD_194587 | JGI IMG/M metagenome (GOLD analysis project Ga0272446, IMG submission 194587) | Hot spring microbial mat communities from Yellowstone National Park, WY, United States - YNP-CB-006-1 | ecosystem: Environmental > Aquatic > Thermal springs > Hot (42-90C) > Sediment | place...
GATGTCAATAAAGACAGTAATAAGAATGATCAGTTTGTTGCGACTGGTGTTCATAAATGATGGTTTATTTTGATGAGTATATTGTTTACGCAAGCGTGTATTTTAAATTGCTATTTGATTTTTTTAGTTAGTTATCTTACATGTTTTAATATTTGATGACAATGGGAAAATTGTCCGCTATTTTAGGCGTTTCAGTCTTTAAGCATCTTCAAAGGATTAGTTATGAGCTAAGTATTGAGGGCGGATTCAGGGTAGAAGGCGGCAACCTTCGGCATTGTGCAAGGTTAGTTGCGAGCTTAGTAGGGTGCCGGTTGCCGTTAATTTAAAGTGACGCGATGAATTTTTTAATTCTGCTTAGTCCTTCAACGATCATTTCTCTTGTGGATACGTATGAAAACCGGACGAAATCTTCGCCAAAAACTCCAAAGACAGTACCGGGGAGGATTAGAACGTGTGCTTCTGTCATGATGCGGTCGCACAGTTCAGCCGAGGTTATGTTAAGTTTATCAAGTATTGCACGAACATTGACCATTAAATAAAAAGCTCCTTTTGGCGAGTGGCACTTCATGCCTGGAATCTTGTTGACTAGTTTTACCATCAGGTCTCTGCGGGCCTTGTATTCAGCGAGCATCTTTTTAACCTCGTCCTGTGGGCCGGAGAGCGCTTCTATGGCCGCGAATTGCGCTATAGTGTTTACGCAGGAGGTATCGTTGCAGGCGAGTCGTTCAAGGCAGGCTGCCATTTCCGGGTTTTTGGTGACGCCCCAGCCGATGCGATAGCCAGTCATGGCGTAAGTTTTGGAACAGCCGTTTAAGATCACTGTGCGTTCAGGCATCCCCGGGACGGATGTGATGGAGAAATGTTTACCGTCGTGCACCATCTCGTTATAGATTTCATCTGAGAGTACCCAAAGGTCATTGCGTTTGGCGATGTCGGCTATTTTTTCAAGGAGTTCTTGGGTGTAAACCCCGCCCGTGGGATTTTGCGGTGAATTGATGACGATTAGTTTTGTCTTTGGCGTGATCAGCGCGGAGAGTTCTTCTGCTTTAAAATTGAAGTCGTTTTCTTGTTTAAGTTGAATGGGTACGACCTTTCCGCCGAGGTATTCTGTTACAGAGCCGTAGATTGGATAAGCAGGATTGGGGATAATCACTTCATCACCTTCGTCTATAAGCGCGTTAATCATGTAAAACATGATTGGCTTGCCTCCGGACACCACAACGACGTTTTCTGGTTTATAGTCAACGCCGGTGTATTTAGCTGTGGATTCGGCAATGATTTTACGGAGGGCTGGCAGTCCGGGGGTGGGGGTGTAATGGGTTTGATTATCTTTAATTGCTTTGATCGCGGCGTCGTTGATGTTGGCAGGCGTGTTAAAACCAGGTTCTCCTATTTGCAAGTAAATAAGGCTTTTGCCTTGTGGTTTTAGCACTTCTTCTTCAAATTTTTTGGCTTTTCCAATGACGGAAAAGGCGTTTTCTGTTCCTAGGCGGGCTATTCTTTTTGATAATGGTTTCATGGGCGGTGGTTGTTATGGGGTCCGGTGTTCCAAGAACACCGGGCATCGGACGAATTGTTACTTTTTACGTGCGATTACTTTAAGCGCTTGCGCGATGATTTCTTTGGAGGTGATCCCGTATTTTTCCATGAGTTCTCGTGGTTGGCCGGATTCGCCGAAGGTGTCATGGATGCCGACCATCGCTACTGGCACAGGAAATTCTTGCGCCAAGATTTCAGTGACTGCGCTGCCCATGCCTCCGGCGAGCTGGTGTTCTTCCGCGGTTACCACGCGGCCAGTTTTTTTTACCGATGTTAAAATCGTATCGCGGTCAATTGGTTTGATTGTGTGTAGGTTGATTACTTCCGCGTCAATGCCTTGTTTATTAAGTTCTTCTGCCGCGTCCAAAGCTTCGGCTACCATGACTCCGCAGGCGATAATAGAAACATCTTTTCCTTTTTTCATAATGATTGCTTTGCCAATCTCAAAAGGGGTGTCTTTGGTTGTTACAACTGGCACTTTCTCTCGCCCAAAGCGAATGTATACTGGACCGTTTATCGCGGCCGCGGCCAGTACAGCTTTTTTTGTCTCATAGTAGTCTGTTGGGACGATGACTGTCATGTTGGGCAGTACCCGCATAACGGCTATCTCTTCAAGGGCTTGGTGGGTGGCTCCATCTGGTCCCACCGAAATTCCACCGTGCGCCCCGCCCAGTTTTACGTTTAATTTTCCGTAACAGATGCTGGTGCGGATTTGTTCCCATGCCCGGCCAGAGACAAAGACGCCGTAGGTGGTAACAAATGGTATCATCCCCGTCAGTGATAGTCCACCTGCGACGTTGATCATGTTTTGCTCAGCTATGCCCATGTCAAAGAATCTGTCCGGAAATTTTTCCTGAAATTGACAAGTCAGGGTGGATTTCGCAAGATCCGCGTCTAAAACGACAATTCTTTTGTCTTTTTCTCCAAGTTCTATCAGTGCGTCCGCCCAACCTTGTCTTGTTAAGAGCATTTCTCGTTGCATGTTGGTCTAGTTAGAAGAATTTATGCTGGCTTCCTCATTATCCAGTTCTTTTAAGGCCAGTATTAGTTCGTCTCGCGTGGGAGCTCGACCGTGCCAGCCTGCTTGGTTTTCCATGAAGGATATGCCTTTTCCTTTGATGGTGTTGCAGATGATGACGGTTGGGCGGTCTTTGAAGGTGAGGGCTTTTGAAATGGCGTCGTGGAGCTGTTTGAAGTTATGTCCATCTTCAACGACCAAGGTGTGCCAATTGAACGCTTCAAACTTTTTGTCTAAAGGGTGTACTCCCATCACTTTTTCAACATATCCATCTATTTGATATTTGTTGTAATCAACAAACAGGATTAGGTTGTCAAGATGGTAGTGGGCGGCTGACATGATTGCTTCCCAGCTTTGGCCTTCTTGAAGATCTCCTTCGCTGGAAAGGCCGTAAACGCGATTTGGCTTGCGCTGTGTTTTGAGCCCAAGCGCCACGCCAACCGCGATAGAAAGATTTTGCCCTAATGATCCTCCTGACATTTCTATGCCTTTGGGGTGAAAGCGGCTTGGATGGCCTTGTAGGTCTGATCCTAGCTTGCGAAAGGTCAGTAGGGTGGCTGGGTCAAAATAACCGCTTCTGGCCAATATAGAATAAATGGCTGGAGTAATATGGCATTTGCAAAAGATCATGCGATCTCGGTCTTCCATATTTGGCTTGGTGGGATTGTATTTCAAAATACCGTTGTAGAGGGTCACAAGGATTTCCACTGATGACAGCGAACCGCCGGGATGTCCCGATCCTGCCGCCGCGGTCATTTCCAAAATGTCTCTGCGCACGCGTAAGGCTTTGAGTTTTAGCGTTTTTTCATTGTAGATTGCTGGTTCGTCCATAAATTCATCTGCTTTATCTGGTACAGGTCACGGGTAAAATACTACCAAGGAAGGGCAAGGTCAATTTTATGAAAAGCTTCGTGTTGTTGTGATATGATGTTGTTAGACAATTAGTAACAATGTTTTATGCAGATTAACGATTTAACATGGATGATAGGCGGTGAAGCCGGATTTGGTATCCAGAGCGCGGGCAATTTCTTCGCGATGGCGGCAAGCCGCGGCGGACTTTACGCTTTTGGCAATCCTGAATATCCATCGCTGATTAGAGGTGGTCATAACAGCGACTGTGTGCGCGTAAGTGATAAATATGTGGCAATTCATAAGGAAAGACTGGATCTTCTTCTAGCGATGAACAGAGAGACGCTTGAATTGCACTTGAAGGAAGTTGTTTCTGGTGGGGGTGTGATTTATGACGCTGAAAATATCAAAATGGAAGGGTTGAATGTTCCAAAAGGGATTAAGCTGTTTAATGTGCCTTTAAAAAAATTGGCGATGGAAGTGGGAAAAGGGGATATAACAAGGAATACGGTTGGGGTTGGCGCGTCACTGGGGTTGGTGGATTATGATATTGAGATTTTTTATGAAATTTTAAGGGAAGCTTTTGCTCGTAAGGGCGAAAAAGTGATCAATGATAACCTTGCCGCCGCTAAGGCTGGTTATGATTTTGTGCGAGCAAATTACATGGGGCGTTTTGATTACGCGATGAAAAAGATTGAAGGTAGGCCTCCAAAGATGGTTTTGACTGGCAATGACGCGATCAGCTTGGGAGCAATCAAAGCGGGGTGTAAATTCGTGGCCGAATATCCTATGACTCCGAGTAGCTCAATTTTGCATATTATGGCGTCGCATGCCAAGGATTTTAACATTATAGTAAAACACACAGAGGATGAAATTGCCGCGATGAATATGGCCATTGGCGCTGGCTGGGCTGGCGCGCGCGCGATGACTGCTACTTCCGGCGGCGGGTATTCGTTGATGGTGGAAGCGTTAGGAATGGCTGGTATGTGTGAGATTCCTGTTGTTTGCGTGGAAGTGCAAAGACCCGGTCCTTCAACGGGTTTGCCGACGCGAACGGAGCAGGGTGATTTGCAGTTTATTCTGCATTCTTCGCAGGGTGAATTTCCGAGAATTGTGATAGCGGTGGGAGATTATAATGAATGTTTTTATAAGACTTTTGAGGCTTTCAATCTTGCTGAAAAATATCAGTTGCCGGTGATTGTTGTTTCCGATAAACATCTTAGTGAAAGTATTCAGACGGTTGAACCTTTTGATACCAAAGGCTTGAAGATTGACAGGGGAAAATTGCTCTCGCAAGAACAATTGGAGCATTTATTGGCCAAGAGCAGGGAATTTCTTGAAGCCCATGAAGGGGGCACGATGGTTCAAAAGGGTTTTGGCGGTCAGTCTGCTCAAGAAAATTACATTTCGCCTGATGGCAATTTTTTGCGATACAAGGTGACTGATGATGGTGTTTCACCGCGCACTATACCGGGCATGCCCGGAGGAATTCATCGCGCGTCAACGGATGAGCATGATGAGAGCGGGGATTTGACTGAAACCGAGGAAAACCGCAACATGATGATGGAAAAGCGTGCTCGCAAATTGAACGCGGTTTTGAAAGAACTGCCGCCGCCGGCGCTGATAGATTATGAGAGAAAACAAGTTAAGCCCGGAGCGTCAGATGTTACTTTCGTTACCTGGGGATCGCCAAAGGAGGCAGTCTTGGAAGCGATGCGGATGTTGGAGGCTGAGGGTGTTAAAGCCGATCTTTTGCAGATTGTTTATATGATTCCATTTCATGCCAAGGAAGTTACGGAAATTCTTGGCAAATGCAAGCGTTTGGTGGGGGTGGAGCAGAATGGGGAAGCGCAACTTTGCGCATTAATAAGGGAAAAGACTGGATTTCTCATTCAAGAGAAGATTCTGAAATATTCGGGTAGGCAGCTTACGGCGCATGAAATCTTTGATAAATTTAAAGCCTTAAAAACTATTTAACATGACTTTGACTACAAAAGATTTTGATACGGTGGCCAAGCCTGACTGGTGTCCCGGATGCGGTGATTTTGGGATACAGGCTTCAATGAAGATGGCGCTGGCTAAGCTTGGTATTGAGCCCCATAAGATCGCGCTGGTTGCTGGAATTGGTTGTAGCAGTAAGATGCCGCATTGGGTTGATACTTATGGTTTGCATACTTTGCATGGGCGGGCAGTGCCGCCGGCGGCCGCGATTAAACTTGTTAATCCAAAGCTGACCGTACTTATAAACGCTGGTGATGGAGACGCGTATGGGATTGGTGTGGGTCATCTTGTTCACGTGATGCGCCGCAATATTGATTTGACCTATATTGTTCACAACAACATGGTGTACGGCTTGACCAAAGGGCAGGCTACGCCGACCAGCGCCAAGGGATACAAGTCTCCTTCAACTCCTTTTGGCGCGATTGAGGAGCCTCTTAATCCGATCGCGCTAGCGTTGTCGATGGGCGCGACTTTTATCGCGCGGGGGTTTGCCGGTGATGTTCAGCACCTCGCGATGTTGATTGAAGAAGGCGTTAAACATAAGGGGTTTGCGCTTATAGATGTTTTTCAGCCGTGTGTTACTTTCAATAAAATCAATACTTATCCTTATTTCATGCAACGCGTGTACAAGCTGGAATCCGATTCATCTTATGATAAAACTGATTTTGAGATGGCGATGAAAAAGGCATGGGAAACTGAAAAACTGCCCATAGGCATTTTCTATCAGGTTAGTAAGCAAACATACGAGGAGCAGGAGCCGGGTATGGCGGATATATCCGCGACTGAACTAGATATTAGCAATGTGGACATTTCAAAAACGATGGAGAAGTACATTTGATCTGCTTTGTAAGTTTTTATGACTTGAAAGCCCAATAATTTAAATCAAGCTTGTCCATATTAAGCGCTCATCAAATATCTTTGCGTTCAGAGGTGACTTTTTCCCCGTTTATATAAACATGTTTAATGTCAGCGGCTTTGCCGCGGTAGATGAGTCTAGAAAGGATCTGGTCAGGGTGGCGGTAGAGACTTTTTTCTGGCGTTGGATCGGATGCGGCGTAATTTATGACTAGAAAATCAGCTTTTTTCCCTTTTTCCAGACTGCCGATTTCGTTGTCCATGGAAAGGGCTTTTGCTCCTCCAAGTGTGGCAAGATAAAAGGCTTCCGCAATTGTCATTGGCGGGCTATTTTCTTTGGAATTGGCAGAATTATTGTTTAAAAAGAGAGCGGCGTATTTTGAATTTTCAATGGCCTCTTTCATTTCGTTGAGCATGGAAAGCGAGTATCCGCCCGCGACGTCCGTGCCAAGGCCTATGTTAAGTCCGGCGCGCGCGTATTTGCGGTAAGGCATGATGCCGCTTAAAAGGAAGTTGTTTGAAGTGGGACAGTGCGCGATTTTTGTGTTGGTCTTTTTAAGCAATTTGATTTCTGGCGCGGACAGGTGGACGCAGTGCGCCATGATGGTCTTGGGGCCAAGAAGTCCCGCGCGGTGATAGATGTCGGTGTAGTTTCGCGTCGCAGGAAAAAGTTTTTTAACGAACGCGATTTCTTGGTTGTTTTCGGCGAGATGGGTTTGTATGTAAACGTTTTTAGCGCTGGCAATTTTGCCGATTTTTTTCATCAGCTCATTAGAACAACTGATCGCGAATCGTGGAGTAAGGGCGTAAAATAGTTTGTTGTTACGCCCATGCCATTTTTCAATGAGTTCCAGTGATTCGCGCAGGGAATCCGCGGGTTTTTCTTTTAAAGCGCGTGGGCTGTTTTGGTCCATCATTACTTTGCCGATAATTGCTCTTAATCCGGTTTTTCCCGCTTCTTGAAAGGCAATGTCAGTTGCTTTTTTGTGTATGGTTACGAAAGTGGAAGTTGTGGTTGTGCCGTTTTTAAGCAAGTCGTGAAAGAAAATTTTCGCGGATTGGCGGGCAATTTTGTCCTTTGAGAAAGTTGCTTCACGGGGAAAAGTGTATTTTTTTAGCCATGGCAATAAATCTTTTTCGCCAATTCCAGCAAAAGCGTATTGGGGTAAGTGGTTATGAATGTCTATGAACCCTGGGCAAATGAGGTAGTTTGAATAGTCAATAAATTGATAGTTTTTATAGTGTTGGCGTGGGTCTTTTTTGCTTAATTCTTCTATTATTCCTTTGCTTGAAACGACAAGATAGCCCGGTGAAAAGACTTCCAGTTTATTGTTGTTTTTTGGGTTAAGAATCAGTCCTTTATAGATTGCGTTCATGGTTTGGCGTGAGGTTTTATCTATAAGTGTATTTTTGCAATTGTGTTTTGTTTTGGCAAGGCAGGTTGGGTGTTAAGTCAAATTTCTATATTTATGACTATTGCGCCGCGTGAATTATTCTGGGAATGTTATTTTAGATAAGGATTAAAGCTGTTTTAGCGGACAATGGTTTAAAGTCGCTGTTATAATTTTAGCAAGTTCGCAAAGGCTGAAATAGAGTACTGCTTTGGTTGTTTTTCTAGAATGTCAAAAGATAACTTGGTTGCTAAAAAGGCTCAGTAAGAATCTAAACTCTGTCTTGATGCGGTGGCGCTTCTTATAATGGCATTGGATATTTAGTTGACTAAGCGTAAAAATATTTTTAAAATTAAGGCCGATTAGGTAGATTGTTAAAAAACTATGTTCAATTCTCAAATTCCGGAAACTTTTGGTAAAAATCTCTCTCCATCCCAGTTGCTAAAAGATCTGGAAGCTTTTTCTATGGATACTGACCAGAAAAAATTTAACTATCTCCGTGAACTTTTTCTTGAAGAAACGGATGTGGATGAATATATCCAATATCTTGATACTGATCAAAATATAGATTTGACCAAAAAACAGCTAACGCGCCTGAAAGCTGATTTGAAAAGGTTCAAAGTCTATTTAAGGGATTATCTACAAAAAACCGCGGGAAGAATTGGCAGGTTTGATCAAAGATTGAAAAAAACTGTTGAAGAGATTTCTAATCCTGCGTTAACTCCGGAGCAAATTGATAAAATCGCGCATACGCGCAAAAAAGTCGCGCAGGCGATGCGAATTGTGGAAGTCGCGCGTGGCTGTAAAGGCAAAAATCTAAGAGAAGTAGCGCAAAGAGTGGCAAAGGTTTTAACTCCTGCCCAGCGTAAAGCGCTTTTTAGAACTGTAAAGGCGCGTTTTGAAGCACATCAGGAACGCCATAGCGGTTTGGAGTGGGCAAAAATTCAAGCCAGATTAGAGGCTAGTCCTGAAAAAATTTGGTCGCTCAATGAAATGGAAAGAACTGGCGGCAAACCCGATGTAGTTGGTTTTGATGAAAAGACCGGGGAGTATATTTTTATGGATTGTTCAGCAGAAAGTCCCAAAGGTCGCAGAAGGCTTTGTTATGATCGTGAGGGGCAAGATTTAGTCCAAAAGCAAATATATAGAGCTGAAGGCAATGCGGTTGATATGGCATCTGCCATGGGTATTGAACTTTTAACTAAAGAACAGTATCTTGAGTTGCAAGAGCTGGGCAATTTTGATAAATCCACATGGAGTTGGCTCAAAACGCCTTCTGATATCAGAAAACGAGACCGCGCGCTTGTTGGTAACTACTGTGATGGAGGTGTCCGCGTGGGGCAGGACTTTGTTGGCTATCGCGATGATGTGGTAGCTTTCCGTGGCTTGTTAAGGGTCTAAAAATGCTAGCCGTGGCGTAAAAAGGCATTTTAGCTAACGTTTGCGCACTGTGCGAAGTTGCCCGCAGGCAATTTGGATGAGGCCGTAGCCGCATGCACGCTGTTATCGGATGTAATTAAAAGTTTTTGTTTTGCGATAGCAAAACATTATTTGGGGCTATTTTTTTAAATTTTTTAAAATAAAATTATATAAATTTTTATACGCTATTTTCTCAACTTCATCTTTTTTAAAGTTGGTTTTAAGTTTCTTAATTAAATTCGGATAGCACGCAACATCTTCAAAGTTTTTTATTAAAGATAATTTTGGATTAACCATCCCATCAAAATCAGAACCCAAACAAACAACATCTATTGATGAATATTTAATGACGTGTTCAATGTTATTTACGATATGATCGATTGTTTCTCCTCCTACCAGATTATTAACTCCAGCTATCCCAATTAATCCATTTCTTTTCGCAACCTCTTTAATCTGTTCATCTGATAAATTTCTATCGCTGTTATAAATAGATCGGCAGGCAGTATGTGATATAATAAAGGTTTTTTTATAGTTATCAACCATGTTCCAAAATAAAGTTTCGCTCATATGTGCTGCATCCAATATCATTTCTTTGTTCTCGATCTCTCTTAGGAGGCGCAACCCAATTTCAGACAATATATCGTCTTTAATATATTTATTCTCTCCTCTCCATGATATTCCGATAGAACGTAACCCCATTTCATAAAAAATATCTAAATCTTCCATGTTTTCTATGGGGGCAGCACCTTCCATGTTAAATAAAAATCCAATTTGGTTATCTTTTAGATTAACTAAATCCTTATCTGATAAAATAGGAATAATATCTTTACTGTTTGATAGTATATTTTTATATATATCAAATTGTTCCAATGCTTGTTTTTTTGTTTGGGCGAATATGGTTGCAAAAACAAGCCTCACATTACCTTTAATTAATCTTGGGTAATCTACTTGGTTAACACAATTATATTTGCTCTCAATAAAACAATCATTAATTTTATTTTCTCTAAAGAAATTTTTATTTGTCACCAATTGGATATTAGCCGCAATATCTTGGTGGGCATCGTATATTTTCATAATTACTTTAATTTAGGTTTAAATTCACTATATAACTCATTGTTTTCAGATGTTTGGATTTTTTTTTAATTCTCTTGATGATTCGCGCATAGAATAATTCCAAATGTCTTGTAATTGTCTTTGGGATAACTCTCTTGCTGATTCGGGAAAATAAACTTTTTTGTTGTCTTTGATCATATCAAATTGTGAAATCTCAGTAGGTCCAGTTTGTTGAATCTCTGCTGATATTTTAGATATTCTATCTCTAATTTTTATTATTGCTGTATTTAATTCACTGCTTTCTGAATATACATCATTTAATGCTATTTCAGCGCTTATAAGATTGCCTATAATTTTTTTCCGGTTAACTTCAAAATCTTCTAACATATCCATAGTGTCTGATATTTTTTTCTTGATTGTTCTCGGTAAATTACTTATTTGACGATAAAGTTCTAATGTCCTTTGGGCTATTGCTTGTTCGTTCAAAGATAACACTCGTTGTTTGATTTCTTCTGCAGACAATCCTCTTGATTTCTGTCTATTGGCGTAAGATTCGGATAATCTTTGGTTGTTAATAAAAAGTTCGTCAATTTCCTTGGAAGTGGTTTCTGTATCCGTGACGATTTTTCCTATCATAACTACCACCACCCATTCCAAAAAATAATGGTGGATTGTTTTCAAACTTTGTTAATGGATTTAATCGTAAAATGCTTAAGTTATGTTCTACGGTTCTTAGAGATAAAATTACTTTTGTATATTTTTTAAAGAACTCTTCTCGCTCCTTTGGTGTTTGGTGAGATAGATTGTTTAAAATTTCTTTTATAAAATTTTCTGATAATCCTAAATAATGGATATAATCCAATAATTGGACATTTTTATTTTTGTTTAAATTAGTAAATATCGTTTTTAGATCTTGATCGTTGATATTAACTAAGTTTCTCAATATCTTTAATTTCGAATCGTTTAGATTTAATTCTTCCATAAAAATTTTAAAAAATAGCCGCAAATAATTATCCGCGCAGCGGATAAAAAAACTTTTAATTATTGCCGATAACGTTTGTGGCCAGACGAAGTTTTTTTGCTTTGCTAGAATGTTAGCACGAAGTGCGACAGCACCGCAAAAAATCTGGGTGAGCCGCAACGAACCGCTTGGGTGCTGTTAGCTGATTTTGTCTGATTTTTATTGATTACAAATACCCGGGATTTCTCCAGTGTAAGTGAACTTTACCGGTTCGCTTAGACTGTTTTCATCCCAGCATTGCTCATTATTTTGATTTTCAGGATTTATTGCTGCAACAAATACGCTGAGATCTTTGCTACATGGTTCAGCCAGCTTGAATTCAAAATTACCATTTTGATCAGATTTTCCGGCGCCTCCATTGGCATATGAATTTATTGAAATGCAGCTTTTGTCTTTATCTGAGTAGTTGATGTACGCATAAACATCGAAATTGGGGTTTGTGTGGCCTTTAATTACAATGTTTTTATCGGATACGAGGGCATCTTTGGTTGGATAGGTAATTTCAGGTTTTACTGCTCTTTGGCAATCTCTTTGTTCCTCTTTTCCTTTTTGAACCTGATAGTCAGGAACAGTATATGGCCGCAATGTATTTGGATTTGTCACATCTAAATAACCAAAATCTTTCCAATCTGCCCAAACTGAAAAGC
>Ga0272446_1006746_pt1 | contig 11792 bp, 9 predicted proteins | sample YNPCB0061_FD_194587 | JGI IMG/M metagenome (GOLD analysis project Ga0272446, IMG submission 194587) | Hot spring microbial mat communities from Yellowstone National Park, WY, United States - YNP-CB-006-1 | ecosystem: Environmental > Aquatic > Thermal springs > Hot (42-90C) > Sediment | place...
TGGTATCCCACGGGGGGTGCCGATCAAGAAGTCTATGGGTTAGCCGTCTCTGGAAGTCACCTTTACGTTGGGGGGCTATTTGGTACCATCGGTGGCACTCCTCGGTCTCGGCTAGCCAAGCTTGCGTTATCAGATGGCACAGTGGATAGCTGGAATGCGAATGTCATAGCTTCTCCTGTTCAATTTGTGGCCTCAATACTTCCCTCTGGCTCCACTGTCTACATTGGTGGTGAGTTCATGGGAGCTGGTTCGGGCTCAAACATTAAATTGCGTAAAAGCATCCTTGCCCTCAACGCCTCAACCGCAGCGGTTCAAGACTAACCCTTTGGGTAGAACAAACCTAACCCCGGCCCCGCCGGGGTTTTTTAGTATTCCAATCGTACTTTAGTAATTAAGTTCAAAAGTTGAACACGGTTCAGGCTCTCATTCGAGAAACGTCACAGTATTAGGCCTAAATGAGCCTTATCGAGGTATCAAAAAAGAATTACTTTAATTAGAGAATAATTAATAATTTGTATATATGTTATTTTAGAAAAAATGACGATAAATTGAGATGTAGATACTTTGGATATTTGGAGGATTTATGAAGCGTTTGGTCTTCGTGATTTGTATCAGCTTAGTTGTATTTTTTTCGGGCTGCTCCTCCTGTGTGAATGAAGTTACTGGTGGCGGTAATCCGGGCGGTAGCGGTATGGGTGGAAATGGAGGGGGAAGTCCGTTAGTTTATTCCCGGTTCACTGATGGCAATGTCACAGCCATGGCTTTTCACAGTCAAACGAATACCCTCTATATCGGTGGAAACTTTACATTGGTGTACGACAAATTTTCTGACATTGCCCGACTTAGCGCTTCCACTGCCGAACCATTTCCCTTTCCTTCGGTTAGCGGTGGACCAGTTTTAACCGTTGCTCCTGATGGTTCTGGCGGTTGGTACATCGGTGGTCAATTTAATCAAGTAGACGGACAAACAAGGAACCATGTGGCGCGGATCCTTTCGAACGGTACTCTTGATCCAAATTGGAATCCTAATGCCGATGGTGCGGTGACCACAATCGCTGTTGGTGGGGGCAAGGTTTTTGTTGGGGGAAATTTTAACAACATTGGTGGGCAAGCACGCCCCAAAATTGCCGCATTAAATACCACCTCGGGACTTGCCGATCCATCGTGGAACGCTAATGCTCCAAATTCGGCGACGATTACGGTCATTGCCACCGAGGGAAATGATGTCTATGTAGGCGGAACTTTTAGCTCTCTTGGTAATCAACCGCGTAACAATGTGGCGCGCTTGAGTGCTACTGATGGAAACGCTGACATGTGGGATCCAAATGTGCAAGGCGGGTCGGTTTCCACCTTGGCGGTCGGGCCGAATGCAGTCTATTTGGGAGGTACCTTCACTTCTGTTAATAATCCGCCCCAAACGCGAAACAATTTTGCCGTGGTTGATAAAAACAGTGGGACAGTCCAAAACTTTGCGCCCAATCCAAACAATTCAGTCCTTTCTCTGCTCGTTGAAGAACAGAATTTGTACGTTGGAGGGAATTTTACTCAGTTTGATAATCAAGCGTTTAACTATGTCGTCGCAATCGATTTATCTTCTAACAGTGTTGTTACAAACTGGAATCCTAACCCAGATAACTTTGTCTCTAGCATCGGCTTCACCAATCAGGTTGTCTATTTGGGGGGTGACTTTACCCAAGTTAACAACAATCCTCGTAACGGCGTCGCTGCTGTTAGTGCCTCTTCAGGAACATTGCTTAATTGGGATGCAAGGCTAAGTTCTTCAACACCGCCTGTTTCCGTTTCGAAGATTGCGGCATTGGGAAATAATCTGGTTCTTTGTGGTAATTTTGACAAAGTCAATGCTCATGATAGAAACAACTTGGCTGCCATCGACATGACTACTGGACTTGTTAAGAATTGGAATCCTAATCCTAATGACCAGGTTTACGCCTTAAAAATTTCGGGTTCAACACTTTATGTGGGTGGTGCGTTTACGTCAATCGGAAATACCCAGCGTAATTTGATTGCCTCGTTTGATTTAGGTAGCAGTCAATTAACGGCTTGGGATCCCAATATTACCCGTCAATCCCCCCCAAGCCCAGCGGTTATTACGATTTTAATTCACAATCAAACAGTTTACGTAGGTGGTCTCTTTGATAAGGTCGGAAGTACGGCTCGGAATGCTTTAGCAGCCATTGACTCAAATGGTCAAGCAACTTCATGGGACCCATCAATCACTGGTTTAGCCTATGTTTCGAGTCTGGCTATCTCGGGAAACAAACTGTTTGTAGGAGGGGTATTTAATCAAATCGGAACTGATACTCGTAACCTATTAGCTGCGTTTGATCTTTCTGATCACAGTTTAACTAGCTGGAATCCTAATGTAACTGGAGTTTTTGTTAGATCGATTGCTGCTACTGAATCAACGGTTTATGTCGGAGGATTTTTTACGCAAGTTGGGTCTCTACCAAGAGGAAATATTGCCGCTGTTGAGACAAACTCTGGTAACGTCGTGCAAAACTGGGATCCAGGAGCCAATAATATCGTTGAGTCGTTGTTAGTGTCAAACAATAAGCTTTACGTAGGAGGTATTTTTTTCTTCAATCGACGGGCAAAACCGCGAAGGTCTTGCTGAGTTGAATCTTGGTGATGGTCACGTTACTAATTGGAATCCTAGCAATAGCCCAAGCAGTGTTATTTATTCAAAATTAAACTTAGGCTCTAGGCTTTTAGTTGGCGGGTCTTTTGTTCAAATGGGCGGAAAGGCTCGAGGTAACTTAGCGGCCATTCAATTCTCGTCTGGATTGGTGCTTGACTGAAACCTTTAAGGAAGTCAGTGGCAGGGTGTTTCTCGTCATGGATGGCAACATCCATGGCGGAAAGTTAAAACCTTATCCAAAGCATTTAAGTCGTTAACTAAACTAAAATTTTTTTTCATAAGAAGAAATGTATCGACAATGAAGTGCGTTTTCGTGTTGTTGCCGAAAGGATCGACGATTCAGAACCAAGTAAAAACGAATGGACCCAAGGATGTGCTTTTTTCGATGGACGCCGCTGAGCCTTTCTTTGTTGCCCAAGAAGTAAAAAGAAATAAAAAAAACAAATTTTTTAAGCGATCGAGCTTGAGAGATTTTCAATTTAATAGAAAAATTAGAAAAAATGCAAGGTTGTGTACACGAATTTAGTTGAAAATCATTTTAATTTGTGATAATTTTAATTAGATTTTTGGAAAATTTGGAGGTTTTTATGGCTACTTCTCTGAATTTAATCTTGTTAAGTGTTCTTCTAACGTTTGCTAGTTGTTCCTCCTGTGTGAACGAGGTGACCGGGGGTGGTGGTCCGGGCGGTGGGGGCGAAAATCCCGCCTTTCTTGGAAAAATAGGCTACGACACCGACGGTGATGTTTACGCAATGGCGTTTGATTCAACGAATAAAATTCTTTACGTAGGTGGTAATTTCTCGTCCCTTGGCAGAGTGGTGGGAGGTGGGGTGTTACTCGATACGGCTACAGCAAATTTAACGGATATGCCCAAGGTCAATGGACCCATCAATGTGGTGATTCCTGATGGTAGTGGCGGTTGGTACATTGGGGGTAATTTTACCATGGTGGGTCATACGACACGGAACCGACTTGCGCATCTTTTTATAGATGGAACGGTTTCATCGTGGAATCCCGATGTTGACAACGAAGTTCGTGCGATGGTTCGTGTGGGATCAACCCTTTACATTGGGGGAGCTTTCAACAACGTGGGCGGGCAAACCCGAAATTACATCGCTGCCGTTGATCTTAACACGGGTAACCCAACAAGCTGGAATCCGAATTCAAATGGGGATGTTAACGCTCTGGCCGTGGATGGGTCAACAATTTACGTGGGGGGAATTTTTGGCACTATTGGTGGTACTAATCGCAATTATCTAGCCTCTCTAAACACCAATAATAACTCGGCAACGTCTTGGAATCCCGATGCTGACGATGAGGTTCGAGCCTTGGTTGTTTCCGGGACAACCTTGTACGCTGGAGGTGAATTCGTCAATATGGGGTCAACCCAACGAAATCGATTAGCCGCATTTGATTTAGGAAATAATGGAACTTTGACAAACTGGGATCCGGACGCTAACCAAGCAGTTTACGCCTTAGCGGTTTCGGGGACCACGGTCTACGCCGGCGGGCTATTTACGATGATTGGGACACAAGGCCGAAACTATATCGCTGCAATCAATGCTAACACGGGGGCTGTCGAAACGTGGGATCCGGGAGCAAATAATACAGTTTCCGCTCTTGCCGTTTCGGGTGGTACCGTGTTCATGGCTGGAAGTTTTACCTTGGTAAATGGTCAAAACCGTTACTTCTTGGCGGCGGTGGACGCAACATACGGAACCCCAACCTCCTGGGCTCCTCAACCTAATGCTCAAGCTAAATGTCTTGCCGTGTGGAACAACAATATTTACTGCGGAGGGGATTTTACCAATTTGAACCCTGAAATACGGAATAATCTTGCTGCCATCAATGTCCAAACAGGGCTTTTGACCAATTGGAATCCTGGGGCAAATCAGCCGGTTCGTTCGATGGTACTGGCGGGTAATACTATTTACGTTGGGGGTGAATTTACCACTGTTGGCACCTTTTCACGATCTTATCTTGCTGCCATTACTACCACGGGTACGGTGACAAGCTGGGCTCCAACGCTTGATGGTAATGTTTATTCAATGGCAGCTTCCCCCACAACGCTCTATGTGGGTGGGGCGTTTACTAACATTGATTCAACGCTTCGTAACGGCTTGGCTGCCTTTGACCTGAGTAATGGCCAACTGTCAACCTCTTGGGACCCTGATGCAAGCACGATCTATACCATGGCTTTAGATGGTTCGACTCTCTACATCGGGGGAACCTTTACTACGGTGGGTACCCAAACCAGAAATTACATTGCGGCTGTGGATGCCGCCACGGGTAACCTTATAACAGCGTGGAACCCAAATGCTAATTCCCAAGTTGATGCGTTGTTTGTTTCCGATTCAACTGTTTATGTCGGAGGGCAATTTAATAATATTGGCGGGCAATCGCGTCAACGTGTTGCTGCGTTGAATACATCAAATGGCAATGCGCTATCATCATGGAATCCAAGTGCAGACGCTCCGGTAAAAAGTTTTGCCAGGTTAGGGTCTAAAATTTTTGTGGGTGGCTATTTTTCATTTATTGGAAGTCAAACCAGAAATTACATTGCCGCTCTTGATGCCACAAATGGCAACGCGTTGGCTAGCTGGAATGCGGATACTGATGGTTACGTGAATGTGGTGCTTGTTGCGGGTGAGACGTTGTTCGTGGGAGGTTTATTCACCACCATCGCGGGAAATTCTCTTAACAATTTGGCAGCCCTAAATGCGAATACGGGGGTGTTGTTAGAATAGTCGTGGATCCCCTGGCTAAGAGGCCAGGGGATTTTTTTTGAAAGAAGGGAAACCACGGGTGAACATGAATAAATGAATTTTAAAGATTTTATTCTATTAAAAAAAATGTAATTCGTTTGAAAATCCCCCAAAAATGTTGTAAATTATAAATATGCTAATTATCAAAAGGTCTTGTACCTCTCCCTTTTGCCGCCTTTTTCTGCTCTTGATCACTTTCGTTTTTTCCTGTGCCAATCCCACCTTACCTTCCCCAGAGGAAATTGAGTTTGGACGATTGGCTTTTGAAGCGGATGGTAATGTGCAAGCTTTGGCAGTGGAGTCTAGCACCAACACCTTGTATGTAGGGGGAAGTTTTACTTCGGTTTCGCTCAACACCGGAAATGGCGTGTTGATGAATGCCAACACAGGTGACCTATTTCTGCCGTGGTTCAAAATTCCCAAATTCAACGGGAGTGTGTCAGCGGTCGTCCCCGATGGTAGTGGTGGTTGGTACGTTGGAGGCGATTTTTCTAAAGCGGGGAACCAAACCCGAAACAGGCTTGCTCACCTTTTATCTGATGGTAGCCTTTCTTCGTGGAATCCGAGTGCCAATAATACCGTTTTAGCTCTTGCCGTGTCGGATGGTAAGGTGTTTGTTGGGGGGAATTTTACTGAAATCAATGGTGTTTCACGAAATCGGATTGCGGCGATCGACACTGCCCACGGGAACTTGCTTTCCTGGTACCCAACAGATGGAGCTAACATGGCTGTTACTTCCTTTGCTGTCTTGGAAGGAACCCTCTATGTTGGCGGTTCGTTTACAACAATTGGTGGTAATGTGCGTCCGCGAATAGCTGCGTTGGATTCATCGACAGCTAATGTACAACCTTTTAATCCTAATTCAACTAGCACTGTTACTTGTTTAACACTCCATAATGGCTTACTCTATGTTGGTGGTTTATTTACCAACATAGATTCGAAGGCACGGAATCGAATTGCTGCCCTTGATCTGAACACGGGCAGTGCAACGGTTTGGAATCCGGGTGCTGATGGGACGGTAAGGGCCATAGCGGCGCGTGGAAACACAGTTTACGTGGGGGGAAATTTTAAAAACATTGGGGGTCAACCACGCAAGAGTGTTGCTGCCCTTGACGCTACGACGGGAAACGCAACCTCTTGGGATGCCGCCTTTAACGGTTTAGAAGTTAACTCGATAGCTGTTAATGATGATACTGTCTATTTTGCTGGACAATTCTCATCATTTGGGGGTAAACCCCGAAACTTAGTTGCCGCCGTCAATGCCAATACAGGTCAAGTAACTGACTGGAATCCCCAAATTAATGGGACTTCCATCAGTGTTATTTCGGCTCAGGGTAGTCGCGTCTTTTTGGGAGGGTTTTTCAGCGGCGTGGGGAAACTTAAAAGGAATAAGCTAGCTGCTTTTGACCTGCGGACCGGGTTAATCAACGAGTGGAATCCAAATTCGGATGGCTTTGTTACCTCTCTTGTGATTTCGGGTCAAACTGTTTACGTTGGCGGTGGTTTCACCCAAATTGGCGGCCAACCCCGAAATTTTATTGCAGCCGTGGATAAAAAGTCGGGTATCGTTTTACCATGGAATCCTAATGCTGATGGCGATGTAGCTGATATGGCATTAAGCAATTCGACAATTTATGTTGTGGGGTTATTTACCGAAATTGGTGGTCAACTTCGAAATTACATTGGGGCGCTAGACATCAGTACGGGCTTAGCCACCCCATGGAACCCCAATGCCGATTTCGAAGTAGATAGTCTATTCATTCACGAGTCTACAGTCTACGTGGGTGGGGATTTTAACCAGATTGGCGGTCAGCCGCGAAATCGAATTGCGGCAGTGGATATCCATACTGGCCTAGCCACTCCTTGGAATCCCAATGCCGATTCGATGGTTTATGACTTAGTGGCTCACGGGGATGTTTTGTATGTTGCGGGCAATTTTACGAACATCGGTGGGCAACCGCGAAATTACATCGCTGCCATCGATAGGGTTACGGGACTTGCCACTTCATGGAACCCCAATTCCAATGCTCAAGTCTATGCTCTGTTATTACAGGGGAACAAACTGTATGCAGGAGGAATATTTTCTAACATTGGCGGCCAACCAATCCAGAGAATCGCAGCCTTGGATGTATCAACGGGTCTAGCGTTACCGTTTTTATCTGGTGAAACGAATTCTATGGTCAACTCCTTAGCTTCCTCGGGTAGCACCCTTTACGTTGGTGGGTCACTAAGTACTATAGGCAATTACTCACGACTTGGTGTGGCAGCCTTTAACATGTTTACAGGTGAGATTTCAGAGTAGTGGTGTTTGGCCGAAGTTGATACCCCCCAGGTAAGCGCCCCGGGGGGTAGTGCAATTAACTAAATGTTTCTTCAACCAATTGCTTTCCCGCTTCCAGGGTGTTGTCATCGGGACAGGCAAAAATAATTGTCTTGGGTGTGTCATTGCTAAATAAAAATTCCGCCACAACAGAAAAAGCCGTTCGGAGGGTGTCGGGGTTGGTGGGGGCATCAATAGCGGCTGATTGCCATCCTGCCGACTTTGCTTGAGCCAGACCCACTTTCAATGTATCTTCGATGGAATCAATTTTATAACTGATGATTCCGTTAGATCCGAGACTAGAGGCACTACCCTTGCTGACTTCAATGCGGTTTGACATTGCTCTTACCTCCCAAATGCAATTTTACGGAAAATTGAATAGTTTTGCAAATTACTTGAGTGGCTTAAAGTGAAATTTTTTGAATTTGTTCGCTAATGGCTTGAACAAAGCGCTGGGCGGGAAGGGCGCCTTCGAGTTTCCACAGGATTTCCCCACGCGAAAAGAGGATGAAGGTGGGAACAGCTTGCACGTTGTAGTAGGCGGCAATTCGGTTTTTTTGGTCAACGTCGACCTTAACCACCAAAAGCTTATCTTTGAACCGTTTTGCGACTTCAGACACGACGGGGGCCATCATCTTGCACGGCCCGCACCAATTTGCATAAAAATCAACCAAAACGGGTTTATCCGATTTTTCAATCAATTCAAATAGGGAAGAGGGCAAAGCTACCATAATTAGAATTTACTAAAATTGGGTTACAAAGAAAACCCAATTACGTTTGATATCGATTCTGAAAATCATTCAAAAGTTGTTCGGCTAAGTTTTGGGCACTGACGATGGGTTTTAAGAGAACATCGTTTGGGGTGATGCCACAGCGTTGAAGTTCTCGGGTTAATTCAAATCGATGAGCACCGGTATGAATGAGGATTCGGGCCTGAGGCTGTTGAGCGTGCATTTGCACAATTAGGTCAGCGCCATTGGCGTCTGGTAAGCGAATATCGGTGATGATAAAATCGAAAAGTTGTTGGGAAATGCAGGCTCGAGCTTGGGCGGCGTTGCTAGCGCCGACTGCGTCAAAACCAGCCTCCTCAAAAATAAACTTCATGTTGTGGACGATGATGGGCTCATCGTCGATGATGAGAATGCTAGGTCGGTTCATAGAACTTCCTGGCAATCGCGAGCAAGGCGGGCAAGGCGAATGTAATCCTCCGCATTTTTTCGAATCTGATCAATTTCATCTGGGCTGAGAGTTCTGATCAATTTGGCGGGCGACCCGTAGATGAGGGATCGTGGCGGGAAGCGCTTGCCCTGTGGGATGAGGCTACCTGCCCCCACCAAGCATTCCTCTTCAATCACACTGCCGCCTAGCACGATGGAGCCCATACCAATCAAGCATCCATCCCCAACGGTGGCACTATGAAGGATGCAGCGATGCCCTACCGTAACGTTTTTACCCACGTAACACGCAAGGCCATGGTCGGTGTGAATCACGCTGAGGTCTTGGATGTTGGAATTTTCCTCAACGGTGATTTGTTCCAAATCTCCCCGAAGCACGGAACCGTACCATATTGATGCATGGGCTTTGAGAACAACTCGACCGCTCACCACGGCATTGGGCGCCACCCAGGCGGTAGGGTGGATTTCAGGAACGTAACTGTCTAGGGAATAGATCATTTTATCCTCATTCGTTACTCAAGACTCTCTACTAGTTTAGTCTGGACAGAATTTTACGTCCAGGGTAATCTTTGCGCATGTCAGCACCAACCGAAGCGGTTCGTCTCACCTTTGCCATCATCAGCCACCCCGACGCCGGAAAAACAACCATCACGGAAAAAATACTTCTTTTTGGCGGCGCCATCCACACCGCCGGCGCGGTCAAAAGCGGAAAAAATTTGCGTACCACCGTGAGCGACTTCATGGCGATGGAAAAAGAACGGGGCATTAGCATTTCCACCTCGGTCATGGGATTTGACTACAAGGGGCGGCGCTTCAATTTGCTGGATACGCCTGGCCACGCTGATTTTAGCGAAGATACCTACCGCACCTTAACCGCGGTGGACAGCGCCTTGATGGTCATTGATTCGGTGAAGGGCGTTGAGGAGCGTACCCGTCAACTTTGTGAGGTGGCAAGGATGCGAGCCACACCCATCATGACCTTCATGAACAAGCTTGACCGAGAGGGCAAGGACCCCGTAGAGCTTCTGGATGAGACCGAACGGGAGCTTGACCTCAAGGTTAGCCCGCTAACTTGGCCCATCGGTCAGGGGAGTGAGTTTAAGGGGGTTTACAGCCTAAAAACAGGGCGCATCGTGTTGTTCAGACCCCACCAAACCCAAGACTTTCCGGAATTGGTGATTGACGACATCAACGACCCTCGTTTAGACAAGGCTGTGGGGGACCGCCTGGCTCATAAATTGCGCGAGGACATGGAGCTCGTTCGAGGCGTTCACCCCGAATTCAACGAGGAGGAATACCAAGCGGGGCGCGTAACACCGGTGTTTTTTGGGTCGGCCTTGAACAACTTTGGGGTACAAGAATTGATTGATGCCCTGGCGGAGATGGCGCCACCGCCCTTGCCCAAGGTGACTGCGGAAGGTCAGTTGGTTGATCCCTCCTCCAAGGAATTGACGGGTTTTGTTTTCAAGATTCATGCCAACCTAAACCCACGTCACCGCGACCGTGTAGCCTATTTTCGTATCTGCTCGGGGGTGTTTGAACGAAATGCGCTTTACTACCACGTTGGGACGGGAAAGAGCTTCCGAAGCTCTAACCCGACGGCCTTCATGGCGCAAAACCGGGAAATCATCGATGTGGCCTATCCAGGGGACATCATTGGGTTTCATGATACGGGAACCCTCAAAATTGGCGATACCATCACCGAGGGCAGCAAAATTAACTTTAAGGGAATTCCCCGCTTTGCTCCGCAGATTTTTCGCCAAATTGTGAACTTGGATCCGCTCAAGGATAAACAATTTCAAAAGGGATTGGAGCACCTTTCTGAGGAAGGGGTGGTCCAGATCTTTACCCGCAAGCACACCAACCAAAAAATTTTGGGGGTGGTGGGCCAACTCCAGCTGGAGGTGGTTCAGTACCGTTTAGAGAACGAGTACGGGGCTTCTTGCAAGTACGAACCTGTAGATTTTTCCACGGCGTGCTGGGTCACCTGCCCCGATGCGTCGGAACTTGAGACCTTTTTGAGCCGTTTTAGCTCGCGAATTGTTTATGATCGAGAGAACAAACCCGTTTTTATGGCTGAGAATCGTTGGGTCCTGGAACGTACCCTCAGAGACTTTCCAGCAATCAAAGGCTACGCCACCAGCGATTTTGTCGATCCCCGAGATACCTTACGTTGAATTTTATTGAGAACCTCTTGCCTAAAATTTTAAGAGCACGGGTCTACTTTTCATGTTTGCCATAGGGACTATGAGGACAACCCGAACCCGTTGCAGTTGAACCGCAATAACGGCAACGGTTGCCTCCAATGCCGTGCATGTGCTTACGGGTGGGGCTGTGAGGACAACCAGAGCCATCGGCTGTGGAGCCGCAATAAACACAGCGCTTCTCATCATCAAGATGTTCGTGCTTGCGGTAGGGACTATGGGGACACCCACTGGCATACCCGGTCGAACCACAGTACCGACATTTTGATATAAGCAAAACTCCTTTAATCCAACAAGGTTCTTAAAAAAAGCAACCGCAAAAATTCTTTTAGGAATGACAAAACTTGCCCTGATAACTTTTATTTTCGATGATACTTGATGAAATTTCTACATCGGGCTCAAAATTAAGGGTTTTAGCGAAGTAAAAGTATCGTTTTTGTGATCTTTGCAGACTCGGCGGCCGCAATTTGAAATCGGTTTTTCAGTTAGTAAGAATAAATTGAAGGTTTATGATATGGCTGTTGGTTGATTTTGGTAATGCTATAGTGAAGAGGCTATGTTAAACAGCCCTTTATAGTTTATTGACTTCCTCTTCACTCAACCCTGTAATCTCCACAACTTCCGAGAGGGACATTCCCTTGGACTTTAAGCGCTTGGCCATCTCGCGTT
>Ga0272446_1006747_pt1 | contig 11791 bp, 8 predicted proteins | sample YNPCB0061_FD_194587 | JGI IMG/M metagenome (GOLD analysis project Ga0272446, IMG submission 194587) | Hot spring microbial mat communities from Yellowstone National Park, WY, United States - YNP-CB-006-1 | ecosystem: Environmental > Aquatic > Thermal springs > Hot (42-90C) > Sediment | place...
GTAGACGACCATCGCCTCGCCCCGGTATTCGCTGGCCCAGTTGTACAGGATCGGTAGGCCGACCTCGTCGGTTTCGCCGATGGTTTCACCGTATAACGCGAAGTCGCGTACCCGCGTCGAGACCCGCCCTTGCAAGTCTTCTTTCAAGCCCGCGTGGGCGACGACGAGTCGGCCGCCGTCGAGCGTGTAGTTGCTGACCAACCCTTCGAGGAATTCGCGCGCCTGCTGGCAAAACTCAGGCGGTTCGTTGGCCAGTTGCGCCAGCGCCTCGGCCAAGCCGGGCGTGATATGTACGTCCCGGCCGGCGAGCTTGCGGGCGAGCTTGCGGTCGTGGTTGCCCTGCACACACAGCCCATGCCCGGAGCGGACCAGCGACATCGCCAAACGCAACACGCCGGGCGTGTCCGGGCCGCGATCTACCAGATCACCCAACAGCACCACCTTGCGGCCCGGCGGCGGCACCACCTGCCACCACTCGCCGTTGGGGGTCAGCCGATAGCCCAGCTTGGTCAGCAGTTCGTGCAATTCCTCGGCGCAGCCGTGGACATCGCCGATCAGATCGAACGGGCCGTGATCGTCGCGCCGGTCGGTCCAGATCCGCTCGATGTGGACGCGGCAGCGGTCGGTTTCGGCCGGGTCGGTCAAATGGTAGATGGTGTGAAAGCCTTCCAGCCGCAGTTTGGGCAGCGATTGCCGCAGTTGATTGATCTGATTGCTGATGACCGACGGGGGCACCTGACGCTCACGCCGCAGCCGGTTGCGTTCCTGGCAGACCGACTCCGGGTAGTCGAAGACTATCGCCACGGGCAAGACGTGGAACTTGCGCGACAGCCCCAACAGGCTGCGGCGCGACTCCGCTAGCACGTTGGTCGCGTCGATCACCGTCAGCCGGCGGTTGTGCAATCGCTTGGCCGTGATGTAGTGCAGCAGGTCGAACGCATCGCCCGAAACCGACTGATCCGCCTCATCGTCGCAGACCATCGCCCGGCAAGCGTCGGAACTGACGATCTGGGTGGGGGCGAAGTGCGTGCGGGCGAAGGTTGATTTACCAGCCCCCGCAGGACCGATCAACAGCACCAACGACAATTGCGGAATGGTTAAATCCATCGAACATCTGCAGGCGGAGCGCACGCGGTTGGGGGCAAAACATCCTCAACGGCTTATGGCTATTCTACGAGCCAGCGTGGCCGTTGACTACCAACCCACCGCCCGGCGTGTCAGCGGGGCAGCGGGGCGGCGTGCAACCGGACCGCTAGCCCGGCGTGTCAGCGGGCGGGCTGGTTGGCTGGGAGGGGTAGCATCTCCGGTTCGCCCGGCAATCCCGGTTGTCCCGGTTGGCCGGGTTGACCCGAACGGATAGCGGTCTGTGGGGCGCGGTAGGTCCGCCACCACAGCGGCGGCTCCTCCAGCGGCACGGGGGAATAATACACCGCGTCGGCGGGCGAGCGGTAGTAGACCAGCGGTCGATGACCTTCGGGCGGGCCATATGGATCGGCGGCGGTCAGTCCGCGTCCCTGCCGCTTAGCAGGAAGGACGTAGGCGTAGCCGTAGCCCGGGAAGAACAGGCTGGGCCGACCCGCCCCGTTGGTTGCTCCCAGCGGGTGCGCCCAACCTCGGTGGGTCAGGCCATCGCTGGGCAATGGCCTTCGGTGCAAAGCGAGCAAGGCGGGCGGGGCATGCTCACCGGGCGGGGCATGCACACTGGGCGGGGCATGCGGGGTGTGCTGGGCTTGCGTCGGCTGCGACAAGCTAGCCAACAGCAGTAGGGCTAGCGAGATAGTACGATTCGCCCAACTGGGTGGGATGTTTTTGCCGATAAGTGCTGACATGAGGGCATCCTCGCTTGCGGTGGGGGTGTCCATCCTTCCGCTTCAACTATAGCCGCGCCGCCGCTGGCGTGGGCCACGCCGAGCTTGCCGAATGACTGCGAGGACTACCCATGCAGCCCGAGTTTAACGATTCGACCCAGCCGATGCGATGGTACTGGTTGGTGCTAGTGGGCGCGGGGGTGCTGGCGGGCGCGATTTTGCGGCTGGTCTGGCTGGATGATATGGAGTGGAAGCTAGACGAGCAGTGGACCTACGACCGGGTGCGCTTCGCCGAGGTCGAGCCGACCGCTTGGCTGGGCATGCCGACCAGCTACCAGTTGCGACATCCCCCCGGCACGGTCTGGGTCTTCCAGGCGTTGGGGTGGCTGGTCGGTGCCCGCTCGCCGGTGGATTTGGCCTGGGCGACGGCGGCGCTGAATGCGTTGGCCATCCTGGGCGTCGTCGTGTTTGCCCGGTGCTGCTTGGTCCCGGCGCAGCGGGAGGCGTGGTACTGGGCGGCGGCCTTGGCGGCGGTCAACCCCGTGGGCGTGCTGTTGCAGCGGAAAATCTGGCCGCCCTCGGTCTTGCCGGCGTTCGTGCTGCTGTTGCTAGTGGGCTGGCAGACCCGCCGCCACCGGCTGGGCGCGCTGTTCTGGGGGGCGATGGGGCCGCTGCTGGGCCAGGTCCACCCGGTTGGCCTGTTCGTGGCGGCAGGGCTGGCGGGTTGGGCGTGGCTGTTCGACCGGCGCGGCGTGCGCTGGGGCTATTGGGCGGTCGGCTCGGCCATGGCGCTGATCCCGCTGGTGCCCTGGCTGGAGTACGCCTGGGTCGAGATGGCCCAAGCCCCGATCTCGCAGCGGAGTTGGGTCAACACCTTGACCCCGAAGTTTTGGCTGCGCTGCCTGACCGAGCCGTTTGGCTTCGACTCGTACTACGCGCTGGGGCGAGATTTCCGCTTGCTCCTGGCCGGGCCGACGGTCGGCGGTCTGGCTAGTGGGGGGCTAGGGGCGGTGCATGCGCTCTTGCTGGTCGGTTGCGTCGGCTGGTGGTGCTGCCTGGGGCGGGCGGTGCTGGTGCAACGCCGACCGCTGTACTGGACCAACCCCACCCGCCCGACCGAGTTCACCCTGGGCGCGGGGCTGGTCGGGTTCGCGGTCGTCTTCGCGTTGGCTGGCCTGCCGATGCACCGGCACTACATGTTGGCGATCTTCCCGCTGGCGCAGGTTGGCCTGGCGCACACGCTGTTGAAGTGGACGCGGCACGGGCGATGCTGGCTAGCCCTGTTGCTGCTGGCGCAGTGGGCCGTGTGCGTGGGTTGTCTGCACTTCATCCATACTGCCCACCGCCCCATCGCCGGGGAATACGGCACGCCGTACTCGGTGCAGGCGATGCAATCCGTGCGAGCGGTGCGGCCGATGGAGTCGATGCAAGCAGTGGAGTCGATGCAAGCAGTGGAGTCGGTGCAGACTCGGTAGCGACGCAGTAGTGACGCGGTGGGCACGCTGCGGTTACGGGGCGCGCGAGGTGGCCGGGACGGTGGGCAGCAGATCGGGCACGCGCGGCAGGCCGCCGGCGGGCGTGACCACGGTAGTAGCCCCGTCGAGCCGCTCGCCCCGGTTGGCGGCTGCGCTGAGGTCGTGCAGCATCGGCGGTTGAACTAGCCGCTCGAACTGGTACAGCCCCGAGCGGCTATTGATCCACGACAACTGCCGCATCACGCCGCCATCCTTCAGCGGCAGGGTCGCCTCGAACTCATCACCCGGTCGGTAGACCAGAGCCGCCCCCGACTCCGGGACAAACGTGTAGATGGTGATGGACTTTTGCCCGGGCTTGCGCTCGGTATTCTGCAACTTGTACACTAGCTGCGTCGTCTCACCGGTGCCGGATTTGACGGCGATCTTGAGCGGCCCATCGGGGAAGCGGACCTTGCCGACTGTCTCGGGCAGGTGCAGCCGCACGATCGTTAGGTCGAGCTTGAACTGGTCGCGGCGTAGGAAGGTGGTCAACTCGTTGATCGGTTCGTCGGGGTTCTCCATGCCCAGGGCCAGCAGCGGGCGAGCCAGTTGTCGCCAATCGCGGAGCAATTCCGACGTGCTGGCCCAGTCGGCGACGCCGCGCCAGGCCGTGAGCGACTCCCGCCCACCATCGGTCAGCTTCTGCAATTGCTCCAGCACCCGCGCTTGGGCCCAGGTCAATATCGTCTGGTACTGGCTTTGGGCCGGGGGTTGGACGTGCGGCAAAAACGAGGGCGGAATGTCGCGCAGCGACCACTCGTTGGCCGCCGGGTAGACTTGGCGAATACTGCGCAGGCGGTCGGTAATATCGTTGAAGGTGAGGACCTCCGCCGCCGGCAGCTTCAACGGGGCCAGGGCGACGGAGGTTTCGCCGGTCAGTCCCAGCGCCACGCCAATGTCGCGCAGGCGGTCGAGTCTGGCCCGCAGGGATTCCCAGCGTTTCTGGGTGGTCTCGACGGAGCGGAAGAACAGGACATCGGCGTAGGTGAGCGGTTGCGGGTCCAGCGGGGTAGGGCGGGAGTCGGGGAGTGGTTCGTCCAGCCGGAAGGGCGTCTGGGCGGACTTGACGCTGACCAGCGCCTCGGCCCGCTTGGTCCAGGCTGACCAGTTAACCGCCCCTTTGGTATCGGTCGGCCCGCTGCCGAGCAACTCCTCCGCTTGCCGACTTAGCCCGTTGAACCAGTCCTCGACTTGGGTCATGGCTTGGCGGAGGGCTTTGATGTCGGCCCGCCAGCGTTGGCGGAGTTGGGCGACCTCGGTTTCTTTCCAGGCGTCGCGGTAGGCGCTGGGCAAGGCCAGGTCGGCGTCGAGCCGCCGCTCCAGCTCGGCCAGTTCGGCGTCGGTGCGTGCGGTGCGTGGGGCGATCCGCACGCCGGCCAGCCGTTGCCGGTAGGCTTCGTAGGCTTCCAGTTCCGCCAGACGCTCGTTGACGAACTGCTGCTGGGCGGGCGAGAGCTTCTCGAACTCCGGCGACTGCTGCACTTCACGCAACTCCGAGATGCGGCGCTGATGGTTGCTGCCGGCGAGCCGGCCGGTGACGGTCTGCGGCTCGCGGGCCTTGTAATTCTCCACCACCGAGGCCAAGGCGACGACCTGCGTCGTCTCGCGGGTCAACAGCATGGTCAACGCCCCGGCGAACAGCAAGACGACCAGCGTGGTCATGCCCAGAAGCGTCTGGTAGAGCCGCACTTGGCTGGCCAAGCAGTGCCGGCGGAAAGCCCGAGCCGCCAGCAAGCAGTCGCGGAACAACTCGGCCACCCCGAACGGCTCGGTGGTGGTCGGGTTGGCTTGGTCGGGTTGGACCAGCTTGCCGCCGACGAACGGCTGACGGGTCGCGGTCGGCCGGACTTGCACCTGCAACGCGCCGAAGCCGTCGTCCTCGATCAGCGAGCGGAATTGATCGCGGACGAAGGCGACTCGGGCGTTGACGGCGACTCCCCAGTCCTCTTGTCGGGGGTAGGTGCGGGCGAGGCGATCAGTGCCGGTCAGCGCGATGAACACGGGTAGGCCGGCGGGTCGGATGGCATCGCCGCGGCGGCGGCGCAGGTCGGTCAGGAAGTGGGCCAACTCCGCGCAATCCTGGCGCAAGCGTTCATCGTCCACCGCCCCGCTCAAGACGCAGATCAGGGCGTCGGCATGCAAAATGGCGTGGGCGGTGGAGCCGCGTCGGGCGTCGGTGTCGAGCAGGTTGGTTTGCACTAGCAGGTTGTTGCCGACCTCAGCGGGGCAGTCGAAGAGGAAAGCCTGGAGGCGAAGCCGGCTGTTGAACGTCTCGAAGGAGATGGGGTAGGTCGAGCCGTCTTCGACGGTGGATTCGAGCCGCCCGGCGTGGGCGAGGTTGGCCAGATCGGTCAAGCGGCTGGACAGGTCGGCTAAGTGCCCTTGCAGCAAGCGCGGCTGGGTGCGGGCCGAATCGGCCAGCGCGGCCAGCAGGGCGGTCTTGCCCGCGCCGGCTGGGCCGAACAAGACAATCCGCAACGCCGAGGCGGACACTTTGGGCGGTCGGGGTTTGAGTGAGGCCATGTCTAGTCCCGGCTAGTCGGAAAGAACGTCGTTGCCGGGAGTGATTTTACCAAATGGCAGGTTTTTCGTCTCAACCCAGCTAGCTAATTGCTCGACGGGTGGGCTATTGTCGCGGCTGTTGAGGTCGATGATGATCTCGACTCGGCGCACGCCGCCGGTGGATTTAGTCTGAGCGAGGCGTTTCTCGATGTAATTTTTCACCTCGGCAAGCGTCAGTCCCTCGGGTTGGCCGGGCAAGCGAAAGAAGCGGTCCCCCTGGACCTCGTTGCCCCCCAGCAGGTAGAGCCGAATCACTTCCCCCTGGCCTTTCTCGGTGCGTAGCGGTTGCTTGCGGGTGTCGCGGACCTTGACGGTGGTCTTGGGCGCATCGACCTTTTCACTGCTGCGGAGCGTCTCGGTGCGGTCGCTCTCGGCCACGCCGCCGGGGAACAATCCGCCCGGGCCGCCGCCTTGGCCGGCGTTGTAGAGAAGCCACGCCAGCAACGCCGTCGCCGCCACCGCCACGAACCGTTTGATATTGTCCGAGGCTTTCTGATATTTCTGCCCCTTGGTGTTGACGGCCAACCTTACCGGCGGCATGCTGACCATCAGCTTCTCGGCGAACCACAACAGAAAGTAGGCCAGCAAATAGATCCCACCCAAGGCCAGGATCATCAACACGGACTGACCGATTCGCTCGGTAATCAAGCCCACCAGCAGGATCGGCTCGGACATAATCAATACCTCCTATCGGGGTGGCAGGTGGTGCCCGAAGGATTACTTTATGGTCAAGGGATCAACAAAGCTGTGCGGTACGCCAGCAAACCAGGAATCGTACCGCCGGCGTTGAGCGACGGTCGGGAACCCGGTCAATTCCCGCGGATAGGTAATCAGGAAGTAGACTTCCTGGGCCCCCGCCTCACGCTGTTGAACGGTGATGAACCGCTGGGCTTCTGCCTCGGTCGCAATCCGCTCGCGTTGCTTACTGGTATTGTAGTACAGCTCCCCGGTGCGCGCATCGATTTCCAGCACCCGCACCGTTAGGCGATTGAGCGCATCCTGGCGATCGCGTTGGGCTTGTTCGAGTCGCAGTTGCAGTTCCTCCAGTCGGCGGCGCAGCTCGGCGGGGTCTTCGGCGGTGTTTAGCTCGCGCCGGGGCGAGTCGGTAGTTTCGGTGCCGATGCCCTGCGTACTGACAAAGGGCATGAGCAGAAAGATGCAGAATAGCAGGATCAAGACATCAATCAACGGCACAAAAAAGCGGGTGACGCTGCGAGTCGGCATCTGCACGGCCATCTCAATCCCCCTCGGCCGCATCGCCCGGTGCGTGCCCGCCCAGGGCCAAGATCAGTTCCCGGCCCAGATTGACGCTCCAGGCCGGCAGGATATTGACCAACGCCATCAGCAGGCCGCTGCCGGTGGCAGTGATCGCCGGGGCATATTTGCGGATGATCTCCTGCGGCGTGACCGTCGGCCCGATGCTGCCGAAGGTTTGCAGAATGCCCGCGACCGTGCCGAGCAGCCCCAGCAGCGGGAACCACTCGGCCGCCTGGGCGCAGGTGGAGAGTCGGCGGTCGGCGGCCTGGTCAAAGCCGGTGGTCTGCCATTGCAACGCCCGCCAAGCCAGACGGGTCTGCACGATCAATAGCAGCAAGCCGATGCTGACGATCAACCAATCCATCGGCGACGACTTGAAGCGGGCCAGGTAGTCGTTGGCCGCCTCGCTGGGGATGGCGGACACCACCAGCAGCACCGCCAGGATCGGTAATGCACACAAGGTCGTGGGGATCAAGAGGCGAATGGCCAGCGATCGCATGTGGAACCTCTACTGCCCGGAGACAAACCATGCAACCAGTCCGTGCGGGGTTGATTTCCCCGCAGTCACTGCTTATAGATTGTAGTGACCTCTGCGGTGTTCGTGATGGTTTGATCTATTTTGGCGAACCGACAACGATCCTGCTTCGGGAACCGACAGTCTACCGTGGCTTGCAAGCCCACCGCTGGTGTCACCCGATCTCGTCATTAGACGAATCGCTCGGACGCCAGTACCTCAAGCAGTGGGATCCAAAAAGCGGTAATGGAGCTTCCCACTTACAAGGCGGGTTCACAAAAACGGACCACACGGCACAGGCGGAGGTTTTTTTTTTCTATCCGCCCGCCCTCCCGTCCGCCGCTGACTCAGCAGCCCAGCTTGCATGCAGCCGACGAGGCAGCCGACGACGCCCGACCCCCGCACTACGCGCCACGCTGGGCTGGCTGGAACAGCCGACTGCGCCACAGCCACAGTCGATGCAGATACCAGCGACAGACGGTCCACACCGTCTCTAGCCCGTACTTCAGGCTACGGCGGAAGTTAATGCTAGAGGCTTCGTCGAAGTAACGCACCGGCACCGGCACATCCCCCAGGCGGAAGCCGAAGTGGACCGCTTGCACCAGAAATTGCGTGTCGAAGACGAAGTCGTCCGAATTATGCTCGAAGGGAATCCGCTCCAGCACGTCGCGGCGGTAGACCCGGAAGCCGGAGTGGAAGTCGCCCAGGTTCTGCCCCAGCATGCAGTTCTCGAAGATGGTCAGCGCCCGGTTGCTGACGTATTTCCACCACGGCATACCGCAGGCGAGGGCTTCCCGCCGTGAGCGGATGCGGCTGCCGAGGACCACATCGCAAATGCCCAGCTCGATAAACGCCACCGCGTGCGGAATGATCCGACTATCGTACTGGTAATCGGGATGGATCATCACCACAATGTCCGCCCCATGCTCCAGGGCGTAGCGGTAGCAGGTTTTCTGGTTGCTGCCGTAGCCTTTGTTCCGCTCATGCACAATCACCTTCAGCCCCATCTCCCGCGCCAGCTCGACGGTGTTATCCTGGCTGCCATCATCGACTAACAGCACTTCGTCCACCGCGCCGACGGGAATATCCGCCAGCGTCGCCGCCAGCGTCTTGGCCGCGTTGTAGGCGGGCAAGACCGCGATGACCTTGTGTTTGCGCAGCGGGGCCAGATGCTCCGCTTCCGGCACGAGGATGCGGTCGATGTGGAAAAATTCGTGCTGGGGCACCAGCGGCGCTTGGCGGTGCAGGGTGACTTCTGGCCGGGGACGACGGGGGGGCTGGTTGGTCGTTGTCTGCGACATTCTGCTTGCTCCGAGATGTTCTAGCAACGCTTGCTCATTCTGAGTTAAGTGTAGGATGCACCAGCCGGAAGATTATTCAGCGGCAACCTCGGCTCATCCGCTCGCGCCACCGGCAGACTGCACGCCCAACCGGACGAGCCGTGCCAGCCGGACGAGCCGTGCCAGCCGGACGAGCCGTGCCAGCCGGACGAACCTGCCCCCGATGTACCTGCTGCCCGAGCCGTACACCTCCAGCGTATCCGGGGGATCGTGGCGGATAGGAAATCATAATTTTTTCACACCGCGCTCTTGCGAGTGGTCCCTGAAGCGGATACACTGAGAATTGAAAGATTCTAAACAGCCTGAACCCTTTTTGCATCCTCAACCGAGGTTCTCACCGAGGCGTTCATCATGTTGAGCATACCTGGCGGCAAAGTGCGAATGTGCGATGGTATCCACCGTCGAGAGTTCATGCGCATTGGCGGGCTAGGGTTAGCCAGTGGCTTAACGCTCCCCAACCTGCTCAAGGCCGATGCCCAACCTCGTCGAGCCAACCGCCCTCGCGCGAATGCGTGTATCCTCTTCTTCCTCCAGGGCGGCATGAGCCACATCGACACGGTGGATATGAAACCCAACGCCCCAGAGGGCATTCGCGGCGAGTTTCGACCCCGCAATACCCGCATCCCGGGCATCCAGTTCTGCGAGCACTTGCCGCTATTGGCCAACATGAACGACAAGTTCGCCCTGATCCGCTCGATGACGCACCGCGCCTCCAACCACAACCCCGGTGCCTACTATGCGCTGACCGGCGTGCCGCCGTCCCGCGACATCGTCGCGCTGGCCGTCTCGCCCGACGACTACCCCAACCCCGGTGCCGTCATCAACCGCTTCGCCCCGACCCGCCGCCCAGTGCCTACGTTTGTGCAGCTATCGGAGGCGCTGGTCGGCGACGCCCGCATGCAGGTGCCCGGTCAGAACGCGGGCTTCCTGAGCGCATCCTACGACCCGCTCAAAGTCGTGGCCGACCCCAACAGCCACAGCTTCAACGTGGAAGAATTGTCGCTACCCGCCGCGGTGACCAGCCAACGCTTCGAGCGTCGGCGTAGCCTGTTGCAAACCGTCGAGCAGGAGTTCCCGCTGATCGGCGAGTTGCCGGAACTGGAGCGGATGGACGCCTACTATCAGCGGGCCTACCAACTCGTCACCTCGCCCGAATCACGGCGGGCGTTCGACATTAGCCAGGAGCCGGAGCGGCTACGCGACCGTTACGGCCGCCACCGCTACGGGCAATCGCTCTTGCTGGCGCGGCGGCTGGTCGAAGCGGGCGTTCGCTTGGTCACGGTCTACTGGGGCGGTGCCCTCAACGCGCCGCTGGACTACTGGGATACGCACCGGGGCAACTTCACCAAGCAACGCAACTACTTGCTGCCGCAATACGATCAGTGCTTCTCGGCGTTGCTGACCGACCTCGAAGATCGTGGCCTGCTCGACACCACGCTAGTCATCGGCATGGGCGAGTTTGGCCGCACCCCGCGCGTCGGCCAGATCACGGCCAACGGCGGCACCGACGCGACCGGCCGCGACCACTGGCCGCAATGCTACTCGATCATGCTCGCCGGCGGCGGCATCACCCCCGGGGCTGTGATTGGCCGCTCCGATCAGATCGCCGCCTACCCGACCGAGCGGCCCGTCGCCCCCGAGGACTTGATCGCCACCATCTACACGCTGATGGGCTTGGACCCGGAAACCGAAGTTCACGATCGCCTGGGCCGACCGCTGCCCATCTCACGCGGCCATGCGGTGCATGAACTGTTTAGCTAGTTGACTGCAAGGAACTCATCCCGTCTAATGTTCGTCTGGCTTGGCACGGACGCCATCCCGAACATTGTTGCATTCATTGATAAGGAGCCAACCACATCGTGTGATTGTCGTTCAATCTCGTTATCCGTTCCATTGACCGAGAGGATCGAAGCTATGACTCGCTACCTTGGTTCTCCCCGCCGAGGGTTTACGCTGATCGAGCTGCTGGTGGTAATCGCCATCATTGCCATTCTCATCGCTCTGCTTTTGCCGGCCGTGCAGAAAGTCCGCGAGGCGGCTGCCCGCGTCCGTTGTCAGAACCACCTGAAGCAACTCGGCCTGGGGACGCACAACTTTGCTGATGCCTTGGGCATTCTGCCTACCGGCGGCAATCACTGGTGGCAGCCGATCACCCGCATCGGCGGCGTGGTCGCGCAACCGCCCAACCAAAATTGTGGCTGGGGGCTGCAACTGCTGCCGTTCATCGAGCAAGGGAACGTCTTCAACCTGACCAACGATGCTGTCCTCATGCGGACGCAGATCAAAATCTACCTGTGCCCGTCGCGGCGCGATGAGGCGGTCTTTGACGCCGGGCACGGTGTGCGGGCGATGAACGACTACGTCAGCGGGAGTGTGTTGTCCGACAGCACGTCGGATTGTTGGGGCAACTTCTGGAATCCCGGCCCGTGGGAGAATGCTGGCGTGATCGTGCGGCAAAGCCCCACCAGCTCCAACATCAACCTCAACGCGGTCCCCGACGGCACCTCGAACACCCTGCTCTACGGAGAGAAGCGCCTCAACCGCGCCCGCTATTTCAGCGGCGACTGGCACGACGACCAGGGCTTCACCTCGGGCTGGGATCCCGACATCGTGCGCATTGCCAACATGGGGATTCTGCCCGATCGCAACGGCGGGGTGTCCGGCTGGGAGTTTGGCTCGGCCCACGTCTCGGGCATGAACGCGGTCTTCGCGGATGGCTCGGTGCGTGTACTCAACTACAACACCCCGGCTCCGCTGTTGATCGCGCTGGTCGGTCGGGCGGATGGTATTGCGGTT
>Ga0272446_1006748_pt1 | contig 11787 bp, 7 predicted proteins | sample YNPCB0061_FD_194587 | JGI IMG/M metagenome (GOLD analysis project Ga0272446, IMG submission 194587) | Hot spring microbial mat communities from Yellowstone National Park, WY, United States - YNP-CB-006-1 | ecosystem: Environmental > Aquatic > Thermal springs > Hot (42-90C) > Sediment | place...
GTGCTTCATATTCTTATGATTTTGCAGTTCTATTTCAGCCATACCTACGAAAAACTCGGCTTGTATGCGTATAGGAATGCGATTTTTGTCTGCCGAAACATACACTTTGATAGGTCTTTTTCCCTTGAATAACTGATTTTCGGGCATAATAGGCGAAAGTACATAACATTCTGTCTTGCCTAACAAACATTTGGCTTCTTCTTTGCCCAAAAATTCTATCTGCAAATCATATACATCACTTTCTAAATTGCCTTGTACCGTAATAATATCACCTTTTTTGTACTTTTCGTAGTCAAGAGTTCTTATGAAATAAAAACCACTCACTACGTCTTGTACATATTGCGGAATTACGAAGGTTCGTTTGCCTTTTTCGTCTTTTATTTCGGCAGTTTTGCCCAAAGTATTGTAAATGATGGTTTCTTCTTTTTTGTAGTTTCCTTCCAAAATGTTTCTATAAAATTTATGCGGGTGAATGGAAGCCGTATCAATGTAAGAACGCCAAAAATCACGGATTTTGGTAATAGTTTCAAGCGTACCGATACTTTTTCCATATACATCTACCTTGTAGCAAGGACGATTATTGACCAAATACAATTTATCATCAACATCTATGTTTGCCAAACCTGCATTGAATACTCCTAAATGTACCAAATACTCCAAATGTTCGCCTCTGCCAAAGTGGTTCTGCGGAATGTGCCGATACTTACCGCCCTCATCTTGCCTAAATGAAGAAAATCCCGAAATTACAAGTATCAAAAGCGTAAAAATTACTTTTTTCATAATGTTTCCTTTTTTCCGATAAAATTTCAAAATTTGTACCAAAATTTTCGTTTGCCCGAATTTTTCTTTAACAAGAAATATTATCTACGTTTTAATGTCTTGTTTCTTGCCTCCTGTTTCTTATTTCTAAATGTCTAAACACCGATGTATAAAATCCTCTTACGCCCTTTTTTGTTCTTGATGCAAGCCGAAAAAGCTCACGATATTACATTTTCTTTGCTTAAATTTGCCTTTAAAATACCTTTCTTTCACTTTTTTTGCAAAAAAATTTATCAAATTAGTAATCCTGCTTTGCAACGAGAAATAGCAGGACTTTCGTTCCCCAATCCCGTAGGACTGGCGGCTGGCTTTGACAAAAATGCTATCGCTATTGACGAATTAGCTCATTTAGGTTTTGGTTTCATAGAAATTGGCACGCTCACACCTCGCCCACAGGTAGGAAACCCCAAACCTCGTTTGTTTCGTTTGCTTCAAGATACTGCTGTTATCAACCGAATGGGCTTCAACAACGAAGGCGTAGAAAAAGCCTGCCAAAGACTAAAAAAACGTAAAAGTAACATCTTGATAGGTGGTAACATTGGCAAAAATAAAGACACCCCCAACGAAAAAGCCACAGAGGATTATTTGTATTGCTTTGAAAAACTTTTTGATTATGTAGATTATTTCGTAGTAAATGTTAGTTCGCCCAATACGCCCAACCTAAGAGCCTTGCAAGAAAAAGAACCACTCCAAAAATTATTGCAAACCTTACAAACCGAAAATTTCAAAAAAACTACTCCCAAACCTATTTTTCTAAAAATCGCCCCCGACCTCAACGAAAACGAGTTAGACGACATCGTAGAAATTGTACAAAGCACTCAAATCGCAGGCATCATAGCCACCAATACTACTCTGAACCACAAAAATCTACGAAGTAACGAAAAATTATGCAACCAAGCAGGTGGTTTGAGCGGAAAGCCTTTAAATCAACGTTCTACCGAAGTAATTCGCTACCTCTACGAAAAATCGCAAGGCAGTTTTCCGATTATAGGCGTTGGGGGCATTGTTTCGCCACAAGATGCCTACGAAAAATTGCAGGCAGGAGCTTCACTTGTGCAAGTTTATACAGGTTTGGTCTATGAAGGTCCTGCCCTTGTCAAAAAAATCAATCAATACCTTTTGAGTAAAAATTTCTCTCACACAAAAGTCTAATGTATGAAAAAAACATTGCTTACCTACTTGTTTTTGCTTTCTACGTGCTTTGCACACGAGTTTTGGCTCAATCCCGAAAAGTTTTTCTTTTCCAAAGGCGAGACCGCTACAATTTTTCTGCAAGTAGGCGAAAACTTCGAGGGTAGCCCTTGGAAAGGCACTATCACACGGCTAAGCCTTTTTTCATCATTTGGCGAAAAACAAATCAAATCCGAAATCGATACCGCCAAACGTAGCGTCAAAGTAACTTTGGAAAATGAAGGCACAAATATACTTGTCTTGCAAAACAAACCCAGCAAAATTGAATTAGAAGCCGAAAAATTCAATGCTTATTTGCAAGAAGATGGTTTAGATGAAATCTTAGAGTACCGCAAAAAGAATAATCAAGAAAACAGCGTAGGCAGAGAAATTTATGAGCGTTGTGCCAAATTATTGCTGAAAGTCGGTGAGCGAAGCGATAAAAATTTTTCCCGAAATACAAATTTACCTTTGGAAATACTGCCTTTGGCTAATCCTTATGCAGGTGTGTTTGGCAAGAGAAAGAAAATCCATTTCAAAATAAATTTTCAGGGCAAACCCGCAGGCAATCTGACCATAAAATTTTGGCAAAAAATAGGAACAGAACTCATCAAGCAGGAGACTAAAACCAACGCTTGGGGCGAAGTGAGTTTTGAGTTTTTGGCAAAAGGGAAAATTATGCTAAGTTGCGTAAAAATGATACCTCATACCAACCCCACCGAAGCCGATTGGCATAGCTATTGGGCGAGTTTGGTATTTGGATATGAATAAAAATTTTTATGAAGCTATTAAAAAAGTTTTTCAAGTGGCTATTGATAGCCTTGGTAGTGATTTTTGCACTAATTTCTTTTGTTCCTTACCTAATTCCTCTGCAAGAGCAGGAGAGTTTTTCTGCTGATAGAAAGCCTTTTCCAAATTCACAGATAGAAAAATTTGATGAAGTTTGGGTGCATTACCGAGTTTTTGAAGCAAAAAACGAAAAAAAAGGAAATATACTGCTTCTACACGGCTTTTCAGGTTCTACGTTTTCGTGGCGAAAAAATGTAACTTTCCTGCAAGAAAAAGGCTATCAAGTGCTTTGTATGGACTTGCCCGCCTTCGGTTATAGCGACCGCCTGCCTACGTGGAATCATTCTGTTGAACGTAGAGCCAATCTGGCTTGGAAAATAGCCGAAAAAATCAGCCCCAATGAAAAATGGCATTTAGCAGGACACTCCATGGGAGCAAGCATAGTGCTAGCAATGGGACAACTCCAGCCCGAAAAAACACAAAAAATTTTCTGCATTGATGGTTTGTATGCTCAAAGAAATGGCAGTACATTATTCAAATGGATAATTAGTTACCCACCTGTTAATCGTTGGGCGGAGATACTACTGCAAAAACATTTTAGCCAAAAAGATAAATTCAAAGAAATCTTATACTCTGCCTATTCGCAAAACCCAGACGACGAAGCCGTAGAAGGCTACCTCACCCCGATGCTTCTGAAAGGCACTGCAACCGCTATCCTTAGCACTGCACTTGCCAAAAGTAATTTCAAACTTGACTACCAAAACGTAAGCAAAAAAATGATTGTAATCTGGGGCGAAAAAGACCAGTGGATAAGCCTCAATCTTGCCAAAAATTGGCATAAAAACTTTTCCGAAGTTCCTTTTATTAGTATCAAAGATGCGGGGCATTGTCCTATGGAAACCCATAGCGAAGAGTTCAATGCGATTTTAGAGAAATACCTTATAGAGTAACCTTATTGCTTTGATAATTTTTTTTGCTAAAAATACAATTTGGGCTAAAATTTGCCTATATTCAAAGTGAAATTCAACCCCAAAACGTATGAAATCACTTCTTTATCTTTGCACTGCACTTTTGTTAGCCGCCTGCGGTGGCAGTTCCGTGAAAATAGTTGATAAAAATTTTGAAAAAGAAGTCAGTAGGCAACAAAACCTACTTTTTACGTTCAACAAAGACCTTGCCCAAGATAGCCTGCTCGGTAAATGGGACACGACGACTTACATCAAATTTTCACCTGCCGTAAGAGGTAAATTCAAATGGGTTTCCAAAAATGAGTTATTGTTTTCGCCTGAAATTGGTTTTCAGGCTTCTACACGTTATAGTGCTGAAATTCAGGATAATAAAATTACTACTAAAGCCAAAATATCCGCTAAGAAAATTGATTTCTACACACCATTGCTTACGCTTACTTCGGTTTCGCCCTTTTGGAGTGCCGACAACGCCGCCAAAGCCGAATTGCATCTACACCTACATTTCAACTACAAAGTTAGTCCGCAAGAACTCAAAAATCTGCTCAATATTTCAGCCGAAAAGAAAAATTTACCATTCCGCCTAATTTCTACCGCCCCAAGCCGAAACATAGAAATTGCTCTGCAAGAAAATCTGACAAGCAATGCCAAAGTTGATGTACGCATTGAAAAAGGCTTACCCTGCGGCGAAAGCGACTATAAAACTACCGAAACACTCCAAAAAACCTGCCTTACCCCCGATAAAAACACCTTAGAAATTCTTTCGGTACAAAACGAGTTCGATGGTTTAGAGCCATACGTCCTTGTAGTCACCAACCAAGCCATTCCTGATAATTTCAAAGAAAACGAATTAAGTATTCAGCCCAAGCCCACAGGACTTAGTTACCAGTCTCACCCCGAAGGTTTGCTCATAAAAGGAAATTTCGTAAGTGGCGAAAACTACACCCTACAAATCACCAAAAACCTACAAGGCTTAGCAGGAGGCACACTCAAAGAAAATTTCGTCCAAGAAATTTCTTTCGGAAAATTACAACCACAAATCGCCTTCACTGAAAAAAAAGCAATGTACCTGACCTCCAAAGGACAAAAAAACATAGGCGTCAAAATCGTAAATATCAACAAAGTAAAAGTTGAAATTTACAAAATCTATGAAAACAATTTGCAGGCTTTTCTCAAAGAAAACCGATACAACTTAGAAAGCGAACAAACATACAACTACTATCTTGGCGAAGGCGAAGAAAATGACGCATATAACCCCTACGGCGATTTCGGTACGCTCGTTTCCACGCAAGAGTACGACGTAGAGCGTTTGCCTCAAACTACCAACGGTATTCACCTACTCAATATCAGTACGCAAAAACTGCAAGATTTCAAAGGTGTGTATGCCGTTTTGGTAGGCTCTACCGAACAACTCTACCAAAAAGCCTTTAAGTTGGTAGCAATTTCAGATGTTGGGCTAATTGCCAAAGAAAATGGCGACCAAATCAGCGTGTTTGCCAACTCAATTTTAGATGCCAAGCCACTCAAAGATGTAACTATCAATGTGTTGAGTAGCAACAATCAGGTTTTGGCTTCGCAAAAAACCGATGCCAATGGCTTTGTGCAATTTACCGATTTCAAGAAAAAATTCCCCGACTTCAAAATCAAAATGATTACAGCAAGTTATGAAAATGATTTCACATTTTTGGATTTTGAAAAAAGCCGTATAGAAAATTCACGTTACGATTTAGGCGGCTTGCGAGCCAATCAAGCTCCCTACTTGGCGTTTTTGCACTTAGAAAGAGATTTGTATCGTCCTTCGGAACAAATTCGCTTCGCTGTAATTGTTCGTAACCACAAATGGAAAACCGAAAAAATGCCTCTGAAAGCAAAATTCCTTTTGCCCAATGGCAAAGAATTTACCACGCTCAAAGGCGAACTCAACGAAAATGGCTCGTGGGAAGGTAGCCTCCAACTGCCCGAAACTGCCCTTACAGGTACATATCAAATGGAAATTTACACCTTCAACGATATTCTGCTCAACTCGGCGGCTATCAGCGTAGAAGAATTTTTACCCGACCGCCTCAAAATCAAACAAAATACCGACAAAACTACCTATCAAGCTGGCGACAAAATCACGCTCACAGGCGAAGCCCTTACGCTCTACGGCACGCCTGCTACCCGCCGTAACTGGCAAGTAGAATTTACGTTACGCAAAAAACCTTTTGCCCCCAAAGGCTACGAAAAATACAATTTCGCTACCTTAGGACGCAACGAAAACTATTTTAGCCCCCAACTCAACGAAGGACAAACCGATGCCGAAGGCAAATTTTCTGCCGAGTTCGAAATCCCTGCAAGCTATCGCAATCAAGGTATCTTGGAAGGAAAATTATACACTACGCTTTTTGATGAAACCAATCGCCCTGTCTATAAAAGCACCAAACTTGAAATTCCTACTCAAAACGTAATGCTCGGCTTAGAATACCTGCCTGCCTATCTTGACACCGAGCAAACGCTTAATGTAGGAATAGTTGCCTTAGACAAAAACGGAAATAGTACCACCACGCAAGCTGTTTTGCAAGTAGTGCAGTATGATTGGCAGAATGTTGCCGAAAGAGATTACAATGGTGATATTCGCTATGTCTCGAATAAAAAAGAAAAAATCATCAGTGAGCAAACCTTGCGTATCAATGGCAAAGCAACATTTCCGTTGCGAGTAGTGCGTTCGGGAGAGTACGAAATCCGTTTGCGTAATCTTGATGCCGAAAGCTATATTAGCCAATCGTTTTATGCCTATGGCTTCGGTATGACCGATTACAGCTCGTTTGAAATCAATAAAGACGGACAAATTGACATCACCTCAGACAAAGACCGCTACGAAGTAGGTGAAACTGCTAAACTCCTCTTCAAAACACCTTTTGAAGGAAAAATTTTGGTAAGTATAGAACGCAACCATCTTTTGGAGCATTTTTATTTGGATACCGACAAAAAATCGGCAACTTTTAGCCTGAAAATTACTGAAAATTACTTGCCCAATATCTATATTTCGGCAACGCTCATTAAACCACTTAGCAATTCGGCAATCCCACTCACGTCGGCTCACGGCTATTTGCCTTTGAATGTTGAAGCCAAAAAACACAAAATTGATGTGAAAATTGAAGCCGCCAGCAGTTCTTACTCCAATACCAAACAGACTATCAAGGTAAAAACTAACGAAAGCAATGCCGAAGTATTTGTGGCAGTGGTTGATGAAGGTATTTTGCAAATCAAAGATTTTCAGAACCCTAATCCTTACGAGTATTTCTTTCAGAAACGAGCCTTAGAAGTAAATGCTTATGATGTGTATCCTCGCCTTTTCCCCGAACTTTCGGCAGGAAAAAGTAGTGTTGGCGGTGGCGGAGCTTACGAGAAAAAAGACGCTCCTGCTACGAATTCTTTGGCAAAACGTGTAAAATTAGTTACTTTTTGGAGTGGCAGGCTCACGACCAACTCGGCAGGCGAAGCTACGTATAGCATCGATATTCCTCAATTTGCAGGTAGCTTGCGGATTATCGCAACGGCTCACAAAGGCAGTCAGTTTGGTGGCTCGGCTACCTCAATGAAAGTCGCTGACCCTGTGGTGATTAGCTCGGCTATTCCTCGTTTCCTTAGCCCCAGAGACGAAATCCTTTTGCCCGTAACGCTTGCCAACACGACCGATAAAGTTACACAAGGAACAGCCAAAATTTCAGTAAGCAAAGGCTTAGCCGTATCGGGAGAAAGTCAGGCAAATCTAACTCTTGCCCCTAATGCCGAACAACAAGTATTTTTCAAAGTAAAGGCAAGTGATTTTATCGGAAATACGCAGATTGTAGTAAGTTTTGAGGCACAAAGCAAAAAATTTGAAGAAAAAACCGATATTGCGGTGCGTTCGGCAGTGCCTTTGCAGAAAAAAACAGGCTACGGCACGTTGCAAGCAGGTAAAGAGCAAAATATTAGCTTACAAAGTCCTTTTGTGGAAGCAACTTCAAGAGCCAAAATTGTATTTTCCACTTCACCGATTGCCGAATTTTCCGAAAATTTAGATTATCTCTTGCAATATCCTTACGGTTGCGTAGAACAAACGATTTCAACGGCTTTCCCTCAACTCTATATTGCCGAGCTTTCGCGAGAGCTAAAAGCCAAAAATGTAAGCTACAAAGGTAGCTTGACAGGCGAAAGTCGCTATAATGTTCAGCAGGCAATTCTGAAACTCTATACAATGCAGATGTACAATGGTGCTTTGAGCTATTGGCAAGGAACTGACCAAGAAAATTGGTGGGCAACTGCCTACGCCGCTCATTTCTTGTACGAAGCCCAACGAGCAGGTTACAACGTAAGTGAGCCGTTTTTGGAAAGAATTGCTCAATATTTGGAAAAGAAAGTAAAAGAACGAGCTACCGAACGCTATTACTTTTATGACGAACAAAATAATCGTTTCTCAAAAACGATTATTTCCAAAGAAATTCCCTATACGCTGTATGTTCTTGCTCTGATGCGTAGAGGCGACGTAGCCACAATGAACTACTGCAAGGCAAATCAAAATATGCTTGCTTTGGATAGCAAATATTTGCTTGCGGCAACCTATCTGATGATGGGCGATAAGGCAAGTTATCAAAGTCTTTTGCCTAAAAAGTTTGCAGGCGAACGTTCGGAAAATGCTCATTCGGGCAGTTTCTACTCGTACATACGCGACGAAGCTATTGCTCTCAATGCTCTTTTGGAAACCGACAAACCAAATCCGCAAATTCCTGTAATGGCAAAACATCTCTCCGAGCAGATAAGAAACAAAAAATATCTCAACACGCAAGAAACAGCTTTTGCTTTGCTGGCTTTGGGAAAAATTGCTAAACAAAGCCAACAAAGCCAAACAAAGGCTACTATCACAGCCGAAGGCAAAGAACTTGCTAAGTTTGAAAAAGACGATTTGGTGCTTGCAGAAAATATTTTAGGCAAAACGCTCAAAGTAAATGCTTCGGGGGCGGGGGTGTTGTATTATTTTTGGGAGATGCAAGGCTTGCCTGCAAGTGGTAAAATCAAAGAAGGAGATAGTTTCCTGAGAGTTCGCCGTAGTTTCTACAACCGAGCAGGGCAGGAACTCAAAGAAGCCGAATTTACTCAAAACGATTTGATTGTCGTGAAACTTAGCATCAAAACCACCGATGGCAGTAGTGTTGGCAACGTTGCCATTACCGATTTGCTTCCTGCGGGCTTAGAAATCGAAAACCCTCGTTTAGTAGAACAGACGGCTCTACCTTGGATAAAAGACGCCAGCACAGCCGATTACGTAGATATACGCGACGACAAAATCAACCTATTTTGCGAGGCAAACGGCAACGAAAAGCATTTTTACTATTTGGTGCGTGCTGTTTCGGTTGGGGAATTTCAGATGGGAGCAGTAGCCGCCGAGGCTATGTATGCCGCCGAATATCATTCTTATTTTGGTGCAAAAAAAGTGATTGTGAAACAAAAAAATGTGAAGCCTCAAACACTTTAGTTTTAAGTAATTAACGCAAATCATAAGGTTATTTTATTGATTTACAAAATTTTACATTGTTGTATTTTCTGCAAATTATAGCGGTGTAAATTAAATTTGTACTTTTCTAACCCCCTTTAGTCTCCTCCTTTGGTATTTCGGCTCCGCTCAGCGAGCATGCTCAATGACCAAAGGGGGGAGATTTTATACTCAATCAAAAGTGGTTTTTGTAAAAAGTTTTGAGAAAAACTGCTTTTCTGTACATTGAGCGTAGAGGTCAGTGAGCCTGCCGAACTGCCGAAATGTACAGAAAAGCGAAAAATCAATTATTTTTGAGTATAAATATCTGAAAATCAAAATCCTCCTTTTGACAAAAACGAATAAAATTATAGTTTGTTTCGTTTGGATTTTTGCTAAAAAACTTAAAAAAATAAATATTTTTACTATTTTTGCCGAAGATGGAAACTTACTTCATCTCCGAGTTTTGTACTTCTAAATATTTTTAAATTTATGATACAACGCATACAAAGTGTTTTTTTAGGCTTAATTGCTATCCTGATGACTTTCTTTTTGTTCTTGCCTATTTGGATAAAAATAGACAAACAATCGGGGATAGAACTTTTGATTAACTCTTTGGGATTGAAGCAGATGAAAGGCGAGGAGATTATTAGTGAAAAAGGGGCTATTCATATTTTTTTATGTGGTTTTTTTGCTGTGGTGATTAGTATTATCTCCCTGCTAAGTTATCGTCATCGTCCTCGTCAGATATTGTTGGGGCTTATCAACTCTCTGCTTATTGCTGTTGCTACGGTTTCGGCGGCTCTGCTTATCAATGATGCTGAAAAAATCTTACTGCCCAATGAGCGTGGGAATTTCCAAATAGGTTTGTTCCTTCCTATCATTTCTTTGATTCTGAATATGTTAGCCAACAGATTTATTCACAAAGACGAAAATCTTGTCCGTTCGGCAGATAGGATTAGATAAGGATTTTTTAGACCAAAGATGTTTTCTTATTGAGCTAAGCAAATTGATTTAGTATGGAAATCAATAGAATATACTGTGAAAATTGTTTAATTACTATGGCGAATATGCCTGATAATTTTATAGATTTGACGCTAACCTCCCCGCCTTACGACAATATGAGGTCGTATAATAATTGTATCAATGGAATTGAAGAAAAATTTAATAATCATTCCTTTCCTTTTGAAGACATAGCCAGAGAGTTGTTTAGAGTAACCAAAGAGGGAGGCGTGCTGGTTTGGGTAGTAGGTGATGAAACAATAAACGGCAACGAAACAGGTAATTCATTTAGGCAGGCTCTTTTTTTCAAAGAATGTGGCTTTAATTTGTTTGATACGATGATATATGCCAAGCCACCGAGAGGTTCTGTGGGAAATAATAAAACCTACTGGCAATCTTTTGAGTATATGTTTGTTCTAAGCAAAGGGCAACCCAAAACCATCAATCTTTTGAAAGACAGGGAAAATAAAGAAGAAAGAGCAGGAGACAGAGGGACAAAACGATTACATAACGGAGAACTGCTTAATTTGAAAAGAAAAGGCTACGGAAAATTTGGCAGAAGAACAAATATCTGGGAGTATCCTATTGGTAAAGGACATTCAACCAAAGATGCAATTGCTTTCAAACACCCCGCTATTTTTCCTGAAAAACTTGCCTATGACCATATCCTTAGTTGGACGAACCCGGGAGATTTGGTCTATGACCCGATGATGGGCAGTGGTACTGTTGCTAAAATGTGTATTCTTGCTAACAGAAATTTTATAGGAAGCGAAATCAACGAGGAATATTGCAAAATAGCAAACATAAGAATTTCGCAACAAATGCTGCATATCTCCTGATTTATGAAATGTACTGAATGTGGTAAAAATACGGCTGTAATCAAAGAATTTTGCGAAGCGTGTTACAATGAAACAAAAGTCTGCCGCAGGTGTCAGCAATGTAAAAGCATATTTGAATTTGAGAAAAATCAAAAAAGTATTGCAGGAAAGGTAGTGAGGAGAGGGGAATGTAGGGACTGCCGTAAATGGAGAAAGCCAATATCAAAAAAAGAGCGGATAGAGTACGAGAAAAAACATCCTGTTCCTGCGATAGGAGAAAAATTCACTTGTCCGATATGCCAAAATACCATTGTAAGGCAGTTCAAAAATGATGTTGTCTTAGACCATTCTCACAAAGACGGAACTATACGAGGTTGGATTTGTAGGCAATGTAATTCAAGTATAGGTATGCTTGATGAAGATGTTACGATATTAGAAAGAGCTATTAAATGGCTAAAAGGAAAATTATTGTTCTTATCTACACTTTTTTGATTAAACTACTTACAAACATAACTATACTGCTCTGCTTGCCAACAGCCCAAACTCGCAGCCAGACTTAAGTCCTGACAAATGCTTTGTTTATCGGCGAGAAGTTCAAATTTCAGTAATGCTCTCCAAAAATATACGTAGCTTTCTTTGAAACCATTTCTTTCTAAATAGTCGATGGCTAATAGTGTTTTGTTGGCAATATCATAATTTAGCTTGAATCTGCAAACCAACCACCAAAACCTAA
>Ga0272446_1006749_pt1 | contig 11785 bp, 9 predicted proteins | sample YNPCB0061_FD_194587 | JGI IMG/M metagenome (GOLD analysis project Ga0272446, IMG submission 194587) | Hot spring microbial mat communities from Yellowstone National Park, WY, United States - YNP-CB-006-1 | ecosystem: Environmental > Aquatic > Thermal springs > Hot (42-90C) > Sediment | place...
ACCGCATCGTACCGTTCAGTGGCCTGACCATCACCGATCCTGACGGGCGCACATCGTTCACTGATGAATACCACATTGATGTACTGAGCTATTGCCGCGATGAAGGGTACGTGATACCGTTGTATGCGCCGGTGCAACACGCGTTTGGCGCGCGTCATGATGTGCGGTATTTTTTCGATGCCTACCGGTTGCGCATCCCTGCGCTGGATCTGGAAATCACGTCAACGCCACTGGCGCATGCGCCGGCCCATCGTATGCCGGTGGATTATCTCTCCGGGCCGACGCGGCTTGAAGGAACCATGGGCGGCAGACCGGTGACGGGTTTCGGGTTCAACGAACGGACGCTGGCATTGTCGCGCCCGTGGGAGTTGCAGCAGGCGCTCGTTGATTCGTTGTATCACCTGGCAAGGCGGGAGGTTGCACCGGTTGCGCTCGCCGATCGTGTGGCGGAGACCGGTGCACTCATCGAAGGTGGGAAGAAACGCGAAGCGCACACCTTTCTGCAGCGCGAGGTGCGCCCCGAACTCGAGGTGCTTGCCGAACCGCACCGTAGCCATCTGCTCAGGTTGTGCGACGATCTGACGGGCTTGCTCCGCTGAATCAGAACACCCGGGAACTGGAGCCGATGCGACTGCCGGATGGTTCGGTGTTATTGCACGCCCCACCGCCACGCTTTGCCCGGGGTGTGCACCCTTCGCTACACCGCTGCACGGTTCCTCAGGGTACGGTCATTCCGGACGATCGAATGCTGCCTGGTATCAGTCAATGCGGAACACCAGCTTTCCTGCATTGCGGTTCGCCTCCATGACGCGGTGTGCCTCGGCGGCTGCATCCAGCGGGTAAATCGTGTCAATTACTGGACGCAATTCACCACGCGCCAGCCGGTCGAGCGCGAAGGCGATGAACTCGGCGGTCAGGGCGGTCTTGCGGGCGAGTGGTGTGCGTCGTAGCGTTGCACCCGTCACCGTCAGCCGCTTTGCCATGATCGGGCCAAGGTCGAGTTGCCCTGCTGAACCGCCAAGGAAGCCGATCAGTTGCAGCCGGCCGTCGAGCGCCAGGGCCGCCATATTCTGTTGCCAGTAGGGCGCGCCGACAAAGTCGAGCACGAGATTGGCCCCCTGCCCGCCGGTGATTTCCAGCACGCGCTCGGCAAACGACTCCTCGCGGTAATTGATCGCCGCGTCTGCGCCGAGTTCACGGCACAGGGCCAGCTTTTCCGCCGAGCCGGCAGTCGCGAAGACGCGTGCGCCGGCGGCGTGCGCCAGTTGAATCGCCGCTGAACCGACACCGCTTGCGCCGGCGTGGATCAGTACCGTCTCGCCCGTTTGTAGCCGTCCCAGTGTGAACAGGTTGAGATATGCGGTCAGAAATGCCTCGGGGATCGCGGCGGCCTGTTCAAACGAGAGGTTTTCCGGGATTGGCATGGCCATCCCAACGGGAACGGCAGCCAGTTCCGCATACCCACCGCCGGTCACGACCGCCATCACCCGGTCGCCAGCGCGCCACGGCCCTGCTGGCGCGACCACTTCGCCGGCCAGTTCCAGGCCGAGGATGGGCGAGGCGCCCGACGGCGGGGCGTACGCGCCGCGCCGTTGCAGTAAGTCGGCGCGGTTGGCGGCGGTGGCGCGCACGCGAACGAGCAGTTCGTCGGGTCCAGCGACCGGATCGGGAGCGTTGCCGTAGTACAGCACTTCGGGCCCGCCCGGCGCATCGAACAGGATGGCTCTCATCATTCCTCCTCAAACGTTGCTCATGGATGTATGACTGGTAGCATACCACCTCTATCGAAGGTCATAGAACCCTCGATGCTCCGCCTGGCGAACAATCATCCTCACCTTCCACCGTTCAGGGGTATTGTGTCTTCGGCATGTGCGCTATGGTTGGTCAGAGATATGACCGTTCTGCCGAAGCATGCCCTGTGCATGTGGGAGGAAAGAAGAGGGGGAGGCGCACAATGATGGCGCAACAGCAGCAGACATTTCCCTGGGGCGCGGTACTCTGGTCCGCGCTTCTGCTGGTTGTAATACCGGTTGCACTCAGCATCGCGGTTGGCGTTGGCCACGGCGTGATTGTTGGTTTCGAGACGCGCGGTGATCCTGTGGCGATCAATGCAGCCGTTGTCGCCCTTGCCAGCCAGAGCTGGTATCGCGCGCTGCCAAAGGTCATACGTGCGCTGGTGGCGTTATGGCGCGGCGCGCGTCTGGCGCGCAGCGGTGTTCCCGTCATGCATCTGGTTGGTGGTGTGGCGCTGCTCGCGCTGGCGCTGGACCTGGCACTCGGCTTGACGCTCTTCGGCGCGATGCTCGATGTTGAACTGGCGATATCGGTTGCGGTGGACGCTGTTGTGATTGTCGCATTCGGCTTTCTGGGAGCCAGGCTGGCGGAACGAGTGGCGCAGTAGTGCGATTGCCGATCGGGCGCGGCGTATCAAGACGTGGTCGGCGTCGCGCCGATGCCTGAACGGATCGTCTGGAACTGTCTGAGGTTGCGCACGGCCAGGTCATCCCGGTGCCGGGTTTTGCCGGTTTATTATCGGCTCTACCGGAGGTTTTCATGATCAATCCACGCTGGCGTAAAGTACTGCGTGATCTGTGGCGCCAACCAGTGCGTACCTTCCTGGTTGTTCTGTCAATTGCCGCCGGCGTCGGCAGCGTTGGCGCCGTGGCGCATATGCACGCGATCGTCTCGCGCGACCTGGCGTTGAGTTATGCCGAGGTCCGGCCTGCCAGCGCGATCCTCTATACCGACGATGCATTTGACGATGAGCTGGTGCGTTCTGTACGCCGTCTGCCTGGCATCGCCGATGCCGAAGGCCGCCGGAGTGTGTTGCTGCGCTTCAAGACTGGCCCGGAGCGTGAGTGGCAGTTGATTGAGCTGTTTGTGTTACCCGACGATGGTGAGACGCGGGTCAGCAAGGTGCGGCCCGAGCCGGTGTTCGATCCTGACCCGGCTCTCTGGATGGGCGGTACATGGCCGCCACCGCGCCGTGCAATCGTGCTGGAGCGCACGTCGTTGCTGGTCGGGTATCTCGGCCTGACCCGGGCACGCCTGAATGATCGCATTACGATCGAAACGGTTGACGGGCGGTTGCGCGACGTGCGGCTGGCGGGTCTGGCCTATGATTTCGCGCGCATCCCGGCCACATTTGCCGGGCGAGCATACGGCTATGTTGATCATGAAACACTGGAATGGCTTGGTGGTGAAACCGGCTACAACGAGCTCTATCTTGCGATTGGCGATGAACGGAATCCGGCCTCTGTGCGGCAGGTTGCGGAGCGGGTTCGTGACCATGTTGAACGGGCCGGTGTCGCTGTTACGCGGCTCGATATCGCGACGCCAGGCAAATTACCGCTCGATAACTACTTTCAGGCCATCACGCTGATCCTCGGGGCGCTTGGTGCGCTCGCATTGCTCCTCAGCGTCTTACTGGTGACCAATACCGTGTCGGCGTTGCTGGCGCAGCAGATGCGTCAGATTGGTGTGATGAAAGCCATTGGTGCGCGTACCGATCAGATCGCCGGTCTCTACGCCGCGTATGCGCTTGCATTCGGTACGCTGGCGCTACCGCTGGCGTTGCCACTGGCACGAGTGGCAACTGTCAGGTTTGTGGCATTTCTGGCCTACTTTCTGAATTTCAAACTTGGGGAAGTAACGCTGCCTGCCGGTATCGTCGCCCTGCAAGTCGCCCTCGGGCTGGTTGTACCGTTGCTGGCTGCGCTTGCGCCGGTGCTGAACGGCGCGCAGCTCACGGTACGCGAGGCGATCGCCGGGCAGCGCGAGGAACGCAGGAAACAGGGCATGCGTGCGACCCGAAGCACCTGGGAACAGGAGCAGCGTGCTGGTTTCTGGTCACTGGTCACGCGGCGGGTCGCGGCGGTCGTTCCGCGCCCGGTGTTACTATCGCTGCGCAACACCTTCCGGCGGCGTGTGCGGCTGGTGCTCACGCTGACAACCCTCACGCTGGCCGGGGCGATTGTGATTGCAGTACTGAGCGTTCGGAATTCGATGTTTGCAACCTTCGAACAACTCATGGCAGCATCGAACCATGATGTGCAGGCCAGTTTCATTCGGCCATATCGCACGGCACAGGCTGAACGTATCGCGCGACAACTACCGGACGTCACCCACGTAGAAAGCTGGGGTGACGCGATGGTCTACCGGATGCGTCCCGATGGAAGTGAAGGGCCGGCGATCGGGCTTATGGCGCCACCGGCAATGACGCGGCTCTTTCTACCGGAGGTGGTCGAAGGGCGCTGGCTGCTGCCAGATGATGATAATGCGCTGGTGATCAGCGCCGATGTACGGAGTGTTGAGCCGGATCTCCGGGTTGGCCAGAACCTGATATTGAAGATTGGCAATCGTGAAACGGCGTGGCGCATTGTCGGCGTCGTGCGCGGGATGCTCGGTATTCCGGTGTTGTATGCCGACCAGCAGTCGCTTGCGCGGGCAACGGGTGACGTGGGGCGAACGCGCGAGGTGCGGATCGTTACTGCAACGCACGATCCCGCGCTTCAGCAACAGGTGGCAGCGGCCCTCCAGGATGCGCTGGAAGATGCCGGCCTGCGCGTGGCCGTGGTTCAGACTCGCGCTGAACAGCGGGAGCAGAGCGCCACGTTGTTCAATATTATCATCTCGTTTCTGCTGACTATGGCGGTGTTGCTGGCTGTGGTCGGCGGATTGGGGTTGATGGGGACGATGAGCCTGAACGTTATTGAGCGCACGCGAGAGATCGGGGTCATGCGCGCGATCGGGGCATCGAACGCGGCACTCTACCGGATTGTTATCGGCGAGGGGATAACGATTGGCCTGTTCAGCGCCGTGGTTGGAGCGGCACTGGCTACGCCGCTGGGGTATATGCTGAGTCGTGGCGTTGGGATTGCATTCTTCCAGGTGCCGCTCAGTTATCATTTTGCGTTCGATGGTGTGGCGCTCTGGCTGGCGGCGGCGGTGGGGATCGGTGCGCTGGCAAGTCTGGCACCGGCGCGTGCCGCCGCTGCCCTCACAGTACGCGATACACTCACATATGACGGATGAACCAGGCGTGGTACACTATACCGGCATGGGTAGCGCGTCCATACCTGTGTAGCGCCGTGCAAAAATACAAATACCGGAGTCGTGAGGTGATGAAACAGGCACGGACTTCGCTGCGTGCCTGGTGGCGCGCAGGGGCGGAAGATCGCACCATGATCGTTGCGATTGTGATGATCACTGGTGCGCTGATTGCGGCGATTGTGGCACAACCGGAGCTGCCGGCCTGGCGCATGGCGGCGGTCGTCGTTGCGTTGAGTGTGCTGCTGGGGTTGAACATCGTCATCGAAGTAAAGCCGCGCGGAACGGCTGCACGTTCCTGGCAGGTGGCTGCATACCTGGTTGCCGGCAGCGTGTTGTATCTGCTGGCGTTCTGGTTGAGCGATGGTCTTGCCAGCGGCGTGATCGCCATGCTGCTGTTCCTGCTTGTGGGGCAGGCGGCGTGGTCGCTGCCGTTGCCGGTGACACTGGTCTATGCCGTTGTGATGACGACCACTCTTGGTGTGATAATTGGGGCAGCGGCCGGCATCACACTGGCGCTGCAGGCGGCGCTGAACTTTAGTTTTGGCATAGTCTTTGTGGTGGCGTTTGTGCTGTCGGCAAAACGCTATGAACAGCAAACCGCGCGCGCCGAGGAAGAACGCGCGCGCGCCGAGGCGTTGCTCGCGCAATTGCAGGCCAGCCATGCCGAGTTGCGCGCGGCGCGCGAGCGCGAGTTGACCATGGCGGCGGTCGAGGAGCGAGTGCGGCTGGCGCGCGATATTCACGATGGCCTGGGCCATTACCTGACGGCGCTGAATGTGCAGTTACAGGCCGCCGAGCGCCTGCAACTACGTGACCCGCAACGTGCTGCTGCGGCAATCGCCGCATGCCGCGAGGTCGCGCAGGCGGCGCTTGATGAGGTACGGCGGAGCGTGGCGGCGATGCAACCATCACCACTCGATGGCCGCTCGCTCGATGTCGCGATTGAGCAACTTGTTGCCGACTTCGGCCGCGCGACGGCCATTGAAGCGCATTTTGAGCAGGAAGGCGATCTACCAGCATTGTCGCCGACGCTGGCGATGACATTGTACCGCGCCGTGCAGGAAGGTCTGACCAATGCACGCAAGCATAGCGACGCCGTGCATGTTGTGGTCAGCCTGGCGCGTTTACCACATGCGGTGCGGCTGGCCGTCTGTGACGATGGCACCGGCATCAGTGATTCGCTGCCGGCCAGTGGCTTCGGTCTGGCGGGGTTGCGCGAGCGGGTCGAGCGACTGGGTGGTTGGCTGGCGGCTGGCCCACGCCCTGAAGGAGGGTTTCTGCTGGAGCTGGTCGTTCCAGCAGGGCCGGAGGGTGATGTGCATCATGATTCGCATCTTGCTGGTTGATGATCAGACCCTGATTCGTCAGGGGATTGCAACGTTGCTTGAGCTTGAGCCGGACCTGGAAGTCGTCGGTGCTGTGGGGAACGGGCGCGCCGCGATCGAGGCGGTTGAACGGCTGCGACCGGATGTTGTTCTGATGGACATTCGGATGCCCGAGATGGATGGTGTCGCTGCGACGCGTGAGTTAAGCCGGCGTTTCCCGGACGTTGGCGTGATCATTCTCACCACGTTTGATGATGACGAGTATGTGTTCGAGGGATTGAAGGCAGGGGCGCGCGGGTATTTACTCAAGGATATCAGCAGCGACGAGATGGCCGAGGCGGTGCGTACCGTGGCGCATGGCGAGGCGCTGATTCAGCCAAGTATCGCGCGGAAGGTGGTGGCCGAGTTTTCGCGACTGGCTTCACGGTCGGCGGGCGCAGCGGGACAGATGTTGCCGAAATCGCCAAATGCGTTGACGGAGCGTGAACTGGACGTGTTGAAGGCGCTTGCCCGTGGTTTGTCGAATAAGGAAATCGCAGCCGCGCTGATCGTCACCGAGGGCACGGTGAAGACGCATATCTCGAATATCCTGGCAAAGCTCGACGTGCGCGATCGGACGCAGGCGGTGTTGAAGGCGCAGCAGTTGCACCTGCTGGATGGCTGAACAGGGTCACGGGTTCGGCGTTGCGGATGGAGGCTCCGCTGTGGGAGCCGGTGTTTCTGATGGCATCGCGGGCGTTGCGTCCGGTGTTGCCGATGGTGGCTCGATGCTGGCGGGCTCCGGTGTGCTGGTCGGCGTCAGGCTTTCGCCGGTTGGCGTCGCGCCGGGCGATATCTCCGGCGTGCTGGTTGCCGATGGAGTAGCGTCGGTTGGTATGGCGGTCGGCGGCTCCGGCGTGAGGGATGGCGGCTCCGGTGTGACGGATGGTGGTTCCGGCGTGATCACAGGTGGTGGCGGTGGTGGTGGTGGGATGAAGATCGGAACCTGCGTGGGCGGTTCCGGTGTCGGCGGTTCCGGTGTCGGCGGTTCTGGCGTCGGTGTATCGGTGGGCAGCGGCGTGGCCGTGAACGTTGGCGATGGCACGGGTGTCCATGTCGCTGCCGGCGGCGGTGATGACGTCGGCAATAGGGTTGCCTGCGGCAGGGCGGGTTGCGCCTGCCCTGAACCACTGAATGTGCCTGCTGCGAAGAGTGCAGCGAGCAAGGCGATGATCACGACCCCCGCCCCCAGCGGGCCGACGACTCTCCAGCGCATGCCGGGTTGTTCAGGGGCACGGCGAGACGGCGCCGGCGGCGCAGCGGTTGCTGGTGGCTGACTCAACCGCGCTTCATGTGGCCGAACAGCGTTGTGGATCCGATCGGCGTCGGGTGTGGTCGTCGCACGACCCTGGCCATTCCCGGGCGAGTGCGAAGCCTGTGTTTCTGTCACCGATGGGCGCGGCGGCGTCCATGGCGGCATGGCGCGCGGTAATGCCAGGTCGGCGATTTCCTGTTGCGATGCCGGCGTTACGCCGTTGCGCCGGGCGACGATGCGCAATGCTTCGACGAAGGCGGCACCACTGCCGAAGCGCTGTTCAGGGCGCTTGGCGAGCGCGCGCGCCAGTACCAGATCCAGTTCGCGGGGTTGCTGCGGGTCGATCGACGACGGCGGCGGTGGCAGCGATTGTACGTGTGCAATGATCAGTTGTGGTGTGGCGCCGGAGAAGGGCACCATGCCGGTGATCATTTCATAGGTGGCGACTGCAAGCGAGTAGAGATCGCTGCGCCCATCAACACGTTGCGCCGACGCCTGTTCGGGAGAGATATACTCAGGGGTGCCCATGAACATGCCGGTGCGGGTGAGGCGTTCGCCGCTCCCTTCGGGCGCCTGGGCAATGCCGAAGTCGGTCAGCAAGACACGCCCTTCGATGTCGATCAGAATATTGTGCGGTTTGATGTCGCGATGGACGGCGCCCTGGGCATGCGCATGGTCGAGAGCAGCGGCAACCGGTGTCACGATACTGATGGCAATGGCCAGGCCAAGTGCGCCACGTTCGTGAATGATGGCGTGCAGTGTGCGGCCACGCACATACTCCATCGCAATGTAGCGCAGGCCGTTCGACTCGCCGACGTCATACACTGTGACGATGTTGGGGTGGCGAAGATTGGCAACCGTGACCGCTTCGCGTTCGAAGCGGCGCGAAAACTCGGGATCAAGCGCGAGGTGTGGCGCCAGCACCTTGAGGGCGACGGTTCGCTGCAACGACGTATCAAACGCGCGATAGACGCGCGCCATGCCGCCGCGCCCGATCTCTTCCTGCACCAGGTAGCGGCCAAGTTGCTGGCCGATGAGCTGAGTCACCGCTTCCCCCGCACGCCACCTGCACTGTAGCTGCTGACTGCCACCCCGTATCCGATCGCCTTGTCACCGTGTGCCGGCAGATGGTATAATCCTTGACAGTACCCGACGATTGTATCATATCGTGCGCTGGTGCAACAGCCGGCGTGCAGGTACAGATGTTCCCGGAGGACATGCATGCAGTCGGGCCCCGCGCCACTCCTGGTCGTCCGGCGTCAGGATGCAGCGGCGATCCAGATTGAATGGACGCAGCCGTCATTGACGATCGGGCGTGATACGTCCAACGATATTGTGATTGACCACCCGCTCGCCTCACGGCGCCATGCGCGCCTCGAACGTGACGACGGCGGCTATTCCGTGCGCGATCTTGACAGTACCAACGGGACGTACGTCAATGGTGAGCGCATCGAAGGGGTGCATGCACTGCACAATCAGGATCGCATCTGGGTGGCCGATGCGGAGATTGTCTTCAATGACCCTGAAGCCACTCAGAAAGGCCCGTTGCCGCTGGAGATCCTGAAGCGCGTGCGTGGCACGGAGGAGTTGTTGCGTCTCGATAGCCGCGCGAAGGAAGTGTATGTTCAGGGCAAGCTGCTTGAGCCGCCCCTGACGGTCAAAGAGTTCCAGTTGCTCGAATTGCTCTATACCCACAAGGGCCAGGTGATCAGTAAGGACGAGATCGCCAGGAACGTGTGGGATTATGAGGTCTACGACTATAACGCAATTGATGCGCTGGTCTATCGTTTGCGCCAGCGGATCGAGGCCGATCCGGGTAACCCGCGTTACCTGGTGACGGTGCGCGGCTTCGGGTACAAACTGGTCACGCAGGGTGAGACATGATCCGCGCTGTGGCTGCTCCGCGACGTTTGCGTGGCACGATCACGCTTCCGGGTGATAAATCCATATCACACCGTGCGGTGCTGTTCAATGCAGTTGCTGCAGGGAACGCCGTGATCACCAACTTCCTTGCCGGCGCCGATTGTCTGGCAACGATCGCGTGTATGCAGGCACTCGGCGTGAGTATCGAGCGCCGGGCGACGACGGTGCAGGTGCAGGGCGTCGGGTTGCGTGGCCTCCGGGAACCAGCGGATGTTCTTGACTGCGGTAATTCCGGTACGACGCTACGATTGCTGGCAGGCATGCTCGCCGGCCAGGAAGGCCTGTTTGCGGTACTGACCGGTGACGCATCGTTGCGCTCGCGCCCGCAGAAGCGTATTGTTGCGCCGCTTCGCATGCTTGGCGCCAGCCTCGATGGGCGCGACGGCGGCGATCGTGCGCCGCTGGCGGTTCGTGGTGCGACGCTCCACGGTGGCGCTTACGCATTGCCGATCGCGTCGGCGCAGGTCAAGAGCGCCCTGCTGCTGGCGGCACTGTCTGGTGATGGGCGGCTTGTTCTCTCCGGGCGTACCGATGGGCGCGATCACACCGAGCGTATGCTGGCGGTCATGGGGGTTGATCTCACGGTCACCAATGGTATCGTGCAGATTGATCCGCCAGGCCGGGCCGATGCGTTACAGCCGCTCTCGTTACGCGTGCCGGGCGATCCCTCCTCGGCAGCGTTCTGGTGGGTTGCCGCCGCGATCCATCCTGATGCCGAGGTGACGACCACCGGCGTTTGCCTGAACGCGACGCGCACCGGGGCGCTCGATGCGTTACGGGCCATGGGCGCGCGGATCGAAGTGCACGACCAGCGGGTTGAAGGCAATGAACTGGTGGGCGACGTGACGGTGCGATCATCGTCGCTGCGCGGCACAACCATCGGTGGGGAGCTGATCCCGCGCCTGATTGATGAGATTCCGGTGCTGGCACTCGCGGCGGCCTGCGCCAGCGGCGAGACGCTCATCCGCGATGCGCAGGAGTTGCGCGCGAAAGAGACCGACCGTATTATGACCGTTGTGGCTGGCCTGAAAGCGCTGGGTGCCGAGATCGAACCGACCGCCGACGGCATGGGTATCGTGGGTGGGCGCGGGTTGCGCGGTGCCATGCTCGACAGTCATGGTGACCACCGCCTGGCAATGACCTGGGCGATTGCGGGGCTGGTGGCAGCGGGTGAGACCATGCTGGACGGCGCGGGAGCGGTTGACGTATCGTATCCGGAGTTCTGGACCGCGCTGGCGCAGATCGCGGAAGGGTAGGGCAATCGAGAGGAGCGATACACTGCCAGAACTCTATACCCATCAGATCGAGATCTATACAACGAGCCTGGTGATCGCCGGGGCGTATGATCTTTCGTTCTATCGTCGTGCCAGTGACGCGATCAATGATGAACAGCACCGCTACCTCGTGTTGCGTGACGCGACAATTGTGCCGCCTGGCCATGCGCAAAAGTCACAGCGCCTGCCGCAGTTGCTCTGTGACCGCTCAGAGGCCGTGCTGGTCGCTACAATCGCTGAGGCTGCCCCGCCGCCCGACTACCCCCGCGAAGAGCAACGCCGCGGTGTTGCTCCAGTGACGGTCATGTTTTTCACAACGGCGTTTGTGGTGCGCGGAACGTGCTACCTGCGCCCGAATCTACCGTTGACCGAAGCGCTTGAGCGCGTCACTGAGGATTTTCTTCCGCTGCGCGGCGTGCAGATCTTTCCAATAGCCGGCGGCGCATCGATCATGCGCGACTTTGCCGCATTGTCGCGCGCCAGGATTGTGGCGCTCTACCAGGTCGCTGAGGCTGCGCTGCACGATGCGCCTGCTGCACCGGCTGCCGTTGCGCAAAACGGATAATGCCGGCACGCGTTATGCCAGCCGTGCGCGCCAGTACTCCATCAGTTCTTCCACGATCATCGGCACGGTGATCTGCGGTTCCCAGCCGGTAGCCTGTCGCAGCCGGGTGTTGTCTCCGACAAGGAGCGGTTCGTCCGATGGGCGCAACCGGGCAGGATCAATGCGCACACTGGACGGTACACGCCCGAGCCGCTGGACCATCGCCACAATGTCACCAATACGCGTTGCCGTGCCGGAACAGAGGTTGTAGATCGTGCCTGATTCGCCTCGTTCCAGGAGCAACCAGAGCGCGCGAGCCACGTCGCGCGTGTGTGTGAAATCGCGCCATGCTTCCAGATTGCCGACATACAGG
>Ga0272446_1006750_pt1 | contig 11782 bp, 9 predicted proteins | sample YNPCB0061_FD_194587 | JGI IMG/M metagenome (GOLD analysis project Ga0272446, IMG submission 194587) | Hot spring microbial mat communities from Yellowstone National Park, WY, United States - YNP-CB-006-1 | ecosystem: Environmental > Aquatic > Thermal springs > Hot (42-90C) > Sediment | place...
CACTGTTACACAAATGCAGGCAATCGAAAAGGAAGCCGATTCCAGCGGCTTGACCTATGATCAGATGATGGAAAACGCCGGTCAGGGACTGGCAGATGTGATCCTGAATCTGTTCGTTGACGAACCGGAGACCGAAGCGGTGGGGTTGGTGGGGCCGGGTAACAACGGCGGCGACACACTGGTCGCGTTGACCGCTCTGCTCGAAGAAGGCTGGAAGGCAAAGGCGTATCTCGTCAAGCGCAAAAAGGACGCGCTCGTCAAACGCTTCATCGAAGCGGGCGGCGAGGTCATTGCCGGCGAAAACGCTTTCGAAAAACTGGCAGAAGCGATTGAAACGGCGGAAGTCCTGCTCGATGGCGTGCTTGGCACGGGCGTCAAACTGCCCTTGAAAAAGGATGTCGCCGAACTGCTCGCGGAGGTCAACGATATTCTGGACAGCCTGGAAGAAGATGCGCCCCTTGTGGTGGCTGTGGATTGCCCCAGCGGTGTGGACTGCGATAGCGGCGAAGTTGCGGAAGAAGTCATCCCCGCCGACATCACTGTCACGATGGCGGCGGTCAAACAGGGGCTGGTGAAACTGCCCGCCTTCGAATATGTGGGCGAACTCAAAGCAGTGGACATTGGTCTGCCTGCCGATTTGCCCTCCCTGCAGGCGGTTGCTGCTGAAGTTGCCGAAGAAGAGTCTGTTGGCGCGCTCCTGCCGGAGCGTCCGCTGGAAGCGCACAAGGGAACGTTCGGCACGGCGCTCATCGCGGCGGGCTCGGTCAATTTTACAGGAGCCGCCCTGCTGGCGGGTGAGGCGGCGTACCGCGTCGGCGCGGGACTGGTGACGCTGGCGGTGCCGGCTCCCCTGCACGGGGCGCTGGCGGGTCAATTCCCCGAAGCGACCTGGGTTCTGCTTCCGCACGAAGCGGGGCGCATCTCTGAAACTGCTGCGGATGTGCTGGCAAAAAATTTCGAGAAAGCCAGCGCCCTGTTGATAGGTCCTGGCTTTGGAACTGAAGCGACCACCAAAGTCTTTCTCGAAGACCTGCTTGCGGGCAGGTCGGCGCAGAAAAAGGCTCCAGCGCGGATCGGGTTCATTCATCAGGAAAACAGCCCAACGTCTGAGAGTGAAGCGAAACTTCCGCCGCTGGTGATTGACGCAGATGGGCTGAAACTGCTGGCGCAAATCAAAGACTGGGCGTCGAAACTCCCCCCGCTTTCCATCCTCACGCCGCACCCCGGTGAAATGTCTGTGCTGACGGGGTTGTCGAAGGAGGAAATTCAGGAGAACCGTCAAACGGTGGCGCTGAAATATGCGAAGGAATGGGGGCATGTGGTGGTGTTGAAGGGCGCTTTCACGCTGATTGCCGCCCCCGATGGACGCCTGACTCTCATCCCTGTTGCCACGCCCGCCCTCGCCCGCGCCGGGACAGGCGACGTTCTGGCAGGACTGATTGTGGGGCTGCGCGCTCAGGGCTTGGACGCCTACGCGGCTGCCGTTGCCGCAGCCTGGATCCACGCCCAAGCCGGGCTCTACGCTGCCGACGACCTCGGCACCACCGCTTCTGTGCTGGCAAGCGACGTTTTGAATTCAGTCCCGGATGTGTTGAGCGATCTCGAATAACCGTCGCAGGTTGACAGATTTGCAGGTTAGAACGTTCCCACTTTTAAACGTTTCACCCCTGAATCAAAAAAGAGGAGCCTGCGCCACAGACTCCTCTTTTCATAGACTTACGCATAATAGACGTTCTCTAACGTCGCTTACACAATCCGCACGTTAGAGAACGCGCTCTACGCAAGGTTTTGCGTAAGTCCTATTTCATTTACCCATTACCCCTTAAGAAATTCTTCCAGCGCCGCTTTGCTGATGCGGTACGCGTTGCCGAGTTTCTTTGCCTTCAGGTCACCGGCTTCGATGGCGGCTTTTACGTCTTCTTCAGAGACTTTGAGGATAGCCGCCGCCTCGGAGGGGGTCATCACGTCCGGAATGCCTGCCGCCGCGCCGCTTCCGCCGCCGGATTGCTGTCCCTGCTGTTGCTGCATTGCGCCGGAGGTTGCCTGCTGCATCAGGTTGCCAATGCCCATCCCTGCGCCGATGCCTGCCGTGAGACCTGCGCCGCCGCTGGGGTTTTGGGCGGCGTCGCGCATGGCATCTGCGGCTTGCAGTTGAGTGTAGGTTGCCATGTCGAGCATGCCCATGTCGCGCAGTTCCTGCGCCGATTTGCTGGACGGCTTGAGGTTGCCGATGTAGAACGACTTCAGCGTCAGCCCGAGCGCTTCGAAATCATCCTGCGCCTTCGCCCGTACTGCCGCGCCGACCTCTTCCGTCAGCCCGATGAGTTCCACCACGCTCTTGGCAGCGGTTGTTTCGCCCAGCACGTCCTGAAGCGTGGAAAGCAGCATAGTCTTCAGGCGGTCTTCGATGTCTGCCGTGCGATATGCGCCTTGCGTGCCGACAACCTGTGTCACAAACTGCTGCGGGTCCTTCACCTGAAACGAGAACGTGCCGAAGCCCTGCAAGAGCGCCACGCCCAACCCCATGCCCGGGTTGCGGACAATGATTGGCTGCGGCGTGCCCCACTTCTCGTTGGCGAACTCTTTCATCGAGACAAAATATACCTCTGCCGGGAAAGGCGTGCGTTCATTGAACAATTTGCCAAGCAGATTGATCAAGAGGGGGATGTTTGCCGTGGTCAGCGTGTGGCGTCCACCGCGGAACACATCCAACGCCTGCCCATCGCGGAAGAATACCGCCGCCTGCGCCTCCCGCACAATCAACTGCGAACCGATGCGGAAATCGCCAATGCCCTGTTCGGGAAAGCGGTGAACGATTTCGCCCTGCATCTCGCTCGGATATTCGATAACATCAAAAACTCTCGCCATGATTTTTCTCCTTTTTGAAGACCGTTGATTTGATTATAGCCCATCAAACTTGGTGGTCAAGAACCGTTTTTCTTATTTCTCTACGAAAAAAGCCCCGGCAGGTTTCTCTCCTCTGCCGGGTGCAAGTTACTCTTTCATCATCTTTCCCGTCCCCTTGTTGCGCAGCATCAGAATTTCTGCCATGATGCTGACGGCAATCTCTTCGGGCGTTTCGGCGTTCAACTCCAAGCCAATCGGTGAATGGACCTTTTGAATCAAATCGTCGGCGGTGCCTTGCTCTTTCAGCGCTTTGACCGTCGTCAGCCAGCGGCGCTTCGAGCCGATGACGCCGATATATGCCGCCTGCGACTGAAGCAGAGCCGGCAACCCCGCCGCGTCAATGCTGGACCCGCGGCTGGTCACCACCAAATAAGTCTGGTGCGTCACTTTGAGTTGATTCGGCAACTCTGCCATCGGGCAGGGATAGTAAGCATCGGCGCCCGGCACGGCTTCGGGAGTGCAAAACTCTGCGCGGTCATCGCTGACTGCCACACGAAAACCGAGCCACTTGGCAAGATGAACAACCGCCTTGCCGACATGTCCGCCGCCGATGACGACTACCATGGGAGCAGGAAGAATGGGTTCCACAAACACCTCCACTGTTCCGCCGCACACGCCCGGGTCGCCGCGGCTGGGATCCACCATGTTGTAATGCAGCAGGCGCGGCTGACCGTCGCTGATTGCCATCCAGGCTTCATCGAGAACCCGGTGCTCCAGATCCCCGCCGCCAACAGTGCCAACAAACCTGCCATCGGGATAAACAAGCATCTTGCTCCCCACATGCCGCGGGGTGGAGCCTTCACTCTTCACCACCGTGCACAGCGCAGCAGATTCGTTCTTCTTTTCGATCTCGGCAAGGGCTTGATAGATGGATGTCATGTAAGGTTACCGTTCCAGCAAGCCAAGCACAACGGGCAGCAACTGTTTTTTTCTGGAAACGACGCCCGGCGCGTCGCGGGTGCCGTCGGGGAGGGGAGGATAGGGCAGGTCGTTGAGGATGGGCGGCGGGGTGGACGAGGTGATGAGGCGGCTGGAGCCGCGTACCACGTCGGTGACGAGCAGCATGGCAAAATCCAATCCGCGTTTGTCGCGCAGGTCGTCGAGGGCTTTGGTGAGCGCGGGGAGATGCTCGGGAAGTTGAACGAGGTCGGTCACTTCTGCCTGCGCGATGGCGAATTTGAAGCCGCCTGCATCGTAGGGTTTGATGTCGTTGCTGACGATTTCTTCGGGCGTGCGGTTCGAGAGACCTGCGCCGGCAGAGAGTACCTGCCTGCCGTAGGATTCGATGGTCTCGCCTTTGAGCGGGCTTCCGCCGACGAATGCCCAGCGCGCCAGGCGGTCGGCGGCGGCTTTGTCGCGCGGGGTGGTGGTGGGAGAGGTCAGGATGAGGGTATCGGCTAAAAGTCCGGCAAGAAGCGCGCCGGCGAGGGCGGGCGGGGCGGAGAGTCCCGCTTCGGCGGTCTGTTCGGTGACGAGGGTGGAGGTCGAGCCGACGATGTCTACGGTGAAGCGAATGGGGGTGTGGGTGTGCGGGTTGCCGAGGCGGTGGTGGTCGAGGATTTCGAGCAGTTCGGCTTCTTCGAGGGCGGCGATGGATTGGCGCGGTTCGTTGTGGTCCACGAGGATGATTTTGATGCGCGGCGGGTTGAGGATGTCGCGCTGGCGGGCGATGCCGAGGTATAAGCCGTTTTCGTCGGTGACCCAGTAGTCGTCGTGGTCGTCGCGCAGGATGCGGTTGAGCGAGTCGCGGATGTGGGCGTTGGCGGTGTATTTGGGGACGGAGGTGTCGGCGGCGTCGCGGCAGGGAGCGGACATCATTTCGCGTACGGTGGTGTCGCCGGGGCGCGGTCCGAGTATTTTGGTGAAGTAGTTGAAGAGGCTTAAGCCGTTGATGAGACCGTAGGGCTTGCCGTCTTCGCTGACGACGGGTGCGAGACCGCCTGTTTTGCTGGCGAGTGTCCACGCCGCGCCGAGTTGGGATTCGGGCGTGAGGGTGTCGAGCCGTTTCATCACTGATTCGAAGCGCGGCGAGGCGTCTGTCAGGAGGAGAGGCGCTTCGAGCCCGAGGGTTTTGAGCACCCAGGCGGTCTGTGGGTTGAGGGCGCCGGCGCGGGCAGGGACGGTGTTCAGTCCGTCGCGCTGCCGTAGCAGCCAGGCGTAGCCCATGGCTGCTGCGATGGAGTCGGTATCTGGGTTGACGTGTCCGATGACGAAGATTTGATCTGGCATTATTTGAGTCCCATCCAGTGACGCGCAAACTTCCGAACTGTCTTCGCAATTTCGATGGCTTCTTTTGTTTCTTCGCGTGTTGGTTGACTGCCGGGGTAACGCCGGTGAACAGCATATTCGCTCAAGTCGACGAGTTGTTGCGGGTCGAATCCTGTAATGATTCCGGCATTATTGCACAAAGTGTTCAAGGTAGGCAGATCGTGGGTTTTGGGAAAATCCACATCTTTCAAAATCAATAATGCCTTAAGATATTTTTCCGCGCTCTGTTGTGCGTGGAAGCATGCGCCGGACAACAACGGTTTCTTGAGTCGGAACAGCGCATTTGCGGCGGAGAAATCCTCCTCTGCATGGGCGATCCAGGATTTAAGTTCTTTGATGTCTGTCATATAAGACCTTTCCCCTTTTTAATATCTCACGTAAGAAGAAACTATTGTCCCTACCGCCCTTTACAGCTTCTTCAATCTCCTTGGGGGTCTTTATAATGATATCCACAGGGAAGGGACGCGGGTAAAGAAGCATTGAAACCGCATGAAGATTCTCCTTGTAACTTCCTTTTGATTTCATGACAATCAATAAATCCACGTCGCTATCGGGAGTAGGGTTGCCATAGGCGTAAGAGCCGAAGAGGATGATTTTCTCTGGCTTTAGTGTTTCTGCGATTTTTTTGACCGCCTGAGGCAGCGTTTTCGATACAGGCGGAAAGCCAACAGGGCGCACTTTTGAGTTGATGCGTATCATAAGCAGGTTTCCTGGATTGAGTCTACTGCAAAAAGGTGAAAATCCGAACCACAGAGACACGAGCATAAAAAATAATGAAGGGAAACTCTGTGACTCCGTGTCTTCGTGGTGAAACTTCAGGGTTTTTGGAGTGGAGCCTGGATTGATTTTACCTGTTCTTTCGACTTTTCTGTATCTATTTTCAGTACTTCAAGAAAGCGTGTATTAGGCGGTCTCTACCGCCGCATTTGCGCTACACCTGCCCTCCCGCTCCGCTTCGCTTCGGGGATGCTTCGCAATGGCGGGCGGCGCCAGGGGAGAGCGCAAATTACGCCAAGTTTTCATGATCTACTGATTTTCAACATCCGGCGCTAGAGATCCTGTCTGTTTTGTGTCTCCTGTGTATGTTGTTTTAGTTCTTCGTGCGCGGGGTAGGGATGTATTCCACGGAGGGGCGGCGCTGGGCAGTTTGCGGGTAGAGCGCCATGATTTGGTAAATCTCTTTGGGCATTTCTTCGCTAACCGGCAGCCCCAGTTCACGCGCTTCGCGGACGGTGATGGGGTAATCGTGTGTCCATGTGCCGGTGGCGAGTGTGGTGGCAAGTTGATCGGCTTTGTCGGCGGGCATTTTATCCTGCAGCAATTCGCTGACTGTGCGCTTGACCTGACGGATGGCTTTTTCGGCGATGTCTGCCATGATGAGGGTTTCATCGTCAATTTCGGAGATGGGCTTGCGGTCTAGCACTTTGAGGATGGACGCGGCAGGGTGCTGACCTAACTGCGGGTCTACCGGACCGAGGACGGCGTTCTCGTCCATGACGATTTCGTCGGCGGCGAGGGCGATCAATGTCCCGCCAGACATGGCATAGTGCGGCACGAAGACGGTCACTTTGGCGGGATGTTTGCGCAGGGCAAGAGCGATTTGTTCCGCCGCCAGCACCAGCCCGCCGGGAGTGTGCAGGATGAGGTCAATTGGCACGTCGTTATCGGTCATTTTGATGGCGCGCAGCACGGCTTCGGAGTCTTCGATGTTGATGTAACGCACTAACGGAAAGCCGAGCAGACTGAGCGTTTCCTGGCGGTGGATCAGGACGATGGCGCGGCTCTTGCGCTTCTGTTCCAGTTGCTGCAAAAGACGTTGGCGCGCCGCATCCAGCATGCGTTGACGGATGGCGGGCTGAAGCGATGAGATGAGGAAGAACAGCCAGATGAGCGATACGAAGTCCATGCGTGTCTCCTTGGATGTGTTACCAGGGATAGTATTCGTCTATGTAATAGCGGCGGATTACGCGGCGGCGGGCAAAGAACGGCGCGAGGATGAGTCCTGCCATGAAGCCTCCGACGTGCGCCCACCATGCCACCCCTCCAAAGGATTGTACCCCTGCGGCAATGGAAAACAAGCCGTTGAACAGTTGGGAGAAGAACCACATTCCCAAATAGAACAGGGCGGGGATTTCCACAAACCAGGGCAGGAAGAAGACGGGGATCAGGGTGATGACGCGCGAGCCGGGGAAGAAAATCAGGTAGGCGGCAAGCACACCACTGATGGCGCCGCTGGCGCCTACGGTGGGAACCGGGGAGCTGGCGTTGAAGAACAGGTGAACGAACGCCGCTGCAAGACCCGAAAGCAGGTAAAAGACCAGGTAGCGTCCGCTGCCCATGCGGTCTTCCACGTTGTCGCCGAAGATGTAGAGCGCCAGCATGTTGCTGAACAGATGCGCCCATCCGCCGTGCATGAACATGGAAGTGAACAGCGTCAGGTATTCGTAGGGATTGGCGAGGTCCAGAAGGAAGCGTTTGGGGACGAAGGCAAAGGCGGCGACCAGCCTTTCACTGCCCGGTCCTGCCCCTGCCAGCCAGAAGAATGTCAGGACGTTGAGCGAAATCAGTGTCCAGTTGACGATGGGAAACGTGCGGGAGGGGATGGTGTCTTTGAGCGGGAGCATGGGAATTAATGTAGGGGTTGAAAGCGGTTTTCATTGGTAGACGCTACGGCAATCATTTCTAAAACTATGCTTACGCCTGTGTAAGAAAACTGGCAAAGGCCGTCAATTCTGCCTGAAAGCCGCCCTAATGCTTCATCGGCAAACCTGATCAACCGTTCGATGTTCTCAGGGGTGAATTTGTGGGCATACACATTTCGGACAACGTGACGAAAACGGCGTAATTCGTCTAGCAACTCACCTGTTTTGGCTGAAATTACAGCGGGACGAATGTTTGGCTTTTCTGCCATCATTTGCCGCAACAAAAGTTCGTGCCAGTTTTCGCGGCGTGGCAAATCATCGTCAACTGTTTCGGCGATCTGGATGAAAATGCGCTCGAAGCCCGAATAGAAACCATGCAAGTTCAATGCCACGCTATCCAGATACAAGTCGTCGTTCAAGCGGTGGGCTTGTTCCCATCCCTGATGGATACGGCTGAGAACGTTCTGAATTTCATCCAACTCCTGCCCAATGCGTTTGATCAATCTCGAAAATTCGCTATGTTTCATAGTGGTTTTCCCTCTTTTTCGATCTCGGTGCGCAAGGCTGGCGAGCAAAACGCAAGATCAACCAGGTCTATTTTGAATTCGGGGTGTATATGTAAAACCGTATCCATGGCGGTCAGGTAGAGGTCAGATGAAATGCCCCGTACAGCAAGGTCAATATCCGAGTATCTTGTAAAGCCACCGCGCCGTACGAGTGAACCAAAGAGAATGACTTCCCTTGCGCCGAATTTCTCTTTCAGCAGTTTCGCGGCTTTGATGGCAGCTGCATAAGCGCGGCGACGGCGTTTCGAGACATCCGCGCGTGTTTCCATTTTGCGCTTGCGAAACGCCTCGCGCGGGTGATACTTTTTCAACGCTTCAGGTGAGTAGTCAAGGGCGGTCATGGACATAGGTAAATTATACGCCCTTGTGTCTCACACTCAACACTTTTCCAAACATTATCTGGTTATCTGACTGACCATCGCCCTCCACACCTTCTCCGGCGTGATGGGATTGGAGTCAATGTTCACGCCCACCGCATCCAGTACGGCGTTGCCGACGGCGGGCGCGACCCCGTCCATGGGGATTTCGGCCACCGCCTTGACCCCGAACGGGTGCGTCGGCTCGAAGGTCTCCACGAAGATGGTTTCCAGTTCGGGCATTTCGTCGGCGCGGAAGATGTGGTAGCGGTCGAAGTCGCGCTGGCGGATGCGCCCCTGCTCGTCCCAGGTCATCTCTTCGCAGACGGCGTAGCCCAGCGCCTGGGTCATGCCGCCTTCGATTTGTCCCGAAGCGGTGAGGGGGTTGACGATGACGCCCGAATCAACCGCCATGACCAGTTTGTCCACCGTGACCGCGCCCGTTTCGGTATCCACAGTCACTTCGGCAAACTGCGCGGCAAACGGCGGCGGCGAGGAGGGCGAGACGTACGATGCCACGCCCATGATTTGTTCCTGGTTGCTGCGGTGCAGGCTGTCGAGGGCGATTTCGGTCAGCGGGATCGTCTGCCCATCGGGAAATACCGCACAGCGATTTGCCAGTTTAACGTTAGAACGTTCGAACGTTTCAACCTTCAAACGTTGATTCATTATCCTGGCGGCACGCTCTTTGATCTTCTCCGCCACAATCTCCGCCGCCCGCACTGCCGCCGTGCCAGAGATATATGTTGTCGAGGAGGCATACGCGCCCTTGTCGAACGGCGTGAAGTCGGTGTCAGACGAGTAAACGATGATGTCTTCGAGCGGCACACCCAGCACTTCGGCGGCCATTTGAGCGATGACCGTGTCTGAGCCTGTGCCGAGGTCTGTTGCGCCGACGAGCAGGTTGAAGGAGCCGTCGTCGTTCATCTTGATCGAAGCGCCGCCCATGTCGAGGTAGGGGATGGCGGTGCCTTGCATGACGAGGGCGACGCCAATTCCTTTCCGTTTTCCCGTGTCACGTTTTCCAGTGTCACGTTGACCAGTGTCACGTTGCCCCGTGTCACTTGACACCGAAGCACTTGACACTGGAACACTTGACACCGACGCCCGCCACTCCTCATTCCCAAACTTCTCATCCCAGCCAATGGCGGCTTTGCCCTGCGCCACGCATTGCTCCAGCCCAACCGTGTGGATGATCTCAGGTCTCGGCTCGCGTCCTTCGTTCCACGCCGTCGAGAAGGGATGATATTCGCCGGGGCGGATGGCGTTCTTCAAGCGGAACTCGATGGGGTCGAAGCCCATCGCCCGCGCAATCTTTTCCATGTGACGCTCGACGGGCCAGTATCCCTGCGGCACGCCGTAGCCGCGATACGCGCCTGCGGGCGGGGTGTTGGTGTACACCACGTCGGCATAGAAGCGGATGTTGGGACTCTTGCGATATTCGCCATCGCCGACGTACAACGCCATAGACTTGTGCCCCGTGTTGCCCGTCACGGTCAGCGCGTGACAGCCATACGCGCCCGTGTCGGACAAAGCGTACATCTCGTTGGCGGTGATTGTCCCGTCGCGCTTCACGCCCGTCTTCATGCGGATTCTCATCGGGTGGCGCGAGCGGGCGGCGGTAAATTCCTCTTCGCGTGTGTACTCGTATATCACGGGGCGGCCTGTGGCAATCGTCAGGTGCGCGGCAACGTCTTCCATCAGCACTTCCTGTTTGCCGCCGAATCCGCCGCCGATGCGCGGCTTGATGACGCGGATGCGCTTGATGGGCAGTCCCAGCACGGGGGCGAGTTGACGCCTCACGTGAAACGGGACCTGAGTCGAGGTCCGAATGACGAGGCGGTCGTCCTCGTCCCAATACGTCACGCAGACGTGCGGTTCGATGTGCGCCTGCTGCACCTTCGGCACTTCGTATTCGGCTTCGAAGATTTCATCCGCTTCGGCGAAGCCCTTTTCCACGTCGCCGATGTCAATGCGGATTTCCGCCGCCAGATTTTTCGCTGGATTGGAATCCGCGAAGTTGACGTATTCTGGCTCATCGTGAATCAGAATCGGGCTGGTCATCGCTTCGCTCGAATCCAGAATGGCGGGCAGGATTTCGTATTCGACTTCGATCAGCGAGAGGGCTTTTTCCGCGATTTCGGGCGTTTCCGCTGCGACGAACGCTACGCGGTCGCCCACGAAGCGGACTTTGTGATCCAGCGAGAACGTATCCAGCGGACCTGGGATCGGGTCCGACTGACCTGCGGTGGAGTAGACCACGCGCGGGATGTCCTGCCACGTCAGCACTGCGGCGACGCCTTCGAGCGCGCGCGCTTTGCTCGCGTCAATGCGCTTGATGCGTGCGTGTGCGTGCGGCGAGCGCAGGACTTTGGCGTGAAGCAGTCCGCGCTTTTCGAGATCGGCGGCGAAGGCGGGCTTGCCCTGCACGAGTTTGACCGCATCCACCTTGACCTCGGGCTTGCCGACCACCTGCCAGTTGTCTGTTTCGGGCGTGACCACGATTTTGGGCAACGTGCTTGTTAGTAGTTGTTGATTGGTAATTGGTTCATCCGAAGCAGGAGGGACAGCCCACGGCTCGCCGCTCACTGATAACTGATCACTACTCACTGACCACTGATCACTGATCACTTCTCCACGAAGTACCGCCGCCGCTTTCAACACCGCCTGCACGGGTTTGAGATACCCCGTACAGCGGCACAACACGCCAGAGATGGCTTCGCGCACTTCTCCTTCTGTTGGGTTGGGGTTTTTATCCAGCAGCGCCTTCGCCGCGAGAATTTGCGCGGGCGTGCAGTACCCGCACTGGATGGCGCCCGACTCGACAAACGCGCGTTGCAGCGGATGCAAGCCTTCGGTGTGTTTCCAACCCTGTTCGGGATGTTCGCCGAGCGCTTCGATGGTGGCGATCTGATGACCTTCCGCCTGCGCTGCGAGTATCGAGCCTGCATTGACGGGGCGCCCGTCCAGCAGGACGGTGTCCGCACCGCTCAAGCCATGCTCGTCACCGAACTTTACGCCGTGAAAGCCCAGTCCGCGCAGG
>Ga0272446_1006751_pt1 | contig 11782 bp, 8 predicted proteins | sample YNPCB0061_FD_194587 | JGI IMG/M metagenome (GOLD analysis project Ga0272446, IMG submission 194587) | Hot spring microbial mat communities from Yellowstone National Park, WY, United States - YNP-CB-006-1 | ecosystem: Environmental > Aquatic > Thermal springs > Hot (42-90C) > Sediment | place...
CAGTCCGGGGTAGATGACTAATGGTCGCTTCTATTGGCGCCAGTGAGCGCTTCGAGTATTGCTTCTGGTGTGTCCACCAGGGTCATGAGTTTCAAATCTTGGGGGTCAATGACCCCTGCAGGAAGCATGGTGTCCTTCATCCAGTCCAGCAATCCTTTCCAGTAAGCTGAGTCCAGCGCAAAAATGGGGAAAGGGTGTACTTTGCCGGTCTGCACCAGCACCAGCACCTCGGCCAGCTCATCCAGGCTGCCAAAACCCCCAGGCATTACCACAAAGGCCTTGGCGTAGCGCACCAGCATAAGCTTGCGGGCGAAAAAGTAGCGGAAGCTAAGGCTGTGGGTCTGGAAGGGGTTGGCCCGCTGCTCATGGGGCAGCTGGATGTTGAGCCCCACCGAGATGCCCCCGGCGTTGTAGGCACCTCGGTTGGCTGCCTCCATTAACCCAGGCCCTCCGCCCGTAACCACACCAAAACCTGCTTCGGCCAGCCGCTGGCCCAGCAGCAGGGCTTGCTGGTAATAGGGGTTTTCCGAACCAAGGCGGGCTGAACCAAACACCGTTACCAGCGGTACGCCAAGCTCTCCCAAAGCTTCAAACCCCTCCACAATTTCGGCCATGATGCGCCATAGCCGCCAGGAGTCTTGGTGTTGCAGCAGGTCTATCTCGGGTTGTTTCATGGTTTAACTTTATCGCGCTTGTTCTTGACAATCCGGCTATGGGCATAGAATAGGGTGACACCTAGGAGGAAGATGTGAAGCGTTTGCTGGCTTCTTTGGTTTTGGTGGCAGGAATGGCTTCGGCCCAGACCGAGATTTCTTTCTGGCACAGCATGGATGGCCCGGCTGAGCGGACGATTGCACAGTTTGCAAACGCCTTTAATGCCTCCCAGCGAAACTACCGGGTCACCCCACGCCTGATTGGCGATTACCGCGAAGGGGAGACCCGCTTGCTGGCAGCGCTACGCGCTGGCGGTGCGCCGGTGATGTTCCAGGCCGAGATTCTGCTGTTCCCGCGCCTGGTGGCCGAGGGGGTGGTGTTGCCGCTGGATGAGCTGGCGAATGCCTTGCCCAAGGCCTTTACCGACGATTTGTTCGAGGCGGCCTGGGATTACGGCCTGATTAACAACCGCCGCTATGGCCTGCCCTTTAACACCTCCACGCCGGTGCTGTTCTTCAACGAGAATCAGCTACGGGCCAAGGGACTCAAAGTGCCCAGCAACTGGCGCGAGTTTGAACAGGCCGCCAGGGGGCTCACCAGCCGAACCTCCAAAGGGTTTATTGCGTTGAGCGAGTCCTGGACCTTTGAGGCCCAGGTTACCAGCCGGGGGGGCAACCTGGTCACCCCCGATGGCCGGCCCAACTTCACCTCCCGCGAGGTGGTGGAGGCCCTCGAGTTCCTTCAGCGTTTGGGGCGCGAGGGCAGTATTAGCGTGCGCAACCTCTCCGAAAGCTTTTTTGCACAGACCGACTTTATCCGCACCAAGGGCATGATGGTCATGGCCTCGATTGCCAACTGGCCCGCCGCTGAGAACGCATCCTTTGCCTTCAAACTGGGTGTGGCCCCCATCCCGCGTGAGCCCAATGGAAAGGTTCCGCTGGGTGGGGCGCAGCTGGTGGTGCTGCGTGGGGCCAGTGCCGAGCAGCAGCGGGGGGCTTTCGAGTTCTGGCGCTTCCTAATGGAGCCACAGAACATCAAGACCTGGGTCGAGGCCAGCTACTACGTGCCCTTGCGCAAGTCGGCCACGCCCTTGCTGGAAGCCTTCTACCGCGAGAACCCTTACCGCAAGGTGGCCTTTGAACAGGTGGCGGTGGCCCAGCCCCGCCCACGGGTGCCTCAGTTTGCCATCTGGCGCAATTTCCTGGAAGAAGCCCTGGAGAAAGCCCTCAAAGGCAACGTACCGGCCCGCCAGGCCCTCGAGGAGGCCCAGCGTAAGGCCGAGGCGGCCCGCTGAGGGAAAAAGCTCACATCTCGTCTTGGAGCAGTGCGTCCAGGCTCTGCTGCTGGCGGATCACCTCCCAGCCCTGGTCTGTCCACAAAAGCTCGGCGGGGCGGGGGGTGTCGAGATAGTTGCTGCTCATGCTGCTGGCGTAGGCCCCCGCTTGCAGAATGGCCAGCAGGTCGCCTTCCCTGGGCTCGGGCAGGGTTATGTCGCGGGCCAGCACATCGCCCGATTCGCAGGCGGGGCCAGCCAGGTCGTAGGTGGCCTGGCGGGGGTTGTAGTACAGCGGTTCAACCGGGTGTACCGCGCCATAGAGCATGGGCCGAATGAGCTGACTCATGCCTGCGTCAATGAGCAGATAATTGCGCCGGGTACGCTTGACTCCCCAGCAGCGTGTAACCAGCACCCCGGCTTCGGCCACCAGATAACGGCCCGGCTCGAGCCAAACCTCGACGTTGTGCTTTTGGGCCAGCGCAGCAACCTGTGCCCCCAGCTCGGCCAGCTCGAGGCCCAGCCCAAACCCCCCGCCCAGGTTCATAACCTGAAAGGGGCCGTGGGTCTGGTAGAGCGCGTCCATCACGGCGTAGCCCGCCTGGTAGTCCTGGGGGTGCTTTAGGGCCGATCCCAGGTGGATGTGCAAACCCAGCACCTCGAGCTGGTTTTGCTGTGCCAATTCCAGGGCCTGCCCAATGTCCTCGGGCAACAGGCCAAATTTGCTGTCGCCCCGCCCTGTGGCCAGGTGGTCGTGGGTGACGATGGGCAGATCGGGGTTGACCCGCAGAAGAACCTGGGCCCTGGGCAGCAGCTTACCAACCCGCTTGAGGTCGGCCAGAGAGTCAAGGCCTAGAATCGGAATGCCCATGCGACTCAATGCTTCCAGCATGGCCGGGGTTTTAACCGGCCCATTGAGCAGCACCTCGTTGCGACGGAAACCGGCTTGGTAGGCCCGGTACACCTCGCCCAGGCTTACCGCCTCCACAAAAATGCCCCGCTCCAGCAAGCGCCGCAAGAGCCCCAAGCGGGGATTGGCCTTCATGGCATAGAAAATCTCGGCTTGGGGAAACGAGCTTTGCAGGCGCCCCAAGCGCTCCAGGATGCTGGGCCAGTCGTAGGCATAAAAGGGAGTCTCAAAGCGAGCCGCAGCTTCCTTGAGGGCCTCTTTAAACTCTGGGCGCAGGGCAGTGTAGGATTGGGACATGCTCATTGGTGTAACCCCTCAGTCGCGCAGTGTGGAAGGTCTTTTTCGAACCAAGATCTGGGGTCTGCTCGAGCCCTACCTCAAGGCCCTCGAGAGCCAGGGTGCCAGCATTGTAATCCTTCCTCCCCAGGCCGACGATAAGCTACCTGCCTTGTTGCGCAAGCTGGACGGGGTGCTGCTTCCGGGAGGAGTGGATGTGGATCCGGCCCATTTTGCCGAGGAGCCCATTCCCGAGCTGGGGGAGGTGAGCCTCGAGCGCGATGCGATCGAGCTGTTTGTAGCCCGTTATACCGCTCAGCACGGCATTCCCACCCTGGGGGTTTGCCGTGGTGTTCAGGTGATGAACGTAGCCCTGGGGGGCAGCCTTTACCAGGATCTTCCTGCCCAGGGGTTTCGTGCCGTGCAGCATAGCCAGAAAGCGGAGCCGCCCGCGCTGGGCCACAGTGTCGAGCAGACCGAGCAGAGCCCCCTGAATAAGCTGTTCGCACCCCGCTTTCGGGTTAACTCGTATCACCATCAGGCCCTCAAAGGCCTGGCCCCTGGCCTGCGTATGGTGGCTACTGCTCCAGATGGCATTGTGGAGGCGGTGCAGCTCGAGGGCCACCCCTTCTATCTGGGGGTACAGTGGCATCCCGAACTGCTGCCCGGGCAATGGGGTATTTTCCGCCTGCTGATTGAGGCCGCAGCCCACCACCCGGTTGGTTGAGCGGTGGCTTGCAAGGTCTTTGTGCACAGACCGTGGACGGGGTTTGAGCAAGCGGCATCGCACCCTTCACAGACATTGTGGCAACTGTGCTGTGCAGGACAAAGCAATCAAGTTGTGGGCAGCTCAATATTTGTGAAGAGCGCTCTAATCTAATACCAGATTCGGTTAGTTCGTCACCGAACGGTGACGAACTAACCCGACCGAAGGGAGTGCTCTAGGATTCAAAAAGATAGCCTCTTAGCGCTTTTTGTTTGAAGATTATCTTTTTGAATCCGGTATAACTGCCTTCCAGTGTCGTTTTGAACAACCCCAAAACCTTGTCGGCTATACACTGGGTTGAGAACGGGTATCTTATGGTTTTAACTGGAGGTCAGGGCTTGTCGCTGTATCAGAGTCTTAGTAAGTCCCTCGAGCCGATTTTAGGGGAGCGCACCCGGGTGGTTCTGGAGGAAGGGGTGCGCCGCTTGGGTATAAGTCCCGATAAACTGGATGCATCCCAGGCCGAGACAATTCTCAAACGCCTGGTTTACCGCGAACTACAGACCAAAATGAGCCCCACTGCGGCCCGTAGCCACATCGAAGAAATACTAAAGGAACTGGGCATTGGCGGCGAGAAGACCGCCAGCGCGGGAGGGGGCGGGTTGTCGGCCCACGCCAGGGGGGTACTGGCGGACCTCGAGGCGGGTCTGAAGCGCTTCAGCCTCTACCTGGACTGGTCCGAGGTAGGGCGCTTGCGCGGGGTAATCAATGTGATTAAGCAGGACCCGGAAGCCTCGGCGGTGCGGTCTTTGTTGCGTGAGGGGCAGGAGGTACTGGCCCAGCTCGAGGAAAAGCTTCAGGCCGCTTTGCTGCGCCAGACCCGAGATATCACCGAGCTCGAGATGAGCTTGCAGCGGGTGCAGAGCGTAGGTGGCCCCAAGGTGCGTCGCCTGGAAAACCTGATCCGGGTAATCCAGGAGGCCCACGCACAAGAGACCCTGGCCGCAGCCGAGGTGCAGCGGGCGCGGGCCCTGGCCGCCGACATGCGCAAGCTGGTGGAGTCCTCGGTGGTGCAAAACCCGACCAGCGAAGCGACCATAACCCTGGACACCATCGAGGATATCCCGCAGATGGACAGCCCTACCGAGCCACAGGTGGTGCTCGAGGATTCCACCATCGAAGCGCCGGTCGTGCTGGGTGAGGCCGCCGATGGCTTTGACGATGAAGCCCTGGTCATCGACCTCGATTTCGACGCCCTGTCTGCCGAGCAGTTGTCGCGCATCCGCGAGATTGATGTGGCCGAGGATGCCCGTCAGCTCGAGTCGCTCAAGGAGCGCTACGCGGCTTTATTGAGCCAGCCCCACCTGGCCAGCCAACTGGCCGACCTGGAAGCCCAGCTGGCGGGCGGAAATCCCCTGGGCGAGCGCCTGGATGCCTTTGCCGAGCTGCTCAAAGCCGCCCACGCAGAGGCCCTGGCCGAAGCCCGGGTGCGCTACGAGTGGCTGGCCGATCGGCTGGGTCGCCTCGAGCTGCCCTCAGGCCGTACCGCCCCCCTTCAGGCCCGCCTGGCAGTGGTGCTGGAGACCCTGCACGCGGGTGGAATTCCACCCGAACTCGCCGAGCTCGAGCGCAACCTGGAAAGCCTCGAGGCTGAAGAAAAAACCAACCGCGAAAACCGGGAGCGCCAGGCCCGCCTCGAGGCCGCCCTGGTTACCCTGCGGGCCGAGGCGGAGCAGGCCCTTTCGCCTTTTCGTGGGCACGATCAGGTGGAGTCTTTTTTGCTGAGTCTGGCCGCGCCAGACATCTCCGAGTCGGCCCTGACCACCTTACGCCAGGAGCTTTCCGAGCTTTTATCCCAGCTAGCCAAAGAGCGCGAGGAAGACAGCCTCAAGCGCATGGGCCTGCGGGCCACCCTGCAGGCTTTGCCCAACCTGGAAGCCCTCGAGCTGGACAGGAAGAACCTGATGCAGCAGGTTGAGCAAGGGGTGGGGCGCCTGGCCGAACTCGAGCCCGCCGTGCAAGCCCTGGTCGAACGCGCCAGGGGGTTGGTGTCGAGCAGACTGGAGGCCCTCGAGGCCCGTATCTTGGAGCTTGAGCGAATCCTCAAAGAGTCGCTGATCGAACTCAAGCAACCCCTACAGGCCAGCCGTGAAGCGCTGATGCAGGGTCGTGTCCCCGATCCTGCCCTTCTGGAGCGGGCCTTGGATGACCTGGTCGTGGCCCGACGGGCTGCAATCGCTGAGGAGCTTTCACGTTACGAGATGGTAGCCCGCAGCATGAAGGGCCTGGGCGGTGAGGAACTCGAGGAGAAAGTTACCCAGGCCAGGGCCTGCCTGCAGGCCGGTGAGCTGCCCGACCTGAGCGAGATTCACGCCCTCCTGGGTCGCCTGCGCCGGGCCCAGGAAACCCTGCGCACCGAGATGAGCGCACGCATCGAGGCTGTGCTCGAGGCCTACAACACCCACAAAGGGGTAGGGGGCGAGACAGCCCTGCGGCTCAAACCCCTGTGCGACTTCCTCCGCTCAGCCGCCGAGCGCCTGCCCCGCCTGGGGGTAAGCGGCCTGCTGGAGGTACGGCGGGCCCTAGAGGAAGCCGAGCGCTTAGGGGCCCAGCTGGCCCAGGAATACGCAGCAGCGCAGAGTGTGCTTCAGGAGCTGAAGGGGGCCGACCTCGAGTCCTTGCTGGAGGTGTTCGAGGTCTCCCCCCAGCCCGAACCTGCCCAACCCACCCCCCAGGCAACTCCTGCTCCTTCCGACCAGCCCGAGGTGCTGAGGCAGTTTCATATGCGAGGCGTGGAGGCGGTAGCCCTGGTGGAGGCGGGCCGGGCAACGGTGGGCAGCCTGCCCTTTGCTGCCAGCAGCGCCCAGACCATCTTCGATGACCTGCTCAACCTGGCCAATGAGCTATCGGGGCAGTTGGCCCGGCTTTCTGTTATCACGCTCCCCCAGTGGGTGCTGGTGCTGGTGCCTCTGCAGAAAAAAGGGCTGGTTATCCTGGCCGAAAAAGCCCTGCTCTCGCGCCTATTGCTGCTCATCGAGCGCCACCGCGACGAACTCGAGGCGCTGTAGTGGCGTGCTGGGTTTTGGGTAGCAGTTGCGGCCATCCTGCTTTTCTTCAGTTTCATCAGTCGCCGCTACCGTGCACGTACTGCAATTCGTACAACTTGGCGTAATAGCCGCCTTTTCGCAGCAGCTCCTCGTGGCTGCCTTCCTCCAGCAGTTTGCCTTTGCGGAATACCAGAATCCGGTCTACGTGACGAATGGTCGAAAGGCGGTGGGCAATCACAATCGAGGTGCGGCCTTCCATTACCCGCTCCAGGGCAGCCTGAATTTTCTGCTCGGTTTCGGAGTCCACATTGGCGGTGGCCTCGTCCAGGATCAGCAGGATGTCGGGATTGTGCAGGATGGCCCGGGCCAGGGCCAGCAGTTGCTTTTGGCCGGTCGAGAGTCCCCCGCCCCGCTCGTGCAGGACGGTTTGATAGCCTTGCGGCAGCTTCTGAATAAACTCATCGGCGCCCACAAACGCGCACACTTCCTGGATGCGCTTTAGGGAAATGCGCTCGTCGCCCAGCCTCAGGTTCGACTCAATGGTGCCGCTAAATAAAAAGGGGTCTTGCAAAACAATGCCAATGGCCCGGCGCAAATCGCGCTGGTGGTAATCCCGCACATCCACACCATCAATCTTGACTGCCCCCCGCTGCACATCATAAAAGCGGGCGATCAGGCTAATTACGCTGGTTTTGCCAGCCCCGGTCGCGCCCACCAGGGCAATCTTTTCTCCAGGTCGTACCCGAAAGCTCACCCCGCGCAGCACCCAGTCCCAATCGTCTGCTGGCTTCTGGCCAGAAGCGGGGGCCTCGAGCCGCTCCGAAGATAATCCGCCCCGCTCGGCCTGGCTCCCTGGCTCCAACGGGGCCTCGCCCCGCTTGCCGTAAGCAAACCAGACGTCCTCAAAATCAATCTGGCCCCGAAAGCGCTCAACCGCTATGGCCCCTGGTTTGTCGGCCACCTCTTCTTTGCTGTCCAGGAGCCCAAAAATGCGCTCAGCCGAGGCCATGGCCGCCTGGAAGATGTTGAATTTGTCGGAGAGGTCTTGCAGGGGCTGGAAGAGCTGGCGCACGTAATCGGTAAAGGCTACCAGCAAGCCCAGGGTAATGGCTTGTTGTATAACCTGGCCTCCTCCGTACCACAGCACCAGGGCCACGGTGATTTCCCCCATAAAGCCCACTAGAGGAAAAAACAGGGCAAACCACTTAATGATGTCTACCCAGGCTTTGCGTAAGTCTGCCGAAAGCAAGTTGAATTGCGCTTCGTTTTTGGGCTCCCGACCAAAGAGCTGGGTGGTCTGTACCCCGGCTAGATTTTCCTGCAGCGAGGCGTTAACCTTGGCCAGCCGCAGCCGCATGGCCCGGTAGGACTCGCGCATTCCATTGCGAATCCAGGTGGTAACGGCCAGGAAGATGGGCATGATGGCAAAGGCCACCAGGGCCAGGCGCCAGTCCAGTACCAGCATGAAGGTCATCAGACCGATGATTAATGCAAAATCGGCGATGAGCCCGACCAGGCCGCCGGTGATGAACTGGTTGATGGCGTCCACGTCGGAGGTGATGCGGGTCATCAGGCGGCCCACCGGGTTACGGTCAAAATAGCCCAGGTGCATGCGCTGGAGCTTGGCAAAAATCTCTGAGCGCAGGTCGAACAGGATGTGCTGCCCCACCCAGCTAATCAGGTAGGTCTGGGCGTAGTTGGCTATGAAATCCACCACCCGCACCGCCAGAAAAACCGCGCTAATGAGCAGCAGGGTCTCGTAGCGTTGGGCCAGGGGCAGCACCTCGCGCGGCAGGATGGCGTTGTCGATGGCGTATTTGATAAAAAGCGGGGTCGAGGCTGCCGTAAGGGTACTCACGACCAGCGCCAGCAAAGCCAGCCCTATCTGCTTCCAGTAGGGCCGGACGTACTTTAGAATGCGCCGGGCTAGTTTGGCATCAAAACTCTTCTTAAAGGCTTCTTCTTCGTGCATAAGACTCCGCTGCTGATGGTTGCTAATGGCTGGTAGCTCTTCCTGGCAATGAGTCAGGGGCGCTAATCCACCTCCGCTTGCAGGCGCTGGATTCTATCCAGCTCGGCATAGATGCCCCCTGTGGCCAGCAGCATCTCGTGGGTGCCTTCTTCGGCAATTTTGCCGTGATCCAGCACCACAATCCAGTCGGCGTACTGCAAGGTGGAGGTGCGGTGGCCAATCAGAATGGTGGTTTGTTGTCCCAGCACGCCTTTGAGCCCCGAAAGAATACGCGACTCGGTCTCGGTATCTACAGCGCTCATGGCGTCATCAAGAATCAGAATTGAGGGCTTGCGGGCCAGGGCCCGGGCCAGTGCGACCCGCTGGCGCTGCCCGCCCGAGAGGGTCACGCCGCGCTCACCCAGGGAGGTGTGGTAGCCTTTGGGAAAGCTCATAATATCGTCGTGAACGCCGGCCAGCTTAGCAGCCCAGGTGGCCCGCTCGAGGTCTACCTCTGGTAGCCCAAAGCAGATGTTTTCGACCAGGGTGTCAGAAAACAGGAAGGGCTCCTGTGGCACCATTCCGATGGCTGCTCGTAAGGCCGCGAGGGGCAGCTCTTTTACGTCGGAGCCACCCACCAGCACCCGGCCTGTGGTGGGCTCCAGGATGCGTGGAATCAGGCTTACCAGAAGGGTCTTGCCGCTTCCGGTACGTCCGGTGATGCCCAGGGTGGTGCCCTCGGGAATGGTTAGGGTGATGCCATCCAGCACCTTGCGCCCGCCCAGCTCCAGGCTTACCTCCTCAAACTTGACCTCTCCCCGTAGGTGCAAAGGAGCCAAAGAGCGCTTGGAAGAATCCGGTGTATCGGTGATGCGGGCGGGTTCGCGCCAAAACTCCTCCAGCCGCTTGTAGCTGGTCGAGCCCCGCTGGAAGATGGTGAGCGTCCAGCCCAACCCCACAATGGGCCAGCCCAGCATCATCAGGTAAGCGTTGAACTGCACGAACTGCCCGGTGGTCATCTCGCCCCGGATGACCATCCCGCCACCCATCCACAGCACAATCAGGGCGGCAAAGCCCATCAGCAGGCCCATCAGGGCCCGCACCGGGCCCTCCACACGGGTCAGGGCCAGGCTTTTGGCGATATAGTCCTTGTTGAGGGCCTGAAAGGTCTCGAGCTCGCGGTCTTCCAGGGCAAAGCCCTTGACCACCCGGATGCCGGAGAAATTTTCCTGTGCGCGGGTAGAAATGCGGTCGAAAGACTCCTGGCTTTCGCGGTAGCGCCGGTCAATCAGGCGCAATACGTAGTACATGACTCCAAAGATGATGGGAAATACCAGCGATAGGGCTAGGGCCAGCGGCACGCTCACCAGGTACATGGCCACGATGGCAAACACCACAAACATCAGCAGGCGGCTGCCCATATTGATACCGGCTCCCAGCATCTCGCGCACCGCGCCCAGGTCGGTGGTGAACTTGTTCATCAGGTCGCCGATGCGGTTTTTGCTGTAAAAATAGCTGTCCAGGGCCAGGGCTTTTTTGAACAGGTCCATGCGCAGGTCGTGCTCGATATAGCGGCTGGCCACCACCAGGAGTTGCCGGTTGGCCCAGGAGAAAATAGCCGCAGCCACTGCTGCGCCCAGGATGGCCCATACCCAGACCAGGTAGGCCTGGCCCGCCTGAATGGCATCGATGGCATGGCGCAGGAAGTAGGGCGACAAAGAGGCCATCCCTACCGAGGCAACACCGGCCAGCATGCCCCACAGGTACTGCTGTCCATAACGGCGCAGGTACGGCATCAGGGCCATAAGGGGACCAAAAACTGACCGGTCAGTTCTGGGCGATGAATCGAATTGACCCGGCGGCTGCATTTTTACCACGCTACTCCTCCCAACGTTTCTTGAGCGTATACCTAAACCCATTTGGGCTCAAGGGTTGATGCCAGGCACAGAACTGCCAGTTTATCAGACCTGGAGGTCTTTGGCTAGTTCGGCGGCAACCTGGGGCCAGGGGGCCTCGAGGCCCACCAGACGCCAGGGTTTCGGGGGTGGGGTTTTTTTGAGCACCCGGCGCAGGGGGGTGGGCAGGGGCAGGTACTCGGCATCATGAACATATAAAAGCCCCTTGACTTTGCCCAGCCTCGAGAGGTAGCGGTGCATTCCGGCGGCCTCGAGGTCGGTGGGTAGGACGAGGCCTAGCTCGAGGTGCCTTCCCTCCTGGCGAAGCTCAGCCGGCGCCTTATCGGCCAGGAACGGGTGGAGTCCATACTCGGCCAACCCGCGCCCGAGGGCCGCCAGCCAGTCGGGGTCACTGAGCAGCATGGGCTGGGCCACCACCCCAATCAGGTGGGTTCCAGACTGCTTCAGAGGTGAAAAGGGAGCGTTTAGCAGATGCTTGGTGCGTTCCAGCGCCCGCCGGGCCAGCATGGGGTTTTGGGTCAGGTGCTGCCCAATTTTTGCGGCCAGACCGGCTACCTCGAGCGAGACCTCAGCCGGAACCACCAGGGTGGGTGGCAGGCCCGGCACAAGCCGCTCCAGGGTTGCCGCCAGGTCTACCAGCCAGGGTGAAGGGCCGACTTTACGGGCTTCAACGCCAAGCTGCACGTCGGGCAGCAGGAGAAAGTCTACCCCCTGGTTCTTCAGGCTGAAGACCTGGCTTAGCACCCGCCGAATTGGCTGGGGGACAGGCAAGTCTACTGTAATTGCTTCGGGACGAACAACCTCTACCTCCAAGGCTTGCAAATAAGACTCCCAGAAAGGCAGGTAGCGATTGGCAAGCCAGCTACTCAAGACACCTACACGCACCCGACTATCCTATCGCACTCTGTGGTCTGGTGAAGGCCGGTTGTACCCAAAGCACAGGCTTTCATCATATGCAGTTATCATATGCAGTATGAACGAAACCCCAAGGATACCCAGCCCCATTCCATACCTGATGCAAGTACCTGACCTGCGGGCCCACAACACCA
>Ga0272446_1006753_pt1 | contig 11781 bp, 10 predicted proteins | sample YNPCB0061_FD_194587 | JGI IMG/M metagenome (GOLD analysis project Ga0272446, IMG submission 194587) | Hot spring microbial mat communities from Yellowstone National Park, WY, United States - YNP-CB-006-1 | ecosystem: Environmental > Aquatic > Thermal springs > Hot (42-90C) > Sediment | place...
GCCCAGCCCACTGAGGCTCAGGCCGGCCAACAGGGCCGCCCGCCGCACCGTTCTTCGCTCCGTCGCCAACATCGGTCTCCCAGCCGCATTCGGCACAATCCAGTGAACGGACACGTCACTCCTCATGACTTCGAAAGGTAACTGCGGATATTGACGGCCCGCTATTACAAGACCCGGCGCTTTCTGTAACGGTTGCAGGCGGGAGCGCCGGCGGGTTGTCGGATGCGCCCGAATCCCGATAATGCCGAAAACCGAATGCCTGCAACCCCTTCGAGGCTCGAAATGAACGCACCCGTTCCCGCCGCCGGCGGCGCCGTCGAGTTCCCGCGCCAGTACGTTGCGCCGGATGCCGATTTCGGCACCTGGGCGACGGCGGAACCGTACTACCGCGAGCTCGTGGAGCGGAAGGTGGACTCCCTGGCCGCGCTTGAACGCTGGCTGGCCGACGGGAGCGAGCTCGAAGCCTGCTTCGACGAGGAGGGCACACGGCGCTACACCGCCATGACGTGCCAGACCGACGACCCGGCGCGCCAGGAGCGCTACCTGTACTTCATCGAGCACGTGCAGCCCGCGGCCGAGCCGTGGCGCGACCGGCTGCGCCGCAAGCTGGTCGCACTCGCCGATGACATCGCGCTGCCGGCCCGCCGCTATGAGGTCCTGCTGCGAAGCATGCGGAACGCGGTCGAGCTCTACCGCGAGGAGAACATCCCGCTCCTGGTCGAGGACAGCAAGCTGCGGACCGAGTACCAGGCTTTGACCGCCGCGATGACCTGCCAGTACGACGGGCGCGAGCAGACCCTCCAGCAGATGGCGCGCTACCTCGAGGAGACCGACCGCCGGGTCCGCGAGGAAACGTGGCACCTCGCCGCCGACCGCTTTCTGAGGGACGCGCCCGCGCTCGACGGGCTGTACGCCAAGATGGTCGCTCTGCGGCACCGCATCGCGCAGAACGCTGGTTGCCGCGACTTCCGCGAGTACTCCTTTCGCGCGATGGAGCGGTTCGACTACACGCCCGCCGACTGCCTGGCCTTTCACGAGGCCATCGCCGACGTCTGCGTGCCCGCGGTGCTCCGGCTCGCCGCCGAACGGAAACGGAAGCTGGGGCTGCCGGCGCTGCGGCCCTGGGATACGGCGGTGGATCCGGACGGCGAGCCGCCTTTGCGCCCGTTCGAGACCGACGAGGAGCTCGCGGCCAAGTGCAGCCGGATCTTCCACCAGGTGGGCCGCGAGTTCGGCCGGATCTTCGACACGCTGCGGGAGCGCGGGCAGCTCGACCTGGGCAGCCGCAAGGGCAAGGCCCCCGGCGGCTACCAGGTCAACTACGCCGAGCAGCGCCTACCGTTCATTTTCATGAACGCGGTCGGCACCGAGTCCGACGTCCGCACCCTGCTGCATGAGGGCGGACACGCGTTTCACAGTTGGGCGTGCCGGGAGGAGCCGCTGCTGGCGTACCGCAGCGCGCCGCTGGAGTTCGCCGAGGTGGCATCGATGGGCATGGAGTGCCTGGCGCTGCCGTTCACGCACGAGTTCTTCGGCGCGGCGCAGCCCCGCGCGACGCGGCATTTCTTCGAGAAGATCGTCGCGTTTTTCCCGTTCATGGCGACCATCGACGCGTTCCAGCACTACGTCTACACGCACGTGGACGCCGGACTGGAAGGCTGGAAAGACCACTGGCAGCAACTCACGCGCCGCTTCGCCTCGGAGCTCGACCTGACCGGGCTCGAGCGCCACGACCGGCAGAGCTGGCAGAAAAAACTGCACATCTACGAGGTGCCGTTCTACTACGTCGAGTACGGCATCGCCCAGCTCGGCGCACTCCAGGTCTGGCGCAACTCCCGCGCCGCCTACGAAGACGCCGTCGCGCAGTACCGCCACGCCCTCGCGCTCGGCGGCTCGCGCCCCCTGCCGGAGCTCTTCCAGACCGCCGGTTGCCGGTTCGACTTCTCCCCGGCGACGCTCCGGCCGCTGATCGGCGCGGTGATGGAGAAGATCGGCGGCCGCTAGCGGCCCGGCGGCCGACCCTTTCGTGCCGCCCGGGACGGCGCGATAATCGCCGCGCATGCTCAAGCAGCACAGCCAGTTCGCGCTCGCCCTGCTCGTCGCGGCCGACGCGCTCGCCGTAACCGCGGCCTGGCTGGCGAGTTACTGGCTGCGCTTCGCCTACCTGCCCGTGGACGAGGCCAAGGGCGTTCCGGGACTCGGGGACAAGTTTCTGCCCATGCTGCCGCTGGTCGTGCTCGGGCACCTGCTGGTGTTCCAGCGGCTGCGGCTGTACCGGCCGCGGCGCAGCGACAGCCTGTGGCGCGAGCTGCGGGCCACGTTCAAGGCGTTCGTGGTCGCCGTGGTCGTCGTCGTGCTGATCGACTACGCCCTGCCCCAGACCAACAAGATCTCGCGCAAGTTCATCGCCACCTACGCGGTGCTCGGTTCCGCCTGTTTCACGATCTTTCGGCTCAGCGTGCGGGCGCTGCTCCGGGCCCTGCGGCGGCGCGGCTGGAACCGCCGGTACGCCGCCATCATCGGCAGCGGGCGGGCCGGGCAGCGCCTGCTGACCGCGCTGCGCCGCAACACCTGGACCGGCATTCACGTCGTCTACTTCGTCGACGACGTTGCGCCGGACGCGGAGGCGACGGTGCGCGACGTGCCCGTGCTGGGGCCCCTGTCCGACCTGCGGACCATCGTTGAGCACCACCCCGTCGACGCGCTGTTCGTCGCACTGCCGCGCCGCACCGCGCACCGCCTCGACGAGGTGCTCGCCGCCGTCGATCTCTCGACCGCCGACGTGCGGATCGTGCCGCCCGTCAACCCGGCCATCGCCGTGCGTCCGGAGGTCACGACGCTCGACGGCGTGCCGATCGTGTCCGTACGACAGTCGCCGCTGTACGGCTCGAACGCGCTGCTGAAGCGCGCCTTCGACCTGGTCGTCGGCGGGCTGTTCTTGCTCGTCGCGGCACTGCCGATGGCCGTCATCGCGCTGCTGATCAAGCGCGACTCACCGGGCCCCGTGCTCTATCGCCAGCGGCGCATGGGCCTGGACGGCCGCGAGTTCGACCTGCTCAAGTTCCGGACGATGCGGGCCCGTGTGGTCCCAGGTCGACGACCCGCGCCGAACGCGCATCGGGGCCTGGCTGCGGCGCACCAGCCTGGACGAACTGCCGAACCTGTTCAACGTCCTGCGCGGGGAAATGTCGCTCGTCGGACCGCGGCCGGAACGCCCGGAGTTCATCGCGCAGTTCAAGCACCAGATTCCGCAGTACATGCTCCGGCACAAGATGAAAGCGGGCATGACCGGCTACGCCCAGATCCGCGGGTGGCGCGGGGCGACCTCCCTGCGGAAGCGCATTCAGCACGACGTGTACTACATCCGCAACTGGAGCCTCGCGCTCGACATCCGCATCCTGATCCAGACCGTGCTCACCGTCTGGTTCAGCCGGCACGAGGACAGCCCCCACCCCGCCACGGAGAGCAAGGCGCCGCACACCGGCGTTACCATCCCGCGCCCCTGAGCGCCCCTTTGTGCCTGCGCGCCTCCGGGCCTGCGAGCGCTCTGTCCCCAGCCCCTCACGCCGTCTGTAGCGTCCGCACGTGCTCCGGCACGCAGCGCGCCAGCACCTCCGGGTTGTAGCCGCCCTCGAGAATGCTGACGACGCGGCCCTGCGCGTGCCGCTCCGCCAGCTCGCAGACGAGTCCGGTCATCCACACGAAGATCTCGTCGCTGTACGCCAGGTTGCCGAGCGGATCATCGCGGTGCGCGTCGAAGCCGGCGCTGAGGAGGATCATCTGCGGCGCGAACCGCCCCACCGCCGGGACCACGCGCGACTTGAACGCCTCGCGGACATCGTCGTCGCCCGCACCCGGATCAAGCGGAATGTTCATCGTATAGCCCTGGCCCTTTCCGACGCCGGTCTCGGTTTCGAAGCCCGTGCCGGGGTACAGGTAGGCCGGGTGGCCGTGCAGACTGATCACCAGCACCCCCGGGTCCGCCAGGAATGTATTCTGTGTGCCGTTGCAATGGTGCACGTCGAAGTCGAGCACCAGCAGCCGATCGAGCTTGAACTCCGTCTTGAGGACCATGGCCGCCAGCGCCACGTTGTTCAGCAGGCAGAACCCCATCGAGCGGTCCGCCTCGGCGTGGTGCCCCGGCGGCCGGACCGCGCAAAAAGCGCGCTTCAGGTCGCCCCGGGCCACGCGCCGAGCGGCCTCCATGACCCCCCCCGCTGCCAGCCGCGCGATGTCGAAGCTCTCCGGACAAATCGCGCTGTCCGGCACGTCGATGTACGGATACCCCTGTCGACACGCCGCATCCAGCCGCGTCAGGTAATCGTGCGTGTGCACGGACTGCAACAGCGTGTCCGGCGGGTCGGCCGCCGGGAGGGAGACGCACTCCTCGAGCAGCCCGCTTGCCCCGAGTGCCTCCTGAATGACTTTCAGTCGGTTCGGGGACTCGGGATGTCCGGGACCGGTCGCGTGACGCCGAAACCGTTCGTCGAGTAGGATTCCGGTGGGGTGCATGCCGATAGTGTAGCGTGGGTCGCCGCCCGGGTCAGGCACTCCGGGGCGCGCGGCTCCACGGCTTCAGCGCCGACCGCCCCGGCGGTCGCGAGGAGCGAGACTCTGTCAAACCCCGGCGGCCGGCGCGGACACCGGCCCGCGTGACTGGAGGACGAGCACATGCGTCTTGGGACACGAATCGCGCTTGTGTTGACGTCGGCCGCGCTGCTGTGGGGCTGCGCCCAGCAGGACCAGAAGGTCACCTCGAATCAGCGGAAGCGGCCGCAAACGGCGCAGCAGAGGCAGATTCACGCGCAGTTGGCGGCCGCCACCGCCGAACTGGACGCGTCGCGCAAGGAGCTGGCGGCGAGCATCACCGAGATGGCCCGGACCCGCCAGGCCCTCGAGGGCAGCATCCGGCGGCTGGCCCAGAATGACGTCCGCCGCGAGATGCTCGACAAGGCGCTGGCCAGCGCCAAAGCGGATCTCGCGGCCGGCCGTAAGACCGACGCGGAAGTGAAAGCCCAGCTCGCCGAGCACATCAAGCGTATGGCCCGCGCGACCGCACGACAGGAGACGCTGGACAAGACCGTGCGGCAGAGCGTGGTCCGGGCCTCGCAGCCGCAGGCCAACCCGGCCCAGGTCCGCGCCCTCGCACAGCGCGTCGCGACGCTCCGTCAGCGCGTGACGACGCTCATGACGGAGTTGGCCTCGAGCCAAACCACGGCGCGCGTCAGCCAGCAGCCGGCCCGCAAGGGCGTCTGAGCGCCCGAGCAGCGACCTCGACTCCGCAGCCCCCGCCGTGGCGCATCGCCGCGCAGGTGGGGGCTGTGTGCTTTCGCATCCGAAGCCACCGTGCGCCGGCCGGCAGCGGTGACTGCCGCCGGACTCGGCTCTGCTGGCCCGACGCACAGGGCCGAATCGCACGCCGTGGCCCGGCCGCCGCGCATCGAGAGATCCCCGCCGCGCAAGACGTCAGCCCCTTGACCGCTCGGGGCCCACCCGCGCGAGAAGTCACCCCCTTGACCGCTCGGGGCCCCGCGCGTCATACTTTCTGACTGAGTGGCGGCCCCGGCCGCGTTGGGCGTTTAGCTCAGTTGGCTAGAGCGCATCCTTCACACGGATGAGGTCACAGGTTCGAGTCCTGTAACGCCCAATGGATACGATTGTCCTGAATCACACTGAGTATCACCGACGCACAAAACCGCGTTTTCCGGGCGAATTTCGGGGGCGCCCTGTGTCTCGGTAGCGCTCGGTGCGCGCAGGTAGTGTGCCGGATTCTGTGCCTGTGGACTAACCGATCCGCAGGTCCGCCACCCAATGGCCCGTTCGAAGTCCATGTCCGTGACCATGCGGTAGTACATATTGGCTACCTTCTGTGTGTGTCCCAGCCACGCCGCGCACAGGTGCCCCGGGAAGACCGCCGCCAGCTCCGTGGCCCTTGAACGTCGTAGGGCTTGCCAGAGCTGCGGCCAGGGCGTGAGACCCGCCCGCAGAATCAGCCGTTCGAGCTGCGTCCGAAGATTCTGGCCCGCATCGCGGTACCGCGTGATGACGTACTGCGCGCCCGGCTCCGCTGAATCGTACAGAGCTTGAAGGTGCGGCATTGTCTCCGGGAAGATCGGCGTGACCCGGATCCCGCCGCCCTCGTGGTGCGCGGTCTTGCTGGCCCGGATGATCAGGCGTCGCCGCACAAAGTCCACGTCCGACCATGTCAGGGCCAGGGCTTCGGACGGGATCCGCAGCCCTTGGTACCGGGCCAATGCCAGCAATGCGCGCCACTCAAGATCGACCGTCACGTCGATCACCTGCTCCACGTCCGACGCAGGCACGAAGACATGCCGGGCCGGGTTGCCCCCGACCGTCGCGGGCAGGTGCACAAAGGGATTCTCGCCGATGATCTTCCGCCGGATTGCGACCGCCATGTAGTGCCGGCCGTAGCGTGTCAGCTTCGCCACGCTGTTACGGGCCAGGCCGCGATCCTCGATCAGCCACGCCCGGTAGGCGTCGGCGTCCTTGGTCGTGATCCGGTCGATCGGCTTGTCCGCCCCGAAGAACTCGATCATCCGCCTCCGAGCCTGATCAAGCACCGTGCGGGTGCTCGGCTTGATGTCCACCCGTGATCTGATGTAGTCGTCCAAAAACTCACCCAGCGCGCACCGCTCCGGCTCCGGTCGGGCTTCGATCAGCCCCGCCCGGGCCAGTCGTTGCCGCAGCACCGGGCCGAGCGCGCCGACCCATAGCGCCGTGTCTCGGGGTATGGGCTGGCCCGCCAGCTTGCAGGCGAGCAAAGTTTCTACATGACGCAGAACTCCATCCGCCGCACGGCGATCTAGACGACCCAGCCGGATCGTCCGCCGCCGTCCGTCCGCGTCCACGAACAGAATCCGCCAGGTGCCCGGGGCCGAGTCTCTCGCCAGTGCCGCCACTGCATCACTCCCGCAGTGTGTTTTCAACATACCCTTCTGTGACAAAACCTAAAACCCCGCGCCACGATAGCGCCAGCGGGGGTTTTGTCACAACTACCGTGAAACCCTTATTGGTTATCGGGACCATTGAATCGATCATCCTGCCGCTCCCGTGAACGGGCTCGGAGCCTCCGCCGCGCCGCCGCCGCTGGCCCGTTCGGCGAGCAGCTTGAAGATCTTCGTCGGGCGACCGCCGCGGGGCCCGGGCGGCGGGTGCTCCCAGCGGCCCCGACCCGCTAAGACAAGCCCGTCAAGGTCCGCCTCGGCCAAGTGCGTTTGGCCGCGATACCGCGGCAGGCACCGGGCCAGCTCACGCGGCGTGATCGTGCCGCCCAGTCCGGTGATCAGCCTGATCAGGCTCGTGTCGGAATCCGCCATCGCGACGGCCGCCAACCCCGACACGGCCCGTTGCCATTCGCTCGTTGCCCAATCGATCGCCGTCAGGGCGCGCGACAAGTCGCCCGCCATGACGCAGCTCGGGATGCCGCGCGCCCGCACGCACGCGAAGACCAACGCCAGCCGGGCCGCGATCGCGCGTGACTTCGAACAGGCCGCCGCGGCTTCGTCGTCGTCGGCTTGCTCGATCCGCGCGGCCGCGTCGTCGTGCCAGCGCGACCAAAGAACCGCCGCCGCCCGGTCGAATTCGACGCGCACGGGCTCGCCGTCGTGCGACAGCTCGATCGCCAGCAGGTCGCGGAGCAGATCCGCCCAGCGGCCCTCAACGTCGGCCGGAAGCCCCCGGTCCGACCAGCGCGGCACGCGGTGCGGGGGCCAGGCCAGCAGGCACCGGGGCAGCAACCCCGCGGCCCGTTCGCGCGGCCCGGCCAGGCTCGCGAGTATGCCCGGCTGAACGCCGCTCACGATCGACACAGCCGCGCGCCGCACGCTGTGCGACGTTGAAACCTTGCGATCCGTGGACAGCGCCCCGCCGTCGTAGCATTGCAGCCATATCGACAAGTCGCCGCCGCTCCCGCCGGTCTTGTAGGCACCCAGCGATCCATGCCAGTGTGCCATTTCGTCGGCCACGAGCAGCAGCCCGCGCGGGTTGGCCTCGAGCAGCGAGATCAACATCTCGGTCGTCGTGTCGCGCACGATCACGCGCCGCTCGTGCGGCGGTTCGGGCGCGACCGGCGGGTCGCCGTCGCCCTTGCTGCGCTTCCATCGCGCAAGGGCTTTCTGATGCTTGAGCAGTTCGATCCGGTAGGACTTCAGCGCGTCGGCGTGCCGCCGTCGTTCGTCGGCCAGCAGCGTATGCAGCGCGCCCGTCAACAACCGGATCGTCGGCGACTTCGCCGACCCCGATCGGCCGATCAGAACCGACCACAGGATCGGCAACTCGGAGTACCCGACCTTCAACCGCAGGGCGACGGTCGCGCCGATCGACGCCGCCACGATCGGCAGCGCGCCGAGCGCCGCATAGGATGCATCCGCGCCGGTCGTGTCGCTGACCGCATCGACGATTTCGCGCAGCTCGGGCGGCAGGGCGTCCAGCGGGAACGGCTGGAACGCCCCCACAATGGCCCGTTCGTGTTCGATCGGGGGCTCAACGCCGTCGTCCTCATGCGGCATCGTGCCCGCCGTCCGCGCGAACTTGAGCAGCGCCCCGCCGCGGATCGTATTCCGCTCGGCGTCGCGGATCCGCCGCAAAATGTCGCCCGGCGAGTAGTCGCGCGGCGCGGGATGCTCGGCCAGGTAGTTCGTGATCAGGTCAACCGCCGCAGCGTCAGGCAGATCGTGCCGCACGGCCACGCCCGCCGCCGCGTACAGCCGCCGGGAGCCGTCCGCGTGGTCGTCCGTCGCGAGCCCGCGCAATGCCGCCCGAGACAATCGGACGCGATCGCTCAGCGGCATCGCGACGGACAGCCGCGGGCCCGTGGCAGCCGGATTCGCCGCGTCGGCGTTCACGTCTTCCAGGTTCCCGCGTGTCACCAGCGCCAGCAGCCACACGGGCATTTCCGCCGGCGTCGTTTCGTGCGGCCAATGTCCGTCGCGCCATCGGTACTGCTCGCCGCTCGCGTGGTTCGAAGGTGGCACGACGATGTACCCGCCGTCGCCGCGCACGTCGATTCCGGGCCGCATATTCGAGCGGTTACGGACCGTGCCGCCGGGGTGCTTGAAGACCAGGTGCCGACCGCCGCCGCCGGTCAGCGCTTCGACCGTCGCGGGCAGCTCGCCATGTTCCCGCACCAGCTCGGCCAGCGATTCGGTGCCGCCGTGCCGCGGGTCAACATCCAGGACGACGACGCCCGCACGAGTCCCGGTCGCAACGCCGACGTTCGAATCGGGCCAGCAAGTCCACCACGATTCGACCGTAGCCGCGTCCACGCTCGCACCGCGCACGCCGTTTGGCAGGCGCGGGTGCTTGGCGGCGCTTGGGCAGGTCGCCGAGCCGCAGGTGCATCGTCCGTCCGTGACGCCGTGCAACGGGAGAACGGGCCAACCACGCTGTGCGTACCACGCCGCCGCCAGCGCGCTGGAAGTTTCCGCCTCACTCATGCCGCACCCCCCGTGCGGCTCGCGATAAATCGCCGCAGTTCTTCGACCGAAAAGAGTACGCGCCGGCCAACCCGCACGGGGCGCAGCTCGCCGCGCGCCATGAGATTGCGGACCGTCCCGGCGGACACACTCAACAGGCGAGCCGCGCGCCGCGCGTCCACCAGCAGCAGCGGCACCGCCACGCCGTTGACACCGACCGCCGAGCCTGATACGATGCTTGCGCTATCTTCCACGTGGGCCGTGACCGCAGCCGCCAGCTCGGTCCGGCCCCTTTCATTACTGCCGGTGCTCGTCATCCAGGTCCCTCACGAAGTCCTCCAGGTCGCGGCGACGGATCAGCCGTCGCCCACCGAGTCGCACGCTGCGGAGCCGCCCGTCACGGAGCAGGCCCCACGCACTACGAGTCGAAATTCCCAGCACCATCGCCGCGCGCGGCACCGGGATAAGCAACGCGTCATCGCGCCCGTCCGCATCCACCACGACAGTTTGTCGCACGCAACACCTCCGCATTGCCAGAGTTTGAACCACAACATGTTGTACCTTGCTAATCGGTAGCATCCGAAACCCGGTCTTGCAATGGCTTTTCTGCGATTTTGTGCAGTTTTCCGCTAAGTGCCACAGTCGCAGCGACTTACGACCACGGAATGGCTCTATAAACCCTAGAATCGTCACAACTTTGTCGTTAAAAAGTTTACACTTGGTCGCGACGCCGCCGCCGCGCCGCAACAGCAGGCAAGACAAAACGTCGCAAGCGGACAAAAATATCGGGAGCCGCGTTGCCCCGCTGACCCCACCCCCCTCGGAAAGAACCTAGAGTTTTTCGGCCGGCGAGCTTCCAACCCCCGGTGGGCAGGCGCCCCGACCGGCCGCGCGGTGCGACCGGCCGGGGCTTCTCGCTGCGGTGTGCGAACAGCGAAGCTTAGCGCCGTGGCCGTGGTTTGCGGCCGGTGCCAGCGCCGCCGGTTCGAGGCGGGCGCGGACGCGGCGGGTTCTGAATTCGGCCGTCGGCCGCGGCCGCTGGTGCGTCGGCCAGCCCCAGGCGCAACCCCGCCCGCGCGAAGTCGCTCGGCTCGGGCGCGACGCGGATCGGCATCGCGACCGACGCCCCCCGCTGCGGCATCGGGAAGAGCCACCGCTCGCAGCCCCAGTCGCGCCCCAGCGACACCTTGCCCGGTCGCCTCGGTGGCGTTGGCCGGGGCGCGATCTGCGGCGTGCCGCCAGGCGGCGGCTTCACGGTCGGCGGGTGCGGCTTCGGTGCGGGCCGCGGCGGACCGGTGCCGCTCGCGCACACCGGCGGGCGCCGCGGTGGACGGCGCTGGCCAACGGCCAGCAGCACGTTGACACCATACACCGCCCGAAGCTTCTCCATCAGCCCGGCGCGCGTGCGGTAGGCTCCGCGCGCCGCGCCGTCCAGGCAAAAGAACCCGTTGCCGCGGCCGTCGGCGATCACCCGCGAGACCGTGCGACCGCGCGAGATCACGTCGAAGCTCACGTCGTTCATCGGTTGTGACAAGACCTTCATCGTTTGCCTCCATGCAAGACTAGAACTCGGCCATTTCCCGCCGCGTGCACTCGATTTCCGTGGCCAACTCGGCCGCGCGCGCCTCGAGCGCACCCCGTTCGTCCAAGTCGGCGGCGCTTTCGAGCCGCGAGACCAGCTCCGCGCGCTCGCCGGTCAGCGCGGCCAGCCGCGCGCGCAGCGATTCGTCGGGGCATGACGCGACCAGCCGCGCTTCCGCATGAACCGCCTGTTCGGCCGCCGCACGGGCCACGCCCGACGCGCCACGGGCCCGACGAAGAACTTCGTCGCGCTCGCGCCGCGCGGCTTCGAACCGTTCGTTCGCGCCGCGCAGCGCGGCCCGCAGTTCATCCGCGCGACGCGCGGCCGGTTCGGCCGCCGCGATCACGTTCCGCAGCGCGTTGCGCTCGCGCACGAGCGAAACGTCGGTCTCGACCTGCTGCGGCGTCCTGTCGCCGGCCAACTTTTCGAGCTGCGACGGGGCGACGTGCGCGCCGTCAGCCAGGCGCCTCACGGCCGCCCAGTACTGCGACGCGCGGGCGTCGCGCCGCTCCCGCAACTCGCGCACAGGATCGACTGGATTCCCGACCGGGACCGGCCCGGCCACCGTTGTCTCAAGAATTTCCGCCATTATTCGTCCTCGCGATTTACTGCCACGCCAGCCGGGGCAACGCGCCCCGGCGTTTACGCACGTCGATCCCGGTGACAGGCCGACCGGGCCAGGCCGCGGCTTGCCAAACAAAGCCCGTTGTCGGTTGCGGCTGTTCCCGGGGCAACCGGGAGGCGAGGTGCAAATTGTGCACCTCG
>Ga0272446_1006754_pt1 | contig 11779 bp, 7 predicted proteins | sample YNPCB0061_FD_194587 | JGI IMG/M metagenome (GOLD analysis project Ga0272446, IMG submission 194587) | Hot spring microbial mat communities from Yellowstone National Park, WY, United States - YNP-CB-006-1 | ecosystem: Environmental > Aquatic > Thermal springs > Hot (42-90C) > Sediment | place...
AGCGGAAGGCCGAAGACGACAAGGAGAAGACGATCATCGACAACATGAACAAGGGCGAGCTGATCGGCGCGCTCTTTGAGCAGTACGTCGAAGGCGAGCTGGTGCAGCCTACGTTCATCACGCAGTTCCCGGTCGAGACGAGCCCGCTGGCGCGCCGCAACGACACCAACCCGGCCATCACCGATCGCTTCGAGCTGTTCTGCGTGCGCCGGGAGATCGCCAACGCCTTCTCGGAGCTGAACGATCCCGTCGACCAGGAGCAGCGCTTCAAGGCGCAGCTCGACGCGAAGGCCCGCGGGCAGGAAGAGACCATGGACTACGACGCGGACTACATCCGCGCGCTGGAGCACGGCCTGCCGCCCACGGCCGGCGAGGGCATTGGAATCGACCGCCTGGCCATGCTGTTCACCGACGCCCAGTCCATTCGCGACGTCATCCTGTTCCCGCTGCTCAAGCCCCAAGCCACGAAGTGAAGCGAACTCGCCTCCTCGCGCTCGCCGCGGTCCTCGCGCTGCTCGGTCTCGCCGAGCTGGTGGTGGGGCTCGTGCGCATGGACGTGCTGCCGATGGCGCTGGGCGATCTGGGCGCGCTGGCGGTGGGCTTCGGGCCGCTGGTGGACCTGCTCGCGGCGGTGGGCACCGTCGTCGCGTACCCGGTGGTGACGGCGTCGCTGGCCGGCAGCGTGACGTCGGCGGGCGTGGGCTCGGGGCTGGTGCACGTCACCGTGGGTGGCGCGCTGTGGCTCGCCGGCTGGGCGCTGGTGGCGCTGGTGCTGCGGAGGCCGAAGCACGAGCTGACCACGCCGTCGCCCGCGGTGGGCAAGCCCCTGCACCCGCGCCTCGCCAGCTTCGTCGACTTTCACTGGGGCACGCTGGCCGCGTACGGCTTCGGCATCTTCCTCGCCGAGGCGCTGTTCATCGGCAGCTACCTGATGCTCGTCTCGCGCGGGCAGGTGCAGGGCGGGGTGGTGCAGAGCGGGCTGTCGCCGGTGGCGGCCTTCCTCGTCGCCTTCTTCCTCGCGCTGCTGCTCGCCTTCCTCGGCGGCTTCGTGGGCGCGGCGAACGCCAAGCGGCTGGCCACGCCGGAGGCGACGCTGGCGTTCCTCTACTTCGGGCTGCCGATCCCCATTTTCCTCTCGGCGCTGCACGCGGTGCCGACGCTGATGCTCAAGGTGGGCTACCGGCTGCGCGAGATCGTCTACCTGTCGTCGCTGCTCGGCGAGGCGCGCCCGGAGCTGGGGTACTGGCTGGTCACCGCGGCGCTGGTGCTGGCGCTGTTCCTGGGCATCAACACGGGCTTCGTGTCGACGTCGTCGGGGCGGCTCGATCTCCGCACGTCCTACGAGCTGTTCATCGCCGGCCGGCACGTCTCGGTGTTCCGCCCGCGGCTGTTGCTGGGCGCCTTCGGCGTGCTGATCCTCGGCATCGTCCCGCCGCTCATCATCTGGGCCATCGTGCAGGCGGCCGAGGCGGTGGTCGAGCGCACGCGCATCCGCAAGCTGGGGCTGGCCGATCCGCTGGCCGCGGCGGAGGCGCTCAACCAGCTCAAGGCGCGCGAGCAGACGCCGACGGCGATGATGACGGCGCTGTCGGTGGGCGGCGTGGGCGTTGGCGTGATGGCGCTGATCATCGTGCTGTCGGTGATGAGCGGCTTCGAGGCGGACCTGCAGAAGAAGATCCTCGGCACGAACGCGCACGGCGTGGTGCTCAAGTACTCGCCGGAGATGCCGGAGTACGCCGACGTGCTGTCGAAGGTGCGCATGGTGCGCGGCGTGGCAGGCGCGACGCCCTTCATCCTGAACGAGGTGATGATCTCGTCGGAAGGCAACATCTCGGGTTCGATGATCAAGGGCGTCGATCCGAAGTCCGTCGGCACGGTGACGGACCTGCCGGAGTACCTGCTGCCCGGCGGCAAGCTGGAGTGGCTCGACGAGCCCGAGAAGATCTCGGCGAAGCGCCTCACCGGCCTGTCGGGCTTCGATGATCGCCCGGCCACGCTGGACAACGCGCCGAAGTCGCGGGACGGCCACGTCGAAGACATCGAGCGCGATCCGCTCCTGGACCTGCCGAAGGACGAGAAGGCCGAGGCGAGCGTGGTGCTGCCGGGCCTGGTGCTGGGCCGGGAGCTCGCGTCGTCGCTGAAGGTCGTGGTGGGTGATCGCGTGAACGTCGTCTCGCCCATCGGCGGCGAATTGGGCCCGCAGGGGCCGATGCCGAAGAGCCGGCCGTTCCGCGTCGCGGGCATCTTCTACTCGGGCATGTACGAGTACGACTCGAAGTTCGTCTACATCCGCCTCGAGGAAGCGCAGACCTTCTTCGGCGTGAAGGGCGCCACCGGCATCGAGGTGAAGGTGGAAGACGTCGACGACGCCCGCAGCACGATGAAGGCGATCTACGACGTGCTTGAGGGCTACCCGTACCGCACCAAGGACTGGGGCGAGATGAACCGGAACCTCTTCGCGGCGCTGCGCCTCGAGAAGCTGGTGATGGGCATCATCCTGTCGATCATCGTCATCGTCGCGGCGGGGCTGATCGTCGCCACGGTGATCATGCTGGTGCTCGAGAAGCGGAAGGAGATCGCGGTCCTCAAGGCGCTGGGCGTGCCCGACGGCGGCATCGTGAAGATCTTCCTCGCCGAGGGCCTGCAGATCGGCATCGCCGGCGGCGTGCTGGGGTTGATCGCCGGCCTGGCCTGGTGCCTCTTCATCGAGCGCGTGGGCATCAAGCTCGACCCGCAGGTCTATTACATCCCCGCGCTGCCGGTGCGCATCGAGCCGTTCCAGACGGCGCTGTCGGTGGTGATCGCGGTGCTGGTGACGTTCCTCGCCAGCATCTACCCGGCGCTCAAGGCCTCGCAGGTGGAGCCCGTGGACGGGCTCAAGTCGGAGTGAGCGCCATGAGCGAGCCTTTCCTCGTCGTCGAGGACATCTACAAGTCCTACTTCCTCAACGGGAAGCGCATCGACGTTCTGCGCGGCGTGTCGGTGAGCATCGAAGAAGGCAGCCTGGTGTCGCTGGTCGGCGCGTCGGGCTCGGGCAAGAGCACCTTCCTGCACGTGCTGGGCACGCTGGACGTCCCCGCCGCGGGAAAGATGGTCTTCCGCGGGCGCTCGGTGTTCGACATGAGCGACGGCGAGGTCGCCGACTTCCGCAACAGGTCCATCGGCTTCGTCTTCCAGTCGCACTACCTGCTGCCCGAGTTCTCCGCCGCCGAGAACGTGGCGATGCCGGCGCTGATCCTGCGGCAGGACCGCAAGCCGGCGCTCAAGCGCGCGCGGGAGTTGCTCGAGCGCGTGGGGCTGGGGCACCGTGCGGATCACAAGCCCGGCGAGCTGTCCGGCGGGGAGTCGCAGCGCGTGGCGCTGGCGCGGGCGCTCATCCTGCAGCCCGCGTTGCTGCTGGCCGACGAGCCCACCGGCAACCTCGATCCCACCACCGGCGAGGGCATTCACGCACTGCTGCGCGAGGTGAACCGGGACCTGGGCATCACCGCCATCGTGGTGACGCACAACGAGGCCCTGGCGCGCTCCATGCCGCGGCGGCTGCGCCTGCACGACGGCCTGGTGGTGCCCGCCGAGGACGAGCCCGCGCAGGCGTGACGGGCGCCGGGTTCCCCGAGGAGAAACCGGGGCCGCAATCGGTGGCCTTTTCCCTCGTACCCGGGGCCGTTTTCCCTCTATGGTGCGCCGCTTTTCAGCGCTGTGAGAACGCATCGCGTCATCGCCCTCGTGCTGGCCCTGGCGGCAGTCGCCCTGCCGGTGGAGTCGCGCGCGCAGGTGCTGGACGTGCCGGCGCCCACCGACGCGTCGGATCGCATCACCGAGATCCGCGTCGAGGGCAACCGCCGCGTCGAGGCCGAGGCGGTGGTGCGGGCGCTCAAGCAGAAGGTCGGCGACGTCTTCGATCCCGGACGGACGACGGACGACCTGAAGGCGCTGTGGGCGCTCAAGTACTTCGCCGATCTCCAGCTGCTCGTGCAGCGCATGCCCAAGGGCATTGCGTACGTTGTGCGCGTCACCGAGAAGCCGTCGATCCGCTCCGTGTCGCTGTCGGGCAACGACGAGCTCGGCAAGGATGACTTCAAGGACGTGATCGACGTTCGCGCGTTCACCATCCTCGACGTGGCCGCGGTGAAGCGGAACGTGAAGAAGATCCAGGAGAAGTACCTGGAGAAGGGCTTCTTCCTCGCCGAGGTGACCTACAAGCTGACGCCGTCGCAAGACGGGCACGAGGTCGACGTCGTCTTCGTCATCGACGAGCACGCGAAGGTCGAGGTGAAGGAGGTCAACCTCGTCGGCGTGCACAAGGTGAACCCCGCCGACATCAAGTCGCTGCTCGCCACGCAGGAGGGCGGCTACCTGTCCTTCTTCACCAGCGAGGGCACGTACCGCGAGGAGCTCTTCCAGCGCGACCTGCAGGTCATCCAGATGGCGTACCTCGACCGCGGCTTCATCAACGTGCGCGTCGACAAGCCGACGGTGAGCCTCACGCCGGACAAGCGCTACATCGCCATCACCATTCGCGTGGAGGAAGGCGAGCAGTACTCGCTGGGCAAGCTGGACTTCACCGGCGACATCATCGGCACGAAGGACGAATTGCACCAGGCGCTCTTCTCGCGCGAGGGCATGGTGTTCAACCGCTCGCTCCTGGCGAAGGACATCCAGGGCATCAACGACATCTACTACGACCAGGGCTTCGCGTACGCGAACGTCACGCCCGTCACGTCGGTGAACGTCGAGAAGAAGACCATCGATCTGACCTTCGACATCCAGAAGGGCAACCTGGTCTACATCGAGCGCATCGACATCGTCGGGAACACCAAGACGCGCGACAAGGTGATCCGCCGGCAGCTGCGGGTGTTCGAGGGCGAGCTGTTCTCGGGCACCGGCATGCGGCGCTCGAAGGAGAAGATCACCGCGCTGGGCTTCTTCGAGCCCGAGTCGGTGCAGGTGACGCACAAGCCGGGGTCCGACAGCGAGCACGTGGTGGTGCAGGTCGAGGTGAAGGAGAAGTCCACCGGCCAGTTCCAGGTGGGCCTCGGCTTCTCCAATGTCGAGTCGTTCATCTTCACCGCGCAGATCGCCCAGCAGAACTTCCTCGGCTGGGGCCAGTCGGTGTCGGCCAGCGCGCAGCTGTCGGCGCTGCGCAGCTTCTTCCAGCTGCAGTTCTACGATCCGTACTTCCTCGACACGAACTACATCTTCTCGATCGACGCCTACCGCACGCAGCTGGACTACTTCGGCTTCATTCGCACGGCGACGGGCGGCTCGGTGGGCCTCGGCTACTACCTGGTGCCGGACGAGCTCAGCGTGAACCTGGGCTACCTGCTCGAGAGCGTGTACCTCGAGGCCGGCCGCAACTTCGTCGACTCGGTGTCGCTGTCGAACCAGTTCCGCAGCGGCATCACCAGCGCGCTGCGCCTGTCGGCGACGTGGGACAAGCGCAACAACCGGCTCTTCCCGACCAAGGGCTGGTTCACCACGGCGATGTTCGAGACGGCGCCGAGCTTCCTGAACCCCGCGCCGGAATACATGCAGTACAACTTCAACAAGATCTCGTTCAACCAGCGCGGGTACCTGCCGCTGCCGTTTGGCGCGGTGCTCAAGGCGCAGCTGACGGTCGGCTACATCCAGGACATCAACCCCGAGTACCCGCTGCCGTCGTCCGAACTCTACTTCCTCGGCGGCATCAACACGATCCGCGGCTACCCGCTGCGCAGCATCGCCCCGGTGACCCTGGTTGGGTACAACACCAGCCCTGACGTCACGGTGCGCACCTTCGGCGTCGGCGGGAACAAGCAGGTCATCCTCAACGTGGAGCTCGAGATCCCCATTCTCGAGAAGGTCGGCATTCGCGGCGTGGTCTTCTATGACGCGGGCAACTCCTTCGCGAAGGGCGCCAGCTTCTTCCAGAACCAGCCGGATCCGCTCAACGCCAAGCAGGTGCTGCCGCTGGGCCTGTACCACGCGATCGGCTTCGGCGTGCGCTGGTTCTCGCCCATCGGGCCGCTGCGCTTCGAGTGGGGCATTCCGCTGACCCGCCGCATCACCGATCAGCCGATCCAGTTCGAGTTCACGATCGGCAACTCGTTCTAAGCGCGGCGTCAGCCGAGCGCGAAGCACGCCAGCAGCGAGACGGCCACGCCCACGACGGCGAGCACCGCGCCCAGGCCCATGACGACGAGCTCCGGCGGCACGCGGGGGCTGCGCGGCGCGGGGGCGGCCTCGGTCGGCGCGTTCTCCTCCCGCGCGCCGGCCACCGCTCCCGGCGCTTCGCTTGCCTCCAGGCGCTCGGTGGGCGCGGGCGGTGACTGCGGCGCCTCGGGCGGCGGGGGAGGGGGCTGCTCGGCGGGCGCGCGCTCTGGCCCTCCGAAGCGCAGCACCGTGCGGCCCAGCTCGAGCACGTCGCCGTGCTGAAGGGGCGTCTCGCGGCGCAGTCGCTGGCCGTTGACGAAGGTGCCGTTCATGTCCGACAGCGGCTTCACCCACCACTGCGCGCCCTGCCGGTACAGGCGCGCGTGCACGCGCGAGACGGCGCGATCTCTCAGCCGCACCTGGGCGTCGTCGGCCCGGCCGATGCTGACGCTGTCGCTCGCGATGGGGAACGTGAGGCCCTGGTCGAAGCCGGCGACGCAGGTGAAGGTGGCGGCGCGCGTGTCCTCGGGGTGCACGTCACCCGACAACAGCTCCTTCGCGACGAAGGCGGTGCCGGCCAGCTTGCGCGACTCGCGGCGCTGCGCGTCGAGGGGCTGCCGAAGCACCACGTCGTTGGGCAGCTTGAGCTCCTCGCCCGGCACTACCAGCCGCGGGACGTTGGCCGGGAACAGCGCCTTGCCGATGCGCACGCTTCGAATCGATCGCACCAGCACCTGCCCGCGCTCCAGCGTCAGCGTCAGCAGCCCATGCGGCAGCCCGTCGAGGCGAATGTCGTCCTTCGGCCCGCCGCCCACCGTCACCCGCCCGTCCACCAGGTCCACCGGCATCACGTCGTCCTTGAAGGCCAGCTCGAGGCGCATGGCGCCGGACGAAGCAACGCCGGCACCAGCGCCAACCTCGCGGAATCCGGGCGGTCTTGATTCCCGCTGCGTCTCGCGGGCGGGCGTGTAGTCTCGCGCGCCGCTCATGGGAACGACGCGCAGGTGGGTGTGGCTGGTGTTGGCGGTGGTGGCCGGGTGCCGCGACGAGCAGGCCGGGCCGAAGCCAAAGGGGCCGCGTGCCCCGCCGCCGCAGGCGAAGGCGACGGAGGCGCGGGTGCTGGACGCGGCGCCGGCGCTGACGTTCTCGAGCGGCGCGACGTGGTTGGGCGGTGCGGTGACGTACCTGGGCAGCGTGGTGGAGCCGCCCAGGCCGAAGCCCGGCGACCAGGTCACGCTGAAGCACTACTTCCGCGCCGACGGCGACGTACCCCGGGGCTACCGCTTCTTCATGCACGTGTTGGACGCGGACTCGCGGCGGCAGCTGGGGAACCTCGATCACGAGTTGCAGGGCGGCGCCGCGCCGCTGGGCGCCTGGCCGCGCGGGAAGATCGTCGAAGACGTGCACGGCTTCCAGATGCCGAACTACCCCGGCACGCTGCAGCTCTTCCTGGGCTTCTGGAACGACCAGGGGCGGCTGCCGGTGGACTCGGTGGCGCTCTCGGACGGCGACAACCGCGTGATGGGCCCGAAGCTCGAGGCGCCGCAGGCCGCGCTGCCCGAGTACCACATGCCGAAGACGGCGAAGCCCCCCACCATCGACGGCAAGCTGGACGACGAGGCGTGGAGGGCCGCGCCCGAAGTCACGCTGCAGCGCAGCTTCGACGGCGGCCCGGTGCAGCGGAAGACGACGCTGCGCATGCTGTGGGACGACGAGTTCATCTACGTCGCGTTCTGGGCCGAGGACCCCGACGCGTGGGGCACCAAGCGCAACAAGGACGACGACATCTACAACGAGGACGCCTGCGAGGTGTTCTTCGACGCGAACGGCGACGGCGCCACCTACAACGAGCTCCAGGTGTCGCCGCACAACGTCAACTTCGACGCCAGCTTCGTGGCGCGGCGCAGCGATCTCCCCACGGCGATGAAGTGGGAGTCGGGCATGCAGACCGCCGTCTTCGTGAAGGGCACGCTGGACGACGACTCGGACCGCGACGAGTTCTGGAGCGCCGAGATGAAGATCCCCATCAAGAACCTGAACACCGTGCCGCGCGTGCCGCCGCAGACGGGCGACACCTGGCGCTTCAACGCGTACCGGCTCGAGCACCTCGTGCACTACAAGCAGATCGAAGGGCAGGCCTTCAGCCCGCTCTTCGTGGGCGACTTCCACCACCTGCCGCGCTTCGGGAAGCTCGTCTTCGAGTGACGCGAGGCTTCCGGCGCCTCCTTCGGTCAGCCGCGCTTCAACTCGCGCAGCAGCTTCCAGCCGGGCGTCCACGCGGCGCGGTCGAACAGCGCCTTCGCCGGGAGGCGGAGCTCCACCGCGGCGTCACAGGACGCGCGCAGCACCGCGTCGTAGCCGGTGTCCACGCGTCGGAGCCCCACGACGTGGAACTGCCGCCACCCCTCGATGGGAGCAGCGGCAGTGAACTTCGAGCCGACGAGGTGGGCGTAGCGCGGCGGCAGGGCCATAACGCCCCTCACATGCCGCTGCCGCCTGGCCGTCGCAACGGCTTCTAACGGTGGTAGCCCTGAAGCAGCTTCACGTAGTTGGCGCGCTCGTAGCCCGAGGGATCCGGGCTGCGCTCGAGGTTCATCGAGCCGCACAGCTGCTTCACCGAGTCGTACTCGTGCTCCTCGAGCCACAGCTTGAGGCCGTCGCGGACGGTGGTGATGCGCTTCGGGCCGTTCTTCAGCAGCTCCGACACCATCTGCACGGCGCTCGCGCCCGCCATGAGCGCCTTGATCGCGTGCTCGGTCTCGTGCACGCCGCCGCTGCAGGCCAGCGGCATCTTCGTCTTCGCCGAGAGAATGGCCAGCCAACGCAGCCGGAGCAGCAGCTCCGACGGATCCGACAGGTGCAGCACGCGGTCCAGCGTCAGGTTCTCGGGGTTGATGTCGGGCTGGTACAGCCGGTTGAACAGCACGAGGCCCGACGCGCCCTCCGCCTCGAGCGAGCGCACGAAGTTCGGCAGCGACGAGTAGAACGGCGACAGCTTCACCCCCACGGGGATCTTCACCGCCGCCTTCACCTTGCGGATGATGAAGTGCTGCTCCTGTTCGACGGCGTGCGCGTCCTGGCCCGGGTCCGACGGCAGCGCGTACAGGTTCAGCTCCAGCGCGTGCGCGCCGGCCTGCTCGATCAGCTTCGCGTACTCCAGCCAGCCGCCCGGCGTGGTGCCGTTGAGCGAGCCGATGACGGGCACCTTCACCGCCTGGCGGATCCTCCGGATCTGCTCCAGGTACGCGTCGGGCCCGAGCGCGAAGTCGGCCGTCGAAGGGAACCAGCCCTGCGCCTCGGCGTTCAGCTCCGTCCACGCGTCGAGGTGCCGGTGCGCCGCCATCTGCTCGGCCACCAGCTGCTCCTCGAACAGCGAGTGCATGGTGATGCAGCTCGCCCCCGCGTCCTCGAGGCGCTTCACCATGTCCAGGTCGTCCACCAGCGGGGAGGCGCCCGGGAAGATCGGGTGCTCCAGCTTCAGGCCGAGCCACGTCGTCGAAAGGTCCACGGCCATGTCAGTGGTTCTCCTTGTTCGTCACGTGCACCGCGGCGAGCTGCTCGTAGACCGCGCGCCGCCTCGCCGAGAACTCCTCGTTCGCCGCCACCAGGTCCTCGTACCGCTTCGGATCTCTCAGCGCGACCATGCGGAAGCGCCCTTCGTTCTTCATGTACTCGCGCGCCTTGAGCTTCGGGGCCGGTGAGTCGAGCTGCAGCGGGGCCTCGCCCGCCCATATGCGCCGCGGGTCGAACCGGTACATCGGCCACACGCCCGCATCGACGGCCAGCTTCTGCTGCTCGCAGCCGTGCTCGAGGTCGTAGCCGTGCGCGATGCAGTGGCTGTACGCGATGATCAGCGACGTGCCCGGGTACGCCTCGGCCTCGCGGAACGCCTTGAGGGTCTGCGCGTCCTTCGCGCCCATCGCCACCGACGCGACGTAGACATTGCCGTAGCTCATCGCCAGCAGGCCCAGGTCCTTCTTGCCCACCGCCTTGCCGGCCGCCGCGAACTTCGCCGCCGCGCCGATGGGGGTGGCCTTCGACGCCTGGCCGCCGGTGTTCGAGTACACCTCGGTGTCCAGCACGAGGATGTTCACGTTCGCGCCGCTGGCCAGCACGTGGTCGAGGCCGCCATAGCCGATGTCGTAGGCCCAGCCGTCGCCGCCGATGATCCACACCGACTTCTTCACCAGCGAGTCGGCCAGCTCGAGCAGCCGCTTCGCCTCGGGCGAGTCGGCGCCCTTCAGCTTCTCCTTGAGCGCCTTCACCCGCTCGCGCTGCTTCGCGAGGCCGGCCTCGTCGTCCTGGTTCGCCTCGAGCAGCTCCTTCACCAGCGCGTCACCCAGCTTCGGCGCGAGCGCGGTGGTGAGCGAGCGGGCCAGCTGCTCCTGCGCCTCGACGGCGAGCCGCATGCCCAGGCCGAACTCGGCGTTGTCCTCGAACAGCGAGTTGGCCCACGCCGGCCCGCGCCCCGCCCTGTTCTTCGACCACGGCGTGGTGGGCAGGTTGCCGCCGTAAATGGACGTGCAGCCCGTCGCGTTGGCGACCAGCATGCGATCGCCGAACAACTGGGTAATGAGCTTGATGTACGGCGTCTCGCCGCAGCCCGAGCACGCGCCCGAGAACTCGAACAGCGGCTCGAGGAACTGCGAGGCCTTCAGCTCCGGGCCCACCGCGGTGCGGTCGACGTACGGCAGTTCGGCGAAGTACTTCCAGTTCTCCCGCTCGACGTCGCGCAGGGGCTCCACGGCCGTCATGTCGATGGCCTTGTGCCTGGGGTTCGACTTGTCGCGCGCCGGGCAGACGTTCACGCACAGGCCGCAGCCGGTGCAGTCGTCCGGCGCCACCTGCAGCGCGTACTTCCAGCTCCCGCCCGACGGGGCGTCGCCGAAGTCCTTCGCCTTGAAGTCCATGGTGACGAAGGACTTCGGGGCGCCGCCCAGCGTCTTGGGGTCGACCAGCTGCGTGCGGATCGCCGCGTGCGGGCAGATGAGCGAGCACTTGTTGCACTGGATGCAGATGCTCGGATCCCACTTCGGGATCTCCAGCGCGATGGCGCGCTTCTCCCACTGCGTGGTGCCGGTGGGCCAGGTGCCGTCGACCGGGAAGGCGCTGACGGGCAACAGGTCGCCCTTTCCGGCCATCATCATCGCGGTGACGCGCTGGACGAAGTCGGGCGCCTCCTTCGGCACCACCGGCGGGCGGGGCAGGGCGCCGTTCAGCTTCGTGGGCAGCGTGGCCTCGTGCAGGTTGGCCAGCGCCGCGTCGATGGCGGCGAAGTTGCGCTTGATGACCTCGCTGCCGCGCTTGCCGTACGTCTTCTCCACCGCGTGGCGGATGTGCTCGAGCGCCTCCTCCATCGGCAGCACGCCGGACAGCTTGAAGAAGCACACCTGCATCACCGCGCTGATGTAGCGATCGAGCCCGACCTCGCGCGCCACCTTGAAGGCGTCGATGACGTAGAACTTGAGCTTCTTGGCCAGCACCTGCTCCTGCACCTCGCGCGGCAGGTGCTTGAAGGCCTGGTCCGGTGCGTGGTGCGTGTTGAGGAGGAACGTCGCCCCCGGCGCGGCGCTCTCGAGCACGTCGTGGCGCTCGAGCAGCGGGGCGTAGTGGCACGCCACGAAGCTGGCCGACTTCACCAGGTACG
>Ga0272446_1006755_pt1 | contig 11778 bp, 8 predicted proteins | sample YNPCB0061_FD_194587 | JGI IMG/M metagenome (GOLD analysis project Ga0272446, IMG submission 194587) | Hot spring microbial mat communities from Yellowstone National Park, WY, United States - YNP-CB-006-1 | ecosystem: Environmental > Aquatic > Thermal springs > Hot (42-90C) > Sediment | place...
GAGGGTCGTTTTTGTGTGCCCGCAATTATTGCAGCCGCTATCGTCCAGCGGCCAGAGAGGCTCAATCGCCTGATACGGGAATGTCCCATATTGGGTTTCGTCTCGTGGCGGCTTTAAAGACCAACCATTGAATCCGTTTTGGCAGCAATTATGACAATGGCAAGAGGACAACATAATGAAAAGTCAGCATAAGTTTTTCGGGCACGCACTGGTGCTCGCGTTGATTGTGCTGGGGACAGTTTCGATCACAGACAGCAACGTCGGGCAGGCGAAACCAGTACCAGCGAAGCCTGCCCCGTCCCAGAGCCAGGAAGAGCCGCCCCCAGTCCGGATGGGACTGGAGCCGAAGGCAATGGAGATTTTAAAGGCTGCCAGCAACCGTCTGGCCGCTGCCCGCACCATGAACTTCACGGCTGTAACCACCTACGAGAGTCCAAGTCGTCTCGGTACTCCCATTGCCTATACAACAACATCCAACGTCACCCTGCAACGGCCGGATAAGCTGCGGGTGATTACACTCGGCGATGGCCCTGCTACGGAGTTTTACTACAACGGCAAAACGATAACAGCTTTCGCCCCAGTTGAGAATTTAGTTGCCATCGCCCCGGCTCCGTCCTCGATCGACGCTGTCATGAAAACGATTTATGACTCTGCCGCGATCTATTTCCCATTCACTGACTTGATTGTTTCAGACCCTTACAAGGATATGGCGGAGGGGCTGATCCTCGCCTTCTACATTGGTCAATCCAAGCAGGTCGGTGGTACGACAACGGATATGGTGGCCTTTGCCAACAATGACGTGTTTATACAAGCATGGATTGGTACCGAGGACAAACTGCCCCGGAGGCTGCGCGCGGTATACCGTACTGACGCAGCGGGGTTGCGCCATCAACTAGATTTCTCCAACTGGCAACTCGATATTCCCGTCGCGGTGGATGCATTCAGGACAACCAAAGCGAGCAGCGCGAAACCCATCCCCTTCGCCAATCCACAAGCCCGCCCCCAGGGTGCTAAGCCTCCGGTGAAGGGCAGCTCATCCCAAGGAAACTAAGAGGTACAACCCATCATGAAAAAGATCTTTGTTGGCTTTTTGCCCATGGCAGTAATAGTGCTGTTCTCCGGACCGGCCTGGGCTTGGGCCCATGGGAACCGCTATGGCGGCAGCACAGAGCACAGCTACGGGTCCACCGAACACAGCAGCGCCTGGGGTACTAGCACGTCGCATACTTACGGTGAGGGCACCACTCATACCAATGTGTATGGCGGCAGCGCAACTCATTACTACGGCGGCGGCTGGTCGAAGACCGGTGCTTACGGCGGCACGGCCTACGGCGATGCCCACTACGGTGGGGCCTACTACCATCCGCCTGGGGCCTACTACGCCGGATACCATCCACCTGCCACCGTGGGTTATTACGGAGATGGGTGCTATGACTGCGGCGGTTGGGGAACCGCTGCCGCTGCTGCTACGGGCGTGGCGGTCGGTGCGATAGCAGCCAGCAGTGCCGATGCCGCTGCCAGTAACAATGCTTATTCAGCGGGCTACTCAGCGGGAGTTGCCGCCGCCTATACGATGGGGGCAATTTATTCAACCTTACCAGCTGGCGCTGTGGTCACAACTGTCGGGGGGGGAACCTACTACGTGTCCAACGGAACGTGGTTCCAACCATCCTATGGCGCGAATGGTGTTTACTACCGGGTCGTACCCACACCTTGAGATATATAGCTATCAAACGCAGGCGGAAATATAGCGGTTCCTGGCATATGTTTTAAGGCGGAAAGCCTTACGGGGAAACGACTACAGCCCACAACGGTTTCAGCCATTTCTGGGGGTGAATTTTTCTCGTCTTAAGTTACAAGCCGAATGCCGATTTACTCACAGAAAATCTCGTTCGCTAATGTCCATGCCACGAATATTAAATCGGCAACAATAGACCTTGCATTTTTTAGCCTGCAACCCTTGAAAAGCTTGTTGTCCTTCTCACGACTTACATTGCTGGGTTAATAAATATGAGGATAGGTAATCTACGATGAAAAGCGCCACAACGATCCTTTCATTATCTGCTCTGTTCCCTCAATTATTGATTGGGGGTACCGCCCTAAACACGTTGGCTCAACAGTCGGAGCAAAACGTTCGTAAAGAGCATCTGGAATATTGTGTCAGTCAGCTAACTGTTAAGGTCGGTGAGGTGGAAGCAATCAAGGGTGTGATGGATCAGCCAAATCTGCTTCCAGTGGAAAAGTTGGAACAAGTTAGTCAGATTCTCACCCCTCAACAAAAACAACAGTTGAGAGCGTGTATGGAACAACCCATACCACCTCAAGCTAGACCACTTCAAGGTGAACAGCCGTAAGAGTGCCAATAGGACGATGATGACAAAACAACAATTTTTGATGGCACCAATTCAGGAGACTAATAATGAAAAATTCAAGTAAGTTCAAAACCCGCAACCTCATTCTTCCATTACCTCTCCTGGCGACAACATTGCTAGCGATCGCAGGATATGTACCTCTTCCAAGAACCAATTTTTTGCAAGACGCTGCCTCCGCGCAGACGGCCACTTCCCCACAGAAGTTACAGCTCATGTTTGTGCAAACTGCGCAAGACATTAAGGCAGATCCGACTGCAAAAACGATTCGGTTGGTCAATGTGAGTCCGCAAACTCTGTACTTCGCCGATCGCCCCGAACGTGTTGCCGGAAACATTCCAATGGCAGTCTATTTAGATGCATGGAAAGCGGGCACAAATCCCAATATTTTGCCAACGATCCACCCAACGCAACGCTTTCGATCCATAAACCGGGGCAAAAGAATAACACCCTTGTCGTAGTCGAGATCAGTAAACCGATCGTTGAAGGCAAAGATCTGATTTATAGCTATAAGTTGATCGAAGGAACCCTGCCCAAATCGGGTGGAGAAATAGCCGTGTTCATTGATTGGTACGGTGTCGGCGGTGGTGTTGGTCCTGGCTATCATGGTGTCGGAGTGGGCACCCGAGGCGCTGGCGTTTACGGCGGTTATGGCGGGCCTGCGATGGTGCGATAAGGCCTGTAGAATCTTTCTGCTCAGCGACTAGTGTTCTGTCAAACCCTAATTTTAAGGTGAACCCATTGGCTCGTAGTCGGCGCTTTAGCGCTGAAGCGCTGATTACAAACCCTAATTTCTAGAGTTGACGCTGCACTAGGTCGCAATTCATTACTCACATAGCAAGCCATGTTTAAGCCGTTATCACTATTTAATCTTAATCGCCTGTTGCCAGGTCAATTGAAATTAATTCTGGTAGTTACCCTGGTCCTGGTAGCCATTACCGGTATTTGGTCTGACCCAGCGATAGCGCAAGCGCTGACTAGTCAGTTAGCCCAGCCGATCGGCGACACTTCAGGCTCACCCGCCGCCAGCATCCGCGAACAAAAGCTGCCGCCATCCGATGCCAAGTTCACACCGCAGATTACGGGTAAGTTAGGTTCGGCCAGTGCCACCACCACCATTAGCGGAAAACAACTTCCGCCACCCGATCCGAAGTTTAGCGGGGTGATCAAGCCAAGAGCTTCGGAGTCAAAGGCTTGGTGGCCGCCGCGCATCGTACCGCCCAAGAAAGCCCCCAACGTGCTGCTGATCATGTCCGACGACGACGGATTCGGCTCGCCGAGTACCTTCGGCGGTGTCATCCCGACCCCAGCCCTAGATCGCATCGCCAAGAGCGGGCTACGCTACACGAATTTTCACTCAACTTCGCTCTGCTCACCGACGCGGGCGGCGATTATCACGGGACGCAACCATCACTCCGTCGGCTTTGGGGTGGTGGGCGAAATCGCGACCGGGTTCCCCGGATACGACTCGATCATCCCGATCGAGAAAGGGACTATTGGCACCATCTTGAAGGAAAACGGCTACTCGACTGCATGGTTCGGCAAGGACCACAACACACCATTCTTTGAGAACAGCCAAGCTGGCCCCTTCGACCAATGGCCTAACGGGATGGGATTTGAATATTTCTACGGCTTCGTTGGCGGCGATGCTAGCCAGTGGCAGCCGAACCTGTTCCAAAACACAACCCCCATCTACCCGTTTCGGGACAATCCTGGCTGGAACCTAACCACAGCTATGGCTGACGAAGCTATCCAGCACATGAGACAGCTTAAGGAACTGGCTCCCGAAAAGCCGTTCTTTGTGTACTACGTCCCAGGCGGCGTACACGCTCCCCATCATCCCACGCCGGAATGGATTGAAAAGATCAGTGCCATGCACCTCTTTGATGACGGCTGGGAAAAATTGCGAGAGACTATTTTCGCCAATCAGAAGAAGCTCGGCATCATGCCCGAGAACGCGCAACTGACCCCCTGGCCGGATGGACAGGAAATCTACGGCGGCGCGAAGTTGCCCCGGTGGGACTCACTCAGCCAGGAGCAAAAGAAGCTCTTCATCAAGCAAGCGGATGTCTATGGGGCCTACCAGGCCTACACTGATCATGAGATCGGCCGTGTCATCCAGGCCGTTGAAGACCTCGGTGAGCTTGACAACACCCTGATCATCTACATCAGTGGTGACAATGGTGCCAGCGCCGAAGGCATGCTCAACGGCACCCCGAACGAGTTCACGACCTTCAATGGCATCGAAGTGCCGGTCAAAGACCAGTTCCTCTGGTACCCATTTTGGGGATCGGATCGGACCTTCCCGCACTTTGCGGCACCCTGGGCCTGGGCAATGGATACACCATTCAAGTGGATGAAGCAGGTGCCGTCGCACTTCGGCGGCACAGCCCAGGGCATGACCATATCCTGGCCGGGCCACATCAACGACCCCGGAGGCATCCGCCGTCAGTTCCACCATGTCATTGATATCGTGCCGACCATCCTGGAAGCGACCGGCATCTCGGCACCCAAGACCATCAACGGTATCGAGCAAAAGCCCATCGAAGGCACGAGCATGGTTTACACCTGGGACAAGGCAAACGCCAACGCGCCGACCCAGCACACAACACAATACTTCGAGATGCTGGGTAACCGCGCCATCTATCACGACGGGTGGGTCGCGGCGACGACCCCAGCAACGCTCCCGTGGGTGCTGAGTACGAAGAAGCCACCGGATGTGATCGATGGGTACAAGTGGGAACTGTACAACGTGATGGAGGATCCCACACAGAACAATGACCTGGCTGCCAAAATGTCGGAGAAGCTCAATCAGTTGAAAAACCTCTTCTACCTTGAGGCGGCGAAGTATGACGTGCTGCCCCTCGACAACACATCGCTGTCGCGCTGGAATGCACCTAAACCGAGTCTGACGGCAGGGCGGACGGAGTTCACTTATTCCGGTAGATTGGTCAGTGTGCCGGGCAGCACTGCACCAAATATTCTGAACAAGTCCTATAAGATTACAGCCGAGGTCGAGATCCCCAAAGGTGGTGCAGAAGGCATGATCGTCACTCAGGGTGGGCGCTTCGGTGGCTATGGACTGTTCCTGAGCCAGAGCTACAACCATTGGTTTGAAAATCGGTGGTTCAAGATAGGAGGCTTGGGGCTGCTGGTCGGCGGACTGCTTCTCACCTGGTTCGGCAAAAGTCAAGCCTGGTCAGACAGAAAACTGCGGACTGGCTATGGCATGCTGTTGCTGGGGTCGCTTTGGGTGATTGCGGTGGTTGCCACATTGCTGCTGAATTTGGGCAAAGCAAAGCCCGTCTTCCTCTACAACCTGCTTGACCTCAAGCGCACGACTTGGGAGGGTCCTGCATTGGGCGTCGGCAAGCACACTATCGTCTTCGACTTCAAGTCTGATAGTCCGGGACTGGGCAAGGGAGGAACGGGTGTACTCTCTGTGGACGGCAAGGAAGTGGCCAAAAAATCGATGGAAAACAGCACACCCATCACCTTCGCGGAGGACGAAACCTTCGACGTCGGAGAGGACACGCGCACTGGCGTCGCGCTGGTGGAGCATCGCTACGAGGTTCCGTTTAAGTTCACTGGCACGATCAACAAACTGACGTTCAACCTCGAACCGGAGCCTCAGGCAGCATCAAAGAGCTAGCAGCATCAAACCATTGCGAACCCGATGTAGGGCGCGAAAGGAGTAGCAATAGACACGATGACAAGAGTGCTTATTCTCGCTGCTGTCAGTGAAGCTGCAACCGGGCTGGCGTTGCTGATTGTGCCGTCGTTGGTCGGGCAATTGCTGTTCGGTGTAGAACTGACCGGCATTGCCCTGACCGTGGCGCGCGTGACCGGCATTGCCCTGATCGCATTAGGTGTCGCCTGCTGGCCAGGCACACCGCAGATTGGCATGTTGACCTACAGTGCGGCTGTCGCGCTGTATCTCGCCTACGTCGGCTTCGCGGGCGGTTTGAGCGGAATACTATTGTGGCCAGCGGTTGTCATACATGCTGTCCTGACAATCCTACTCATCCTGACCCAAACCAGGATGGGTAGAAGACGCTAAAGGTTCTAGTCGATCACCCGAAACTGCTGTCAGCAGACGAGAAAAAGCTAATGGAAGCACAACGGATTAAGGCGGGATAAATGATTGAGGATACAAAAAAGAATGCAGTTCCTTTTCGTCCCGCTTGGCGGTGGTAGTCCCATCCAAGCAATGGGAGCTTTGGGTCGTTGATCGGCAAAGATTAACAATTCTGTCACGAAATGACAAGAAATTGGTTGATGAAGTAGGGAATAATCACTTGCAATACCTGATATTTCAGGACAATTGCCGCATGTTTCCTGGTCAGACAGGCTGAGAATTCAGGACTTTTGCTTTCGATCTGAAGCAACCCGTCGTGAAGCTTGCAGTAACGCCTGCATGATTCTGTCGGTTCAACGATGAGGCGGCAGCCCATTTCAGATTAAGGAGCCTATGTTGAATAACCTGTTATCTCTCCTGAGTCGCTTGTTGCCAGGTTCGCTGAAACCAATCGTGGCGGGCACCCTGGCTCTGGTTTTGGTAGTAGTTACGGGTGTCTGGTATGGCCCGACAATCGCCCAACAGGTTTATGGCACTCTCGGTTCTCCCAGTGCCACCATGTCCATTAGTGGGAAACAACTTCCCCCTCCCAATCTCAAATTCGGCGGTGTGATCAAGGACGGCGCCCTGCAGTCCAAACCCTGGTGGGCGCCGCGCATCGTGCCGCCCCAGGGCGCACCCAACGTGCTGCTGATCATCACAGATGACGCCGGATTCGGCGTACCAAGCACCTTCGGTGGGGTCATCCCGACGCCGACAATGGACCGCATCGCCAGGGAGGGCTTGCGCTACAACCGCATGTTCTCGACCGCGCTATGTTCGCCCACCCGCGCCGCCCTGATCACCGGGCGCAACCACCATTCGGTCGGGTTCGGCGTGATTTCCGAACAGTCCACCGGCTTCCCTGGCTATAACAGTATTATTGACCGAGACAAGGCGACGATCGGCCGGATGCTGAAGGACAACGGCTATTCAACCGCCTGGTTTGGCAAGGATCACAACGTCCCTGCGTTCCAGGCTAGCCAAGTCGGTCCCTTTGACCAGTGGCCGATTGGTATGGGCTTCGAGTATTTCTACGGCTTCGTTGGTGGCGATGCCAACCAGTGGCAACCTAACCTGTTCCGCAACACAACGCAGATCTATCCATTCAAGGGGCAGGAAGGGAAATGGAACCTGATCACCGGCATGGCCGATGATGCGATCGACTACATGACGCGGATGCATCAGATCGACCCGAATAAACCGATCTTCATCAAGTACGCACCCGGAGCCACCCATGCACCGCACCATCCGACCCAGGAATGGGTGGACAAAATTCAAGCGATGCACTTGTTTGACGACGGTTATGAAAAGCTGCGCGAACGCATCTTCGAGAACCAGAAAAAACTCGGCGTCATTCCCCAGGATGCGAAGCTGACGCCCTGGCCCAGTGACGTCCTGAAACCGTGGGAACAGCTTACGGCGGAGGAGAAGAAGCTCTTTATCCGCCAGGTTGAGGTGTTCGCCGCCTACGCCGCCTATAACGACTACGAGATTGGGCGGGTGGTTCAGCAATTCCAAGATCTTGGCAAGCTTGATAACACCCTGATCATCTACATCAACGGCGACAACGGCACCAGTGCCGAGGGTGGTCCTCTGGGTACGCCAAACGAGGTGGCCTTCTTCAATGGTCTGAATAAGCTGCCCGTCGATGTACAGATGAAGTTCTACAACGTCTGGGGCACGGATCAGACCTACAATCACATGTCGGCTGGCTGGTCCTGGGCCTTCGACACCCCGTTTGACTGGTTCAAGCAGAACGCCTCAAGGCTGGGTGGCACCAACCAGAACATGGTGGTGTCTTGGCCAGCGCGCATCAAGGACAAGGGAGCCTTGCGCCAGCAGTTTGTCCATGTAATCGATGTCGTGCCGACCATCCTGGAGGCTGCAGGCATTCGCCCGCCCGAAGTGGTTGATGGCATCCAGCAAGCGCCGATCGAGGGCACCAGCTTCCTCTACACCTTCGACTCAAAGAACGCCAAGGTCCCATCGCGCCACTCGACTCAGTACTTTGAGATGATGGGCCAGTGGGCGCTGTATAAAGATGGTTGGGTACTTAGCACCAAGGTGAATCGTGCCCCCTGGGATGCGTTTGGCCCGGCCAACCCGGATCCGCTGAATAACCAAGAGTTTCAGCTCTATAACCTGACTAAGGACTTCACCCAGTCCCAGGACATCGCAGCCCAGAACCCGCAGAAGGTAGAGGAAATGAGGCAGGCGTTCCTGGCGGAGGCCAGGAAGTACCAGATCTTCCCGCTGGACGCGTCAGTGGCAGCCCGCATCGTCGCACCTCGACCCAACATCACTGCGGGCCGTAGTCAGTTCGTTTACACCCGACCGATGGTCGGACTGCCGCAGGGTGATTCGCCACTCTTGCTCAACACGTCCTACACGGTTACAGCGGACATTGAGGTACCCCAAGGCGGCGCTGAGGGCATGATGCTGACGTCAGGTGGACGCTTTGGTGGCTATGGCTTCTACCTGCTTAAAGGCAAGCCGGTATGGCTCTGGAACATGGTGGACCTGGAGCGACTTAAGTGGGAAGGGCCGGAAGCACTCACCCCCGGCAAGCACACGGTCGAGTTCGATTTCAAGTATGACGGCCTGGGTGCTGGCACACTGGTCTTCAATAACTTCTCCGGCGTTGGTCGCCCCGGCGTCGGTACGCTCAAGGTCGATGGCCAGGTGGTTGCCACCAAGCCCATGCCCAAGACTCTACCGATGATCTTGCAATGGGATGAGAGCTTCGACGTTGGCTCTGACACCTTGACCGGCGTGAATGACGCGGATTATCAGCCGCCATTCACGTTTACTGGCAAGCTCAACAAACTGATGGTGAAGGTTGATCGTCCGCAACTTACACCAGAGGACATCAAAAAACTGGAGGCGGCTCAGCAAGCTGTCGAAAAGGGCCGCGAGTAAAACCGTTGGGAGATTCGGATGTGGGTTACATCCAGATTGCCTTTCCTCGCCTACCCTGGGTCATGGTAGGCGAGGTGGTCAACAAGGATGTTAAATATCGCCAATCATAAAGAGCAGCAATTTTATGAGGATAGGGAATTTAGCAGTTCATCTAGCGGCTGTTGCAGTACCGTGGCTGGGGTTAACGGGGCTGACTGTTGAGGCCAAGACGATCTCCCTGGAACTGAATTCGGCGATCGCACCTGAGCCCACAGTTCGCCTTACACCAGATGACAATCTGGTTCCGTCGGAGCAGGTTACCTTCAGCCCACTCTCCCAGGAGCAGATCTTCTCCCTGACAGCCGATAGCGTGCTTCTAACAGAGAATAGCAATGTTCTTCCAAGAGTACCTCCTACTTCGTCTGACGTCCCTCTACCGAGTACTGGTATCAGCCAACGGGCCAGCGATTTATTGCCAATGGCCGCTTCCCCGTCTCAATTGATAGCCCAGACTGAAGCACCCCCATCTCCAGTAGAGGCTGCTACAGCAACCGCTGATACTGCCACCGCCACAGACCGATTGGTTAAAGCCGCCCAAAACCCAATCGCCAATTTAATCAGCGTTCCATTCCAGAGCAACTGGAACTTTGGTGTTGGGCCCGAAAACGGCACCCAGTACATCCTCAATGTGCAGCCGGTTATCCCCATTCCCTTAGGAATGGATTGGCTGGTAGTAGCCCGTTGGATTGCACCCGTTGTGGTTCAACCGGAGTTGGGACCCGGCATTGGTTCAGTGTCTGGGCTAGGCGATATGAACCCCAGTTTCTTTCTCGTGCCCAAGAACACCGGTGAGATCACCTGGGGCATTGGGCCGACCTTCATCCTACCCACGGCGACTAGCGATTTCACTGGTCAGGGCAAGTGGAGCGCTGGTCCGACTGGTGTAATTGTCTGGACAGCGGACAAATGGGTCGTGGGTGCTTTGGTGAACCAGCTTTGGTCGTTTGCTGGGGACAGCGATCGCAAATCGGTTAGCCAATTCCTGTTACAACCCTTCCTCAATTACAACCTACCCAACGGTTGGTACCTGACCTCTTCTCCGATCATCACTGCCAATTGGATGGCCAACAGCGGCAACCAGTGGACAGTACCCCTAGGCGGTGGAATTGGCAAATTATTTAAACTGGGAAATCGACCCGTTAATGCCTCCTTGCAAGCCTATGGCTATGTAGTTCAACCAGAGGATGGACCTTCTTGGCTTTTGCGGTTTCAGATTCAACTGCTGTTCCCAACCGGTGGAGGCTAGTGTTCTGTCAAACCCTAAGTTTAAGGTGAACCCATTGGCTCGTAGTCGGCGCTTTAGCGCTGAAGCGCTGACTACAAACCCTAATTTCTAGAGTTGACGCTGCACTAGAGTTTTTATCCTAACTATAGCCGTTCTCAAGCTGGTAGAGTACAGTCGGCTCCCAACTGGCAAAGGTTTGAGCGGTGAAAGTGTACCGTTGGAGAGCAAAGAGTGGATCGACGGCAATTTCGTGGGCTCAATTTGAGCAAAATTGGACCCACGCGCTCCTTTATCGATAAACCTCTGGGTTAACGCAGAAGGGAAGCGGTTGGTCCTGTAATCCAGCGATCAAATTAGCGATCGCTATTTCGGCCATTTTTCGCCGAGTTTGCAGGCTGGCACTGCCAATATGGGGGGTGATGATCAGATTCTCCAGGGTTAGCAGGGGGCTAGTCAGGGGAATTGGTTCCGGTTCCGTCACATCGATTGCTGCCGCAGCAATCTGACCATTACTGAGCGCCCGATAGAGGGCATCGGGATCAACAATCGCCCCTCTGGCCGTGTTAATCAAAATGGCTGAGGGTTGCATTTGAGCCAACTGCGCGTCACTGATCAGATGGTGGGTTTCCGGTGTCAGCGGCGTGTGTAGGGTAATGAAGTCGGAGGCTGACAGCAGGCAATCCAGGTCAACAAATTCCAGGCCCAGATCAGCCTCCAGTTCCGGGCTGCACCGATGTCGGCTGGTGTAGAGCAGGCGCATGTCAAAGCCCCTGGCCCGTCGCGCCACCGCCTGACCAATCCGGCCCATGCCCACAATGCCTAGGGTGGCGCCGTTGACATTGGGGCCCAGCAGCAGGTCCGGTTCCCAGGTTTGCCATTGGCCGCTGCGGCTAAAGCGATCGCCCTCCACCACCCGTCGCGCTGCTGCCATCAATAAAGCCCAGGTCAGGTCAGCCGTCGCATCAGTCAGAATGCCAGGGGTATGGCCAATCGGGATGCGGCGAGCCGTTGCCGCTGGCACATCGATATTGTCATAACCGACCGCCATTTGACTGATCACTTTCAACCCAGGCGCAGCTTCGATCAGGGCCTGATCAATGGGATCG
>Ga0272446_1006757_pt1 | contig 11775 bp, 12 predicted proteins | sample YNPCB0061_FD_194587 | JGI IMG/M metagenome (GOLD analysis project Ga0272446, IMG submission 194587) | Hot spring microbial mat communities from Yellowstone National Park, WY, United States - YNP-CB-006-1 | ecosystem: Environmental > Aquatic > Thermal springs > Hot (42-90C) > Sediment | place...
CGCCCGTTCGCAGGGACTGCAAGCCGCCACAGGGCTGGGCATGCTCATCGAACAAGCCGCCCTCGCCTTCCAACTCTGGACAGGTCACAACCCGCCGCGTCAACCCCTCTGGAACGCTGTTGACTTGATCCCTGATCCCTGATTACTGATCACTTGATCACTGATTACTGATCACTGATCACTGATCACTGGAGACTGAAATGCCCCTACGCTTCCTCACCGCAGGCGAATCGCACGGACCCGCCCTCACCGCCATCCTCGAAGGCATCCCCGCGGGACTTCCCCTCGCCGCCTCCATCATTGACCTCGAACTTGCCCGCCGCCAAAAAGGCTACGGCTCCGGCGGACGCATGAAAATCGAAACCGACGCCGTCCAGATCCTCAGCGGAGTCATGGCGGGAGAAACGACAGGCGCACCCATCGCCATGCTTGTCCCCAACGCCGACCACGCCAAATGGAAAGGCAAACCCATCGAACCCATGACCACCCCCCGCCCCGGTCACGCCGACCTCACAGGTGCGGTCAAATACGGCTACCGTGACCTGCGCCCCGCCCTCGAACGCGCCTCCGCCAGAGAAACGACCATGCGGGTCGCCGTCGGCGCGGTGTGCAAACACTTCCTCGCGCAGTTCGGCATCCGCATCGGGGGCTATGTCGTTTCCATCGGAACCGTTCAGGCTGAACTCGGCGGCATGCCCTACGCGGAACGCTTCCAGCGTGGGGAAGAGTCTGAGGTCCGCTGCCCAGACTCGAGGTCCGCGCAAAAGATGCGGGATGAAATCGAAAAAGCCATTCATGGCAAAAATACCCTCGGCGGAGTCATCGAAATCGTTGCCCTGAATGTCCCTGTGGGGCTGGGCAGTTTCATGCAATGGGACAAACGCCTCGAAGCCAGACTCGCCATGGCGGTGATGTCTGTGCAGGCAATCAAGGGCGTGGAAATTGGCGACGCCTTCGAAAATGCAAAACGTCTCGGCACCGAAGCGCACGACGCCATTCAATTACCAATGTCCAATTACCAATCTCTCACCCGCCCATCGAATCGCGCTGGAGGGACGGAAGGCGGCATCTCCAACGGACAACCCATCGTCCTGCGCGCCGCTATGAAACCGATTGCCACCACTCTCACGCCACAACAAACGGTTGACCTTGCGGTTGGCGAAAATTCCCCCACCCGCTACGAACGCTCCGACTTCTGCCCCGTGCCACGCGCCGTGCCGATTTTGGAGGCGATGGCGGCGTTTGTATTGGCAGACGCCCTGCTCGAAAAACTCGGCGGCGATTCGATGGCTGAAATCAAACCGCGCTTCGAAACACTGCGAAAAGCCTCGCTCGACGACTTGCCGATGGACAACTCCCCGCACATCTTCTGGGAATGACGCAAACGCTGATGACTGATAACGTACGCCCTTCACTTCTCACAAAAGGATTTTCGATGTTTGTCGAGTTCAACCCGTTGTATGGCATTGTAGCCCTTGTCGCCGTTCTCATTTTCCTGCGGCAGAAGGGCAAAAGTATCTCGTACCTGTTCTTCTTTTCATTGTTTTGGTTGTACTTGATGCAAGTCGTGAGTGTTGCCGTCTTTCCGTTCCCGATTGACATACCTTATGAAAAATTCAAGCCAAGCATAAACCTCGTCCCCTTCGATTTCGGACAATGTGACCCTCGTAGAATCGAACAATGCTTCAGGCAAATTTACGAAAACGTTCTACTCACCCTCCCCTTCGGCTTTGGAATCAACTTCATTGCCCGCATCAAGCCCAGGCATGTTTTTGTGCTGGCGGCGGGCGTCGGCGCGGTATTGGAACTCATTCAACTCGCCGTCTCGCTGATATTTCACACATCCTTCCGCGTTATAGACATCAATGACGTAATTCTCAATGCCCTTGGCGCCCTGATCGGATACGGCGTCTTTCGCATCTTTGGATGGGCATACTGGCATCTCCTCCAGCGTCTCCAACTCCAGCCCCGCCACATCTTTGCCCATATTCAAGAGGTAACCCGTCCGCAAACCTGATTACTGATCACTGATTTACTGTTCACTGTTCACTGATTACTTTTCACTGATCACTCTCCACTCACCATTCACCAATTACCAACAACCCCCATGCCCCACCTCTTCCTCTACGGTCCCCCTGGCACAGGCAAATCCACCATCGGCAAGTTGCTGGCGGAGAACTTGAAACTCCCCTTCATTGACCTCGACCGCGTCATCGAAACGAACGCGGGCATGTCCATTTCGCAGATTATGGAGGAACAGGGCGAATCCGCTTTTCGTGACATGGAAACATCCGCGTTAAGAAAAATCTGTTCCCCTCTCCCAAAGGGAGAGGGGCTAGGGGTGAGGGCTTCAATCATCGCCCTCGGCGGCGGCGCATTATTGCGTGAGGAAAACCGCGCCATTGCACAATCGAATGGCAGCGTGATTCTGCTCATCGCTGATTTGCAAACCCTGCTCGAAAGACTTGAACTTGATTCAGAAAAACGTCCATTGCTGGCGGGAGACCTGCGCGGGAAACTGACCTCCCTCCTCGAAGCCCGCAAAGAACATTACGCCTCCTTTCCTCTGCGCCTGCGCGTGGACGGCAAATCGGCGGAACACATTGCCCGTCAAATTCAAGCGACGGTGGGCAGGCATCACCTCTCCGCCATGGGCGAATATGACGTGCTTGTGGGACAGATTTCCAATTTGTCCATTTCTCGAAACACCATCATCGTTACCGATGAAAACGTCGCAAAGTATCATCTCGAAAAATTTCAGGACATCAACTCCATCGTCCTCCCTGCGGGGGAGGAGCATAAAAATCTTGCAACTGTCTCACGCCTGTGGGGAGCCTTCCTCGAAAACGGTCTCGACCGCAAAAGCACGGTCGTTGCCCTCGGCGGCGGCGTGATCAGCGACCTGACGGGCTTCGCCGCCTCCACCTACATGCGCGGCATAGACTGGATCGCCATCCCGACAACCCTGCTTGCCATGGTGGATGCCGCGCTCGGAGGCAAGACAGGTTTCGACCTGCCCCAGGGGAAGAACCTCATCGGCTCTTTCCACCCGCCGAAACTTGTCCTCGCCGACCCGAGCCTTTTACTCACCCTCAGCGACCGCGACCTGCGCTCCGGCATGGCGGAAGTGGTCAAGCACGGCGTCATCTCCGACCCCGAATTGTTCGACCTGTGTTCGCGCGGCATGGGCTGGGTGAAGGAAAATCTGGAAACCATCGTCAAACGCGCCATGGCGGTGAAGATACAAGTCATCGAGGCTGACCCCTACGAAAAAGGGTTGCGCGCAGCATTGAATCTGGGGCATACCGTCGGCCACGCCGTTGAGTTGGTCAGCCGGTTTGAGTTGAGTCACGGCGAAGCGGTTGCCATCGGCATGGTCGCCGAAGCGCGCTATGCGGAAAAAATCGGCGTTGCCCGCCGCGGCGTGGCGGATACAATTGCAAATACGCTCTCTCATCTTGGACTGCCCACCCGCATCCCTGAGGAACTGCCGCGCGAACAAATCCTGCGCGCCATGCGCGTGGACAAGAAGAAGAACGTCAAAGCCATCCGCTTTGCCCTGCCTGCGGAGATCGGCAGGGTGGAATTGGCGGAGGTGGCGGAGTTGGAAGACGTTTTGTAGGTCCGCGCATACTTGAATCAGGGCGCTTGTGGGACAAGTCTCCGACTTGTCCGCGCAAGTCAGAGACTTGCGCTACTAAATACCGTAACCGCGCAGTTGGCGTTCTCTAACGCCAGCAGGCGCGTAAAAGAACGCGCCCTACGCAACATTACGGATTATTTTGTAGAACATTATCTTGCATGCAATACGGAGGTGAAATGAAGATACTTGTTTTGCACGGACCCAACCTCAACCTGCTCGGCGCGCGCGAGCCTGAGATCTACGGCTCGATGACGCTGGACGACATCAATGAAAAATTGATTGCTTTGGGAAAGGAACTGGGCGTGGAAGTGACCTGCCTGCAATCCAACCATGAAGGCGTGTTGATTGATGCCCTGCATGAAGCGCGCACATGGGCAGACGGCGTGGTCTTCAACCCCGGCGGCTACACCCACACTTCCGTTGCTCTGCGCGACGCAATTTCCGCGATTCAAATCCCTGTAGTAGAAGTGCATCTTTCCAACGTGTATGCGCGTGAGGAATTTCGTCATACTTCGATGATTTCAGCAGTGTGCAGAGGCAAGATTTCGGGCTTTGGGTGGAGGTCGTATATGCTGGGGCTGCGTGCGCTGGTGGAACTGTTGGGGGGTGGCTAAAGGCAGGTTGGAAAGTAGCAGGCTGCGGGTAGGGGGAGGCGTAGGGAAAACATCGGGTAAGCGCAGGCTGGTTCGGCGCGTCCCAATGTATAATCGAAAGACCTGAGGCGATGAGAGAGACCTTTTTGGCAAGGCTTCGGCTGTGGCGTGGGCAAGGGGTGGTTCCGTTTCCGTTTGCGTTTGGGGCGGCGGCGGTTTTTCTGGGGGTGATGTTGTACCGGCTTCTTTTTCCTTCCGACCTTTTGACTGTGCGTGATGTAAATGAACTGGTTGCCAGCGCTATGGCTTCTGCCACACCGCGCCCGCCAGATGCCGCACGGGTGTATCAAATCATCCAGCCTTCCATTGTGTTTATCGAAGTGAAATTGGATGGTGAAAATGGCAGCCCCACCAGCGGGCTGGGAACGGGGGTCATCATCAATGACAGCGCCGATATTGTGACAAGTTATCATGTAGTGCGCGGCGCGCGTGTGATTCAGGTGACGTTTGCTTCCGGATTGGAATCGGGAGCCTTTGTGCTTGCCGAAATGCCCGAGCAGGACCTGGCAATTTTGCGCGCCTTTAATTCCCCGCCGTTGATTGTGCCGGCAGTGTTGGGTAACCCGTCCACGATGCAGGTGGGAGATGATGTTTATGTGGTCGGCAACCCCTTTGGGCTATACAGTTCCCTGAGCGCCGGAGTGATTTCGGGATTTGGACGTTCGTTCCAGCCGGTTGGCACAGATACCGTGCTGGAAGGCTTGATTCAGTTCGATGCGGCGGCAAACCCGGGCAACTCAGGCGGTCCGCTGCTGGACCGCAACGGGCGTGTGATTGGCATTGTCACCGGGCTGGTCAACCCGGGCGGCGGGAATTTCTTCGTAGGCATTGGTTTTGCCGTGCCCATTACCAGCGCAGCTTCCGGCGGCAGAGGCAGCCCGCCATATTGATAGATTTGCCCCCGCTTCCGAGACGAGGTCTGTAGAGCGCTTGAAAATCTGAGCCCCCTTTGAACACAGATGAACGCCTCCGAATTTCCGTCAAAATCAACATTTATCCGTGTTCACCTGTGGCGAATTTCGACTCAAAAAACGCTTTCTTGCGTTTCCACAGCAGCGCGCAGTGTTTTCTGTTCTGAATTTTGCAAACCAGAGAAAACCCCCAAACAGAAGGAGATGAGGAATGGCGCAAAAAAATTCTGAAAATCGAACGCCGATGGAGCAGGTATTGTACGAAGTAAAAAAGGTCATCGTCGGGCAGGATCACATGCTCGAGCGGATGATCGTCGCCCTGCTGGCGCGCGGACATATCCTGGTGGAAGGCGTGCCGGGGCTTGCCAAGACGATGGCAATCAAGACGCTCGCAGAAGCCATCGGCGGCGAATTCAAACGCATCCAGTTCACGCCAGACCTCGTGCCTGCCGACCTGATTGGCACGCGCATCTACAACCAAAAGACCGGCAAATTCGAGACCTCGCTGGGACCGGTCTTCACCAACCTCTTGCTGGCAGATGAAATCAACCGCGCGCCCGCCAAGGTGCAAAGCGCTCTGCTGGAAGTGATGCAGGAACGTCAGGTGACCATTGGGCGCGAGACGTTCAGAGTGCCGAACCCCTTCCTTGTGCTGGCAACTCAAAACCCCATCGAAACCGAAGGCACATATGCCCTGCCCGAAGCGCAGGTGGACCGCTTCATGCTGAAGGTGGTGATTGGTTACCCCTCGCCCACGGAAGAGTTTGTCATCGTCGAGCGCATGACTGGTACGCTGCAGGCAGTGCAGAAGATTCTCACCATCGAACAGCTGCTCGAACTGCAAAAGCAAGCCGACAAGGTGTATGTGGACCCGGCGCTGATGGAATACGCCGTTCGCATGGTGACCGCCACACGCAGCCCGCAGGACGTGGGCTTGCCAGAACTCCAGCGCTACATCCTGTTTGGCGCCAGCCCGCGCGCCTCCATCAACCTGATTCTGACCGGGCGGGCGCTCGCCTTCGTTCGCGGACGCAACTACGCCCTGCCCCAGGATGTGCTCGACATGGCGCTCGATGTGATGCGCCACCGCCTCGTGCTGACCTACGAAGCGCTCTCCGATAACGTGACCTCCGACGACATCCTCCGCCGCATTCTGGACCGCATTCCCATCCCTGTGGTGCCTTTGCATGAACATACAGACATCCGTGCAAACGCCTGAAAAGATTCTGCTGCGCCTCGACTGGCACGTCGTCCGCCGGCTGGACGGATTGCTGCAGGGCGACTACCGCTCCCTGTTCTATGGCTTCGGCGTGGATTTTGCCGACCTGCGCGAGTACCAGCCCGAAGACGATATCCGCTACATTGACTGGAACGTCACCGCGCGGATGAACACCCCCTACGTGCGCCAGTACCTCGAAGACCGCGAAATCACCGCCTGGTTTTTGCTGGATCTGAGCCCCTCGGTAGATTTTGGCACGGTGGGCGTGCAAAAACGCAGCATGTTGATAGACTTTGTGGCAGTGCTGGCGCGGTTGATGACACGGCACGGGAATCGCGTCGGGGCGATGATGTTTGGGAGCCGAATCCAGCACACGGTCCCGGCGCGAGGCGGCAAGGTGCAGGTACTGCGCCTCATCCACGATTTGCTCAAACAGCCCAATCTCTCCCGCGTTCCGCGCACCGATCTCAAACTGTTCTTCGAAGGCGCACTGCACGCCATAAAACGGCGCTCGCTGATTTTTATCCTCTCCGATTTTCTGAGCGAGCCAGGCTGGGAACGTCCGTTGAACATGCTTGGGCAAAAACACGAGGTGGTCGCCATCCGCCTGATGGACCCGCGCGAGACGGAACTGCCCGACGTGGGTATGGTGGTGATGGAAGACGCCGAGACCGGCGAGCAGTTGTTCGTGGATACGCATGACGCAAAGTTTCGCAGGCGTTTTTTGGAAGAGGCGCAGAAGCGCGAAGAAGAACTGGCGCGGGCATTCAAACGCGCCGGCGTGGATATGTTGACGCTCTCGACGGAGGATGACCTGATTCGCGCCATCCTGCGCTTTGCAAAGCGGCGGCAGCAGCGGAAGGTATAGCGCATGACGTTCCTCTGGTCTTCTTTGCTGGGTTTGCTGGCGCTCTCGCCTTTGCTGGCGCTGATTTACTTCATCCTTCAGCGGCGGCGGCAGGAAGAGGCGGCGAAGTGGGGCTTTGGGGTTGCGCAAAGCGCGGGCAGTGAGACGACCCTCCCCCTGCGACGGGTACGGCGTCATATCCCGCCGATGCTCTTTCTGCTGGGGGTGACCATCCTGCTCTTTTCGCTGGCGCGTCCACAAGCGACCGTCAGCCTGCCGCGCTATGAAGGGACCGTCATCCTCGTCTTCGACGTTTCTGGCAGCATGGCGGCAGATGACATTGCGCCAACCCGCCTGGAAGCCGCCAAAGCCATTGCCGCAGAGTTTGTCAATGACCAGCCCGCCAATGTGCGCATCGGCGTCGTGGCGTTCAGCGACGGCGGGTTGAACGTCCAACCGCCCGGCACCAACCGTGAAGCGACGCTTTCCACCATCGAGCGGCTTGTCCCGCGCCGCGGCACATCCCTGGGCAGCGGTCTCCTTGTGGGTCTCAACACCATCGCCGTAGATGCCGGCGACCCGCCCCTCGTCAACACCAACAGCCTTTCCACTGCCGATGACGTGCTGACCGCACCCCAAGGCTGGTACCCCTCAGCGGTCATCCTGCTCTTCAGCGACGGCGAAAACAACGACCCGCCCGACCCGCTCACCATCACCGACCTGGCAGTGGACCTCGGCGTGCGCATCTACACCATCGGGGTGGGCAGTACCCAAGGCACGACCATCCGCGTCGAAGGCATGACCATTTACACCCAAATGAACGAAACGCTCCTCGCGCAAATTGCCCAAACCTCCGGCGGGCAATACTACTTTGCCGGCGACAGCGCCAACCTGCGCCGCATCTACAACGACCTCGAACCTGCCCTCGCCATCAAACCCGAAAAACTGGAACTGACCTCCCTGCTGGCAGGACTCAGCATGCTGGTCTTCCTTGCCGGAGGCGCGCTCTCCATGTCCTGGTTTGGAAGAATCTTATGAGTTTCCTCTGGTCTCCCTTACTGGCTTTACTGGTGATCCTGCCTCTTGCCGTCATTACCTACCTCGTCAGCCTCCAGCGGCGGCGGCGCTTCGCCGTCCGCTACTCCAGCCTGTCGCTCATCCGCGCAGCCGCCTCACATCAGACCTGGTGGCGGCGTCACCTGCCGTTCGTTCTCTTCCTGCTCGCGCTTGCCTCTCTCATCCTCGCGCTGGCGCGCCCGGTTGCCACAGTTGTCGTCCCCTCCAACAAAGCCACCATCATCCTCGCCATAGACGTCTCCCGCAGCATGTGCGCCACCGACATCCCCCCCAACCGCCTCGAAGCCGCCAAAGACGCCGCCCAGGCGTTCATCCAGAATCACAAATCGGGCAGGCAAATTGGCATCGTGGCGTTTGCCGGCTTTGCAGAACTCATCCAGCCGCCCACCACCGACACCCAGGCGCTTACCGAAGCAGTAGAAAACCTGACCACCGCCCGCCGCACCGCCATCGGAAGCGCCATCCTGCGCGCCATTGACGCCATCGCAGAGGTGGATAACCGCATCGCGCCGAGCGGCAACACCGCCGCATCCCCCGGCGGGACCTCAGACCTGCCTCCCTCCGAGGCGCCTCTTTCTCCCCACATCATTGTCCTCCTCACCGACGGCGCCAGCAACGCCGGCCCCCCGCCCCTGACCGCCGCCGCCCAAGCCGCCGCGCGAGGCATCCGCATCTACACCATTGGCTACGGCACCTTCAACAACTCCTCCCGCATGGACTGCGGAGACGACTTCAACTCCGACCAGTTCTTCTTTGGCGGCGGCGGCTTCCAGTTCGAACCGCAAACCGGCTCCCGCGACTTCCGCCTGCAAATCGATGAAACCACCCTCAAACAAATTGCCGACACTACCGGCGGCGCCTACTACTTTGCCTCCAGCGCCACCGAGCTGGAAAATGTCTTCCAAAACCTGCCTTCCTTCGTGGTCGCCACCCGTGAAACGATTGAAGTGGGCGTGTTCTTCACCGCTTTTGCAGCGGTCGTCATTCTGCTGGCAATGTATCTCTCGTTGCGCTGGCACCCGCTCGGATGATATATTTGGGGGATGTTCACAACCAGAAATGAAAAAGCCGGGCAGTTCTGGGCGGGTGTGCGCGCCGAATTTCCGCTCCTGATCGGCGTCTTCCCCTTCGGCATGATTTACGGCGCGCTGGCGTTGAATGCGGGGCTTTCCAAACCCGCCGCGCAGATGATGTCTTCCATTGTGTTTGCGGGGTCTTCGCAGTTTATTGCGGCGCAGTTGATTCACGAATCGGCGCCGGGGCTGGTCATTGTTCTGACGATTGCCATCGTCAACCTGCGGCACATGCTCTATTCCGCTTCGCTCGCCCCGCATCTTGCTTCCCTTTCGACGCGTTGGAAAACCCTGTTAGCCTACCTGCTCACCGATGAGGCATACGCACCCACCATCGTCCACTATGAACGGAACGGCGTTCAGCCGTTTGGTCACTGGTTCCTGCTAGGGGCAGGGCTGGCGCTCTGGTCCACGTGGCAGGCGAGCACTGCGCTGGGAATCTTTCTCGGCGCCGCCATCCCCGATTCCTGGTCGCTGGATTTTGCCCTTCCGCTCACGTTCATCGCCATGGTAGTGCCGGTCCTGAAGGGGCGCCCGTACATTGCAGCGGCTCTTTCGGCCGGGTTGGTGTCGCTCGCGGCGCATGCACTGCCCTTCAAACTTGGCTTGATCCTTGCCGCGCTGACCGGCATCGCTGTGGGAACGATTTTGGAAGAGCGGCAGGCGCAGAAAGGAGAGACGCGATGAACATCTGGCTGGTGATGCTCCTCGGCGGGCTGGTCACGTTTGGGATGAGGTTTTCGCTGATTTATCTGTTCGGCAGGTTTCAGGTCCCGGAGACGATGCGGCGGGCGTTGCACTATGTCCCGCCGGCGGTGCTTTCTGCCATCATCTTTCCGGAGTTGTTTTTATCGGGCGGCGTATTCGATGTTTCGTTGACGAATACCCGCCTGCTGGCTGGTCTCGTTGCCATTCTAACGGCGTGGTTCAGCAAGAACACGCTCATCACCATCCTGGCGGGGATGGCGGCGCTGTTTCTATTGCAATACTGGTTGTAATTTAGAACCTATCCGAAAATTCCTGCAATCCCGGCTCCGCCCGGAGATAAATCTCCGGGCTACCAGTACAAAGTCCGCTTAAGCGGACTAGATAGCCAGGTTTAGCCGTCTTCAGACGGCTTTGGATGGATAGCCCGGACATTCATGTCCGGGCGGGATGGCGCAAAAACATTTTTCGGATAGGCTCTTAGAGGAAGATGGTGTGAATCTGTCCGTCCCCTGCTTCGTGTGTGGCGGCAAGCGCCTCACGCCCTTTTTCGATCAACGTTTCGATTTCGGTAGCCGCTGTGACCCGCAGTGACGAGACAACCCCCGCCGTCAGTTTCAGGTCGAGGGCGGTACCGTCGAGCAGGGAAATGTTGGCGTTTTGAATCCCCTTGAGGATACGGACGGCGATTTTTTCCGCATCCTGCCCAATGACGCCGGGCAGAGGGATGAAGAAGAGATTTTCGCCAATACGACCGGCGCCGTCGTAGGGACGGCTTTTTTCACGGATGGTTTGGGAGATGAGAATAAGGGCGTCATTGGCGGTGTTTTCGCCATGTTTGGCGGCAATTTCCTGCAGGTTTTCCACTTCGAGGGCAACCAGGCTGAAGGGCGCCTGGGCGCGGCGGGCGCGTTCGAGTTCGCCGCGCGAGAGGGTGACGAAGGCTTTTTCGTTCAGGGTTTTGGTGAGCGGTTCGAACATGGCGGTCTGTTCGAGGGTGCCTTTTGCGCTGATGAGGTGGTCCCTCAACCCCAACATGCGCTGACCAATGTGGACACGCGATTTCAATTCGAGCGGGGTGATAGGTTTGCGCAGGTAATCGTCTGCGCCGCCGCGGGAGGGGGCAATATCGCTTTCCTGGAGTTTGGAGGCGAGGAGCAGGATGTAGATGTAGTAAGGCGGCTGGGCGGCGCGCAGGCTCTGGATGAATTGGGTCTCGCCGGCGTCCGTCGTTTCGCGGTCTACGATGACAAACCGCGTCTCTCCCTCCCGCAGGACTTGCATGGCGTCCTCGCTGTTCTCTGCCAGGATGGTTTCATGTCCGTTGTGCTGTAACACCTGCTGGATGACGGAGCGTTCTACTTCGTCGTTATCGAGGACGAGAATTTTCATGCCTGTTTCTCCGCCGGGGATTATATCGTACCCTGTCTGTGCAGAAGAATCGAGCGGGATGCTCTCCCGCACGATTTATTAGACCTCTTGCAAAAGTGCTAGCCACCTGACAGTTTCATTTTCCGCCCCACCGCCCGACGATAATGAAAATTAACAAATAAGTACCGTAACCGCATAGCGCGGCTTCCAGCCGCAACCAAAAAATTCACTGCTCAAGTGCGGAGGCAAAACCAGAAAAAGAGTTATTGCCTGCTC
>Ga0272446_1006758_pt1 | contig 11773 bp, 8 predicted proteins | sample YNPCB0061_FD_194587 | JGI IMG/M metagenome (GOLD analysis project Ga0272446, IMG submission 194587) | Hot spring microbial mat communities from Yellowstone National Park, WY, United States - YNP-CB-006-1 | ecosystem: Environmental > Aquatic > Thermal springs > Hot (42-90C) > Sediment | place...
ACTGTACTCTTTTTCTGCGGGGTGGTTGCTGTTGTATTGGTTTCAGTGTTGCTTGCCATGCCACTATTCTACCGCAATCTCGAATTTGACAAGCTCAAAAATGCCTTAATTTCCGACCAATGGGCTAAGACGTGAATTTGGCAAAGACCTGGATAAGCGCAACGCATCCAGCGCCATCCTGATTGCAACTCAAGTGATTGAGGTTGGTCTGGATATTACGTGCGAGAACCTGCACACCGAGATTGCGCCCGCCAATGCAGTCTTTCAGCGAGCTGGACGTTGTGCACGATATCCTGATGAACAAGGTGTTGTCCATGTCTACAACGTGCCGGTCAAGCCGACACGCAGCGGCGAAGATCGCCGCGATTATCTACCTTATCCGGCTCCTCTTTGCGAGGCTACCTGGGGCAGTCTTTTATGCCGAAACGGAAAGATGCTTGACTTTGTCGCCGAGCAGGTTGTGATCGATGAAGTACACACCGACGCCGACCGCAAACTGCTGGCTGCTCTGCAGCGACAGAAAGGATTACTGCGGCAGGACATTGAGGCGGCGATGCGCGGCGGGCGGGAATACCGAAGAAAGCTGATACGACGCATCGACAACATCACTGTGCTTGCTACTTCGTCACCGGCCGATATTGGCGACCCTTTCAAGGCGCAGGGGTTTGGTTTGTGGCGGGGCACCGTCAAAGGTCTGTTGCGGACATTGGAAGAGTATGCACAAGGGTGGCAGCCGGACGATGACGCAGCCAACTGGCTGATGAAACTGCCAATTGCCGATGAGCGCAACGCCGACGACCCGACGCAACCTGTCGCGTATAAGTGGCAAGAAGTCAATGACGCCAAACTGTTGGATGAGGCGGCGGTTGTAATCGTCAACAGTACGTTTTGCGCCTATGACAACGAACTGGGATTTCGGATTGTGCCTCCTGAGTTGGGAGGATGGTCGTCGCAGCCGGGTGAACGCAAGCGGCGCAACAGCCAGGGCGGCTACAGCTATCAATTGGAGAGTTACGCCGAACACATTGGCGCGATGCTGGAGATTTACAAGCGAGACTTCTCTGCAGACTACGCCTATGTGCAAGCGCGACTGGCTCAACAATGGGGACTGCCGCAGGATGCACTAGAAAACGCCGTGCGGCTGGCAATTGCACTGCATGATGTCGCCAAGATGGATGAACGCTGGCAGCGATGGGTGCGGCTGTATCAAAAAGGAATCGGTGAAGAGATTCTCGACCCGGCGTATATGGCTGTTCACACGCACTGGAATCCCGACAATCCACAGCATGTCAAGGCGAAAAAGGAAGCCAGCCGCCTCTGTGAACGTCCACCGCACGCAGCGGAGGGGGCAGTGGCGGGTGCTCGCATAATAGCAGCGCTTAGCGGAGTTCCTGATGTGGGCTATGCCACCATGACGGCAATCGCCCGCCACCACAACGCCGGCACCGATAATCTTGGCGACTATCGGCTGCACACGGCTGCAAGTGCGGCGGTGCTGGATGCGCTCAAGCGAGCAGGATTTCCGCCACCTACAGCAAATTTGATCACTGCAAAGCCGGCGACAAATCTTGACCAGGTGTTGATCAAGCCAGGAGAGTTCAGACAGACGCTGCTTTACTTCTGGATTGTGAGAATGCTTCGGCTATGTGACAGTTTGTCGCAAGAAGAGAATTGATCGAGCAATCCCGACGAAGTATCCACTGGTGGATCGATGCGGGAACCTACACGCTTTCATATCTTTCAGTACTCACGATTGAGTCGACGCAAAAGAAGAATACCACGGAGTAGCTTGATCTTCAACCCATAAACCGTGGTAGATGTCTTGTCGACAGAAGGAGTGGATCGATCAAAACGGAGAAATCCCTTGACAACGACATGGCGGCATGATAAGCTAGGGCAAGAAATTCGATCCTATATGAAAGCGTGTATAGAAAGAGGTTTTGTGTTAAACAAGAATGTCTTACTTACCGTCTCGGTTGAGAAAACCACATTTCGCTTCCATGGTATGGCACGCCAGGAACTTGACTCACTTCTATCTTTGTTCCGTTCTCATTTTCCACAGATGAAGTGGGATCAAGAATTACGGGCTTGGACTCTGCCGAGCCCACAGTTTCAACATCTGTACGAATTGTGTCGAACCCAGTTCGGACCAACTGGGATTCACATCGCTATTGAGGATTATCGCGCCAAAGGTCCAGGTCTTCAACCACCACTCTTTGGAAGCATCTTCAATAACTGACTAACTGCAAGAGGTGACAAGAAATGGACTCGATTCAGCGACTAATGGTTCCTAAGGACACTGGTACACTTTCCGATGCGCTTCTTGCATTCGGTCTAGCCAGACTGGTTGCCGACGTCGCGCACCAGATGACAGGCCGTAACGATGTAGTGCTGGAAGATGTCGGCAGTTGGTACATCGTTGACGCAGGCGTGGAGATTGAGGACAGCTGGCTGGACGCTGTCACGCCCTTTGAACAGGCGCCCTTTGTATCCAGCCCTAAGCAACCTGTGCCTGATGACCTCAAAGGCGTCATTTTGACCCGTGACGTAGATAGGGAATGGGAGCAGTTCCGCGAGTATCAAGCAAAGCGGAAACAACTGGTCGATGCCAAGATATCTGGTGTGGAGATGGAGCAACTGCTCGCCGATGCCAAGCCACAGCCAGACTGGACGATAGTCACCTATCTTGGCGACTACCGGATGCAGGCGGCGCAAGCCAACCACAATAGCCTGGTGGAGCAGTGGCGACGCTGTGAACAGCCACTCTTGGGGTTGAACTTGCGCACGGTATTTGAACTGTTCGCTGCGCCAGTGGTTGACCGAGAGGCGGTTATCAAGCGTTGGAAGAAAGCCGCAAAAGGCGCAGACCTGATGGAGTCCACCACGGCGTCTCAGATGTTCAATCCGCACATGGGCAAAGGTCAGAACCGGGCAAAGGCTAATGGCCTGGCAATGAGCAACGAAAAGAGCTTCTGGCTGCTTGAGTATCTCAAGGTGATCGGCTTGTGGACGGCAGCAGCGCCACGCAACGCCACTAATGCCGATCTGCGCAAGACCTACATTCTCGCACCGCGCCGTCTGCGCCTGGCGGCGCACAATGAGATATTTGCGCGTTTTCGTGACCGGCTCTGGAACAACTCATCGATCAAGCTAGACATCACTTCGACATTGCTTTACACCACTATTGCCCTGGAGTACAGCGTTGAGACCGAAGACCTGGGGTTGTTTGGCGGGGGCTCGGTGCAGAATCTCGTTTCTGGGATGGAGGTCGCCAGCTATCTCCTGCTCAGCCAGAACTCCTACACGATGATAAATTTGGCGTCGCTGGGCGTGCCCGACTGGGCGCCCAAGATTACCTCGTTCGAGCAAGTGGATCGGTTCAAGCATGTGGTGGATGAACATCTGGAACGCATCCAGGCAATTGAAGAAGAGAAGAGCGAAGGCGCCGCACTACTCCAGAAATACCGTGACTTTGTGGCAGGCGGACAATTGCGTGCCTTCTTCGACTTCACCGCCGGCTACAGCAGCTACCTGACCAGCGCCATTGAGCGCAGCAATTTCTATGTCAAACCGTTTACTGAGACTAATCTGAGGAGGTTACTAGAGATGAAAGACCCGAAGTTGACACCAATCCTGGAGAATCAAGGGTTCCGCAACGTGGCTGATGCCATCCGGCGCAGCACCGTCATTCCACAGTACGTTGGGCGCAAGACCAGTTCCTACGATGTACGATATGGGCTTGGGCAAGATTTGAAGCGCAAAAGCCAGTATGCCGATGACTTCATCCGGGCGCTCTCTGATTTCATGCAGAGCTACAATGAGGAAAATGCACGTGTCTACGAACGCACCAAGGGGAAGTCGCGGCGCAAGGCTATAACGACCGAGGATATTGCCGATGTGGTTGCGCTGGTAGATGAATACGGCCCGCAGACCATCTGCAATCTGTTGGTTGCTTTCGGCTACGCACGCGACCCAAAGGCAAAGGAAGAAGAAGTCGCCGACTCTAGCGCCGAAGTCATTGTAGCGGGCGCATAGTTGACCATACGGGCTACCAAACATCGATCAACCATTTTCTCTGAGGAGACCATCATCATGACGACAATTTACAATCTTTCGATCGCTGCCCAAGCTACACTCAACCTTCACTCGCTTAACAACGAAGGCGGGGAGGGTAACCAGATTCAGACGCGCATGGTCAACATCGTGGGCGAGGATGGCCGGCTCTACAGCGTCAACGCCATCAGCGGTGACATGCTCAAGCACATTCAGGCCGAGCACCTCTACGAAATCAGCCGTGACCGGGGGCTGCCGCTGTGCGTTGCGTGCAAGCAGTTCGACCCGAATCGCATGTCAGCTGATCCAGACTTTCGCGCCTGGCTCAAGAGAGAGAAACCGACGCCGATTCAGGTCGTTGATCGCTTGCTCACCTGTGTGTTGGATGATGTCGAGGGCAACCTCATCACAGAAGGACAGTCCACGCCGCGCAAGAGTGTGATTGAGTTTGGTTGGGCGGTCGGACTGCCGGATGCGGTGACGACTGAGCAATACTTCCATGTGAAGTATGATCCAGATCGTAAAGAGATTCCCAGCGACAAGACCGAACGGGAAAGCAACCTGGGGCAGGCAATCTTCCATCGACCGGCTAACAGCGGGCAGTATGCGATTGTGTGCAACGTCGAGGCACAGCGCATCGGTTACAACGACATCAGCCAGAAGTACACGATTCCGGCAAACGAACGCAAGGAACGCTTTGCCGCCGTGTTGCAGAGTCTGGCTTATACCTTTGTTCAGCCAAACGGCGCCATGCGCAACACGCAGAACCCGCATATCGTCGACGTGCGTGGCGCACTCGCCTACAGTACTGGCCCGGCGCCAGCGCCGCTGCTCAGCCCGCTCAATCGCGCCTTTGACGAGCAGATGGAGGCAATTGCGGCATCGCTAAACACGGTTCACGCCGGGCGCTTGGTTGTCGAACGCTTTGCATCGTTGGCTGAGCTGGTGGCGATTCTCACACGGTTGATCGCCGAGGGTGACGTATACACACCGAAAGCGTAGGTGGTGCATGTGGCATGTGGCAACGTATCTGCCGGTGAGCTTGGTCTCGCTGAAGCTGGCGACTGCAACCTCTACAGGTGGCAAAGCTCTGCTTCTGCCCACACCGTACGCGCTCAAAATGGCATTGTTGAATGCCATCATTGAGGACAGTGGTGCTGATACTGGCAAAGCTGTCTGGGATATCCTCCGCGATGCCAGAGTCGCCATTCGAGGGCCGAAGTGGATTGCAGTCAACAACACGTTCACAAAGATACTCAAGCCAAAGAAAGAGAAGCCTGAGTTTGATGCCGAGACAGGCCTGACGCGCGGGATGATCAACACGATAGCATTCCGTGAGTACGTCCAGTGGCAGGGTGAGCTTCAGATTGCTGTTCACGTCGCCAACGATGACCTGCCATGGCATCGCTGGCTCACGCAAGTCAATTATATCGGTAAGCGTGGCGGGTTCATACAAGCGATCATGATGCCGTTCGCTGTGGACAGCCTGGAACAGGGATTCACTGAGTTAACTGCAGCATCGACGGACTTCAGTTTGTTCGGCACAATGCAGATCATGGATGACTGTGCACCAGGGCTGACCTTTGGCCAGGCCAATATCTACTCCGATGAACGGGTAAGCCGTGTGCTGAGGCATGTATCTGTACCGTACAGACTGGAGAGTAGTAGTCGCGGGTATTCACTGTATTGTCGATTGGACTAGTACACATGGGCTTAAGCAGACCAATGGCGCCCGTGTTGCGTGTTCCGTCTCGTTACGTAGCACGCAACACGTGACACACAACCAGCGCCTTATTTGCGCCAAAGTACAGTAGTGATTGAGCGCATGAAGCTTCTGCGGAGGCAGTCCAGCTTTTGTGTCGCCACAGCAACCGAAGATTTTTGTAATCCATCCGTTCCAGTACACATGGGCATCAATCAACTCCATGACACAAGAACAGACAACCAGTCCGCAGCATAACATGAGCAACTTCAGCCCTTCAACGCCGGCATCCATCCCCCTCACCGCCCACCACCTGCGCTTCACGGCGACGGCGGAGACGGCGGTTGCTTTCCACGACTTCAAGGGCAGTGCGCTGCGCGGGGCAATGGCGGGCTATCTGAAGCGCACGTACTGCCCGGAGTGGCGCGCCGAGAAGACCGACCCGTTGCACCAGGCGCTGTGCCCGGTCTGCCAGTTGTTGAGCTATGAGTTGGCGCCAGAGTCTGGGGGCGACATCCGCCGTCCCTTTGCTTTGCAGCCGCCGATGACGGAGCAGAACACCTTCGAACCGGGCGAGTCGTTCAGCTTTGGGCTGACACTCTTTGGCAATCAGTTGGCGTATCTGCCCTATCTGGTGCTGGCGGTGCGGGCGGCAGGCGAGGATGGCGTCGGTGTGGCAGGCGCCGACCGCCGGCGGGGGCGCTTTCGGTTGGAACGAATCGACGCAGTCAATCCGCTGACCGGGGCGACGCAGGTGATGCTGAAGCCGGGCGCAGCAATGGTGCAGACGGCGACGCTGCCGGTGACGCACGATCAGGTGTTGGCGGCGGCGGACGCGCTGGCGCAGCAGGTGCATATGCACGGCAATCTGCTGGCGGTGGAATTCCTGACGCCCATGCGGTTGATTCAGAATGGGCAAACGGTCAAGACGCCGGCTTTTTTCCCGCTGGCAAAACAGGTTGTGTTGCGCGTGCTCGACTTGTGCGTGCAGCACGGTGGTGGGCGCCCTGACATTGTGCTCAAGCGTGATGTTTATCCGGCGGCGGACAGGGTGATATTGGTCAAGGACACAACACACTGGTGGGATGTGGCAGGCTACTCCGGGCGGTTGGGTCGTGAGCAGCGGCTGGGTGGGCTGGTCGGGACGGCGCTGTTTCGTGCGGAGACGTGGGATGCGCTGCTGCCCTGGCTGGTGTGGGGCGAGATTGTGCAGGTGGGCAAGAATGTGGTGAAAGGGTGCGGCGTCTACCGGCTGCGGGGTGGATGAAAGGTTGTGGTGTGATAGGGTCGGTGGGGTTCTTGGGGTTTGGGGCGAACAGGGAGCGTCGGGCAAATACTTTACCCCATGACCCCAGCAGCCCCACTACTCGACAGTTCTATCGAAACGGAGGAGTATAGTGGCAATCGTGCAACATCTGATCGTCGACGAGTTCGGCAGCTTTATTGGTAAGAAGAGCGAGCGGCTGCAGGTGACGTGCCAGGGTGAGAAGCGCGTCGAGGCGCCGATCATGCATTTGGAGACGGTGCTGATTACCGGCAAAGGCATCAGCCTGAGCAGCGATGCCGTGGCGGCGTGCGCTGAGGCTGGCATTCCGATTCACTTTCTCGACACGCAGGGGCATCCGGTGGGCAGCCTGTACAGCGCGGCGCTGACGGCGACGATTGCGACGCGGCGGGCGCAGCTTCAGGCACGAGATAATGACAAGGGGCTGGCTTTTGCCAAAGGTATTGCGGAAGGCAAGCTGCGCAATCAGAGCAACCTGCTCAAGTATCTCAGCAAGAACCGCCGCGAGAAGCAGCCGGAGGTCTACACCGAGGTGCGCCTGCTGGCGGATGAGGTGCTCGATCACCTGGCGGAACTGGAGCGTGTGACGGGCGCCACGGTCGATGACTGTCGCGGGGTGCTGCTCTCCATCGAAGGGCGGGCGGCGCAGAAATACTGGGCCGGTGTCAAGCACCTGTTTCTGACTGAGGTCGATTGGCCCGGACGGCGCACCCAGGGCGCAACAGATGTGGTCAACGCAGCGCTGAACTACGGCTATGGCATTCTCTACGGGCAGGTGGAGCGGGCGTTGGTGCTGGCTGGCCTCGACCCATACGCAGGCTTTCTGCACGTTGACCGTCCAGGGAAGCCGAGCCTGGTCTTTGATCTGGTTGAGGAATTCCGCCAGACCGTGGTGGATCGCACAGTGATCGCCATCTTCAACCGGGCGATGGCGGTGGAACTGGACGAACGTGGGCGGCTGACCGAGGCGAGCCGGCGCAGCATCGCCGAGAAGATTATCGCCCGGCTGGATGGGCCGGAACCGTACGAGGGGAAGCGCCATCCGCTGCGCGCCATCATCCAGATGCAGGCGCGGCGGCTGACAACTTTTCTGCGTGGCGAGCGTGCGTTGTATGAACCATTTGTCGCTTCCTGGTAAGGAGAAGATGTAGGGGGCAAGAATGAAGTGCCTGCTGTTGTACGACATTCCCGACGATAAGATTCGCGGCAAGATCGCCACCTTCTGCCTGGATTATGGACTGGATCGGATTCAGTACAGTGCGTTTATGGGTGACTTGAGCAGCAATCATCAGGAGGAGTTGATGCTCAAACTGGCGCGACGATTGGGCAAGGCGGCGGGAAAGATCGATCTGTTTCCAGTGTGCAAGGAAGATTGGCGTGGGCGCATCTCGATTGAGCAGGAGGGCGACGCCAGCGTAACGGAGAACGCAGCATGACAGAGACTGTGGGTCAGGTCACGTCCGTTGTGGGCAATCGGGGCGTTGACGACGGATGGTTAGTGCGTGTCACCGACTTGAAACAGTACGCCTACTGTCCACGCGTTGTTTACTATCAATACTGCCTGCCGGGTGTGCGACCAACCACATACAAGATGCAGGCAGGTATCGATGCACAGGACCGTGTCGAAGAGCTAGAGAAACGGCGCAGTCTGCGTGAGTACGGGCTGGAGGAGGGTGCGCGACACTTCAACATTGTCTTGACTTCGGCCCGACTGGGGTGTACAGCGCAGATTGACCTGGTGGTCGAGACGGGTTCTGGCAAGGAACACCGCCTGCTGCCTGTCGACTTCAAGATGAGCCGGCGGGAGCCAGGGCGTCACTTCCAGCTACAACTGGCTCTCTATGGCATGATGTTGGAGGAAGCGTGGCAGGCGCCAGCGCCGGAAGGTGTTATCTACCTGATTCCGGTCAAGCGCGCCGTGCGGGTCAAACTGAACAGGCGATTGCGCGCCGATGCCGGGTCGATGTTAGCGTCCATCCGAACGATGGTGACGCAGGAACGAATGCCGCCGCCAACACCGCAGCGTAGCCGTTGTGTGGATTGCGAATTTCGGCGCTTTTGCAACGACACGATCTAGCATGGGCATAAAGTGGACAGCTTCGCAAACCTGCCTGGCGCGTGCTGCAAGGCGGTGCAGCCTTGGCAGCGCAACAGGTGACGCGGTGCAGGTTGACCAGTGTGAGGTTGACCGGCAGTGCACCTCGCAAAGATGGGCAGGTTTTTCGCAAAAAAGCATTTGAGAAGAACGTCGGGAGGGAGGCGAAAAGAATGGCTGAAACGCAAGAAATTAACCTCTGTCAGGGCGTGTCCAGGCGTAGAAAAGCGATGCACGAGTCATTTTTCATGGCTGAGAGGTTTCCAATGGTGGGCGGAAGCTGAGAACGATTCGACAGGGAGAATACTGAAACAATCGTACTGGTGCGCCATCTCATACCAGATAGAGGAAGCTGAGAACGATTCGACAGGGAGAATACTGAAACTCGCGTCACGATTCATGAAAGCGGGAGAAATCCTGGAAGCTGAGAACGATTCGACAGGGAGAATACTGAAACGTGACGTCGATTAGGGCTCCGACTTGCGACTTGTTGGGAAGCTGAGAACGATTCGACAGGGAGAATACTGAAACTTCAGGTCAGCCAGGCTCGCCCGCGCCAGACCCATGAAGCTGAGAACGATTCGACAGGGAGAATACTGAAACGCCGCTGCAAATCATCCCGCTTGACCGACACATCCAGGAAGCTGAGAACGATTCGACAGGGAGAATACTGAAACACCGCCGCAACCGCAGCGCCACGGCAATCACAAACGAAGCTGAGAACGATTCGACAGGGAGAATACTGAAACGCACCAGCGCGCGTGGTGCTGACCAACACGACAGGGAAGCTGAGAACGATTCGACAGGGAGAATACTGAAACGGAATGGCTGCGAGATATTGAAGCACGGCTTGGCGAAGCTGAGAACGATTCGACAGGGAGAATACTGAAACACTCACCAACCGCAGACCTCCAAGGTGCAGGGACGAAGCTGAGAACGATTCGACAGGGAGAATACTGAAACAACAGCATCCGTTGCTGGTCGCTGTACGCTCGGATCAGAAGCTGAGAACGATTCGACAGGGAGAATACTGAAACTGAGCATCGTGATTACTTGTGGCTGGCGTCCGATGAAGCTGAGAACGATTCGACAGGGAGAATACTGAAACGCCAATTGACTGTTCGTCCAGAGTGCTGTTGGTCAGAAGCTGAGAACGATTCGACAGGGAGAATACTGAAACCAGTCAACGTCACAGGTATCAAGGCGCTGTCTGCCGAAGCTGAGAACGATTCGACAGGGAGAATACTGAAACTGACGCCCGCAGCCGGTCATGCTACTCTCGCCAGAAAGCTGAGAACGATTCGACAGGGAGAATACTGAAACCTATTCGAGGCGGCGTTCGATTGGTCTCCGCTTCGTCAAAGCTGAGAACGATTCGACAGGGAGAATACTGAAACCGCCAATCGTCGCCATCACATCCTGCGCCACCAGCGAAAGCTGAGAACGATTCGACAGGGAGAATACTGAAACTCTCGTTTGCTTCCAGTTTGATTGTTCGACCCGGAAAGCTGAGAACGATTCGACAGGGAGAATACTGAAACCTTGACATGCGAGAGGATAAGACCATAATTTCATACAAAGCTGAGAACGATTCGACAGGGAGAATACTGAAACATCCCGACCGACCACTCGTATGCGTCATCCGGTTTAAAGCTGAGAACGATTCGACAGGGAGAATACTGAAACGCATGTTCGAGGAATTCACCAGCACCAAATCTGCAAAAGCTGAGAACGATTCGACAGGGAGAATACTGAAACACGTCATCAGGCAGCAATGCCACGTGATCCGGACAAAGCTGAGAACGATTCGACAGGGAGAATACTGAAACCTCCTCTTGCCGCTGCCACCGGCTTTCACGGCATACAAAGCTGAGAACGATTCGACAGGGAGAATACTGAAACGTCGAATCGTTCTCAGCTTCTCGCCGGAAACAAAGAAAGCTGAGAACGATTCGACAGGGAGAATACTGAAACGGAATTACCAAGACCTGCTAGGCACAGCAGGCTGGAAAAGCTGAGAACGATTCGACAGGGAGAATACTGAAACAGGTTGCCGAACGGCGCAAGACGTCTCGACTTTATAAAGCTGAGAACGATTCGACAGGGAGAATACTGAAACACAGGGCGGCGTGCATGCGTTGCCGGAGTTCTTCGAAAGCTGAGAACGATTCGACAGGGAGAATACTGAAACGCGCTCGCCGCCAGTTCACCGTAAGCGCTGCGCGTGAAAGCTGAGAACGATTCGACAGGGAGAATACTGAAACGCGACGCATATGGGGCGGAGACGTTGACATGGACAGAAAGCTGAGAACGATTCGACAGGGAGAATACTGAAACAGGCTTATCGTTCGCTTCCGCGGCAAAAAACTGGCAAAGCTGAGAACGATTCGACAGGGAGAATACTGAAACTCAGCGCCGAATATGGCGTCGTTCCAGAGCGGCGAAAAGCTGAGAACGATTCGACAGGGAGAATACTGAAACTGGCATGTACGCACCTTCATGCTGCTGCGCGGGCAGAAAGCTGAGAACGATTCGACAGGGAGAATACTGAAACTTGATGCGGTTTGATCGCCCCCTGTTTGAGGATGGTAGTGTATCTTGATTGGTTGAATTTCAGGCATGCTGTTTGGGGGTGCTA
>Ga0272446_1006759_pt1 | contig 11770 bp, 12 predicted proteins | sample YNPCB0061_FD_194587 | JGI IMG/M metagenome (GOLD analysis project Ga0272446, IMG submission 194587) | Hot spring microbial mat communities from Yellowstone National Park, WY, United States - YNP-CB-006-1 | ecosystem: Environmental > Aquatic > Thermal springs > Hot (42-90C) > Sediment | place...
GGTATTCCTCAAAGTATGCGGGTTAAACCTTGGCAGGCAATTAGTCCCGTTACAAGAGATAAAAACTTTTTTATCTGCGGGGATACGGTGTATCCTGGTCAGGGAATAGCAGGAGTGGCATTAGGTGGGGTATTGCTTGTAAATAGAATGAAGTAAAATGATTGGATTATGGGCGTGTCCCTACGCAGGTAAGGCTAACGCCTTTCTGCTTCGGGTCGGGCTATACGCTGGCAGAGACGTGGCATGCCAAGTCTGTACTCCACAGGCTACGCCTGTTGCGGGCTTTCCGCTGCTATCCCTCACGCGGATGCGCGCGTACATGTACATATACACACGCGTTAGGCATGCGGAGGGCATGCGTTAACATGGTGCAACGCACCGAAGCGATAGCGTAGCCCGTAGCACGCCGACTGCGCCGCGCAAGCAAGCAGGAACGCTCAAAAAATTTAACTACTTAATGAATAACCATCGTTTAGAATAGCTCTCCGCAGAGAAATACCCATACGCACCGTTATTAAAATTAGTTTTGGGATTAGCAGGGGGAGGTGAAAAGGGTCCTCCTGAACCCCCATTGCCAATAGCTTGCCCTAATGAAAAATAATAGTCATAACTGGCTTTGTCAATAGAGCAAAGTTCTACGCGTATGGTATCTCCGATTTTACCTGCATAAGGAAGTTGAAAGTTGATAAAGTTTCCATCAAAAAATTTGTCTTCTGCAATACCCCCCTGATAGTCAAAAGCACCATTGAACAAGGAGTCTATGCGTTTGCCTGTTTTTTTATCCACAGTGCGTTTGAATACGCGCAAACGGTAGTAGTTGTTTCCACCTGGGGGGTCTACGCCATAAATGGTTGCGTAATATCCCGCAGGAATAAAACCTACCGCAGGAACATATTTGTATGTTAAACTATCCAAAGGTACATAAGTAGGCATGTAAGAACTGGCTGTATACGTTTTACCTTGATAAATTACATTTAAGGTGTAAGTACGATTAGGAATAGCCTGAATGCTATCTGACCGATAAATACCTGTACTTACTTCGGTAAGGTAATCTTTTTGTCCCATGTTGTCCGTTATCCAAACGACTGCACCTGATAAGCCTATAAATTGTGCTTTTTCAAAATAAGGGCTGGAAGTAGATACTTTTACTTCAAAAGGTCCTTGTGTGTTGATGATATTGCTATCTGCATTAACAGCGTAAGAAATGTAACCCTCTATAACTACTATTTTTTCTGCATTTTTCAATCGTAGTTTTTCGGGAGGAACGCCCTCAGTACAAGAAGAGAATACACCCGTAAGAAATACTGTCAGTAGAGCAAAATAAAAAGAATACTTTTTCATAGCTTTTGAGTTGTGTGCAAATATAATAAATCTTGTTATTGTGATGATGAGAAGATGAAAAGATTGGGTGATGTAATGATGAGTGGATTTGAAACATATATTTTTGGTATATTTGAGGTTACTTTTGTGCTTTCTTTTCGTTTAGAGTAAAAAATGCGAAATTCACTTATTCTAATTGTGTTCAGTCTGGTACTGTTGTTATGGAGTTGTTTTAAGAGTTCTCCGAAAACAATCTCTTTGTATGCAGATATGCAACTTACCAAGGGTTTGTACCCAGGTCCTTGGATTAAGCCTACGAAAAACATGCAAAGCATTTCTGCCAAAGAATGTGGTTCTTGCCACCAAAAGCAATATGAGGAATGGTATGGAAGCAGACATCAGCTCGGATTTATGAACAGCATATTTTTGGAGGGATACAAATTTGAGAAAAAAGATTTTTGTGTAAACTGCCATGCACTTTTGCAAAATCAAGTTCAGGAAATTGGTAATCATACCGTAGAAGAGTTGGAAAAGATGCCAAAAAATTTGCTTACTCTCACGCATGAAGGTATTACTTGCGTTACCTGTCATGTGCGGGACAACAAAATTCTGACTTTGCATGATAAAAAAGATAATGGGGTTCATGAATTTAAAACTGCCAAAAATCTGGGTTCTCCCGATTTGTGTGGAAATTGTCATCAGTTTAATTTTCCAAATAACAGCGAAGATATTCCCCGTTTTACTCATGAACCTATGCAAAATACTTTGCAGGAATGGCGGTATTATGCTCAAAAAATGCCTCAAAAATCCGAAAGAAAGGATATTGTGCCTAATAGTTGTCAATCCTGCCACATGCCTGAGGGTAAGCATACATTCAGGGGGGCGCATGATACAACGTTACTTAAAAACAGTATTCAATTGCGTTTTTATGAAAAGCATGACAGCATTTTTGCAGAGATAAAATCGGTTGGAGTTGGGCATGAATATCCTACGGGAGATTTGTTCAGACACTTGAATTTGACCATTACCAACTCTAAAAATGAAGTGATATTCAAATACCGTATCGGGAGAGAATTTGCTTTTAATGGCTTAAACATGAGTACCATCAAAAATACTTCTCTTAAACCCAACGAAACCCAACATGTTTTTATAGGTCTGAAAAAAGATATAAAAAACGCTGAATATAACTTAACCTATCATTACACGAGTGAACGAGATGAGGAACGTAGTCCGCATTTGAAGGCTATTTTTACCTTGAAAAAAGGGAAAATGCGTTCTCAATTAAATGTTCTTTAAAGGGAAATAAAACAGGCATAGAAGGCACGGCATCTGTTTCAAAAGGGCTTAATCCAAGGTGAAGCATGTACAAACCATCAGGAATGTGTTCAGGAATATAGCAAAGTTCGGTAATAGTATCATTGGGATAGAGTGGTAGACTTTCTCTATTTTCCATACCCCAAAAAGCAAGGTGCGCTTCAAGTTTGCCATTATCATTCTCGGGGTCTATGGAGGGTAAATCCGTCAAAAGGTGGTGAATACCTTGTGATTTGAGATATTTTATGCTATTTACATGAATATATGGTGGATTTTTGCCTGAGAATTTGGCATATTTTGAATAAAGGTTATAACTACTAAGATGGTGAAGATCTGCTGTGTCTTTGCTTCTTAAAATCAAGGCAGATACTCCCTTTTCATTGATGAAAGGAACCCTCAAATAATCATTACCACGCAGCACTCCTACTGATTTCACCTCTGCCAACATCAAAAAAGGGATTTTAATATTTTGAATAGAATAAAATTGTTTAGAGATATGTCCAAAACATTCGGTGTGTGTGCCGTTTCCATGTGCGCAAAAGCGAATGTATTCGCAGTTCACACTCCCTCCTTTTTCTACCTGTGCAATAAAATCTCCTGATTGAAAAGGAGCAAACTGCGGTTCATCTATAAAATAGCAATTAGGGTTTTTATCCGCTTCCCTGTTAATAGTAGTGTAAATAGGAATGGGTTCTTGCAGTATAATGTTGTTTATGTCCATACATGCAAATATAAAGCGTTGTGGTGTATTTTGGTTATAATTCTAAAACTTTATGTTATAATTTCACGTGAAACATTTTTGTACACGCATAATATTTATACAACTTTGTATTTTATTTTTACAGATTTACAAATTTATTTTATGAACAAGCGTCTCACAATCAATACTTGTATCCTTGACTATGGGAATAGTACCGAGATAATAATCGGGATTGGACATTTTAAGGATAATTCTTTCACTTTCGGGATTGTACCCATTGAAAACGATTCCTTTTATAGGAATGCTTGCATACTCTAAAATTCGTATAGTCATCAAGGTATGGTTGATAGAACCCAGATAATGCTGAGATACAATAATCGCGGGTAGTTTTAGGAAACGAATAAGGTCAAGAATGGTTTGGTAATCATTCAAAGGAACGAGTACTCCGCCTGCCCCTTCTACAATAAGGTTTGAATAATTAGAGAGTTTTATATGTGCAAATTCGGATAAAGAGATCTGCTGTTGTTCTATATTCGCAGCAAGATGTGGTGAAGAGGGAGTTTTTAAGGTATATACAGAAGGGATAAAATGTTCATCAGGCAATCTACTTATTTTTTGAACAAATTCTGTATCTGTACCTGTTTGTGTACCTGCTTGTATAGGTTTCCAGTATTTAGCTTTAAGTTTGTAGGTAAGTAATGCGGAAACAAATGTTTTTCCAACCCCTGTGCCTATTCCTGTAATAAAATATTGATGCTTGTTTTCCATACTACAAAGTTACAAAACATTCGTATTTTTGCACTATGAAAAAAATAAGATTTTATACAGAAGATAATTGTAGGTTTAGTTTAAGAAATAGAAACAAAATAAGAACTTGGTTAGAAGAATGTGCGAAGCAAGAGCATAAAGAAATACAGGAGTTAATATATGTATTTTGTTCAGACGAATACCTTTTACAACTTAATCAAACGCACCTTAATCATGATACTTATACGGACATTATTACTTTTGATTATTCAGAAAATAATATGCTTAGTGGAGAGATATACATTTCTATTGAACGGGTTAAAGAAAATGCAAAGCAATACAAGGTATCTTTTACAAATGAGTTGTTAAGAGTATTAGTGCATGGACTTTTACATCTATCAGGATACAAGGACAAAACTAAAAAGGAAAATGAGATTATGCGTGGGAAAGAAAATGAGAAACTCAATTTGTTTCACGTGAAACAAAAAAACATTTAACATTAACTTCAATTACAATTCCACGTGGAACAAAAAAGTTACACTCTGAACAAAGTGTACCTTTCTCTTATAATTTGACTTTTGCTTACATCATTAGTTTTAAGTCTAATTGGTTAAGCCTGCAATCAAATCGTATTTGGTAATAATGTCTATAGAATTATCATCTAACTTAACCAATAACGCAGGATTATCTTTGGTAATCATTTTTGTCATAGCATCTAAGGTAGTATAAGGCATTACAAAAGGAAATGGATAACCCATTACTGTTTCTACGGGAGCATTTTTAGAACTCGGATCATCAATAAGTTTGTTGAGAAGTCGGGTCTCTGTGATACTACCAACCACCTCCCCATTTTCCATAACAGGCATCTGAGAAATATTTTTCTCTTGCATAATTTTAACAACTTGTGCAAGAGTATCCGTTTTTTGAACAGCAATAAACTGATAGTCCTTACTTTTACGTTTAACTAAATCTAATGCTGTGAGCTGAGTCTCTTCTTCCAAATATCCGTTCTCTTTCATCCAGGTATCATTATAGATTTTAGCGATATAACGGCTTCCGTGGTCAGGTAAAAGAATAACCATAACATCATCAGCGGTTAATTTTTCTGCATATCTTAATGCACCTGCTACCGCCGCACCACAAGAACCGCCTACAAACAATCCTTCTAACCTTGCTAATTTACGTGTAACTAAAAAGGCTTCTTTATCCGTTACTTTTTCTATTTCGTCTATAAGGTCAAAATGAACATTGGAAGGTAAGTTATCTTGTCCAATTCCTTCTATCCGATAAGGGTATATTTCCTTTTCATCAAAAATGCCTGTTTCTTTGTATTTCTTAAATACAGAACCATAAGTATCTATACCTACTACCTTGATGTTAGGATTTTTTTCTTTGAGATACTTGGCTGTTCCTGAAATTGTACCTCCCGTACCAATGCCTGCTACATAATGTGTAATCTTGCCTTCTGTTTGTTCCCAAATTTCAGGACCTGATGTTTCATAATGCGCCCTAAAGTTAGAAGGATTTTCATATTGGTTAGGAAAATAGGAATTAGGTATTTCCTGATTTAACCGTAAGGCTACGTTATGGTAGTTTCGGGGGTCATCATGAGATACTGCTGTAGGACAAACAATTACTTCCGCGCCCAAAGCCCGCAAAATGTCTATTTTCTCTTTGCTTTGTTTGTCATTAGTTGTAAAAATACATCTGTATCCTTTGATAGCCGCCGCCAAAGCTAACCCCATTCCTGTATTTCCTGATGTACCTTCTATGATAGTTCCTCCGGGTTTAAGCAAACCCGCTTTTTCCGCATCTTCTATCATTTTAAGACCTATGCGGTCTTTTACAGAATTTCCAGGATTAAAGTACTCCAATTTGACTAATATCAACGGTTTGAGATGGGAAGCAATAGCATTTAACTTGATTAAAGGTGTATTGCCTATCGTTTCCAATATGTTGTTGTAGTATTTCATGATACAAAGGTAAAGAAAATACGAATATTGTAAAAGGTATTTATTGGTACATTTTCTTTACAAAAAGCAGGATTTACTTACAGTAGTGTAACTTTTACTTAAAATCTTGGATAGTAGGTATCTTTTGAATAACTGCTTAACGGATTGATTACATCTTTTTTGTGTTGTAAAAACCATTCATACAAAGATGCATCATCAAAAACTCGCACCATAGCGGCATGACCTTCATTTTTATACATGGTAAAACGAACATTTCCATTGATTTTACGAAGTTCATCTATCATCATAGTAGAGGCTTGAATGCCTACTAATACATCTTTATCCCCATGAAATACCCAAGTAGGTACATCTTTTAATCTTTCTACATCTTTAATATCTCCACCACCGCAAACAGGTGCAATTGCGGCAAAAAGGTCAGGGTACTGTCCTGCGGTCATCCAACAACCATAACCTCCCATGCTCATACCTGTAAGATACCTGCGGGTAGAATCAATACGGTAATACTTTTGTAAGGTATCCACCATCTGTTTGATTGCTTTGGGACTCCAACCTCTGTTCGTTTGAGGAGCTACCACGATAAACTTACTTAAATCTACATTACCTTTATCTACGGTATAAGCCACACCATAAGTTCTAACTCTGTGTAAATCAGTACCTTGCGCTGTTTTTCCATGCAGATATAAAATAAAAGGAAAAACGGTGTCTTTTTTAGTTTCGTAATCTTTTGGGAAATTTATCCAAAAAGGGTAAGGATATTTTTTATCTCTTACCGCTTTCATAGGTGTTTTTGGTAAATACCACTGCGCATAACTATGACTACATACAAATAAAGTTAAAAGTATCCATGTATATTTCATGTGGCAAAACTACACAAAAAATATTGCTCACAAAAAATCCTTGCTCAAATTTAGCAAGGATTTAAAGACTATTTACTTAATTCCAACATACGAAGTAATGGCTTCAAGGCTTGACTGCGGGTAGGTTCAGGAACGTCAATTTCAGGTTGTTCGTATTTGAGGGCAAGATAGATTTTTTCTAATGTATTCAATTTCATGTGAGGGCAATCATTACACGCACAGTTATTATTTGGAGGCGCTGGTATAAACGTTTTATGGGGTGCATTTTTTTGCATCTGATGTAAGATACCTGTTTCCGTAACTACAATATATTCCGTAGCATCATCTTTAATGGCATAATTGAGTAAAGCTGTGGTAGAACCAATAAAATCCGCTATGTCTAAAATAGGAGCTTCACACTCAGGGTGGGCAATAATTTTTGCTTTGGGGTGATGTACTTTTAATTTTGTAATTTTTTCCAAAGAAAATATCTCATGTACCATACAAGCCCCGTTCCATAGAAGCATATTTCGTCCCGTTTTTTTGTTGATGTACGCACCCAGATTTTTATCAGGGGCAAAAATAATAGGTTGGTCTTTGGGCAAAGATTCTACAATTTTAACCGCATTACTGGACGTACAGATAATATCCGTCAAAGCCTTGATGTCCGCAGTACAATTGATATAGCTGATTACAATATGGTCGGGGTGTTTGGCTTTGAATTGAGCAAAAGCCTCAGGCGGACAGGAATCCGCCAACGAACAACCTGCTTTCAAATCTGGAATAAGTACTTTTTTATTCGGATTCAGGATTTTGGCTGTTTCCGCCATAAAATGCACCCCTGCAAACAAAATAATATCTGCTTCTGTTTTTTGGGCTTCCTGTGCCAAACCTAATGAATCTCCAATATAGTCCGCTATATCTTGTATTTCACTTTCCTGATAATAATGCGCGAGCAAAACCGCATTTTTTTCTTTTTTAAGTTTTTGGATTTCATTTTCCAATTCTAACGTGGGGTCAACTTCAAAGTCTACAAAGCCCACTTTTTTTACTTCTTCTAAATCAATTAACATAATATTTTTATAAAATTTTGGTTATAATTATAACAGCAGTGGATAAGTGAATAAGTACAAAAATACAAACTTATTCACAAGTTATCCACATTTTTTATAAGGTTATCCACAAGTGTTTATAACATAAATCATTAGGATTTTGTGAGTTATAAAAGTTATTCACATGTTTATAAACATGTGGATAACTTTTGCTTATCCACTTATAATGTGAATGGATTGTGCATAAGATTGACTTATAAACAACTTTATCCACATATCCACAATTAAGTTCATTTTTTATCCACACGGGCAGGGAATTTATCCACAAGTTATCCACATTTTTTATGGACTTATCCACATTATAATGGTTTATAAGTGGATAACTTTCCTTATAAAATCCGATTTTTGAAGGTTGTTGCTTAAAAATCGGCTGTGGAACATAGTTACTTTGCATTTTTTTGTTTCACGATTTTATTTATGTTATTTATACACTATTATATGTATTTTATACTATAACGCAAATACACTTATAAAAGTTACAACGGCTTGATTTTTGCTTATTAAATGTTTAATTTGCTTACTTATGAAAATAAATACACGGCAAAAAATAGCGTTATTCGTATCGTTACTGCTCTTTTTTTCTTGTAATACTCAACAGCAGAGTATTGAAGTAGACGGGTATAAACCTGTATATATCTCATATCAAGAAGTTAATCAGCCCATAAGCGTTCAAAGTTCTACGGGCTTAAAAAACCCTGGTAAAATATACTATTATAACAGTTACATCTTGGTCAGTGATAACGGACAAGGTGTACATATTATAGACAATGCTAATCCTGCTAATCCTGTGCTTAATACGTTTATTAAAATTCCAATGAACAGAGATATAGCTATCAAAAACAACTATTTATATGTAGACAGTTACACTGATTTGGTAGTGATAGACATCAGTGATATGAACAATATCAAAGAAGTAAATCGCATCAAAAATGCTTTCCCAAGAGCGGCTACCGAGAACCTGCTCCCACCCAAAGACCTTAGCGCAAACGTATATTACGAATGCCCTGACAATAATAAAGGAGTAGTTGTAGGTTGGCAAAGAACAAAATTAAAAAACCCTAAATGTAAACTATAGTATGAAAACAATGAAATATTTTATTCCCTATATATTTTATAGTGCGTGTATCTTGTTTCTGGGGTCATGTAACAAATCTGAAACAAGTAATGTCACAAACAGTGTTGGTGGTGGTAAAGGTGGTGTGGTAGGCAAAGGTGGTTCCATGGCAAGATTTACCATTGGAAACAATACCTTGTATACAGTAGACAATAATACCATCAAAGCGTATGATATTACAAACCCTGCCAACCCAAGTTCAGAAACTGCGCTTACCTTAGAAGGAAACCCAATGTTGGAAACTATTTTCTATTATGACAACAAGTTGTTTATTGGCAGTCGCAACGCTATGTATACGTATGATGTAAGCAACCCGATTTCTCCCGTACATTTGTCTACTTATAACCACGTACTTTCCTGCGACCCCGTAGTGGTTCAAGGTAATACAGCGTATGTTACTTTACGCTCAGGCAATAACTGCGGCAGAACCCAAAGTTTTCTTGATGTGATAGACATCAGTAATCCTTCTAACCCAATACTTGTAAAAAGTATCACTATGGTATCTCCGTATGGACTTGGAGTACAGGGAAATACTTTGTTTGTCTGTGAAGGCAACAATGGCTTCAAAGTATATGATGTAAGCAATGCACAAGACCCTGTTTTAGTAAAAACCATTACAGGCATGTTTGGATATGATGTTATACCCTTAACCAATTTGTTATTGCTTACAGGTACTAATGGTTTATTCCAATATACTTACACCAATCCGAATGATATACAATGGATAAGTACAATTCCCGTTCAATAACAGCACTTTTTATAGTCTGCATTCTGCTCATACATACTGCAAAAGCGCAGCCCACTGGAAAGTGGGTACTCAAACCCGATTTTTTAGCTGTTTTTCAGCATACGCCTGCATTTCAGTTAAGAACTGAACGCAAAGCAACGAACAGTACAAGCATACAACTCACTACGGGTTTTTGCTATGGTACTTTTTATTCTGTTTTCAATGACCCGAATAGTTTAAAATATGACGCCAAAGGTATGATAGGATTTTCTGGAAAATTAGAGTACAGGTATTATTTACAAGATACGACCAACTCCTTACAAGGCATTTATGTCGCGCCTGAGATAGGATATAAACATTTAACGTATCAACAGGGCAGATATTTTGATATTTTCACCCCAACATACAATTACACCAAACTCATGGAATATACAGTAACAAGGCAAACCTATATGTATCATATAAAAGTCGGTTGGCAAAAGCAATTGAGTAAAAGAATCTACATTGATGTTTTTGGGGGTATTGGTCGCAGAATTATTGTTATGCACAACAATCTTAAACTTCCTGATGACGCAACCTATATGAACGAAAGCAGAAGATTTGATGGAAATTTATATTGGGACTACAAAGGTACAAAAACCAGACTTTCTGGGGTTGCCAGTGCATTGATTGGATTTATGTTTTAATACTTTTATTTGGGCGTGTCCCTGCGCTAGCGCTTCGGGTCGAGCTATTAGCTGGTAGAGACGTGGCATGCCACGCCTGTACTTCGTTCGCTTTGCTCACTGCGGTCTTTCTGCTGCTATCCCTCACGCGTTTGCGCGCGTACCTATACGCAACGTACCTGCGTTAGGCATGCGTGCTTGCACGCATGGTGCGTTCTGCACCGAAGCGATAGCGTACCGTAGCACGCCGACTGCGAAGCAGGAACGCCCAAAAATGATACATTCGCACAAGGTAAATAGTTACCATTTGTTATAATACAGCAATCCTGATTTTCCCTGAAATTCTGTATTTTTGCTGTACTCAAGATGAAAAACAAAAATATCCCTCAACAGGAAGAAGACGAATACATCATCATACCTAATCCCATTTATGATGTGGTATTCCGCTATCTCATGGAAGATACTGAAAGTGCTAAAATTGTCATTTCAACCATTATCAACCAAAAGATAAAAACCCTCATTCCCGAACCTTTAACCCATACCGAAAAAGATGACGAACTCACAGACCCACAAACCAATGAGGTGATACGCTTGTTTCACTTAGATTTTACGGCAATTGTAGAACTCCCTGACGGCACAGAAGAAATGGTCATGATAGAATTGCAAAAAGCCTCTGAACCTGATGACATATTCCGTTTCAAGCGGTACATCATGAAAAACTTTCAGAAAAAACGCCCCCGCACCCTCACAGACCCGCGTACAGGTGAAGCCAAAGAAATAGACGTTCCTATACGTTTAATTCCCATTTTTATCTTAAATTTCAGGATAGAAAACGAAGTCAATGATTTGGTTATCGCCACAAACAGGGTAAAAACAGGGGTATTCAAAAATCATATCTTTACACAGCATAATGACTTTATAGACCATTTGAGCTATTATATGTATGTAGTTCAACTTCCAAACCTGTACAATATCAAAGAAGAAGAGTACCTGCATGATGAATACAAGCGGAATTTATACAGTTTATTAAAACTATTTGACCAAAAATCCGTAGTTAAAGATAATCAGCACAGGTTGCGGTTAATCCGCAGGTTTTTACCTGGTTTTTTAGAGAGGGTTGTTAAGCGGTTACAGATAGTATCTTCACAAAAAGCCGATTTAGAAGAAAAAATGCACATAGAAGATGAATATCTGAAAGTATTAGAGGAACGAGATAATGTTATTTCTTATTTACAGGCGCAGGTGGAGGAAAAACAACAAGC
>Ga0272446_1006760_pt1 | contig 11765 bp, 7 predicted proteins | sample YNPCB0061_FD_194587 | JGI IMG/M metagenome (GOLD analysis project Ga0272446, IMG submission 194587) | Hot spring microbial mat communities from Yellowstone National Park, WY, United States - YNP-CB-006-1 | ecosystem: Environmental > Aquatic > Thermal springs > Hot (42-90C) > Sediment | place...
AAAATATGGTATGGTTTCTGCTTGCGTAGGTGGTGGTCAAGGTATCGCAGGTATTTACGAATTACTGTAGGGAAATTTCATTTTTCTATAATATTATTCGTTACTATTCAGGGTGTGCCTCTTGCTACGCTGCGGGTCGGGGTACACCTCCCTATAGGGAGGTTGCTCATCACTGCCTTCGGCACCCTCCGCATCCATCACGCTCATAAGATCGCAAGCTTCCCCTGCTTGCTTTTTTTCACCAACAACCTGAATAGTAATTATTATTCAAATTTTTCAATTCTTGATTGAATTACACCATCTAATAGGATTGTTTGAATTTTTTCATTCATGTTAACTTGCTCAATAGATTTTATCACTTCCCCTCGATGATTGAGCGTAATCGAATAGCCTTTGCTTAGTATTTTTTGATGATCAACAGAATCCATTTCCGTGCTTAACTGCTCTAACTTCATTTTCTCTTCTTTCAATAAATTACGCACGAAAACTTCTAAGTCTGAACTTAGATTTTTTAATTCTAATTTTTGATTTTCAATTAAACTTTGCATTAAGTAAATTAACTTATCTTTTTGATTATCAATAAATATTAACTCGTTTGATAAAGTAATTTTTAGGTATTGATTAAATTCTGATGTGAGGTTATTTAATAATTCTTTTTGTTGATTAATAGCTTTAAAAAAACGAGGTAAACTCAACTCTTTTTCGTTTTGTTCTAATTCAGTTCTTAGATACTTGCAATTATTCATTAATTGATTAGCCATTTCCATAGAATAATTATCTAGAAATCTTTTCGATTCATTTAAGGAAAAATCCCAAGAATTGAAAATTACTTGTTGGATAGTATCTAAATTATTTTTGTGACTTAAAATTTGGTAATTGATGTCAGAATATAATTGATTAAAAGTAGATTGTAAAAAATCTTTGGATTTATCCAAAGTAGAAAAAAATTTATCGTGAATAGATTGGTAGAAATTTGAGATTTCAGTTTGATGTTTTTGAATTAAACTTTGAATATGCTTGTTAAAATTTTCTTCATAACTAATCAACTGGTCTAATTGTTGATAAAATTTAGGTAATTGATTGGCAGCTGCAGTTGGGGTAGGGGATCTTAAATCAGCGACCAAATCGCAGATGGTAATATCGGTTTCGTGTCCAACTGCCGAAATTATAGGTGTTTTGAGATCAAAGATAGTACGAGCCAATTGTTCATCTTGAAAGCACCACAAATCTTCAGCAGAACCACCACCTCGTGCAATAATTAATAAATCTAAACCCAATTGGTCGGCTTCTTTCAAAGCATGTATTAATTGGTTGGGGGCTTCATTTCCTTGAACTATTGAAGGAAAAATAATCATGTGTAATAACGAGCCATTTTTTTTCATAGTGTCGTAAATATCATGAATTACAGCTCCTTGCAGTGAGGTAATTATACCAATTTTTTCAGGGATTAAAGGTATATTTTTTTTATACTTAGCATCAAATAAACCTTCATTTTTTAATTTTTGTTTCAATTTTTCAAGTTGAATGTATTTTTCACCTAAACCTAAATCATTTTCACCATCTTGAACAAAAAATTTCATTTCACCTTTGTTCCATAAAGTTATTGAGCCCTTCATACGGACTTTTTTTCCATCTTGCCACTGAACTTTTTTTTCTAATTTATAATAATACAATTTACCAAGATAGCAAGGCAAAACATAGTCATTTTCTTTGAGCTTAAAGTAAATACTATTAGAACTTTGATATATTTTCACTTCGGAGAGTTCACCTTCCACCCAAATATCTCTAAATTTAAGATTTCCTTCTAAGGAATTTTTGATTTCAAAAATCAGTTCACTAACTTTCATTGAAAAGCAAAACTAATAAAAAGCTGAATTAAGTAAGGATAAAATGATATAAAATTAAGAATTTGGATGAGGATTGATTTTTGTCCTATAATTTACATTATGTTAAATAGAAATACGAACTTCTATTGCTCCTTAATGCTATCCGATTTTATTAGCTTCAAAAAATACACAGGTAAATGGGAATGAATTTTTGAAAAAAAACTTATGTTGTTTGGTAAAAAACTTGAATACATTTTATTGTAAAACAAAATTAGCAAAAAAGGTTTTTGATTTTTCTAATAGTTTTTTGTATTCACTTTTAGGTATTTCTATACAACCAAACTGTGCTAAATGAGGAGTATAAAATTGAGTATCCCAAAGTGTAAAATGGTTATTTTTAAGAATTTTCCAACAATAATAAAGAGCGACTTTGTCCATTTCGGGTTTTTTTTTAAACATGGTTTCACCAAAAAAAGCAGATTGATAATGAACGCCATAAAGACCTCCGACAAGTTCGTCATTAACCCAAATTTCAACAGAATGAGCAAAGCCGTGATAAAACAAATTACAATAAGATTCAATAATTACATCAGAAATCCATGTTTCGGGTCTATCCGCGCAAGCCAAGATAACCTCTCTGAATGCGGTATCAACTGTACATTTGTGTGGTTTATTTCTAACCCATTTCAAAATATTGTGGGAAACTTTAAAATTATCGATAGGTATTATTCCACGCCATTTAGGTTCATACCATGAATAAGACGTATCATTTCTTGAATTAGACATAGGAAAAATACCCAATTGGTAAGCTAACAATAATTGGTCTTTAGGAATGATAGGTATTTCCACTATTTTTTTAATTGAACAATTAAAAAGATTAAAGCTAAGATAAATAAAATGAATAAAATAATTTTAGTCCAAGAAAGCGGTTTTTCTCCAGAAATTTTACCTGTTTGTCCATTAACAATGACTTGAAAAACTTTGTTATTATACTTGTAGGCAGCAATCCAAACGGGCAGCAAAAGATGTTTGTAAGTAATATTATATTTATGGGTGTTTACTTCAAGGAAGCGATAAGTATCACCGGGTATTTGTTTTGCACAAGCATTTCTAATGTAGTCGTCCATGATGCGTTCAGCAATTTCAAAACCTTTGTGAACATCTATACCATAAAGTTCTGATTCCCAACCTACAAGAATTCTTGGGTCGTAATTAATTAATTTAGTAAAATCATAAGGATAAATTTGTTGAACCCTTGCTTGGCTGATACCTTTTGAACCAATAACTGTAACATCATCAAAAAATTCGTCATAATTACCTGAAACGGGTATCCATCGAATTTTTTGGACTTGTCTTGATTGCGTATTGCCGTTTTCATCGGTATAATATTCGGTTTCGTAGTAATAATAACCGGCTTCTGCCCACCAGGTGGATTCTGTCATAGCGTCATAAGTCCAAAAAGGAACATAAACTCCGTGAATTTTTTCTAAAGTTGTAACATTTTTAAGACGATTGGGTCTGAACCATCCGTTACCAATCCATTCTTTAAAAGTTTGATAAGCAGTGTTTTTATCTACAACAAAAGGGATGATACCCTCAGGTTTAATGATTGTTTTTGAATAAGCTTCTTCATTTACTTGACTAGAACCACAAAAAGGGCAATCTATCACTACCCTACTGGCATCTACCATAGTGACAGAGCCACAGGATTTACAATGAAAATTTTTGTGTTCTTTGCCCATTCCAGTATCATGACCGTCAGAAACGATATTTTCGCTGTAAGATTTTTCTATAATTTTATCATTTTTTAAGATTAAAGGTTCTTCATGACCGCAGTGACCGCAAACTAATTTTTGTGCTTTTGCACTGTATATTGCTTCACTACCGCATTGACTGCATGGGTTTCTTACAATTCCTTGTATTTTAGATTTATCTTCCATTTTTTAACCAACTTACAAATTTATAAAAATATTTTATAAAAAAATAACTGCCCAAAATTTTATTGGGCAGTTGAGAATTTTTCTAAAATTAAATGATATTAATTTGAGTTACTTAACTTACTTACTTGTGGGTTGAGTTGAAGAATCATCTTCTACTACTCCTTTGATAGTCAATACAATAGAAGGATTGGTAGGATCATTAGAAATTACAGTGATGGTTTTATTTTCATTTCCTTTTTTACCCGTAGAGTCATAGGTTGCTTTTATTTTTGAAGACTCACCGGGTTTTAAACGAGTTTTTTCTGGTTGTGTAGCAGTACAGCCACAAGAAGCTTTGGTTTTTCTAATAATTAATTCTGATTTACCGGTATTCTTGAATACATATTCTGTATCCACTTTTTTTCCTGCTTTAATAGTACCAAAATCATGAGTAACTTTATCGAAAGTAATTCTTGGTCCCTTATCTTTTTGTTCTTGAGTAAGTTTATCAAAATTTTCTTGTCTATCAGCAGAGATGTATATTACTTTTTCGGGAGTATTTTCGTCATCTGTTTTAATTTTGATTTGAGTATGTAAGAAACCCCAGTCATCAATTTTATTGGCATCAAAAGTGATATTAATAAAAGCGGAGTCCTTAGGGTTAATAGATTTTTTGTTAGAAGTAGCTGAAATGTGAGAAGGCAAATCATAACTTAAAATTTGAATGGGTTTTTCGCTTTCATTATAAAAAACCAGTTTTTGTTCTTTTTTCTCATCATTATAGGTTTTTCCAAAAGCAACATGATTAGAAGAGGCACGAATAGAACCTAAAACCGTTGGGTACCAATCTTGTATACCTTTGGGTCTTGGAATAACATTTCCTTTTATAGTTAAAATATGGACTTCCTCTTGTCCATTTTCAGGCTGTGCTTTTACGGTAATGGTTTTGGTAAAAGGTCCTGGACGGTTAGTTGTACTGTAGGTAGCCTTAACAATACCATCTTTACCGGGTGTTACATTATCTTTTGTCCAATCTGGTGTTGTACAACCGCAAGATGCTTTTACATCCGTTAATTTTATTGGTGTGGTACCTGCATTTTTAAATTTAAATTCATGAGTAGCTTGACCAACTTCTTCTTTCAAATCACCAAAATCATGAACGGTTTCAATAAATTTTACATTTTTGTTCTCTTGGGCTTTTGTTTGAAACCCTAAAAATAAAATGATTCCTAACAAACAATTTAATGGATGTTTTAATAAGTAATTTTTCATACCTTTATTTATTTATTTTTTACCTTGCAAATTTAATGCTTTTCTTATAAAAAAATCCTTAAAAATGCTTAATTCGCAATTTTTAAGGATTTTAATTATTTTATTATTTAGGTTTAATACTACCTTTGGTACACTACTCTACCTACATATTTTTCTTTTTCTGTTTGAATTTCATATAAATACAATCCCGATTGAATTGATTCATTAGGAACCCATTCGATAATGTTTATTCCGCTTTTTATTTCCTTATTGATAGGACTATCAATAAATTTACCTGTTAAATCATAAATATTTATTTTGACAAATTCATCTTCTTGAAGATTGATTTGGAAATTTAATTGATCTTTAAATGGATTAGGATAAGTAACGATTGAGCTAAAAGAAGAATATTCATTAGGAATGGTCACAGAGGCGATACCCACTTGATTTTGTAGACCATTTAAGTCTTCCTGCACAAGTTTATAATAATAAACACCCGGTTTATTTTCTTTGTCAATAGTTGAATAGAAATTGATAGGATTAGAATTACCTTGACCTATTAAATTTGCATTTTGTCGATAGTTTTGAATCTCCTTCCAATCGGTAGAATTGTTCGATTTGAAAATCAAAAATCCAGCATTTTCTTTTTCATTTGCTGTGAACCATTTCAAGTTCACTAGTTTATCATTTGAATTATAATTAGCTTCAAATTGTAACATTTCAACGGGCAACGGATTGTCAATTCTACCTATTACAAAATCACTGAAACCGGTAATATTTACTGTTGAAATGTGGAACCCACTTGTGGCATTACCATAGGCACCTTGTGTTGGAGTTAAGTTATCCCAAATGGTTGGGTCTGATGAATTTTCTTTGAGTATTCTAAGCAAAGAGGGGCTGGTAGTAGACAAAGATTGCATGTCTTTGTAGTTGTATCTCAAAGTAATGTTACAAGCAGAAATGGGTGTACCCGTCATATTGGTAACTCTGAAGAAGTGAGCAGTAGAGTTTAATATTACATCTTCGGGAACTGTTGGTAAAGTTCTTGAAGGCGGAGCAGCGTTAAATTGCTCAATTAAAATTTCAGTTTCTACGGGGCTACTTAATTGTAAACTTAAATCTACTGGCAAGTAATCAATAAATGAATTGGCGCCGATTGTATAACTTCTATCCCATTTGGTAGTAGAACTTTTAAAAATATAACTCATTCTTTTATCCACAAAACCGTTTGTACCTGCTGGGTTTATACCTACAGAGGAAGCAGCCTCTCCCATTCTTACAATGTGTGTGTTTCCTGTAATAATTCTTGCAAAATTGGAAGCATGAAAATATAATGTACTTAAAATGTAAATATCATTATTTAACGTTACATTTCCATTAGGTTTATTGATTTCTAAAGTATAAAATTTTTGTGCATTAGGATTGATAATCGTTTGAGTTCCATTACCAATAAAAGCAACAGAACCTTCTCTGGGTAAAAAGAACCCATTGGCTGAACCCACCCAATTGAGACGTAAGTTAATTCGGTTATTATTGGAGCCCACATCAAGAGTTCCGTTGGTTAGGTTTAAGTTTCTTCGAACAGTAATTGCAGAACTTAAACGGATGGTATTGCCAGGGCAATTAATTGTAATATTTTCAAATTGATTATTGTTAGAGGTATTAATTGTGGAGGAATTACCTGAAAATGTTACTGTTGTATTCGTTGCGGGAATAAAGTTACCGGTGGTGGTGAGCCAGTTACCTGCAATATTAATGTTACCTCCCGTATTAGCTTTAAGCGTATCATAGTTTGAAGTAAATTGTAAATTTCCTCCGATAGTTAATAAGGTGTTGTTTTCTAATGTAATCGCTTGATTACCTGAACTAAAAACTAAATCTTTACAAGTTGCACCTGAATTGTTAGTAATAACATAAGGTCCTGCTTGGTGGGTATGGTCTAAAATTACGTTATCAGAAGAGGTTGGAATAGGAACCATATTACCGGATGCATCTCGCCATTTAGAAGGGATATCATTCCAATCCCCTGAAGCAAAAGGACCCCAATAAATGTTGTTGTCAATCCAAATGATGTTACCGGGAGTATTTGGACCCGTGTTATCACTTTCATAAGTTACACCTTTTAGGTTACCAATAGCATTAACAAAAGTAGCAGGACCTGTTCCGGCTGCGTTTCTAGATACATTAAAGTGAGTACCAGCTACGGGTGTACCTATGAAGGTAAAGCGTGCTTCCACAATATTGTTCAAAAGTACATCCGGCAATCTTAACATAGTACCCGCAACTCCCGTGAAATTGGTAAAACTACAATAACTGAAATTATTTGTTGGAGAGATGGTTACGTTAGCACCTGCGCAATTAATACCATTACCGTCAAAATATTCAAAATCGGTATAAAGGGCTTCTATAAGAAGAGGAAAGCCTGCGTTGGCAGTCGTTGCATTGAAAGTATAAGTCCCTACCCCACTTCGTGTTACGGTAACTCTTTGGGATGCAGTGCCTAAAAATTGCAATCGTGGGGTTCTACTTGCAGTAGTTAAGCTGTAACCTGAATTAATTTTTAAAGTAGACCCAGGAGAAGCTAATAAAGTAGCATGATAAACAGCGGCAGTACCAGTTGTATTTCCATCTACTAAAATATGATTGACGGATAAAGTTTTTCCGTTGATATCAAAGATTACAGCACCGCCATCACTATTACCTCTTATTGACAAGGAATTACCCGAAGTACCGATACCCGTAGCGGTAGAAACGCAGGTCATATCATCCAGAAGTTGGTAAGTACAACCACCTGTTGTTTGAGGCATTACTAAAACGGTACCAAAGGTTTCTTTACCTGATTGTATAAATTTAGTAGTGTTACTTGTGCTTCTGAAATAAATTCTGCCTCCTACATGAGTAAACCTACCTCCATTGTTTAACCAACTTCCTTCGTTAATGAGATTACAATTTTGATTTACAAAAACTAGATTTCCAGAATTTAATTCAATGTTTTGTCTTACAACGGTATTAGAACCTCCATTAGAAACAAATACATTTCCATTTATTCGCAAATTAGCAAAATTAAAAATTTTATCAATAGAAGAAGAACCTGTAAATTCGACCCATGAACCGTTAATAGCGTTTAAGTGAGCTGGATCAATTAAAAAATTGTATTTAACATACATAGTAGAACCAGCATTTACGGTAATATTTCCATTTGTACCAGTAGTTTTTGTTAAATCCCCATTGATAGTTAAGTTAAATCCATTAGTGGTCAAAATTGCACCAGTTTGATTAGCTGTAATTCTTAAATTATTTACAGTAACATGATTTTCTAAAATGGGGTATTTAGGACAACCTGCTGGAATGAAAGCATCATCAGTGGAAGTAGGAACTAGACCGCCCACCCAATTATCAGGGTTATACCAATTATTATTAGCAGGGCTATTGGAAGCTCCACTCCATTGTCTTATAACAAAAGTATTATTCCAACGAATTTTACCGTCATTATCAGGTTCTGTGGTAGAAGGAGTTCCATCAGCAGGGTCTTCCTCAAAACCAGGTCCAGATTTAACTCCAGTACAATTCGTAAAAATTACATTACCGACAGCAGTATTTGGGCGTGAACAATTAAAAACCGTATTCGTTAAATTAAATCTTACATTAAAAATGGTAATATCAGAAGGAAAATCTTGTTGTAATACGATGTATCTAACCGTAGCACCTGCATTGGTTTCATTAAATGAACCATCACTTAAATTATTTGGGTATGCAGCTAAATTAGAACCTGGTTTCATAATTAAACCTTCTTGGTGCAATAAACTAAAACTATAATACCTTGCAAATAAATTACCACCACTTTCTATATTTATTCGATAATATAAACCAGAACCACCATCACGATTGATTCTAACAATATTTGCTAAATCCGTTCCTACTAAGCGAAGAGTACCTCCATTTTCTACTCTCAAAAGTGGACCGAGCGTTGAATTGGTGGACATCATCAAAAATGACCCCCCATCAAAATCTAAAACCCCAGTATTAGTTACAAGGTTGGTACCGGTTAAATGCCCTAAGATAATTTTTTTGCCGTTAGCTTTTAATGTTCCTTTGTTAACAGTTAATAAACCTAAGGTTCTAATTCCCTCATTTTCAATGAAAACCGTAGATTCTGTATCAATTCTTAATGTAGGCAATCTTAAACCTTTAAGTAAATTATTACCACTGTTTTGAGCTGCAACCGGTGCATATCCTATAATAATTTGATTTTGTGTATTTAATGCACTGTTCATGGTAATTTGTGCATTAAAATCAGTAAAGTTTAATCCATACGCAACATTGGTTGCCATGTTTCTAAATGGTGAGGCGATGTTATAATCAATTAAATTTTTTCCAATTTGAATCTCAACATTTTGAGTTGCTACGGTGTTATTCAGCATTAAACTAGCACCATCAAAAATTCTTACATCTGATTGAATGATAGCTGTCGGTAAGCTTCCTATGTTATTGAAAACTACCTCTCCACTTTGTACCTCTAAAGAGTTATCAACTTTTATAAAACGTGTTACATTCAAAGCATTGTATCCTGAACTTTTTTGTACAATGATGTTGTAAAAATTAGTGGCATTGTTACTTGTACCTGTAATTTGCTTGTCAATATCACCAGTAAATACAACAATCCCCAAGTTTGGATAAAAAAATCCACCGTTACTAATCCAATTTCCTTCTAATGTAATGGTATTAGATTCACCTGCTGTACCTGGTTTGGTTCTTCCACTGGTAAAGATTATGTCATTATTAACAATTATAGGGTCTGAAAAAATCACGGTATCCGCTGGATAAGGTGCAGTGTTTGCAATTTCTAAATCATAAAAAGTAGTTGAACCAGTAAGGGTTTGTTTAAAAGTTGCACTTTTGAAAACAACTTTGCCTGCATTGGCAATAAAATTACCAGACTTTGTAAAATTTCTGTGTATTTCTAATACTCCCCCATTCATGGTAAGATTCGCACCCGTTTGAATAGTTAATGTTCTGCATAATGCTGTTCCTGTATTAATTTCTGGCCAATGTGGTCCTGATGGCAAGGTAGGTATTCTAACATCTTGCGCTAATGTTGGTACCACATTTAAACTCCAATTTGTAGCTGTAAACCAATCCGTTGATACCATTCCGTTCCAAATATTCAACTGCGAATACCCATCATAGATACAAAAAATCATTGCAAGTAAAAATAAAACTTTTTTCATGTTTATAACGTTATTTAACGAGTTTGTACGTAATTTTGCATAAAAGGTTACAAATTTTCGTAATTATTTTTAAAGAAACTATTTGAATATGAAAGAATTTTACGCTTTTTTTCAACAAGAACCCTCATATTTTGTGGATAAAAGTATTATCAGAAAAAAGTATCTCGAACAAATTAAGAACTATCAAAATGAACAAAATCTTGAGCAGTTATCACTGCTTCATACTGCTTACAAAACACTTATGGACGACGAACTTCGATTAGAATACTTACTTAAATTATGGAAAATTATTGATAATGACGATAATAATGAAACTAAACTATCCAATGAATTTTTGTTATATATCATGGATCTAAATGAATCCATTGAATTAGGAAATGAAAATGCTTTTAATGATGCCCAAAAATTACTTGATGAAAACTTTGCAAAAATTCTTCAATTGTTAGATCAACCTTTAAACATTGAAAATAAAAAACAATTAAGCCAACTTTATTCAGAAAGAAAATATCTTAAAAGAATCATTAAAAATTAATTATTGAGCTTGCAGCTCTTTTTAGTCTATCATTGACTGCCCTACCCAATCCTTTTTCTTCAATCCATTCCATTACTACATAATCTACCTCCCACGATTCAATTTCCCTTAATATTTGAAACAAATTCTTTGCTGCTTCTTGTAAGCATCTTGATTCGGATAAATTGGAAAATGGATAGTTTTTATTAAATGGTTTTCCAAAAAAAATAATTCCCATTCTGTCTTTGTTATGTAACTCAACATATTTTGGAAGTGAATTAGTTAAAATAAGTTTTTTTTTCGGTGCATAATGCTGAATAAGCATGCCAGGAGTTTCCGGTTTTGAACTTGATGTATGAATTTTGGATACTTTTCCTACTAGTTCTTCAATGTTTTCTTGGGAAATTCCACCAAGTCGATAAATCACCAATTCATTATTTTCTATTCCCACTATGGTCGATTCAATTCCTATTGAGCATTTTCCCCCTTCTAATATCATCGGAATTTTATGATTTAAACTTTGAAAAACGTGTTCCGAAGAAGTAGGGCTAACATAACCAAAAGGATTAGCACTCGGTGCTGCTAATGGAAAGTCTAAATTTTTTAATAATTTTAATGTGACAGAATGATTGGGAATTCTTACCGCAACTCTTGAACTTCCCGCTGTTACCAAATCGGGAATAATATCTTTTTTGGGTAATAGAAAGGTAATAGCACCTGGCGAATAATGTTCAGCTAATTTTAGCAATCTTTTATCCCACTTTTCAACAAAATCCAAACTACTTTCCATTGAATGCGTATGAACAATCAACGGATTAAACGTAGGACGGTTTTTGATTTCAAAAATTTTTATAACCACTTCAGGTTTGTAAGCATTCCCTGCTAATCCGTAAACTGTCTCAGTAGGAATGGCAATGATTTCATCATTTCTCAATAAATTCAAAGCCTCATCTAAAGAATCACCTATTTTTGTCATGGATTTTTAAAGCCCAAATATAATAAAATAATTTTCAGGGCGTGTCCCTTGCTT
>Ga0272446_1006761_pt1 | contig 11765 bp, 9 predicted proteins | sample YNPCB0061_FD_194587 | JGI IMG/M metagenome (GOLD analysis project Ga0272446, IMG submission 194587) | Hot spring microbial mat communities from Yellowstone National Park, WY, United States - YNP-CB-006-1 | ecosystem: Environmental > Aquatic > Thermal springs > Hot (42-90C) > Sediment | place...
CGAGGAGGCGAACGCGGCGACCGAGCCCGGCCAGGTGGGCGCGCTCCTCCGGCGTGAGGGCCTGTACAGCAGCCACCTCGTCGACTGGCGCCGCCAGTACCGCCTGGGCGCGCTCAGCGGCCTGGCCCGGCCACGGGGGCGACCGAAGCCCCACCCCCTGGTCGCGGAGAACGAGCAGCTCCGCCGCCGGAACGCCCGACTCGAGCGACGGCTTGCGACCGCGGAGCGGATCATCGAGATCCAGGGAAACGTCTCCGAGCTCCTGGGCATCCCGCTCGCCCAGACGAGCGACGACGACGAGAGCGGGTCATGATCGAGACGGCCCTTGTGGTCGCGCCCGAGATCGGGCTGGCCGGGGCGTGTCGGGCGCTCGGTGTGAGCCGGGCGACAGCGTATCGCCACCGGAGCCCGAAGCCGCCGGTGGCGCCCTCGCGGCGCCGCTCGCCGCTGGCCCTCTCCGACGAGGAGCGATCGGCGGTACTGGCGCAGCTCCACGCCCCTCGCTTCGTCGACGCCAGCCCGGCCGCCGTCTACGCAACGCTCCTCGACGAGGGCACGTACCTCGCCTCGGAGCGGACGATGTACCGGATCCTGGCGGGGGCGGCCGAAATCCGCGAGCGGCGGGCCCAGCTGCGCCACCCGGCGTACGCGAAGCCTGAGCTCCTGGCGACCGGCCCCAACGAGGTGTGGAGCTGGGACATCACCAAGCTCAAGGGTCCCGCCAAGTGGACCTGGTTCTACCTGTACGTGATCCTCGACGTGTTCTCCCGCTACGTCCCGGGCTGGATGGTCGCCACCGGAGAGAGCGCTGCGCTCGCCGAGCGCCTGATCGCGGACACCGTGACCAAGGAAGGCATCGAGCCCGGACGGCTCACGATCCACGCCGACCGAGGCAGCTCGATGGCGTCGAAGCCGGTCGCCCTCCTGCTCGCCGACCTCGGGATCGCCAAGAGCCATTCCCGCCCGCACGTCAGCAACGACAACCCGTATTCCGAGGCCCACTTCAAGACCCTCAAGTACCGGCCGGGCTTCCCGGCCCGGTTCGGCTCGCTCGAGGACGCTCGCGCGTTCTGCCGGACCTTCTTCACCTGGTACAACACCGAGCACCGGCACTCGGGCATTGGGCTCATGGCGCCGGCGAGCGTCCATGCCGGGCGGGCGGTCGAGGTCACGGCGGCTCGGGCGATCACCCTGGCCGAGGCCTACGCCGCGCACCCCGAACGCTTCGTCCGCCTTCCGCCCACACCACCCGCGCTGCCGACTGCCGTCTGGATCAACCCGCCAGCGAGGAAGGAGGTCGAACCTCAGTAATCGATCGAGCGTGGTGTCTCACTCGACTTGACAGCTTCCGCTGGGCGCGATCGAAGTTCCCCTCGAGACGCGAGATCCGCCGGCATCTCTCGCAGTGGCTCTCGCTCCGAGGCGGATCGAACTGCCGGTTCCGCCGCCCGGTCGGACGTACGTCGACGAGCCGAGATTGGACGCACGTGCGTACGAGCAGATCGTTGAGCGCCTGCGGTTGATGGGCCATGTCATCGAGCGATCGCCATCCGCCTTCGAGGCCATGAGCGAGGAGCACCTTCGCTTCTACTTCCTGGTGATCCTGAACTCGCTGTTCGGTCTCGAGGGAACGGCGACAGGCGAAACCTTCAACCCGGGCGGCAAAACGGACATCTTGATCCGCTGGAAGAACAAGAACCTCTTCGTCGCGGAGTGCAAGGTCTGGCGAGGGCCGGCGACCGTCAAGGACGCGATCGACCAACTCCTGAGCTATCTGACTTGGCGGGACTCGCGGACGGCCCTGATGCTCTTCGTCAAGAATCGCGACTTCGGGCGGGTCATGAGCGAAGCCGTCGTCGCCGCGAAGGAACACGCGGAGTACAAACGATCGGAGTCCGCAGGGGAAAGCGAGGCGCGGCTCGTGTTCACCCTGCCGGGCGACAAGACCCGCGAGGTACATGTCGCTCTGATTGGCTTCCACCTGCGCCCACCCGCAGAGGCATAGCGCCACGCAGTGTCATCGTTGTGCGCTTTCGGGTCCGATGACACCTCGGTCCGCGAAGAGCAGCACCCGTCAGCTGGCAGTCCCGCCCGTGGTCAAGCACGACTTCACGACCAGGAGGCCTGACGCCTACGGACCGGCCCTTCACCTTGCTCCGTCGAATCCCGCCGGCCGTACAGAGGCGATCCGGAAGTCCATCGGCACCCAGTCGAGTATCTTTGTCAGGCGATGATCTCCCGTAAGTTTCGTATGTACATCGACGAGGTCGGTAACCACGACCTCGACGCCGACCGTGGCCATCCCAACGAGCGTTACCTGAGCCTCACCGGGATCATCCTCGAACTTGAGTACGTGCGGACGACCGTGGCCCCCCAGGTCGAGGGATTGAAGCAGCGGCATTTCGATTCGCATCCAGATGAGCCAGTAGTTCTGCATCGTCGCGAGCTTGTCAGGAAAGACCCGCCGTTTCATGCGCTTCGTGATCCGTCGATCCATGCTGCCTTCGACCACGACTTACTACGTCTCGCAAGGGAACTGGACTACCTCGCCATCACGGCGGTAATCGACAAATGGGAGCACCTCTCGAGATACGGCGAGTGGACCTACAACCCCTATCACTACTGCATGGAGGTATTGGTGGAGCGGTTTGCCCTCCACCTACGAAGGCTGGGCGGCGTTGGAGACGTGATGGCCGAGTCTCGAGGCTCGCGAGAGGATCGGCTGCTCAAGGAGGCCTTCACCGGGATCTACGAGCAAGGCACCCTCTATCTTCAGGCGCAGACGTTCAAGTCCCGACTGACGAGCCGGCAGCTGAAGGTGAAGCCCAAGTCCGCGAATGTCGCCGGCCTCCAATTGGCCGATCTGCTCGCCTACCCCGGGTTCAAGGTCGTGCTTGCCCGCCGCCAGCAACAGGCCCTGCCTGGGACCTTCAGCGGTCAGCTAGGAGCAGTCCTCGAAGCCTCAAAGTTCTGTCGAAGCCCCCAGGGGAAGATCAATGGTTGGGGGACAAAATGGCTGCCGTGAGGGGCTGGTCTGCTGCGGCAAACAAAGGCAAGGCGGCCCCTTGCGGGACCGCCCCGAAGGCCACTGGCCTTCCACCTCCAGATGACTGGATTGACGCGACGTTACCCTCTCCCAGCACGTTTGTCAAGAATATAGAACGGCCGTTCTGCTCGAGTTGGTGCCTCGCCACATCGCTGAGGTTCCCCGTCTGCTTCGCCCGTTTGCATCCTCGAGCGGCTGCAGGTCACGGCGTGTCTGGTGGCGGCGGAGGCGTCCAGGCGTGGGTACGGCGTCGACGGTGCGACCCTTTCTGCGATTGTCGACCACGTGCGGTGGGAGCTCCCAGAGGTCTGGCCCGAGCGAATGCGGGTCCTCACCCAAGTCTCGGAGAGTATCTACCTCGAGGCTCCGCCGTTTCCGGCTGTGCCATTCTAGGTGACACAGGGCGCGCGCAAATTGCTCACCTGCAGGTTGGCGCCATCGCTGACGGAGGCCGGTGACACGGATCGTTTGGCCCGCGACGAAGAATTTGACCTCGACCGTGCCTGCCTCGCGCTCTGGGGCAAGTCGCCGGAGGACGGTCGCCCCGCTCACCTCCTGCTCCAGCACTTGTACGACACGGCCGCGGTCGCCGAGATCGTCTGGGAACGCCATCTCTCCGAGCGGCTGCGCGCCCGGCTCGATCTGCTGTCGGGCGGCCGGGGCCGCGAGGTGCTCGCCTTCATCGCAGGGATCCATGACGTCGGAAAGGCCACGCCAATCTTCCAGGCGCAGTGCCCGGAGCAGGTCCCGGTCGTGCGGGGAGCGGGACTGCGCTGGGGCGAGGTCAGCCGGCGGGCGTCGGCCTGGCATCACTCGCTGGCCGGCGGCGCCACGGTGCGAGCCCTCGCGCGCATGGCCGGGTGGCCTCGCGAAGCGGCGGACTGGATCTGGCCCCTCGTTGCCGGGCATCACGGCCGGATTCCGCCCGTCGCCGCCGTCACCCCGCCGAGCCTCACGTCGGACCACGGCGATGACCGCTGGGCGGCGGTGCGAGCGCGCCTCGTCGAGTGCGTCGCGGAGGCGGTGGGTCTCGAAGCGGGCTCGCTGGCCGGCCTCAAGCGGCCGTCCCGGGGTGAGCAGCTGGCCCTGGTGGGCGTGGTCGTGATGGCCGACTGGGTGGCCAGCAACGAGGCGGCGTTCCCCCCGGTCTCGTCTCCCGGCGCCGTGGGCATGAGCCTGGCGCGGGCACGGGCGGCTGAGGGGTGGGATGCCCTCCGGCTCGGCGGCGGGTGGCACGCCCGGTCCCTCCCGCGGGGTGACCTCATCCTTGCTCGCTTCGGGCGGCCGGCGCGGCCGCTGCAAACGACCGCGACCGCGGTCGCCTCGGAGATGACGGCACCCGGCCTCGTGATCGTCGAGGCGCCGATGGGAGAGGGGAAGACCGAGGCGGCCCTTGCCGCGGCGGAGATCCTGGCTCGCCGTCTCGGCGCCCGCGGGCTGTTCGTGGGCATGCCGACCCAGGCGACCAGCGACCCGATGTTCGATCGCGTGGCAGCATGGAGCCGCGAAGCCGCGCCGGGCGTGCCGATGGCCCTCCTGCACGGGAAGCGGATGTTCAACGCGACGTGGCGCGCCCTCCTGCGGACGGTCCGGGTTCACGGAGTGGACGAGCAGGTCGGGAATGGGGCCGGAGGTGGGCCGTCCGTCGCGGACTGGTTCCTCGGGCGCAAGCGGGGGCTCCTGACTCCGCTCGCAATCGGAACAATCGACAACCTGCTGCTCGCCGGCGCACGGACGTCGCACGTGATGGTGCGCCACGCCGGCCTGGCGGGCAAGGTGGTCATCCTCGACGAGGTGCACGCGGCCAGCGTGTACATGGCGCAGTACCTGTTCGAGGCTCTCCGCTGGCTGGGCTCGGCGGGCACGCCGGTGATCGTCCTGACCGCCACCCTGCCGCCGGATCTCCGGAAGCGCCTGGCGGCCGCGTACCTCGAGGGCGCCTTCGAGGCCGCCCGGCACGAAGAGCCCGCGTCCGCCGCCGAGCGAGCTGCCTCGGACCTGCCGATGCCGGGTTATCCCGGGGTCATGGCAACTTGGGTCGCCGGTGCTCGGGCCGAGCGGGCGGTGTGCAACGCGGTGGCCTGGCGGCCGAGCCAGCGCGTCCGCGTGCAGGTTGACACCGAGCTTGACGAGGACGGAAAGGAGCTCGCGGCCATCCTCGCCGAGGACCTCGAGGACGGCGGCTGCGTCCTCGTCATCCGCAACACCGTCGGCACGGCCCAGCGAACCTATCTCACGCTGCGGGAGCGGTTCGGCAACGACGTCCGGCTGCTCCATGCGCGCCTCACCGCCGGAGAGCGGGCGCGACGCGCCGCGGACGAGCTGGCGCGGCTCGGTCCCGACGCGGCCGACCGGCGCCCCCGTCGCCACATCCTCGTCGCGACGCAGGTCGCGGAGCAGTCGTTCGACGTGGATGCGGACCTGCTGGTGTCCGACATCGCGCCGATCGACCTGCTCCTGCAGCGCGTTGGCCGGCTGCACCGGCACGACCGGGTCACGCGACCGCCCCGGTTGGCCGAGCCGCGGGTGCACGTGACGGGCCTCCGACTCCGCCACGACCGCGCGCCCGAGTTCGCCGCGGGGACCCGTGCCGTGTACCGGGCCCACCGGCTGATCCGCGCAGCCGCACTCGTGGTCGCAGCCGGCCCTCAAGGGTGGGATATCCCCCGCGAGGTCCCCGCGCTCGTGGCGGCAGGCTACGGCGACGCGCACCTGGGGCCGGCGGAGTGGATGCCGGACGCGACGCGGGCCGCAGACGAGGAACGGGCGTGGATCGCCGACCTGGAGGCGACGGCCCAACAGGGTATCCTCAGCCCGAGGGCCGCATTCGCGACCGCGACGCTGGCGGGGCTGCATCGCCTGGAGCGCCCCGTTGACGACGACGAGCTGGCCGTGGAGGGGATCGTTCGCGAGGGTGGCCAGTCGGCCGAGGTGCTCCTCGTCCGCGCGGACGCCGGGGGAGCCATGCTCACGCTGTCCGGCCGTCCCCTCGTCGAGGGAACCCGACTCGTGGCCGACGAGCAGGCGATCGAGGAAGCGGTCGCGTCTGCTGTCCGCCTCCCCCCGGTGCCCGAGGTGACCGCTGCCGTGCGCGACCTCGCACCGCCGGCCGCGTGGTCGTCCGATCCGCTGCTGCGCGGGTTCCGGGCGCTCGTCCTCGACGCGGACAGCCGGGCCTGGATCGCGGGCCGCGCCTTCCGCTACGACGAGGATCTCGGGTTGGTTCATGGTGATCTGGCCTGATGGCCAACGGGGGACTCGAAGTGATGCAGTTCACCTTCAATCTCGTCGATGATCCCTGGATCCGGACGGTGGACGGGGACGGCCGGCTCCGCCTCCGCAGCCTCCGCGAGGCCTTCCGCGACGCGGCCGACTGCGATCTCGTGCTCGCGGATCCCCTCGAGTTCGTTGCCCTCGTCCGGCAGGTTCTCCTGCCGGTCGTGATTGACGCCCTCGGCTACCCGCGGACCCGGGAGGAATGGGCGGAGCGGCTCGCGGCCGATGCCTTCGACGGGGCGAGGATCGAGGCCTACCTCGAGGAGCACCGGCGCCGTTTCGATCTCTTCGACCCAGTGGCCCCGTTCGGCCAGGTGGCGGGCCTTACAACGACCAGCGCAGAGAACCCGCCCGCTCAGGTACTCCTGCCGGCCGTGCCGACGGGGAATAACGTTCCGCTGTTCGGCACGGTTACCGACGCAGAGCCCGTGGCACTCTCGCCGGCCGAAGCCGCCCGGGCGATGCTCGTGACGCAGTGTTGGGACACAGCCGGCATCAAGACTGGGACGGTTGGTGACCCCGCGACGAAGGCTGGCAAGACGTACGGTAACCAGACGGGTTCGGCCGGCGGGCTCGGGGTCCTGATTCCCTGGAGCACGACCCTCCATCAGGGCCTGACGCTCAACCTCGGCGTCGTCCCGGGAGGGGTGCGCCACGACGACGCGCCGCCGTGGCGACGGCCGCCCGCAACGCCCGCGTGGTCGGCCAGGGTCCCGACCGGCAGGATCGACCTGCTGACTTGGCCGTCACGTCGGATCCGCCTTCTCCCCGGTGAGGGCGAGGGGGAACCCACAGTGACCCGAGCGATCGTCGCTGCGGGCGACCGGATCGCCGCGTACCCGCAGGATCTCGAGCCGCACACGATGTGGCGGCGCGACAAGAACGAGACGGCCTGGCGACCTCTGCGTCACCGCCCGGGCCGGGCCCTCTGGCAGGGCCTGCGGGGCTTGCTCGCGCTCAGGGCGGCCGAGGAGCCGTCAGGTGCCGCGGTCCAGACGAGCAACCTGGTCCAGGAGATTGCCGATCTCATCGCCGACGATCGCTTCCCGGACGGCCTCCGGCTCGACGTTATTGCCGTCGGCGTGGAGTACGGGAACCAGAGCGCAGTGATCGAGAACGTCATCACCGACCGTCTACCGCTGCCCGTCGGCGCGCTGGCGGATGACCCGACGTTCCGGGAACTCCTGTTGGGCATGGCGGACACCGCCGCGAAATTGCGTCGGGCCGTGGACGAGCTCGCGACCGGGCTCGCCCAGGCCGCCGGGTACCAACCGGCGCGTGCCGGCCAAGGTCGGTCTGCGGGCGGCAGCGCGCCACCCTCCGTCTCCGGTGCCCAGATCATCGGTCGCCTCGACCCGCTCGTGCGGCAGGCGCTGGAGGTGCTTCGCGGCGACCCGGACCACGCGTCTGAGGTGTGGGCGAGCTGGCGGTCGGCGGCCCGCCAAGTGGCACTCGAGGTCGGCGAGTCCCTGCTGCGCTCGGCACCGCCGGGCTCGTTCTGGCGACGACCACCGCCCGACGCCACACCAGGCACGGAGCCCCTGACAGCCGCCGCTGCCGAGTGCCGCTTCCGGCAGCGGGTCAACACGTTCACCGGGTGGCAGGCTCCGGCCGGCGAAGAGGAGGGTGCGTGACATGGCGGAGGAGCATCCGCAGCTGCACTACTGGGAGCGTTTCCCGCGCCACGGGGAACACGGAACGCCGGCCCACGTCCCGCCCGGCGAGGATCTCGCGGCGCTGCGCCGGGGCGCGAACCGGCTGCCGGGCTCGGTGCCGGCGATGTGGCGCTTCTATGCCGCGCCCGATGGCGACGGCCCGAGCCCGGGGCCGGAGCTCGCGGCCGAGCATCATGCCCTCGTCCTGTTCGGCCTCCATCAGCAGGGCGTACGGGAGCCGTTGGCCCATGATCCCGGCCGCACGATCGGGACGGCGCTCCGCGAGCTGCGGCGGGGCCCTCGGTACCGGGACCGGGAGACGTCGCTCGACGCGCGGGTGGCGGCTGCCGCCACCGCGACGACGCTCGACGAGCTGGCGTGGCACCTGAGAGCGCTCGTCCGCTTCCTGCGGGACGAGGCGATCGGGTTCGACTACACGGGCCTGTGGCGCGACCTCGTCGCCTGGCAGCAGCGCGGTGGGCCCGAGCGCGTGCGGAGACGATGGGGCCGCGACTACTTCGCGTGGGGCGAACGTCCCGCTCCGGCAGCCACGGGCGATACTGAAGAAGAAAACGGAGAAACGACCGATGACTGAGCTTCGCTCGACGACCACCGGCAGCGCGCTGCGGCGGCTTTTCCTCGACGTCCACGCGCTCCAGACGCTCCCTCCAGCCAACGTGAACCGCGATGACAGCGGGAGCCCCAAGCAGGCGCTCTACGGCGGCATCCGGCGGGCCCGGGTCTCCTCGCAGGCGTGGAAGCGCGCGACGCGCCTCTATCTCGCCGAGCGCCAAGACCGCGAGACGTCCGCGACGCGCACGAAGCGCCTCGCCAGCCTCGTGGCCGCGGCCCTCGCCGCCCGCACGGGACTCGAGAAGGAGGCGGCGCTGCGAGTCTGCGCCGCGGTTGTCCGGGCCTCAGGCATCAAGATGGCCGACAAGCGACCGGACCAAACCTCGTACCTCATCTTCCTCGGCCGCGGTCAGGTCGATGCGATCGCCGCAGCGATCGCTCCGCACGCCGCCTCTCTCGCGGCGCTGGCGGACAAGGAGCTCGACAAGGCCGCCGGGGACATCGACATCAAGCCGCTGCTCGAGCAGGGACATCCCCTCGAGGTCCTCCTCTTCGGCCGGATGGTTGCGGACCTGGCCGACATCAACGTCGATGCCACGGCCCAGGTCGCGCACGCGATCAGCACGCACGCGGTCGACACCGAGTACGACTACTACACGGCCGTCGACGATGAGAATCCGGCGGAGGACTCGGGGGCGGGCATGATCGGGACGGTCGAGTTCAACTCGGCCACCTTCTACCGCTACGCGACTCTCGCGGTCCACGCCTTGGCGGAGGCACTCCCGGACGCGGATGCGGCGGCCGAGGCCGCGCGGCGCTTCGTCGAGGCCTTCGCCCTCTCGATGCCGACCGGCCATCAGAATGCTTTCGCCCATCGCACGCGACCCGATCTCGTCCTCGCCGTCCTGCGCGGTGATCAGCCGGTCAACCTCGTCACGGCGTTCGAGGAGCCCGTCACGTCGCGCGAGGGGATCGTCCGCCTGTCGATGGCTCGCCTCGCTGCCGAGCTGGACCGGGCAGGAAGAATGTGGAGTGATCGCCCGCTGCTCGTGGTCTGCAGCCGTCCAGCCGACGGTTCCCCAGACCTCGAGCCCGCATTCGGCCCGCCTCTCGCCTTTGACGATCTGCTCGGGCAGGTCGCGGTCGCGGTGGCCGCGCACCTGGAGGCTCGACCGCGATGAGCGGCACGGCCACGCTGGTGCTCCGCCTCACGGCGCCGATGCAGGCGTGGGGCACCCAGAGCCGGTTCAACCGCCGGGAGACCGATCCCGCGCCTTCCAAGGCCGGGATTCTCGGCCTCCTGTCGGCAGCGCAGGGGCGCCGCCGACAGGATCCGATCGAGGACCTCCTGGAGCTGCGCCTCGGGATCCGGATCGACGAGCCGGGGACGCTCCTGCGCGATTACCACACCGTGAGCGACTCCCGAGGCCTGCCGCTCTTGTCGGCCGCCACGAACGCGTCCGGTCGCCAGAAGCCGACGTCGCCGAAGAAGCCCACCCATGTCACGGAGCGCTATTACCTTCAGGACGCGTTGTTCGTGGCTGCGGTGGGCGGCCGCCGCGAGCTCATCGAGAGCCTCGCCGACGCGGTGCGACGTCCCATCTTCCCCCTCGCACTTGGGCGGCGGGCATGCGCCCCCGCGATGCCGGTCCTGGTGCTCGCGGGCGACGAGGCGGTGCACGACCTCGATCCCGCCACGGTGCTCGCGACTCTGCCCTGGCAGGCATCCCAGCACCGGCGCCGGATGGCGATCCGGCGGGGAGACGCCGGCCGCATGATCCGGCTCGCGACCATCGTGGACGCGGCCCCCGGTGAAGGCCGCGGCGAGATCGTGGCCGACGTGCCGGTGTCGTTTGACCCTCGTCATCGCGGCTATCGGACGCGGTACGTGGTGCGAGGCTGGGTCACGGTACCGACCGGGGTGGACTTTCCCTCGGGCAGCGTAGGCCTCGGCCCGCGGCACGACCCGTTCGCGCTCCTGGGGACATGACATGCCGTACCTCTCGCGGGTGTGGATCAACCCCCTCCGGCCGAAGGGCCGCGAGTATCTCCGGAACCCGCAGGCCACGCACGCGGCGATCCTGAGCGGCTTCGTCAGCCAGCCGGTCGGTGAACGGGTCCTGTGGCGACTCACCGTCGACACGAGGATGGTCCAGGGCGCGCTGCGCCCCGTGGAACTCCTCGTCCTCTCAGCCTCCCCACCGTCGCTTGAGCACATTGTCGAGGGCGCGGGTTACCCGGGCTCGCCGGACGGCCCAGCAGTTACCCGCGACTACCGGCCGCTTCTCGACCGCGTCGTCGATGGCGCCGAGTTCGCGTTCCGGGTGCGGGTGAACCCCGTTGTTGCGACCGTCCATCCCGTCGCCCCGTCACCGGCCCAGCAGCGGCGGCTTGAGGAACCGGGCCGCCGGCGGGGCGTCCGGTTGCCGCATCGAACCCTCGGCCACCAGCTCGACTGGTTCGCCAGTCGGGCGGAACGGTGGGGGTTCGCGATCCCCCGCCTGGACGACACCGGTGCTCTCGACCTGGTGACAGTGGAGCGAGAGCAGGTGTCGTTCCCGAAAGGTCCGGTCGGTGACCGTCGCCTGGTTCGGCTGAGCACCGTCACATTGGAAGGTCGTCTCCGCGTCGTCGATCGCGACGCGATGATCCGGTCACTGCTCGACGGCATCGGGCCGGCGAAGGCGTACGGGTGCGGCCTCCTCACGCTCGCCCCCCTGGCTCATCGCGTCGACCCCGGGTGATAGGTCCGGAGGTACTGCGACCGGCCGCAACCATTGCCCCATGGTTGGCGCGGTGCGAGCCGTTCATGCTGCCCCCACTGCGTTGCACCGAGTGCACGGGGTGGTGACATGCCGGGCATCGAGCCGATCAGGGATCTGCACCTGTTGCCGAAGACTCGCGACAGCTGGACGTTCCTCTACCTGGAACACGTCCAGGTGGATCAGGAAGCACACGCGGTCGCCGCCCATGACGCCCGAGGCACGGTCTCGATCCCGTGTGCCACGTTGAGCGTGCTCATGCTCGGGCCCGGGACGAGCATCACCCATGCGGCGGTGCGCAACCTCGCCGATTCCGGCTGCCTAGTCCTTGCAGCCCACGGTGAAGCCGGACACCGCGGACACGAAGAAGGGGCCACTGGCTACCCTGACGCTGTTGGTTTGGCAATCGACAGCGGAGGTTCGCCCATGGCCCCGGCCGACAGTTTGGCACGC
>Ga0272446_1006762_pt1 | contig 11761 bp, 10 predicted proteins | sample YNPCB0061_FD_194587 | JGI IMG/M metagenome (GOLD analysis project Ga0272446, IMG submission 194587) | Hot spring microbial mat communities from Yellowstone National Park, WY, United States - YNP-CB-006-1 | ecosystem: Environmental > Aquatic > Thermal springs > Hot (42-90C) > Sediment | place...
CATCGTCCTGACGGTTCTCTGGGTTTCCGGAATCGTCTCAGGATTTCTCGACAACATTCCTTTTACGATCACGATGATTCCCATCGTCAAACTTATTCTGGACACGACTCCGATTCCGCACAACATTCTCTGGTGGGCGCTTTCCCTCGGCGCATGTTTCGGCGGAAACCTGACGATGGTCGGCGCCTCGGCCAACATCGTATCGGTCGGTATGGCGAAAAAACACGGCTGTGAGATCAGCTTCATGGAATTCTGCAAATCCAGCGCGATCATCACGATCCTGACGCTCGTGATTTGTTCCGTTTACCTCTGTGGATATTTGTGGTTGACCCGATGAAACCCACCGATCAAGACGTTTTGAACCGACTGTTTCGGGAGCAGGGCGATATGTTGGGCGGTGCCCGGACCACCGTCGTTGCGCTCGAATGCTTCATTCAATCCCTGCGAAAAATGAAAACGGAGCCGGATCGGTTTTATCCGGAAATCTTGAAACTGACCGGAGCGATCCGGAAGACGGAACCCGCCTTCATGCCGCTCATCCATTTGATTGAACGGTTCGAACAGGAACTGGAACAGCACCGGAGGCTTCCGCTGGAAGCCCTGAGGGATCAGGCGATTCAGATTCTGCAGCGACTGATTGACGTGTTCAAGGCGACCGTTCGAAAAGTCATCGACCAGGGGGTTTCTCAGGTCGCGGATGGAGATGTGATCCTGGTGTATTCGACCAGTACGGTTGTCAACAACGTTCTCATCCGGGCAAAGGATGTGCTTCAGCGGCAATTCCGAGTGATCGTGCTTAAACAGGATATGGCCAAGACCCGGCAGCTCATCCGGGAGTTGGAGAAGGCCAATGTGCCTCATGAGGTCATTCCGGAATACGTTCTCGACCATGTTCTCGATTCGGCCAACAAGCTGTTCATTGGGGCGCTGTCCATCACCGAAGACAACAAGGTGATCGCTGCAGCCGGGACACCGAATATCGTCAGCCTGTGTCATATTCATCGAGTCCCGGTATACTTGTTTCTCGATACCTTTCGCTTCTCCCATCGCCCCTCGTCCGAACAAACCATTCCCGAGAAATCCACCGTTCGGTCCATGGAACACTTCGATCTCAGGATGAAGACCCGGTCCCATTCGATGCTGGATCTGGATCTCATCGACCATGTCATCACGGAACACGGGGAAATGAAGCGCCACCGGTTCCCGTCTTCTCAACCATCATAAGGAGGTCATATGGCACTGGAAGAGGAAAAATTCATTACGACAAGCTGCAAGTATCGTGCTTCGGAATCGACCGAGACATTGCACCAGGTGACTTCCACAGGATGTGCGGATACTTGGTGGCGGTCGGAAATCAAGAAGATGAGCCAAACTCCTCGTATCTGCGCCGTTTGCGGAAGTCCCAATGCCTACATCGAGCGGGTGGATCATTATCTGAGCCTGTTTTCGTTTCCGTTTCTGCGGATCAAGAAGGGGGTGCCGTTCTTGCTGTGCGAAAAATGCGACAGCGTTTCAGATATGTTCGAAGCGAAGGGCGGCAGGTCGTCCAAGAAAGGGGAACCGCGGGTTCTGTGCAAACATTGCCGAACCGAGCTGCACGGAGACGTGTTCTGTCCCGGTTGCGGCATGCCGACGTGATGCGAAACGAAGTTTCAGGGGCGAATCGTGATTCGCCCCTGAAGATGTTTCCGGAGGTTCTTCAAACGGATTCATGCAGTCGTGTTGTAGTCCGCCGGATTGAAGGGTGAACCGGTCGAAAAGATCCGGGTACTCAATTCCCGATCGACGAAAATCAGCGCCGATCGGTCCTGCCCCACCATCCTCATTTGCTCGAGCACCCGCGAGGCCGTGGCCTCTTCCTCGACTTGTTCCTTGGAAAACCAAGCCAGCAAGGGTTCGACCGCATAGTCCCTCACTTCGCGTGCAATGGTCGTCAATTCATCGATTTTCGAGGTGATGAAACGTTCATGCGCCAATGTATCCTCCCAGACTTCGATGGGATGTTGCCATTCGGTCTTGATTTGCTTGAGGTCTTGCAAGACGACGGCATATCCTCTGTCGTTCAGGTGGTCGAAGAATTTCATGGCATGAATCATTTCTTCATGAGCTTGGCACCGCATCCAGTGTGCCATGCCGTCCAAGCTTCTCGCATGGAACCAGGCGGCCATGGACAGATAGAGGTATGCGGATTCCAGCTCGTTTCGAATCTGTTCGTTCATCGCTTTTGCCAATGTTTCGTTGATCATGGTGTTTCTCCTTTTCGATCATGGTTCCGGAGGTTCTTCCCGCTTTCCTTTTTCGTTTGATCCACACCCGATATCTCGTATATTGAATAGTAAGAAGGATCGATCGTGTGGTCAAGGTGGCCGAACCGATCTTTATCGTTCGCCTTTGTCGTTCAGCAAACTGCAGGAATCTTCATGCAACCCCTGTCCGGTTTTCCACGGAGCGCCCGTTCCCGTATTCAGGCTGTCTTGACGGATATTGACGATACGCTGACATGGAGGGGAAGGCTTCCGTCCTGCGTATTTTCGGCCATGGAGCGGCTGCAGGCTGCAGGCATTCTGGTGGTTCCAGTCACCGGAAGACCTGCGGGCTGGTGCGATCACATCGCCCGCATGTGGCCCATCGACGGTGTGATCGGTGAAAACGGCGCCCTGTATTATCGGTATGACGAATCCGGTCGAAAAATGATCCGGCGCTACTGGAAAAGCGATTCGGAACGGGAAGCGGATCGAAGGCGGTTGGAAGCGCTTTCCACGGAAATTTTGCGACGGGTTCCGGGCGCCCGCATTGCTGCAGATCAGGCCTTTCGGGTGGCGGATCTGGCCGTCGATTTTGCCGAAGATATCGATCCGCCGCTGTCCATGGAACGTGTGAAAACGATTGTTTCCATCTTCGAAGCCGCCGGTGCAGTCGCCAAAATCAGTTCGATTCACGTCAACGGCTGGTTCGGCAACTACGACAAACGGACGATGGCCTCCCGATTCTTTCGGGAGATGTTCGATATCGACATGGAAGCGTCCAAAGAAACGATTCTTTATTGCGGGGATTCTCCGAACGATGCGCCCATGTTCGGGTATTTTCCTCATGCTGTCGGTGTAGCCAATGTCGCACGCTTTTCGGGAAAGATGGAAGCGGAGCCGGCCTGGATCACAGCCGCAGAAGGCGGATACGGATTTGCCGAGATGGTCGATGTGTTGCTCCAACATCCGTAAGCTTCCGCCGTACTCCCGAATCCTGACTTCCGTCCCCTGTGCGCATCCCACGCTCAATAAAGCGTCTTGTGGAGGCGGTTATGAAAGAAGGCACCGGTTGGACGATCGTCGTGATGGATGACGAGCCCGACATTCGGGAGGTCATCTCGATGAGCCTCGAAGACGAAGGGTATCGGGTGTTTAGCGCATCCGACGGAGAGGCGGGCGTGCATCTATGTCGGGAACATCGGCCCCAGATCGTGTTGACCGATATCCGCATGCCGGTCATGGACGGCATCGAAGTGCTTCGCTGCCTCAAAGCCGAAAGCCCCGACATCGAGGTCATTGTGGCCACCGCTTTCGGGGACATCGAAACGGCCATCCTCGCCCTGCAGAACGATGCCTCGGATTTCATCACCAAGCCCATCGGTCAGGACGCCCTCGCCATGGCCCTCCAGCGGGCCAGAAACCGCTACACGAGCCGCAAGCAGCTTCAGGAGTATACGGCCCTTCTCGAACACGAAAACGCTCGAACCTCTCAAGAACTCCTTTCCCACCTCGCCTTCCAAAAGAACCTCATCGAAAGTGCCATGGACGGCATCGTGGGCGCCGGAACCGACGGATGCATCCGCATCTTCAACCGGGCGATGGAGAAGCTGCTTTCGATGAACCGGGCGGCAGTCGTCGGGAAAGCCTATTTGAAGGCTCTCTTTGCCTCGGATGTGTACGAGCGCTTTCTGCAGGACATCCGAAGCGAGCGCTTCGGGGGGCCGAACGTTCTGGCCCTGTACGAGACCCAACTGATCGATGCTGCGGGCAAACCGGTTCCCGTTCAGGCGTCCGCCGTGGTGATGTCGGAGATCCCGTCGGAAGGGGCGGGGATCGTCTGCTATTTCCGGGATCTGCGCGACATCCGACGTCTCGAGCAGGAGCTTGCCGATCAGAGCCATATCCTGCATCAGGACAAGATGATGTCTCTCGGGAGACTGGCTGCAAGCATCATTCACGAAATCAACAATCCGCTGGCCGGCATCCTCAACTATGTCCGTCTGATGATCCGAAGGCTCGAAAAGCCGCGTATCGACGAGGCGTTGCTCGACAAATTTCGAAGAGACCTCGATGTCGTCTTTCGGGAAACGGAACGCTGCTCGAAGATCGTTTCGAACCTGCTCTTGTTTTCCAGAAAATCGGAGCCCGTCTTCTCGGATATCGACATCCGGGAGCTGATCGATCGCTGTATGCTCCTGAGCGGGCACAAGCTGGAGCTGAGCCGCATCCAATGGACGGTGACAATGGCAGAAGATCTGCCCAAGATCCGCGGGGACATGAACCAATTGCAGCAGGCCCTGATCAATCTGATCTTCAATGCCATCGACGCCATGCCGGATGGCGGCAACCTGCGGATCGAAGCCGCAGCGGCGGACAACGGAAAGGCTGTAACCCTTGCCGTCACGGATACCGGAACGGGCATTGCGCCGGATGTGCTGCCCCACATTTTCGAGCCGTTTTTTTCCACCAAGGCGGAAGGCTATGGCGTAGGGTTGGGGCTTTCGACCGTTTACGGCATCATCGATCGGCATGGGGGCAGAATCGACGTTTGGAGCACTCCGGGAGCAGGAACGACCTTTACCTTGACGCTTCCGGTCGATGGCTGCACCCAAGTACGGAAGGATGGTCCTCGTTGCTGAGGCGCTCGAAGGATCGGGACCGCAACCACCATTCTTGGATCATCCATTGCGATAGCGGAGGCAAGGCATGAGCGAAACGGCCCTGACGATCGCTAACGGCAAGGTCTCCACCGATACCCTGCTGCAGGTTCTCGATGAGCTCAGCATCGGGGCCTTTACGGTGGACATTCACCGCAGGATTGCTGCGATGAACTGTGTGGCGCAGACGTTGATGGGATTTCGGGAAAACGAATTTCTCGGAAAAGACTGCCGGGAGATCTTCGTAGGCATCCCTTGCATGGTTCCCTGCATTTTCAAAAAAGGGAATGCCTGGGAGGTGATGACTGCCGAGGAGGATGCGGGTTCCTCATCGACGCCAACGGGACACCGGCTCGTCACCCGGCTCGCCATGCCGATTCAGGATCCAAAGGGTCGGTTGATGGGATGCCTGACGATTCTCCAAGACCAATCCCCTATTTCCGACCTGATCAATCGGGTGCATCACGAGGAAAGAAGCCTCAAGATGATCCTCGAGAATCTCGATATCGGCATTTTCACCGTGAATCGCGGCGGTCATGTCACCTTCATCAACCCCCGGGCCGAGAAGATCACCGGATACCGTCGGGAAGAGATGCTGGGCATTCCCTGCTCGAAGCTGTTGGATCCGAAATCGAAGGCAGGGGACTTTCAGCTTCTGCAGCAGGCCATAGCGAAGGGAGAAACCTTTTCCAATCCAAGAGGTCGGATGCGTATCGCCTCCGGAGAGCGCATCCCCATCCGTGCCACCTACATGGCCCTGCGCAACGAAAAAGGCGCCATTATCGGAGGGCTTGCGACGTTCGACGATCTATCGATCCTCGAAGCCCTTCGCAATGCGGTCAAGGACAGCTACTCCTTTCATGACATGATCGGAAAGGACGCCGTCATGCAACGGGTGTTTCACCTGGCCCGCGTGGTGGCCGGCAGCGATGCGACCGTGTTGATTTCCGGAGAAACCGGAACCGGAAAGGATCTGCTGGCCAAGATCATTCATGGTGCAAGCCGCAGGGCGGAGCGGCCCTTCATCAAGGTCAACTGTGCCGCCATGCCCGATACCCTGCTCGAATCCGAAATGTTCGGTTACGAGCGGGGAGCCTTTACGGGAGCGGATCGGTCAAAGCCGGGGCGCTTTCAGGAAGCGGACGGCGGGACCTTGTTTCTGGACGAGGTTGGGGATTTGCCCCTGTCGCTTCAGGCCAAGTTGCTGCGGGTGCTGGAAGATCAGGATTTCTATCCGCTGGGTTCCCGAAGTCCGGTTCGGGTGGATGTGCGCATCCTATCGGCGACGAACCGCGATCTTTCGGACATGGTGCAGAAGGGGTTGTTTCGGGAAGATCTGTTTTACCGGCTCAATGTGCTTCGGATCGAAATGCCGCCGCTTCGATCGAGACCCTCGGATTTACCCCTACTCATCCGGCGTGTGCTCAAAAAACTTTGCGTACAGCATCAGAAACCGGACAAATCCATTTCCTCCCGAGCGATGGAGGTTCTGCTGAACTATTCCTATCCGGGAAATGTTCGGGAATTGGAAAACATTCTGGAGCATGCCGTCATCCTGAGTGAAGCGGAAACGATTGTCTTGGAGGATCTGCCCGACTACCTGAAAGTGGCCCGGAAGATCCAACTTCCGGCTCGACGGGATGCCGAAACCGTCGGTTCCTCTGACGTTTCGGGAGATTTCGATGGCTGTAAGGCCGAAACGATCGAAGCCCTTCGGCGGAACCGATGGCACATCGGCCGAAGTGCGGCGGCTCTGGGAATCAACCGATCGACCCTCTGGCGTCGGATGAAAAAATATGGGATTTCCGTGAAGAGATGATTTATATTCTATAGACGGCAGGCTGGCGGATCATGGTGCCGCGGCCCGTTGCAACTCCATGACAGGCACAAGACCATAGTTCGGTCCGCAAGACGAAGGAGTGGATATTCATGGAAAATTTCACCACACATTCACCACGCCTGAGCAATCTTCAGATGGAATTGTTGAAGCTCTATTCAACGAATGTTCAGGAAAGCGATCTTATGGAAATCAAAAAGATCGTGGGACGTTATTTTGCTCAAAAGGCAATCAAGGAGGCCGATATATGCTGGGATAAAAAAAATCTCAGTGATGATGTGATGGACCAATGGCTGGGAAATCATGAGTAAGGTCAACATTGTACTCGATACCAATGTGCTGCTTGTCTCGATTCCTTCACGATCGAAATATCATTGGATTTTTCAGAAGTTGCTTTCCGGTTCTTTTGATCTGCTGATAACCACTGAAATTTTGCTTGAGTATGAAGAAATTCTGAAAAGGCGTTACAGTCCGTCTGTTGCTGAAAATGTAATTCGGGCACTGCTTTTGCTGCCCAATGTAGTTCATCAGCACGTATATTTTCATTGGCGGCTCATCGAAGACGATCCGGATGACAATAAGTTTGTGGATGCATATCTTGCTGGGAATGCCGATCTGCTGGTGACAAATGACAGGCATTTCAATGTTCTCAGGCAGGTTCATTATCCACCAATCCACATTGTATCCATTGATATGTTTCGATCAATGATGCATGGAGATGGTTGTCCGTAGCGGCATAGGATTTTTGCCACGAATTTCACGAATGGACACGAATGAAACTGACTTCGTGAGCATCCGTGTCATTCGTGGCAAAAAAGAGGAAAATATGGGATTGCTGCTTGCAAAAGGGTGATGCACGAAATGTTGCATGATGTTGCGCAATATTGGATGCGTGCTTGCCCGCTTCCTTGCAACGCTCGCACACTACGAAGGCCTTCCAAAGCCGTCGCCGCTTTTTGTACCTCCTCGCTTTCCCCTCTCGGATTCACCGGCACCGTTTTTGCTTTCTTCCGATAGCGAAGTTCCTTCCCCAGTCCCTTCTTTACGAAACTCACAACCCAAAGCTGCACTTGGTGCGTCTTCATGAAGGATGGGGATATGCCGCTGAACGGATCTTCCGCTACCATCATCGTTGTCCACGACGATCCCCATTTGCTGGCCTTCGTTGCCAATGTGCTCAAGCCTCTGCGCATCGGGGTCGTGGGCATCGAAAGCCGGATGGCCTGTCTCGATCGATGCCGAAAGCAGCCTCCGGATGCCTTGTTGCTCGATTTGATGATGCCGGATGACGAGGGCATGCACTTGTACCGGCAGCTGTGCGCGGACCCGGCCCTGAGCCGCATCCCCGTCATCCTGATTTCGGCCATCGACCGAGACCTGTTTTTCTCTTACCACCAATTCTCCTGCTCGAAAAATCCCCATGCCCTTCCGCCGCCTCGGGCGTATTTCGAAAAACCCGTCGAAGCCGAAGAGCTGATCGCTTGTATCGATTCCCTGATTCCGGAAAGGATGGTCCCATGAACCCCCGAATCGGTGTGTATATCTGTCATTGCGGCATCAACATCGCAGGCAAGGTGCGGGTATCGGAAGTTTCCGGGTTTGCCCAACGGCTTCACCATGTGGTCATTGCCCGGGATTACCGCTTTATGTGCTCGGACCCGGGTCAGGACATGATCGAGAAGGATATCCGTCAGTACGGTCTGAACCGGGTGGTGGTGGCAAGCTGCTCTCCAAGGCTTCACGAAAAGACCTTCCAGGGGGCCTGCAGGCGAGGAGGGATCAATCCGTATCTATTTCAGATGGCATCCATTCGGGAGCAGGTTTCCTGGGTGACGCAGGACCCGGACGAAGCGACGGCCAAGGCCAAAACGCTGGTGGCTGCAGCCGTCCATCGCGTGGTGCATCACCGGGAGCTCGAAACCCGTCAGGTTCCGGTCCATCCGGACGTGCTTGTCGTGGGAGGCGGAATCGCCGGCATGCAGGCAGCCATCGACGTGGCCAATTCGGGGCACACGGTCTATCTCGTCGAAAAATCGACCACCATCGGCGGCCACATGCTTCAATTCGACAAGACCTTTCCTACCCTCGATTGCGCCGCCTGCATCGGAACCCCCAAGATGGTCGAAGTCGCTCAACATCCCCATATCCGGCTGCTCTCCTACAGCGAGGTGACCGGCTTGAAGGGATACATCGGCAACTACACGGTGACCGTGAAGCGACATCCCCGCTACATCAAGGAAGGGATCTGCACGGGTTGCGGGGAATGCGCCAAGGTCTGTCCGGTCTCGATGCCCAGCGAATGGGATGAGCGGCTCGGCAGCCGGAAGGCCGTTTACCGGGCGTTCCCCCAAGCGGTTCCGATCACCTTCTGCATCGACAAGGCCGATCGTGCGCCTTGCGTGGGTGCCTGCCCGGCCCATGTCAACGTCCAGGGATATGTCCAGATGATCCGGGAAAAGCGCTATGTCGATGCCTACCGGATCATCCGGGATCGGTTGCCCCTTCCCGGTGTTCTTGGGAGGGTCTGTCCCCATCCGTGTGAGGCGGCCTGCAGAAGGCAGGAAGTGGACAGTCCCGTTTCGATCCGAGAGTTGAAACGATTTGCTGCCGATCAAGTGCGACCGACGGATTTGCCGATACCCGACATCGAAGAACGGCCCGAGAAAGTGGCTGTCATCGGATCGGGGCCTGCCGGGCTGACGGTTGCAGACGATCTGCGGCGCAAGGGGTATCGGGTGACGATTTTCGAAGCCCTGCCCGTGTTGGGAGGGATGCTTCGGGTCGGGATTCCGGACTACAGGCTGCCTCCCGAAGTCCTCGATGCCGAAATCGATGCGATTCTTCGGCTGGGCATCGAGGTGAAGACCGGCATGCGCTTGGGGCGGGACTTCGATCTCGGCAGCCTCAAGGGGCAGGGGTATGACGCCGTCTTTCTGGGAATCGGAGCGCATCGGGGCATGAAGCTGCGCATCGAGGGGGAAGACACGACAGACGGTATCATCGATGCCGTCCGATTTCTGCGCGACATCCATATCGATCGCTCGAGCCATCCGGAAATGAACGGTGCCCGGGTCGCCGTGATCGGTGGTGGAAACGTGGCCATCGATGCCGTCCGGGTGGCCCGACGTCTCGGTGCTGCATCGGTCACCATCGTCTATCGGAGGACCGAAGCCGAAATGCCGGCCTACCGGGACGAGATCGAGGAGGCACGGGCCGAAGGAATCGGATTCGAATTTTTGACGGCACCGCTTCGGGTTCTTTCGGAAAACGGAAGACTGACGGGCATCGAATGCATTCGGACACGTCTGGGCGAGCCGGGGCCGGACGGCAGAAGGCGGCCGGAAATCGTGGAAGGCAGCGCCTTTGTCCTCGACTGTGACCGGGTGGTTGCAGCCATCGGTCAGACGGTCGATACGGAGGGATGGACGCAGGGCAACGAGGGGAGTGATCTGTGGCCACGGCGCAGCCGGAGGGGAACTGTCGATGTCGATCCGACGACCTTCCAGACAAGCATCCCCTGGGTGTTTGCAGCCGGTGATGCGGCAAGTGGACCGGCCACCGTGGTGGAGGCCGTGGCTGCAGGGCATCGAGCCGCGCTGGCCATGGAGTTGTTCCTCCGGCAACAACCGATGGAGGCGCTGCCATCGGAGCGATCTTACGAGGGAAAACGCTGGAAAGAGATTCCGACATCCGCATCCCCTCAACCACGATCGCAACCCAGGCTTTCAGCCCCAGAAGAGCGGATCGGGCACTTCGACGAAGTTTCCGCAGGACTCGATGAACCTCAGGCGATCAGCGAAGCCGCCCGATGTCTGAACTGTGGGGGCTGTTGCGAGTGCATGGCCTGTGTTTCGGCCTGTGAGGCAAAGGCCATCGATCACGGGATGCAGCCAGTCGAAATGGAATTTTCCGTCGGAACGATCGTTCTGGCTACGGGGTACGACGTCTGGAGTCCGGTTTCCATGAAAGCGTATGGTTACGGGCGGTTTCCCAACGTATTGACGAGCCTCGAATTCGAGCGGCTCTGCAACGCGACCGGTCCGACCGGCGGCCGTATCCGCATGCGGGATGCAACGGGCGGCTTCGGGGATCCGCCCGAGAGTGTGGCGATTTTGCACTGTATCGGCAGCCGGGACGAGCGGGCCCATGCCTATTGCTCCCGAGTCTGCTGCATGGCGGCCCTCAAATACACCCATCTCATCAAGGAAAAGATCGGCCACCACATTCGGGTATACGATTTCTACATCGACATGCGCTGCTTCGGTCAGGGCTACGAGGCCTTCTACCGCAGATGTCAACAGGAAGGCACCCAGTTTATCCGGGGGAAAGTGGCCGAAATCACGGATCATGCCCGGTTTCCGAACGAACAGGGCAAGCTTGTCGCCATCGCCGAGGACACGCTCGTCGGCAAGGTGATCCGGGTGCCGGTCGATATGGTCATCCTCTGTGTCGCGATGGAGGCCCGGGCCGATGCGGCCACCATCGGCCGAATCTTCGGGGTAAACCTCGATGCCGACGGCTTTTTTCTCGAAGAACATCCCAAGCTTGGTCCGCTCAACACGGCAACGGACGGGGTGTTTCTGGCCGGTGCCTGCCAGTCGCCCAAGGACATTCCCGACACCGTCGCGCAGGCATCCGGGGCTGCAGCGAAGGCTCTCTCCTTGGCCGCAAAGGGAGAAGTCACCGTTCCATCGGTGATTTCCTGGATCGATCCGGATGTTTGCGCCGGATGCCGGATGTGCATCTCCCTATGTCCCTATTCGGCCATCGATTTCGACGAGCGTAGAAAGGTGTCTGTGGTGAACGATGCCCTGTGCAAGGGATGCGGCAGCTGCGCAGGCATATGCCCGAGCGGAGCCGCCCAGGTGCGGCATTTCATGAAACGGCAGGTGTTTTCGGAATTCGACGGGTTGATGAACGCGCTCATGGAAGCGATGGGGTGAAGTGGGGGCAGGCCCTGATCCCCTGGACGCCGAGATGGATACTTGTCTCGGGGGGGCGACGAAAGCCTATTCTTTTTG
>Ga0272446_1006763_pt1 | contig 11758 bp, 10 predicted proteins | sample YNPCB0061_FD_194587 | JGI IMG/M metagenome (GOLD analysis project Ga0272446, IMG submission 194587) | Hot spring microbial mat communities from Yellowstone National Park, WY, United States - YNP-CB-006-1 | ecosystem: Environmental > Aquatic > Thermal springs > Hot (42-90C) > Sediment | place...
TGAATTACTTAAAAGTTTGGGAAATAAAAAAGCAACTTATTTTTGTTTTAGGGCTTCCGCATCAAAAACATAAACATTTGATTTTCAATTATTTTAAAAAAATAATAACTGATTTTTAGCCTCTAAAAAAATGATGCGTTAGCCCTATTTTTTTATGGAGTAAGCCAAGTTGCTAAGCCTACTTAAACAAATCCTCACTAATCTGGATATACGCAGTAGGAGAGAAACCTTGTCTGGGGATTGACTTAATTTTGTTGAGTAAAACCTTAGCTTTTTCGGGCTTTTCAGACTTGGTTTGGTTAATCATTAGTTTGATAAGTTTTACATATAAAGCCGCTATCATACAGTTTTGTTTCCCCAAAAGTCGTATTTGCCTTTGTATGCTGCCAAGTAATTGGTTGAGCAGTTCTGTATCATCAAGAATGGCATACTGCAATGCCAAAATGATTTTGACTTCCAAAAGAGCATAAGGGTACTTTTTGATAGATACTTCATTGAGTAGGTTATTTATCCAACGAGCGGCTTCTTCGTGTTTTTCGGCATAGTGGCAAGAAATAGCCCGATACACAACATAGCTAACGTAATTGGGAATATCGTCGGTATCTATCTCAAAATCTTGGAACAGAAGGTTATTTTCTGCATACAAATCTTTTTGTAGTCCCAGACGCAGGCTTCGCTCCAATTTTGTGAATAAAAATCGAGCAGGGTAGGTGTACATCGTGTAGTTGGCGAGCAAAGCACTCATCGAATCACTTACTTCATCAAAATAATCTTCGGCTTTTCTATACACCTTGTAGCGGTGGTAGTATTCTAATTTCAAAAATTCAAAGACGATTTTGAGGTGATGGTAAATGGTATCCATCTGATACATATTGAAAATTTCTTGGACTTTATCCAAGATGTTTTCAATGGCTTCTTCTTCCATAGAGTCATTTTCTTCTATGAAAAGCCTGTGAAAAATACCTACACAACTCTGATACACATACAAGCGATGCGAGTCGTAGAGGTTGCGTACCGAAATAAGTTCTTTGTGAATGAGGGTGAGTTCTAATTTTTCGGTATCGCTACCCGAAAAAAGATAGCTCCCGTATTTTCGGAAATAGTCGCTGATGAGCGTTTCGGCTTTATCTACCGAAAGCATATAGGCAACGTGCTTGTTGTAAAGTTGGGAGTAGGTGTAGTATTCGGGTGTGTGCGAATGTAGTCTTTTGAGGGATTTATAGACGATGGTCAGTTCGTTGGAGAGGTCGTAGTCTAACAACTCTTTCTCTAATTTTTTGAGTGTCGCAATGACAATCGTTCTTTTTTTGGTAAAGATAATTTCTGGGATATTGGCTACTTTGCGTAGCAAGTCGGCTCTTGGGTTTTCTACTTGCTCTAAAAGGTATTCTTCTATTTTCTGGTTCAGACGCGACCGCAGCGTATAATACGCATTGCTATTTACTTCCAAATCTGCCATTATTTTTGAGTCAGAGTATTTTTCCTGATACATCATCTTCAACAAAAGGGCAGATTTTTCGGCATTACTTTCCATCAAAAGATTATAGATAATCTCAAAGTCTTGTTTAGAAAGTTGCTTGATAATATTTTTCAGTTTTGCCATCTGAAATTTTAGTTTTAAAAAATTATAATGGAATGTTTTACTTGCACCTGTGAAATGTAATAAGTTACAATGATATAAATTTGTTTTTAAAAGTCAAAAAAATTACGCCAAAATTACATTTGTGTTGTTTTTAAAATAAAGCCTCAAAAGCATTGTTCTTGCAGGTTTTTTTTATTTAATTTGCGTCAAATCTTTTTGTTTTCTTTTTCACATTTTAAAATAATTAAAGCTAATGAAAGTAACCGTAATTGGAGCAGGCAACGTGGGGGCTACTACAGCCGATGTGCTTGCTTATCGTCAAATTGTTGATGAAGTTGTATTGTTAGATATTAAGGAGGGGGTAAGCGAAGGCAAAAGCCTTGATATGTTGCAGGCAAGTACGCTCACAGGTTCGCTAACGCGTATCATTCCTTCTACGAACGACTATTCGCTCACAGCTGGCTCCGATGTAGTCGTAATTACCTCGGGCGTGCCTCGTAAGCCCGGAATGACTCGCGAGGAGCTAATCGGTGTGAATGCAGGCATCGTGAAAAATGTAGTAGAGCAAGTCGTAAAACATTCGCCCAACACTATTTTGGTGATTGTTTCCAACCCAATGGATACAATGACCTATTTGGCTCATCAGGTAGCAGGTTTGCCCCAAAATCGTATTATCGGTATGGGTGGTGCTTTGGATAGTGCTAGATTTACTATCTATCTCGCTAAGGCAATAGGTTGCTCTCCTGCCGATTTGCAAGCAGTTGTAATCGGCGGACACGGCGATACCACGATGATTCCACTTACGCGTCTGGCTACTTACAAAGGTATTCCTGTCAGTGAGTTTCTTTCTGCCGAAACGCTCAAACAAGTTGCTGCCGATACAATGGTAGGCGGAGCTACACTCACCAAACTCTTAGGTACTTCGGCTTGGTATGCTCCGGGTGCAGCTTCGGCGGCAGTGGTTGAAAGTATCGTAAAAGACCAAAAACGGGTGATAGCCTCTTGTGTGCCCCTCAATGGTGAATACGGACAAAAAGACATCTGCCTCGGCGTACCTGTGGTAATTGGCAGAAATGGTTGGGAAAAAATTATCGATTTCAAGCTCAATGCCGAAGAGCAAGAATTATTCAATAAGTCGGCTGAAGCAGTACGCAATATGAATAACGTTTTGGCTACTTTATCGCTCTAAAACGAAGATTACTTTCCAAAAGAGAAATCTTTTGGAAAGTTTTTTCATAAAAATTCGTATCATTTTTTGTGATATTCACCAAATAATTTTATATTTTGGTGTTTTAGGCTATTTCTACAAAGTTTATGACTCTCATCAAGGATTTTATATCTGTATTCAACAAGCCTAAAGTTGCAGAAACACAAAAAATGAGCGTGCCTCGCTATACCCTCAATTATGAGCAAGCTCGTGAGATAGGCGTTTTGTTTAGTCATTCTAACGACGAAAACCCCAAAGCTATCAATTACTTTGTTAAATTGCTCCAGAAAGATAATAAACACGTTAAGGCTTTAGCTTATTTTGAAGAAAAACACAGCAATCCTTATGACTTCAGGTTTGATTTTTTTACAGCCAAAGAAATTGATGCCAAAGGCAGGATTAGTTCCTTGCAAGTTGATGAGTTTATGAAGCGTAATTTTGACTATCTCTATTGCATCAATACCATCGAATTTGCTGCTTTTGACTACATTATGCAGCATAGCCAAGCCAAATGTCGTGTAGGAAAATATTATCCTAACTCTGCAAACAATTTTGAATTGATGATAAACATTGGCAATAATACCAACGCCGTAGATTTAATCCTGCAAATGCTGCATTTCACGAAAACACTAATTGCACACAACTAAACAAAAACTCTGAATGATTCAATACAAGATTTCTTACGAAAACCCACAAGAAAGACTTTTACAAATTGAATGCTTATTTGAAGACATACAAGATACATTTTTAGAAGTACATTTACCTGCTTGGCGACCCGGTAGATACGAACTGCAAAACTACGCAAGGAATATTCATTATTTTAGTGCTACCGACCAACAAGGAACTCCAGTGGCAGTCAGGAAAACACACAAAAACACTTGGAGAATAGAAACACAAGCAGCTAAGTCTGTTCGGGTGTCTTATGCTTACTATGCCTTTCAATTAGATGCGGGAGGCTCTTTGCTCTGCGATACGCAAGTTTATATCAATCCTATCAACTGCTTGGTGTATGCCAAAGAGAAAATAAATGAGCCTTGTAGACTTGAACTTGTTGTGCCAAAAAATTATGAAATAGCTTGTGGTTTGCCCAAAGAAAGCAAATTTAAATTACAAGCCAAAGACTACCACCAGCTTGTGGATAGCCCCCTGATAGCTTCGGCTACGCTTAGGCATAGAAGTTATCAAGTAGGCGGTATCCCTTTTCATATTTGGGTACAAGGAGATTGGCAACCTGATTGGGAAATTTTACTTGCCGATTTTGAGAAATTTACAAAATGGCAAATGGGCATTTTTGGGGAATTTCCCGAGCAAGAATATCATTTTTTATGCCAAATTTTGCCTCAAAAATTTTATCACGGTGTAGAGCATCGCAATTCTACCGTGATATGTTTCGGAGCTTCGGAGCGAATGAATGAGGAAGACAATTACAAAGAATTTTTGAGTATATGCTCCCACGAGCTATTTCACGCTTGGAATGTCTGCAAAATACGCCCCAAAGAACTAATGCCTTACGATTACAGCCAAGAAGTTTATTTCCCAACAGGTTTTGTAGCAGAAGGCATCACTACTTACTACGGCGAACTTGCTTTGGTGAGAGCAGGTGTTTGGAAGTATCAGCAATTTTTGATTGAAGTGAACAAAATTTTGAAAAAATATTTTGAAAATTTTGGACGTTACCAAAGTTCCTTGATGGAAGCCTCACACGATTTATGGCTCGATGGCTACCTAAAAAGCACCGATACTCCTGCTCGTAGCGTTTCTATTTATCACAAAGGAGCTATAGTTGCCTTGATTTTGGATTTGGAAATTCGCCTCAAAACCCAAAACCAAAAATCGCTTGATGATGTGATGCGAAAACTTTGGACAGATTTTGGCAAAACAGGCAAAGGCTACTCTTACGAAGACTTCAAACAAATATGTGAAAACATAGCTCAAAGCTCTTTGGAAGGTTATTTTGCTCATTGCATAGCGGGAACAGCCGATTTGGAAGATATTTTGAAGGGATTATGTACCGATTTTGCAATGAATTTGGTGGTCAATCATCACAATAGAGGGGCTGAAATGTTTGGTTTTCAGACCACACAGAAAAATGGAAATACTATCGTTAGCTTGATTGAGCCTCGTTCTAATGCCTCTAAGGTGCTAAGTTTGCAAGATGAAATCATTGCCGTAGATGACAGAAAAGTAGAAAATAACCTTAATGAACTTATCGCAGACAAACAAACGGTTATTCTTACGATTTTCAGGCAGAAAAAACTCTATCACGTAGTAATGAGTGTCAATAGAGAAAGTTATTTGAAAGAGTATAACCTACAAATTGATAGCAACGCCAAGGGCAAACAGATGGCGAATCTCGTAGCTTGGTTGGGAGAGTAGTGTCGGGGCAGTTATCAGTTATCAATAAACATTCATCACTCATCGTTCATCATTATTCATCATTTTTTGTAGTTTTTTTCTTTGCGTTCTTTTTCGTTTTTGCCTTGTTTTACTTGTTTGCTGAACTCTCGCCAAGCCGTAGGGCTGAAAATATTAAGCGTGGGCAAAGAACTATTCGTTATAGGCTGTTGCGATTGCTGACGAAGTTGCTGTTGCGTAGAACTTTTGCTATCTTGTGGAGTTTGACGGGCGGCATCTTGCAACTTGCCTTTGTCCAAATTTTGCTTCATTGCTTTGATTTCTTCGGTTTCGGTTTCTATGTTCAGGAAGGCTTCTTTGAAAGAACGTTCATCAGAATACGGATACACTTGTATAGGGGCTAAAACCTCTACGGCTTCTTCGAGCATCAAGGTTACAGAATAAGACTCTTCTTGGTTGGCAGGAACTTTGTAAAAAGCAGTTCGGTAATGCGAAGAACGTATCACAAGGCTATCACCTGCCACTACCCGCAAAGTAAAAATCCCCTTTTCATTCGAGATAGTACCTTTTCCCGCCTTCGGATTGATGACACGAGCCGCCTCTACGGGAGCTTTGGTTTCTTTGTCCAACAGCAATCCCGAAAGTACGATGCTTTTTTCCTGAGCAAATGAACCAACAAAGCTAAAACAACTAAAAGTCAAAAAGAAAATAAAACGCATACAATTCTGTTTTTGCAATAAAACGCTAAAAAAGGGATTTTAGTTGCTTCAATAAGGTTTAAATTATCAATAAGCGAATCATAAATACATTCATCATTCATCGTTCACGCTTCGGCTTCGCTCAGCGTTCATCATTCATCATTCATCATTTATCACTTTAAAACACCTGCGGCACCGAGCCTCGTATTTTTCCGTTTCGCCTAAGAGTACGGTTTTTTCCTCTTTCACCAATCTATGCGAATAGCTTGCTACTGAGCCACATTGTACGCAAATAGCATGCACTTTTGTAACATATTCTGCTATTGCCATCAAAGTAGGCATTGCACCGAAGGGTTTTCCTTGATAATCCATATCCAAACCCGCCACGATTATGCGTTTGCCTGAATCTGCCAATTTATTACAAACCTCTACAATTTGTTCATCAAAAAATTGAGCCTCATCTATGCCTACCACTTCGCAGTCGCCTGCATATAGGTATATTTCGGCGGCTGTATGCACAGGCGTAGAACGAATAGTAATTGAGTTATGAGAAACAACATCAATTTCGTGATAACGTGTATCGATGGCTGGTTTAAAAATTTCTACTTTCTGCTTGGCTATCTTGGCTCGGTTGAGCCTACGTATCAATTCTTCTGTTTTTCCTGAAAACATCGAACCACAAATCACTTCTATCCAGCCCGCATCAGGTTTGCGAAAATGAGGTTCTACAAACACTATCTTTGTTTTTTTTTGAAATACAATAATAATTTGTTCAAAATTACAAAAAACTTTAGCAAATAAAACACAAATCACTTCGGAATTGTGTTTTAAAGAAAAAAATCGTTATCTTGCTCAAAATGTAAAAAAGTTTTTTTATGAAAAAAGTGTCATTTTTTTTATTTTTGTGTATTTGCTTCATAAAGAGTTTTTCGCAAGAAAAAATTTCGGGTATTGCGGCTTTTGAGGCAAGATATTGGATATTGGATAACGAAAATAACTTACGAATATTCTTGCAAATTCCCCATAGTCGCCTTACTGCTAATACCAACACAGACGTTTTCAAAGAGCGTTTCAGAGCTTATTACAAAATAAAAGAAGACCTCACCGACAACCCCAATTGGCTTGCCAACGGAGCAGAAATTAAATGGGAACAAGTTTATTTGAAATCAGACCAGCATTTTTTTCAGTTTAGTTTTGATGTAGCCAAAAGCGAACGTGCCCCAACAGGAGTTTTAGTTTTAGACCTTGTAGATTTGAAAACTAACCAGAAACATCAAATCGTCTTTAAAATTACTTTCACAAAGACAAAAATCAGGGAGGAATATGCTATTTTCAAAAAAAATGATGATTTTCCGCTGATGAACGGCTTTGTAGAAGAAGGTGAGAGTTTTGTAGTCAAAAATCTAAAAAATACGAAAATAGATTTGTTTGTTACGCGTATCAAGCAAAACTATACAGCCGCCATCGCCCCTATGAATCTCAATCAGCAGGTACAATCTCGTACTTTGCAAGTAGATACGACCTTCAAAATACAATCAGGCGAAAATATCAGCATCGGCAAACAAGGTTTGTACTTAATCCGACAAGATACTACGGCTTTTTATGGCATCGGTCTGCGAGTAGAGCCTCGTAAATATCCTACCATTCAGACCAAAGAACAACTTGCCGAACCTCTACACTACATTGCCTTCAAACAAGAACTGCAACAAATACAACAATCCGACGACCTCAAAAAAACTATTGATAGGTTTTGGCTTACGCTTTTCAAAGGCAACGTAACCAAAACACGAGAAACCCTGAAAAATTATTACAACAGAGTGAAAAAAAGCAACTTGAAATATGCCTCTTTCAAAGAAGGTTGGAAAACCGATATGGGAATGATTTACATTGTTTTCGGAGAACCCGATGAGATTATTTGGGAAAAAGATAGCCAAAAATGGATTTATAGAGGCAACGAAACCCAAAGCTATGCCAACGATAAAGGGCGAAATTTCAACAAACTGATTTTTACATTCCTTCGCCGCCCCAATCAGTTTTTTGAAGATTATTATGTACTATTGCGTTATATTGAGTACGAAAATGTTTGGCTCAATATGGTACAGGCTATCAGGCAGGGAATTGCTTTTTAGTTTTAGTTTCTTAGACAAAGACATAAGACATAGGAAGCAAGATAACATTTAGCTGTTTTTTCAAGTATAAGTTATACTCAATCAAAAGTGGTTTTGAAGAGAATTTCAAGTTTATGACCTTAAAAAGTCCCTTTCTCCTTTGGAGAAAGGGATTTAGGGATTGAGGTTTAGAAAAACCAATTTATTTTGAGTATAAAAAATACCGAAAACTACCTGAAAGTTTTGTATATTTGTTTTTAAATCAGACCTGAGCGAATGGAAAAAGTGCTTGAAATATCCAAATACGAATTAGAGAGAGGAAAACCTATGCCATCGAAACTGCACTCAATTGCCCAGGCTAATCTGATGGTAATTCTTGCAAACTATCGTGAAAAATATAGATTTTTTTCCGAACTTAGTTTGTCTTTGCCCGATTGGGACACTGTTCCTGATGCTTGTATTTATGCCAAGAACAGCCTTGATTTGTTTGAAGATGAAATTACCGTCAAAGTACCTCCGCTTTGTGCCATAGAAATTCTCTCTCCTTCGCAGAGTCTTAACGAGTTGATAGAAAAAGTAAAAAAATATTTTGAGCGAGGTGTGAAATCTTGTTGGGTTGTTATTCCGATTATGAAAAATGTTTATGTTTTTTCCGACCTCCAAAATTACGAAGTCTTCAAGTCTGGAATGATACTACAAGATAACGTATTAGGGATTTCTTTTCCTGTTTCTGAGATTTTTGTGTAATTCATACATACTTGATTTTCAAAGTTATAACCATTAAAGATTACTTGTGTTTCGGCCTGGTTGGCAAGTGAAACCATACATCAAATGCGTTCATCATTCATCACTCATAATTCATAATTCATCACTCAACCTGCTTTTATGCAAAAAAAACCTTTAATACTTATTTCAAATGACGATGGCATCACGGCTAAGGGAATACGCACCTTAGTAGAAATTATGAACGAACTTGGCGAGGTAGTAGTGGTTGCCCCCGATAGCCCGCAGTCGGGAATGGGGCACGCCATTACGGTAAATAATAGCTTACGTTTGGATAAAAGTTTTGCCTTTGAAGATATGGGCATTGAGGCTTACGAATGTTCGGGCACACCTGCCGATTGCGTAAAACTTGCCAAACACCACGTTTTAAAAGATAGAAAGCCAGATTTGGTAGTAAGTGGTATCAATCACGGTAGCAATATTTCGGTAAATGTTTTGTATTCGGGTACGATGTCGGCGGCGATTGAGGCGGCTATCGAAGGTTTGCCTGCCATTGGCTTTTCACTGTGCGATTATGCCCACAATGCCGATTTTTCGCATATCAGGCATTATGTAAAAAAAATTGCTTCCGAAGCCCTTGCCAATGGTATTCCTAAATATGTGGCTCTCAATGTTAATTTTCCTTCAATAGTAAAAGGCGAAATCAAAGGGATTAAGGTTTGTAGGCAGGCACGAGCCCGTTGGCAAGAAAACTTCGACGAACGCAAAGACCCTTACGGCAGAATGTACTATTGGCTCGTAGGTGATTTCATTAGCGAAGATGATGCTCACGATACTGATATTTGGGCTTTGGACAATAACTATATTTCTATTGTACCTTGCAAATTTGATATGACCGCTTACGAAAGTTTTCCTGCTATTGCCCAATGGGATATTTAATAATGAACAATGATAATTTGTACAGACAAGGTATGCCTTGTCTCTAATTGATAATTGACACAGACAGGACATGCCTTGTCTCTAACTGACAATACAATGAACATACTCATCACAGGAGCAACCGCAGGTATAGGCAAAGAAACGGCTATTGCCTTGGCTCAAAAGGACAATGTTTTAATTTTACCTGTTAGAAATAGCCAAAAAGGCGAGCAGGTCAAAAGCGAAATTTTACAGAAAAATGCACAGGCTCAAATTAGGTTGTATGATTGTGATTTGGCTTCAATGCAATCTATTAAAAACTTTGCAGAGCAAGTAAAACAAGATTTTGACCACTTAGATATCCTCATCAACAATGCAGGGCTGTGGCAAGATAAGTTTGAAACCTCTGCCGATGGTATCGAGATGACTTGGGCAGTTAATCACCTTGCTCCTTTTTTGCTCACAAATTTGCTTTTAGATTTACTTAAAAAATCCCCAAAGGCTCGTATCGTCAATGTATCATCTGATTTGCACCAAGGCGAAATCAATTGGCAAGATGTAGAGTTTAAGAAAAATTTTAGTGGTTTAAACGCCTACAAGCAATCTAAATTAGCAAATATCCTTTTTACGCGTCTGCTTGCCGAGAAACTCAAAGGTACAAACATCACTGCCAACGCCCTGATGCCCGGCTTTATTGCCACTGATATTTTCCGTAAAATGCCTACTTTTGTGCGTTGGCTTATTCCGTTTTTTGCTAAAACACCTAAACAAGGTGCTGAAACAACGATTTACTTAGTTACCTCGTCCGAAGTAGAGAGCATTAGCGGAGAATACTTCAAAGACAAAAAACGTGGTAGTTCTTCGTATTATTCCAAAAATATGGAGGCGGCTCGCAAACTCTGGGAATTGAGCGAAAAGTATGTAAAAAATTATCTCTAAAAATGCGTAGGAAACAACTTTATATCGCTTTGATTTTTCTGATAATTGGCTTTTTGGTATCTATGCCTTTTTGGTACGAGGAAGACACTCCCAAGCCCAAAAAACGCAAATTAGATTGGACACCCACTTTCAGGAAAACAGAAACCAAACCTTATGCCAACCTCGTTCTTTACCAGATGCTTGGTGATTTGTTTCCTGAAAAAAAAATAATTTTGAGAACCAAAATAGCTCCTGATGATACAATATTATACAATTTAGGTAAAAAGTACAACTTATTTTATGCTCACAATCAATTTGATAGCGACTACACGTATCTAAAAGCCCTTTATCATTTTGTGCAAAACGGAGGAGAGGCTTTTATCGCCACTGACTATCTTCCTTACAATCTTTTGGACTTGCTCAATAATGAAATTACACTTCAGTTTCAAGAAACTTCGGGGCATTTAGAGGCTAATTTTTTTGCCGCTGCTCTCAGGGCGAAAAAGGCGTATAGTTATCCCAATATCAGTAAATATTATTATTTTGAGCAAATCAATAAACAAGAACATAGTATTTTGGCAACTGACCAAGGTAACCGTCCTATACTTATTAGCGTACCCGTAGGCGAGGGGCATTTTTACTTTTGTACTATTCCTTTGGCTTTTACCAACTTTGGTATGGTAGATAAACGAAATTACGAGTTTGTTTCTAAAAGCCTTTCATACTTGCCTGTTCGTGATGTATTGTGGGAAGATATGCCACAATTTGAGATGCACTACAAAAGCAACAAAAAAGACACTCCCGATGGTATCAAAGAATTAGCTTTCCTGAAAAAACACCCTTCTTTGTGGTGGGCGTTTTGTTTGGCTTGTGCTTCGGTGTTGTTGTTTATTGTTTTCAGAGCAAAAAGAGAGCAAAGACCTATTCCGATTGTAGAAAAACCCGCCAACAGCAGTGTAGAGTTTGCCCAAACTATTGGTAGGCTCTATTTCAATTATCAAGACCATAAAAATTTAGCCGAAAAGAAAATTTTATATTGTATGGATTTCATTCGCAATCATCTGAAAATTCCTATTCACGATAGCCAAGACCGCCAATGGATAGCAAAAATTGCTCAGAAAACAGCCATCAGCGAAACGGAAATCAGAGAGATGTTTGATGCAATGCAAAATTGCAGAGAAAAAGGACAAATCACCCCCGAGGAACTTATCGCCTTGAACCAAAAAATAAATGAGTTTAGGAGAAAAGC
>Ga0272446_1006764_pt1 | contig 11757 bp, 7 predicted proteins | sample YNPCB0061_FD_194587 | JGI IMG/M metagenome (GOLD analysis project Ga0272446, IMG submission 194587) | Hot spring microbial mat communities from Yellowstone National Park, WY, United States - YNP-CB-006-1 | ecosystem: Environmental > Aquatic > Thermal springs > Hot (42-90C) > Sediment | place...
ACAAAACTTTGGTACAGTAACTGGTAGAATAATATCTCAAGCTACAAAAAAATCACTATCAGGAGTTACTGTAAGAGTTTTAAATACTACTTTAGGAGCAATTTCTAAATCTGATGGTAGTTTCGAAATCAAAAACGTACCTGTAGGGATTCAACAAATTCAATTTACTTTAATTGGCTATGAAACTTATGTTTATAGTGATTTATCAGTAATTAGCGGAAAACCAGTATTTATTGAAATAGAATTAGTAGAGAAAGTTATACAATTAGAAGGTGCAGAAGTAAAATCCTCGTTTTTCCAAAAAAGAATTGATGCAGTAACATCTACTCAATATCTTAATTTTGAAGATATAAGAAGAGCCCCAGGAGTACAGGAAGATGTAATAAGAGCAACAGCATTATTACCTGGAGTAAATGTAACGGCTGCAGGAAGAAACGACCTAATTGTAAGAGGTGGAGCTCCATTTGAAAATTTATTTATTGTTGATAATATTGAAGTTAATAATATTAATCATTTTGGTTCTCAAGGTTCTACAGGTGGTCCTTTATCACTGATTAATTTAGATTATGTTAGAAACGTAGAGTTTTCATCAGGTGGTTTTGGAGTTCGTTATGGAGATAAAACATCGTCAATAACAAATATTTCGCTAAGAAATGGGAATGAAAATCAGTTTGGTGGTAAATTAAATTTATCAGCAACCGGATTTGGTATTAATTTAGAAGGACCATTAAATAATAAAGGTTCTTGGATAATATCAGCAAGAAGAAGTTATTTAGATTTAATTTTTCAGGCTGCAGGATTTGGATTTGTACCACAGTATTGGGATTTTATGACCAAAGGAAATTATAGAATTGATAATAATAACACAATAACATTTTTAGGAATAAGTGCAATAAATGATGTTAAATTAAATAATGATAATGAAGATAAAAAGTATAATAATAGTAGAGTTGCAATTCCAGATCAATATCAAAATTTCTCGGGCTTAACTTGGAGATATTTTTTTGATAAAGGTTTTTTAACTTCTACAATAGCTAGTGCTTATACTAGATTTACTACTTTCCAAAATGATTCTAATTTAATAGAAATCTTCAGAAACAATTCTAAAGAAGGTGAAATTATTCTAAAAAATGAATTAGATTATATAATTGGCGACAAAAGTGAAATTATAATTGGGAATCAATTAAAATATGGAGCAATTTTAGACTATAAAATAAAAGTACCAGGGTTTCTTAGAATTGATAATAATGGTATACCACAGCCTTTAGAATTAGATACAACTTTTAATACAATTAAAAATGCTACATATATTAATTTTAGCACAGCATTTGGTACGAGTAAAATTGCTTTTGGACTAAGAAGTGATTATTATAATTTTACAAATGGTAGTTTTTACTTATCTCCAAGATTGTCATATACATTTACTTTGAATGAAAATAGTTCTTTTATATTAAGTTTAGGTAGATATTATCAATCACCATCATATATATGGCTACTTAGTAACAAAGAAAAGTCATTAAAGCCAATAATGGCAGACCAAATTGTTTTAGGATATTCCCATACACCATTAGAAGATGTAAAAGTACAATTTGAGATATATTATAAAAAATACGAAAATTATCCCGCCAGAATATTTAGACCACAAGCAGTATTATCTCCATCAGGATTTGATGATGTATCATCTGATATACCATTCGGATTAGAACCTTTAAGTAGCTCTGCTGAAGGTAATTCTCGTGGAGCTGAATTATTTATTCAAAAGAAACTTAGCGATATACCATTATATGGATTACTTAGTCTTACTTATAGTCAATCAGAATTTACATCTTTGGACGGTTTAACTAGACCATCAAGTTACGATAGTAGATTTATTTTAAATTTATCAGCAGGTTATAGAATTGGTTCTACTTGGGAAATAAGTTCAAAATTTAGATATGCTACGGGAACACCTACAACTCCATTTTTAGAAGATGGTAAATTAAATTTTGAAAGATATAACGAAGGTGAACGTCTTGCAGATTTTAATTCATTAGATTTGAGAATTGATAAAAGATGGAATTTTTCTTGGGGTGTTTTAATAACTTATTTAGATATACAAAATCTATATGCAAGAAAAAATGTTAGTGGAATTAGATGGGATAAACGAAACTCCAAACCTGTATTTCAGGAATCTTTAGGTGTTTTACCAAGTATAGGAATTAGTGCAGAATTTTAATATTTAAGTTTTAAATTATGATAAGTATAATTTTTGTCTTAATTGGAATACTGCTTTTATATTACGGAGCAAAAATACTTGTTAAAGGGAGTTCAAATTTAGCTATCAAAATTGGCATATCTCCAATGTTGGTAGGATTAACTGTTGTAGCATTTGGTACAAGTAGTCCAGAACTATTTGTTAGTTTTATAGCTGGTATGCAGAATTCAAGCGATATTGCATTAGGTAATGTAGTTGGGTCTAATATTTGTAACATAGGTTTAATTCTAGGATTAGCATCTATAATAATGCCTGTAAAAGTTGATATAAATGATATAAAATTAGATCTGTTTATAATGATAGCTGCCAGCTTGATAGTATGGCTAATGATATTAGATAAGCATTTAAGTCATTTAGATGGTATTATTTTATTAATATTAATAATTTCATATTTATTCTTTAAAATTAAACAATCTATTAGAGAAAGAAAAGAAATTGATTTAGAAATAGATGACAATTCAAAAGTAAAATCTAAAGGTTTTTATATTTTTCTTATTATTGCAGGTTTAATCACATTAATAATAGGATCAAATTTATTCATTGATGGAGCAATTAGCATTGCAAGATATTTAGGAGTATCTAATGCTATAATAGGATTATCATTAGTAGCTTTTGGAACAAGTCTTCCGGAATTAGCAACTTCTATAATTGCTGCAATAAAAAAGCAAGATGAAATTTCCTTAGGTAATATTATTGGTTCAAATATTTTCAACATTTTATTTATACTTGGTTTCACATCTACATTCTTTCAAATAAATGCAGGAGATATTAAAACTGTAGATTATTTAGTAATGTTATTTACGAGCTTAATAATTATTCCTATGGGTATTGTTGGTAAAAAATACAGTAGAATAGACGGATTTATGTTATTACTAATTTATATAGCATATATTTATTATTTGTATATAAATATTTAGAAGATTTTTTTGTTATTTTTGTAACAAAATTAATTTGGATTATTGAATGAAATTAAAAAAAATAATTCCTGCAAGAAAAACTGAAAATGTAAGATATGCAATAAGAGATATTATTTCTTTAGCTAATCAGGTTGCTGCTACTGGTAAAAAAATGTACTACTTAAATATTGGTGATCCAAATATTTATGACCATTCTACTCCCGATACATTAATATTGCCAACTATAGAAGCACTAAAATCAAATCTAAATGGATATGCTCCTTCTAACGGTATTCCATCGGCAATTGAAGCAATTAAAATTGATTCAAAAAACAAAGGTATTAATAATATTTTAGATGTTTTTGTTACAAGTGGTGCAAGCGAAGCTATAGAGATTTGTTTGTCAGCTCTTTTAAATCCAGGTGATAATTTTTTAATGCCTACTCCGGGATATCCACTTTATACCGCTGTAGAAAGTAAGTTAGAATTAGAGCCAAACCCATATTATTTATCTGAAGAAAATAGATGGCAACCAGATATTGATGATATCAGAAACAAAATAAATAATAGAACAAAAGCAATAGTCCTAATTAATCCAAATAATCCTACGGGTTCAGTTTGCGAAAAAGATACTTTATTTGAAATTATAAATTTAGCTCTTGAAAATAATCTTGTAATTTTTGCTGATGAGATATATGATAAGTTAATTTTTGATGGGAAAGAATTAATTTCAATAGCTTCATTAAATAATGATGTTTCTTGTATTACATTTTCAGGTTTGTCTAAGAACTATGTTGCGCCAGGTTTTAGAATTGGTTGGGGGGTTGTTAGTGGAAGATATGAAATATTAAATGATTATATTGAAGCTATAAATAAATTATTAAGAGCTCGCGTGTCTGCTAATCATCCCGAACAATATGCAATTTCTTCTGCTTTGCTTGGGAATCAAGACCATCTCCGGGAATTAATTGATAAATTACAAAAAAGAAGAGATATTATGATAAATATCTTATCAAAAATAAATGGAATTAATTTAGTTAAACCCGAAGGTGCTTTTTACGCTTTTCCATCTGTTGATGTAAAAGATGATACTCATTTTGTAACAGAATTAATAAAAGAAACTGGAGTAGTGGTTGTTCCTGGAAGTGGATTTGGTCAAAGACCTAATACCAATCACTTTAGAATTGTAACGTTACCACAGGAAGAAATATTAATAGAAGCATTCGAGTTAATAGCAGATTTCTATAAAAAATACAAATCAAAATTTGAATAAAGAAAAATTTAGAAAAGCAAAAAAATTAGTATATAAGTGGTTTCAATCTAAAGGTTGGAACCCTTTTAATTTTCAGGAAGAAGTGTGGTATCACTATTATAAATCTTATAATGGACTGATTCACGCACCAACAGGAATTGGAAAAACGTACGCAATTTGGTTTGGATTTATTATTAATTACCTTGCAAAGTTTTATAATTCATCAAATTTAAACAAAAAAAATATTAAATTAATTTGGATTACACCACTTAGAGCCCTTTCAGAGGATACTAAAACATCTTTGGAAGAAACTATTAAAGATTTGAATTTAAATTTAAAAATCGAAATTAGAACTGGTGATACTCCTACTCATCAAAGAAAAAAACAGCTAATTGACTTGCCTGATGTTCTAATTACTACTCCGGAAAGTATGTCTATCTTATTTACTTATCAAAATTATGAAAAGATTTTTAGTGATATCGAATGTATTGTAGTTGATGAACTTCACGAATTGATTGGCTCGAAACGTGGAACAATGTTAGAATTAGTAATTACAAGATTGAAATCTTTGAACAAAAAAATTTTGATTTGGGGATTATCTGCTACAATAGGAAATATTGATATTGCAAGACATTTTTTATTAGGTAACTTAAAAAGAAAATTTAAGATAATTAAAGGAAATTTTGATAAGAAAATTATTATCAAAAGCCTATATCCCGATGAAATAGAGAGATTTCCAAAAGCAGGACATTTAGGAATAAAAATGTTACCAAAAGTTGTTGAAGAAATCGAAAAAGACGGCTCGACATTAATATTTACAAATACTCGTTCTCAAGCAGAAATTTGGTTTAGAGAAATAATAGACTACTATCCTTTAACTGCGGGATATACTGCTATTCATCATAGTTCGATTGATAAGGAAAAAAGAATATATGTTGAAAAATTATTGAAAAATGGTAATTTGAAGTGTGTGGTATGCACTTCAAGTTTGGATTTAGGTGTAGATTTTTCACCCGTAGATAAAGTGATGCAAATTGGAAGTATAAAAGGAATTGCCCGTATGCTTCAAAGAGCAGGACGTAGTGGTCATCAACCAGGTAAATCAAGTATACTATATTTTGTTCCAACTAATTCATTTGAATTAATCGAAATAGCAGCTGCAAAGAAAGCATTAGAAGATAATTTTATTGAAGAAAGAATTCCCGTCGAAAAACCATACGATGTATTGGCTCAACATTTAATAACACTTGCTATTGGTAATGGCTTTGAAAAAGAAAGTATGTATAAAGAAATTGTAAAATCATATTCTTACAAAAATTTGACCATCGAAGAATTTGAATGGATAATAAATTTTATTAAAAATGGTGGTACTTCTTTAAGTCAATATCCCGAATTTAAAAAAGTTGAAATAATTGATAATATTTTTAGAGTTACTGATAGAAACATAATTAGACGACATAGATTATCAATTGGCACAATAACCTCTGATAGTTTATTAAATGTAAAATACCAGAATGGTGGATTTATTGGAACAATAGAAGAATACTTTGTATCAAAATTAAAAGAAGGTGATACATTTACTTTTGCAGGAAAGAATTTAGAATTTATAAGAATTAAAGATTTTAATGTAATTGTTAAAACTTCTAATAAAGATGCTAAAGGTATTATTCCGTCGTGGATTGGTGGAAGAATGCCGCTTTCTACGCATCTGTCGAAAAAAGTAAGAGAAATATTATCAGAAATTAAAAATGATCAAATCAAATATGAAGAATTAGAAATTATTCAACCACTAATAAAAATTCAAAAAGAATGGTCATCAATACCCAATGAGAATGAGATTCTTATTGAAAGATTAAAAGATAGTCAAGGATTTCATATTTTTATTTATCCTTTTGAAGGGTTTATGGCTCACGAAGGTTTATCGTCATTAATTGCTTATAGAATTAGTAAGCAGGAATCAATAACGATTAATTATGCAGTAAATGATTACGGTTTTGAGCTTAGATCTAATAAATTTATAGAAATAGAAAAACTTATAAAAGATAGACTATTTAGTGAAGACAATTTAGAAAATGATATAAATAATAGTGTAAATTATGTAGAATTAGCAAAACGTCAATTTAGAGATATAGCACGAATATCGGGACTTGTAATAAATGGATTTCCTGGAAAAGAAAAAAGTTTAAAACAACTTCAATCCTCTTCATCACTTTTTTTTGAGGTATTTAGAAAATATGATCCAGATAATTTATTACTAAAACAAACATATTATGAAGTATTAAATAATCAACTCGAAATTAAAAGAATAAAAGATATACTAAAAAGAATAAATAATTCTAAAGTCGTTATTAAAGAAATAAAGTATCCTACTCCGTTTTCTTTTCCAATTATGTATAATAGAATGCGATCTAATTTATCGAGCGAAAAATTAAATGTTAGAGTAAATAAAATTTTATCTAAACTAGAAAAATTAGCTGATAAATGAGTAGTATAGAATTAGTAATTTTAAAGAATAAGTTTATTTTTGATTATAGAAAGTCGATTTTTTGGACGAATAATAAAATACTTATAATTTCTGATACTCATTTCGGAAAAGGATATAGTTTTAGATTATCTGGAATTCCTGTTCCAACTGGTTCTTCATTAGAAATTATAAAAATATTAATAGAATTAATAGTAGAATATCAACCTGAATATTTATTTTTTTTGGGTGATTTTTTACACTCGAATACTAGCCTAAGTAAAGAATTAATCCAAAAATTAATTAAAATACGAAAAGATTTTAAAAAAAATAAATTTTATTTATTAAAAGGAAATCATGATAAAAATTTAGATTTAATAAAAGAAATTAATTTTTTTGATGAGATAAAGGACTTAGTAGTTATTGATGATTTTGGTTTTTCTCATTACTATGAAGAATCTACTAAGTTTAGTTTTTCTGGACATATTCATCCAGCAATTAAATTAAAAGATAATTTAGATTATATAAAGTTAGAATGTTTTTATATAACTGATAAATATTGTATATTACCTGCTTTTGGTAAATTTACTGGGAATAAAATTATTTATCCAAAGAAAAAAGATCAAGCTATTATAATATTTGATAGTCAATTAAGGTTAATTAATTATTAATCTGTTTCTTAATATTTTTTACAGATTCTTTTATTTCTGAATTATTTGGATTAAATTTTAAACAAATTTCGTAAGCTTTGATAGATGCATTTAATTTTCTATAAGCTTCAAAAAATTTAGCAGAATTTAAAATTTGTGAATAAGCAATATTTATTATTCCAGAGTCAAGATAATTTTTAGCTTTTTGAGAATTTTCAATAAATCTATTAAATTTTTCAATATCAAATTTATATTTATCAGGTATACTATCATTTGTAATTTTATAAACTAAACCTACGGGATATAAATTAAATCCTTTGATTATATCTTGTTCAGATTGAAGTATATCAAGTCCAACATAAACGGGTCTTTCATAAATATTAGTTTCAATTATCCTTCTAAGTAAATTAATATAATTATTTTGTATATATGGATAATTTTGAATTGGTTGCCCGGATTCAAATTTCTCGAGGTCAATTTTATATCTCTCTAATTCTAATTTAACTAAATTTGTTAACTCAGGATTTTTAATCTCTAATTGCAATGGATACCAGGTTCTTCTTAATAACTCTTTTTCTACAATCACAATGTCTGGTCTAACTTTTTCGACAGCTTGATAATACATAAATGCAGAATTGAAATAATCCCACTGAGCAGTAATTAATATGGCATTAGAATCTAAATTATTTATTAGTTGTTTAGTATAATCTTCTACTAAATAATTATTGCTTATATCAACTTTTTGATAATTAATAAATAAATTAATCAACGGTAATATAATTATAATAAAAATTAACTTTTTATATTTTTCATATAGATATAATACTCCAAAGGGAATAATAAAAAATAAAGAAATGAAAGATAATGAAAAATAAGAATCTATATCGTGAATTGAATAATTAATTGCATATAGAAAAGAAAATACAATATTAATTAACAAATATGTTAATAATTGTTTTTCTTTAATTTTAATAAGATAATACAAAGCTAATATAATGAATAATACACCTATAAATGCAAATTGGTAAGGAATGAGTTCTATAAACTTTTGAACGTTTTCATTAATTTTATCACCGGAAAACATCCAAACCTGATATTGTTTTCCTTGTACATGATATAAAAATTTTTCGAAACTCCTATGTATCCAGCCCCAATTTATTGGGGGATATGAAGCCGATCTGATGACAATTGATAAATATAAACTTAAAGGTAGAAAAAATGTAATAATTATTAATAAGAAATCTTTAAATTTATTTTTTGTTAATATTAACTTATTTTTTTCAAAGAAAAATAAATATAAAGTAGAAGGTACAATAAATAAAGTTGTTAAGTGATTAGTAAAACTTAATCCAATTAAAAATGCAGTTAATAACCAACATCTAATATCAGAACTATAATGAGCCTTTATACTTAAAAATATAATTAAAGAAAATAGTAAAATTTGCAAAGGGTATACTTCAATTGAAGTAGATTGTTGCCACATTGTAAAAGAAAAAGAGAAAGTTAAACTAATTATAAAACATATATAGATCTTGTAATTATTAGAAATGATATTAGATAAAATTTGCCAGATTATTAAAAAAATTATTGACGATGAAAAAGCAACTAAAAATGCAGCAAAAATGTTAAAAGAGTGAATTATAGAATCGCTAATTGGTAAATATGACCATAAATGAGCTAAAATCGTGAAGAGTGGATATCCAGTAGGATGAGCTATACCTAAATAATATGCAGCTGAAGCAAGTTCACCAGCATCAGTGTAATAGACAGTTTTAGATAAAGTAAAATTATAAATAATAAAAGTTATTAAAAATACAATAATTCCGAATATATACTTTATATGTTTGCTCATAAATTACCTATTAGAATTATAAATTACTAGGTTTTTTTTATATTTTTTTACATTTATTAAGTGTTCAGAATATGTTTGACTAAAATAATGTCTTCCACTACCATCACCAATAGCAACCATATAATAATAATTATGTTCTATTGGATATAGAGCAGCAATAATAGAGCTTAATGATGGATTGTTTATAGGAGTTGGAGGAAGACCTTTGTAAATATAAGTATTGTAAATGCTATTATATTTTAAATCTGAAGTTTTTAGAGGTTCTCTTGTATTTAAAGCATATTGAACAGTTGGATCTGCTTGGAGTAACATATTTTTTCGTAGTCTATTGTGATATAAGCCACTAACTATTGATTTTTCATCATCTACGGGAGTTTCTGCTTCAATAATTGATGCTAATGTAATTATTTCGTGTTTATTTATACCTAATAATTTTGATTGGCTTTCAAAATCTTGATTCCAAATTTTTAAATGTTCATTTAATAATTTAACAATTAAATTTTCTGTAGAAATATTTGCTGGAAAAAAATATGTAGATGGAAACAAATATCCTTCTAAATTATCTGCTGGAATATTAAATTTATCAATTATTTTTTTACTTTTACATAAATTAATAAAATCGAGTTGGTTTATACCTATTTTATCTTGGATAATTTTAGCATATTCATTTAATCTAAGTCCTTCGGGAAGAGTAACTTTTATTGTATATAAATTTTTACCATTAATCAATGAATTAATTATTTCATAATTGTTCATATTCGGTAAAAATTTATAAATACCAGCTTGAATAAAGACATTATCTTTTAATTTGAGGAAACCAATATAAAAATAAAATAAAATATCTGGCTCTAAATACCCATATTCATTAAATTTTTTAATAATTTGGCTTGTGCTTTCACCTTTTTCGATATTTATGATTAATTCTTTTTGAAAAGGTTTATCATTAAGCATAAAATTAAAATATAATAAAGCTGTAATTAGAATTATAATTAAGCCTGATGAAATATATAAAACAATTCTATTCATAGTTACGTCAATATTGCTATATGGCAATATAGTTTAAAAAATTTATAATTTAGTTAATTTTAAAAATACAAATTTAAGGAGTAATTATGGGAATTAGAGTTTTTTTTCCAGGAAATAAAAAAGTTTATGCAGACATAGGTAATTTTATAGTAGAGACTGACCAACCATTACAAGGTGGTGGTGATAATACAGCACCAGCACCCTATGAACTATTTTTAGCATCAATTGCTACTTGTGCGGGTATATACGTTAAAGGTTTTTGCGACAGTAGGGGAATAAATGCAGATAATATAGAACTATATCAAGATTTAAAATGGGATCCAATTAAGCAATCACCTTCTGAAATTAATATTAAAATCAAGGTGCCTAAAGATTTTCCTGCTAAGTATCACGAGATGTTAATAAATGCAGTAAATTATTGTGCAGTTAAAAGAACAATTCAGAATCAACCTGAATTCAAAGTAGAAACTATTGTTCAATAAACCACAAATAAGGGAGCAACTAAAAATAGCTCCCTTTTTAATCATTATCAGGATAAGTAAAATTAAAACTACCATTTAAAAATAGAGTATAGCCTTTACCAATTTGCATATTTCCTATAGTATTAATACTAAATTCAGGTATATATACATTACCATTTCCATCTTTTGCAATAACTAATTTATTATTATCAGTTAAAGATTTTAAAGCATTTACAATATTCAAATCAATATTTCTGATATATGAAATTGTGTTCCAGCCATTGATTAGATTATATGTATAATCATTTGGATTAATTCTATACCCTAAGAACTGTAAAATTATATTTTGAGTAGAGTAAACATAATAAGCTTGCTTAGGTTTCCATTTACCAATTGTATTGATTTGATATTGTGGAATATAAACAGACCCTGAAGCATTTTTAACAATTAAAATTTTATCAGTAATATTTTTAAAAATATTCTCCAAAGAATCATTTAAAGGTAATAAATTAGATGAGATTAAGTTCCAACCAGTTTTCAAATTTATATGAATTACAAAAAATTCAGCAGTTGTAAATTTCCAAATTTCAGACCATTCTCCAGGTCCACTTTCATTAATTCCCCTAACACGCCAATAGTAATCTGTTAGAGGATTAACATTTAAGTCGAAAATGTTTCTATAATTTGTAATTATATTAGAATCATTTAGTATATTATTTGTAAAATCAATACTATTAGAGAAATTAATTTGATATTTTTCTGCTGTTGATACTGAAGACCATTCAAATAATTGATCTAAACCAATATCTATACTTTCGTTCGCTGGTGCTACTAAATTAGGTGCAGAAGGTGGAGCAATTCTTGTAGTAAAAGACCATATGTCAGACCAAGGCGATTGCCCGTCT
>Ga0272446_1006765_pt1 | contig 11756 bp, 12 predicted proteins | sample YNPCB0061_FD_194587 | JGI IMG/M metagenome (GOLD analysis project Ga0272446, IMG submission 194587) | Hot spring microbial mat communities from Yellowstone National Park, WY, United States - YNP-CB-006-1 | ecosystem: Environmental > Aquatic > Thermal springs > Hot (42-90C) > Sediment | place...
GAAATCGTGACGCCTGCCATCGGCATCGTGGTCGTCAGCAGCGCCGACAGGCCGACGATGTCGGGTTTGTGCTGGCGGATCGCATCGACGAAGCGCTGCGGCGCAGCATCCACGCCGATATCGATGACACGAAAGCCCGCCCCCTCCATCATCATACCGACAAGATTTTTCCCGATGTCATGCATATCGCCTGCAACCGTACCCAACAGCACGACCCCGATGGGGGAAGCCTGCTCATCCATCAAATAGGGCCGCAGGAGTTGCACCACGCCTTGCATTGCACGCGCCGACAGCAGCATCTCGGGAACAAATTTATCCCCTGCCTCAAACTGGCAACCGACCTCGTCCATTGCCGGAATACAGGCTTCGTGCAGGATGTCCGCCGCAGCCACCCCGGCCGCCAGCGCCGCAGTCGTCTCAGCGGCCGCCAGTTTTGCATTACCATCCAGCACAGCGAAATAGACTGAATCGAGATTCATCTGCACACCTCGTTGCGTTCAATGCTTCCTTGGCGCGTCTTCGGGCGTCATGCCAAGGGAATCTGAGCGAAATCTTGCTTGAAACCTTCAATTGAGATCTCGGTCACCGGATGCTTGATCGCCTGCTCGAGCACGCTGAACGGCGCAGCGGCGATGTGCGCCCCCACGAGGCCGGCCTCGAGCATTTGCACCGGGCCTTGAATACTGGCTGCCACAATCTGCGCCGGATAGCCGTGCAGCTTGATGTAGTTGGCAACATCGCGCACGAGCAGTACGCCGTCGATGCCGGCGCGTTCGGCGCGGTTCATGTAGAGCGCCACATAGTCGGCGCCGCCCTGGATGGCGACGCTGGCTTGTACGGCGGAGACAATCCCCGTGATATTGACGGCAATGCCGCGCTTGCACAGCATTTGCCCTGCAGCCAGCCCTTCACGCGTGATGCAAATCTTGACCACGAGCCGGTCCCCCAGCAGGCTGGCGAATTCCTCCGCCTCGCGCATGATTCCTGCGCGGTCGTCAGAGACGACCTGCAGGTGAAAGGGCCCCCCGACCATCTGCGCGGCTTCGCGCACCGCCTCGCGCCAGGGGCGCTTCGCCATGGCCAGCACAGTTGGGTTGGTGACGATGCCGTGGATGCCGTAATCCTTTGCCTTCTCGATCTCGGCTGGATCGACGCTGGCCAACATAATCTTCATGATTGCTCTCCGCGACTTGACTATGCTTCACCACGTGCACGTTTGATTTGGGCGATACGATTTTGGTAGAAAGGCGGCACCACGACTTCTTCGTTCGTGAACCAGGCAAAGGGATCGGTGCCCGACACCAGCGCAATGTTGCCCCACGGGTTGTAGCCGCCGGTGCGGACAATCGCCTTGGCCTTGTGCGCCATCTCGGTCAGCATCGTCTGATGGGCAATCGATTCCAATTCGCAGTCGGCGAAGATGCGCTGCAGGTTACGGTAAAGCGGCGCGTTATTGGCTGGCACTTCATGGGCGAACATCACCTTCTCAGCGATGAACTCGCTGGCAATAATTTCCAGCACCGGCACAAGATCAGGGAAATCGCGCGTGATCGCCAACTCGACCCGCCACGCATCGCGTGGGATTGGAAAACCGGCGTCGCAGACGATCAAGATGTCACCGTGCCCCATCGAGGCCAGGACTTTGTTCAATTCGTTGTGCAGAATACCGCCACGTAACATAATTTTGTCTCCTAAAGATGGTAGTAACCCAGAGATATTCGGCAGCGTACTTGTGCCGGATGCTTTACTGACTACCTGTGGCTGCTGTGCGGCGCCACAGATCAGCGACTTCACTGTGCGCAGGCAGGCCGCCCACTGCCCCCACTGCACGCGTCGAGAGCGCTGCGGTGATATTGGCCCAACGCGCGGCGTCGGGCAGCTTCATGCCTGCCGCCAGCGCAGCCGCCAGTCCCCCATTGAACGCGTCGCCCGCGCCCACTGTGTCCACCGGCTGCACGGGATGAGCAGGGATTGCCTGCGGGTCGCCATCGGACGTCACGACCAGGCACCCATGTGCGCCCCGCGTGACGATCACGGTGCGCGGCCCCTGAGCCAGCAAAGCTCGTGCGATTTCCACGATATCCGTGGCATCGTCATCGGCGCGCAGTCCCGCCAGCACGCGCGCTTCACCCTCGTTGGGAGTCAGAATATCGACCTCGCGCAAGATTGCTGCCGGGAGTGCTCGCGCTGGCGCCGGGTTGAGGATGACGCGCATGCCTTGTTTGCGCGCCATCCGGACGGCCGCTGCCACTGCCTCATCAGGAATCTCCAACTGCGTGGCGAGGACGCGTGCATCGTGGTGGGGGGCAATGTGCGGCTCGATGTCTGCTGGCGTCAATTGCCAGTTTGCGCCGCGATAGAGGCCGATGGTGTTTTCGCCGTTTGGCTGAAGATAGACCAGGCCGACCGCAGTTTTTTCGCCTGGGGTGCGCACCACGCCGCGGCTGTCGATGCCTTCCCGGCGGTACAAGTCGTAGGCCATGGCCGCAAAGTCATCGTCGCCAACGCGCGCAATAATGGCGACCTGGCGCCCCTGACGCGCCGCCGCCACCGCCAGGTTGGTGCCCTTGCCGCCAACGCCCAAGTCGAAGAGATCGGCAACCAGAGTTTCACCCGGATAGGGCATCCGCGGCAACCGCACTGTCATCCCGACGACAAAGCTGCCTGCAACCACAATATCTGTCATCGTCTCTGATCCTTTCTACCGCTTGCTGCGCGGTGCGCTGGCCAGCACAGCCAGCAAGATTACTGCGCCGCTCACGACGCCCTGGACATAGGGCGAGATGCCCATCAGGACCATGCCGTTGCCCAGGGTTGCCACAAAGAGCGCGCCCAGGAAGGTGCCGATCAGATTGCCCGAACCACCGAACAGACTGGTGCCGCCGATGATGACTGCCGCAATCACGTCCAGCTCCCAGCCGGTTGCCACAGTCGGCGTGCGGAGTCGAGCCGCGAAGCCAGAATCGAGCCGGCGAGCGCTGCCAGGGTGCTGGTCACCATAAAGACGCTGATCTTGATCGCCTTGGTGTTGATGCCGGAAAGGCGGCTGGCTTCTTCGTTGCCACCGACGGCGTACACGGCGCGCCCCCACGGTGTGTGATTGAAGGCCACATAGCCGATGACGTAGGTCAGGATCATGATCACGACCGGCACCGGGATTGGTCCGATAAAGCCAGCGCCCAGCCAGTTGAAGGCTGCCGGAAAGGGCGAAATCGGGAAGCCGTTGCAGAGCACAAAGGCGCCGCTGCGTAGGGCGGTGAGCAAACCAAGCGTGATGATGAAGCTCGGAATGCGGAAGGTCACGCGGATTGCGCCGATGAACGCGCCGACAGCGGACCCCAGCAGGAGTGTAGCGAGCAGAGACAGCCACAGCGGCCAGCCCCAGGAGATTGCCAGCGTGGCCAGAAAGACGCCAGAAAAGGCAACCAGTGAGCCGGCGCTCAAGTCAATCTCGCCAGCGGTGATCACCATAGTCATGCCAACGGCGATGATGGCAATCATCGACATCTGACGCAGCACATTGACAATATTGCCGGCGGTGAGGAAATTCGGCGCCAGAAGACTCAGCACTGCGCTCAACAGAATAAGCGCCAGCAAGAGGCCAAGCTGCTGGTTGAAGCGCACGCGCGGCGCCGTACGCATGTGAATGTCTGTCTCTTCAGGGGGCGTGGCCGCGTTCGATGCCTGATTCGTAGCCATGCGTTTCAGCCTCCTACGGCGTTGAGCAGCACCTGCTGCAGATTGGTGTGCGCGCCTGCTGCTTCGGCGACGACGCGTCCGTTGTACATGGTCAGCACTCTGTGGGCAACTGCCAGCACTTCCTCCAATTCAGAAGAGATGAAGATGATGCTTACGCCCTGTCGCGTCAGATTTTCGAGGATGGTGAATAGCTGGGCTTTGGCGCCCACGTCGATGCCGCGGGTCGGCTCGTCAAGGATGAGCACCTGGGGCGCGTTGGCCAGCCACTTAGCCAGCACGACTTTCTGCTGATTCCCGCCGCTCAATCGCTTGACGGCAACTTCCACATTCGGGGCGGCAATCTGCAGGTCGCGCACCATGTGTTGGACGACCTTCATTTCCTCCGCCCGGCTTAACAGCCCAAGACGCGTCAGCCGGTGCAAGATGGTCAAGGCGATATTGTGGCGCACCGACATCTCGACGATCAGCCCCTGCTGCTTGCGGTCTTCTGGCGCAAAGGCCAGCCCCAGCCGCTTCATGCGCCGCGGGTTTGGATGGGTAATCACCCGGCCATTCAGGACAATTTCACCGCTGTCGATCCGGTCCAGTCCAAAGATGGCGCGGACAAGCTCGGTGCGCCCCGCGCCAACCAGGCCGGCGATGCCCAGGATTTCCCCCTTGTGGAGATCAAAGCTGATGTCCTTGAGCACGCCGGTGCGGGTGAGATGGCGCACGCTCAACATGACGGCCTGCTGCGGCGGTGGTGCATCGGCTGCATCGAAGTTTGCCAGCCGCTCCCCCACCATCAGTTGCACGATTTCCTGGCGCGTGAACGTGTCGGCTGCGCCGTTGCCCACGGTCTGCCCGTCGCGCAGAATCGTGATCTGGTCGGCGATCTGCTCGATCTCGGCCAGCCGGTGCGAAATGTAGACGATGCCGACGCCCTCATCGCGCAGCTTGCGGATCATGGCAAACAGGCCTGGCGTCTCCTTGTCACTCAAGGCGGAGGTGGGCTCGTCCAGAATCAAGATGCGCGGCTGGATCGACAGTGCCTTGGCAATCTCCACGACCTGCTGTTGGGCCACGCTCAGTGCTGCGACGCGCGTGCGCGGATCGATCGTGCTGTGCAGGCGATCCAGAATGTTCTGGGTCTGGCGAGCGAGCGCGGACCAATCCACGATTGAAGTCTTGGGGCGCCGCGGAAGCCGCCCCAAGAAGATATTTTCGGCAACCGAGAGGGCGCCGATCAGGCTAAACTCCTGGTAGACGATCGCGACACCATGTTGCTGAGCAACGTGTGGCGTGCTCATCACGACCGGTCGGCCATCGAGTATGATCTGGCCGGCGTCAGGCTGCTCGACGCCCGCCAACAGTTTCATGAGTGTGCTCTTGCCGGCGCCGTTCTTGCCGATCAAGGCGTGGACCTGGCCTGCGTGCAGGTCGAAGTCAACGCCCTTGAGCGCCTGAAACGCGCCAAAGCTCTTTTTGACGCCGGTCATCCTCAGCAGAAGTTCATTCATGGCGCTTGACCCTGGCTTCACCTGCTCGCCAGCCTGGATGCGTCAGCTATCCAGGCTGGCATCATGCAGGAGAAGGAGAAGAGGTTACTGACTGGCGAGGCTCTTGTATTTTTCCAGGTATGCGTTGACGTCCTCGGGCTTGGCCTTTTCGTACAACGCAAGCGGGACGAGAACCTTGATTTCGACGTTCTGTCCGCCGATCTCCCCTGGCTGTACGTCGGTCAGTTCCTCGCCGCGGGCTTTCTTGATGGCAAGTTCGGCCGATTTGTAGCCGATCGTGTAGGGATCCTGGGTCGAGACGGCGATCAAGCCGTTGTTCGCGTCGAGGAGCGCCTTGGCAATCTGCAGACTCATATCTGTGCCCACGACTTTGATGTCTTTGCCCTCGGTGGCTGTGAGTGCACCGATGGCGCCGCCTTCGTTGGCTGCCCAGATCAGGTCGATGTCGGGGTTGGCCTGCAGCACTGTTTCCACCACCGAAGTGGCTTGCTCAGGGCTTTCGCCTTCCTGTTCGGCGACGATCTCGATGTTCGGGTTCTTGCTCACCTCGGCGACAAAACCCTCGCGGCGCTGGCGACCCACTTCATATTTGGGGATCGTGATCAGGGCAATCTTGGCGGCGCCACCCATGTTCTGTTCGATGTAGTCGCGGACGTAGCGTCCGGCCTGCGCGCCGAGTTCGGTATTGTCGACGCCGACAAAGGAGGTCATGATCGGCGATTCCAGCGTCGTGTTGTAGTTGATCAGTGTAATGCCCGCATCGACCGCCTTCTGCAGTGCAGGCACCGAGGCTTTGGAGTCGAGCGCGCTGATCAGGATGGCGTTGACGCCGCGCGCCGTGAAGTTCTCCACCATCGAGGCTTCCGTGTCCACCTTAGCCTGCGCATTAGCGACGAGCAACTCGGCGCCATATTCATCGGCGGCGGCCTGCATCCCCATTTCCACGGTGCGGAACCATTCGAGATCGGCAACCATCTGGACTGCTCCCAACGTGACTGGCGCTGCGTCTGCGGGGGCAGCACTGTCACCGATGGCGGGGCTGGCGGCTGGCGTTGGCGCCACACAGCCGGCCAAAACCGCTGTCACCATCATCATCAAGAGTGCGCTGTGCAGCATGCGTCTGAATTGAGCGGACATCATTTTCTTACTCCTTTTCAAGTGAACCGGAACGTTGATATGAACTGACAAGGCGGGGAACGTCACATGTACAACCGTCAACCTCCATTAGCTTGCACCCAGGGGCGGTATGCGCGTGCTGTCTCGAACATGGCGACAATGTTTTCCGGCGCTACATCGATCATATGGTTGCAGGATGCCAGTACATAGCCCCCGTTGGCGCCCAGGGCGTCAATGCGCTGCCTCACCTCATCAATCAGCACCTCTCGGCTTGACTCCATCTTCTCGATTGCTCCATGAAAAGTGAGTCGGTCGCCAAACGCCTCCTTCAACCGCTGCGCCTCCATCTCACGCGCCGAGGTCTGCACCGGGTTGAGCACCTCTACGCCCACCTCGATCAGATCAGGCAATATCTTGAAGACATTGCCATCGGTGTGGTGGAAGATAAATGCATTGGGCGCCAGCTCGTGGATCAGGCCATACAACTCACGTTCGGCAGGTTTGATGAACCGTCGATACATTGCCGGGGAGATCAGCAGATTCTGCTGTCCCCCCAGATCGTCAGCAACCTCGACCATCTGAACGTAGGGGCCAACTTCTGCCAGAAACATGGCGTATACGCCTTTATAGATGTCCAGGATATGGGCAATGATGCAGTCGGCGACTTCTGGCTCAGTGCCCATCAACATCATGAAGTTCGCCATACCCATCAGGTAGCAGCCGCGATCCAGAAAGCCCGGCGCCATCGGGTTGCGCGCCACCAGGGCAAAATCGGTCTCTTCGTACATGCGGCGCGCCTGCTCCGCCAGTCCTTCCGCCGTGAACAGGTCACTGGCGCCTGGCCATGGATAGCGTTCCACGTCGGCAACCGTTGTGGCATCAGCCAACGGATGTTCGAGCGCATTGACAAAGATGCCCGATTCCTTAAAGCGAATTCCCCATGCATCGGTGAAGGAGCCATCGTCATGGTAGGCGACCTGGTTACGCGGGCTGCGGCGCAAGAACAGACGGCGAAAATCGATGTCGAAATAGTCGAGAATCCGTTCGTCGTAGTAATTGGCACTGGTGCCACTGCGCACCGGAGGGATCGGTGTCAGCCCCAAGAAATCGCGCAGACGCAAGTAGGTTTGATCGAGCAACATTGTGGCGTTGCCCATTAGATCGATCGGTGTACGGTCGGGCAATTCGTGATGCAGAGTGGCGAGCACGCGGTCGCGATGCGTATACGGCATGGTGATCTATGTCCGATCTTTTGCCTCATCAGCCAGGCGTGCGCCGAGCGCACCGCCGGGATGGAGGCGAGCAAACATCTCGCGCGTAAAGCCGCGACATTCCGCCAACGTCAAAGCCAGCGCATCACCCAACGCCATCATGGCAATCGCACTTGTCGTCGGCGCCAGATCGCGCGGATCAGCCTCATGGCGAACATGCGTGTCAAGGTGTACAGTGGCCGCCCGTGCCAGCGCCGAATCAGGCGCGCCCGTGATTGCGATCATCGGACAGTGGAATTGGCTCAGGTGACCAAGCAGATTCAGCACTTCCGGCGTCTTGCCGCTGTTCGACAGCAGAATCAGCACGTCATCCGGCTGAACCATGCCCAGGTCACCATGCACGGCTTCGGCAACATGCAGAAAGTACGCTGGCGTACCCAGCGACGACAGCGAAGCCGCCACCTTGTGGCCTACAATCCCTGACTTGCCGATGCCGATTACGATGACGCGCCCGCGTGTCGTAAGTATCAGATCGACGGCGGCTGCAAAAGCCGGGTCAAGTGCGTCAGAAAGGGTGGACAAATTGGCCGCTTCCTGGGCAATGACCTTGCGTGCAAACTCGACTTCGCTGACCGGATGTCGGTTAAGCGCAGGCGCGCGCTCTGCGTGGAGTTGTGTTTCCATATTTGGATGCTGGATTGTCACGCCGGTGCGAACACAAACAAACTTAAAACAAATATATCAAACAAAAAATAACACAACTATCGACATTTGTCAAGCATCCATTTTGATTTTTGGGCAAGATTCGAACACACTCAAACAATAATTCGTGGCTGCATATTGAAAACTGTGTGTTTTGCATGTACAATTGTCACAAATATTGTCAGACGATTGGGGAGAAGTTGCCATGGTCGAAGAACGTCTGAATAGACCAATGCTGAGTCTGGAACGCCGTCAGCGGATAGTAACCTTTCTTGCACGGCATGGAAGCGGTACGATCGGTGAGATGAGCCAGTTGTTTGGCGTGTCAGAAATGACGATCCGGCGCGACCTGGACGTGCTTGAGGCAGAAAAGGTCGTACGGCGCACGCATGGTGGCGCGATGTTTGTCGAGAGCAGCAATGGTGAATTTACATTCGCCACCAAGATGACGCGTGATGCTGAACTGAAGGACCGCATTGCGGCGGTGGCGGCGCGCCAGTTTGTACACGACGATGCAGCTATCATTCTTGAAGGCGGCACCACGGTAACGTCAATGGCGCGTTACTTAGGCGAGTTTCACAATCTGACCGTGCTGACCAATGGGCTTCAGGCAGCATCACAGCTCACGACGCTGCACCCTTCGAGCACGGTGATGGTCTGTGGCGGTATGCTGCGCACGATCAACTTGACCCTGGTCGGTCCAGTGACCGCGGATTTCTTCAAACGATTTGGAGCCGACCTGGCGTTTTTCTCGGCGATCGGCTTTACGCTTGAACAAGGCTTTACCGATGCCAATGTGCTTGAGAGCCAGGCTAAGGTGGATATGCGCCGTGCCGCCAAGAAAGCGATCATGCTGCTGGACTCCACCAAGTACGGTGTGCGCGCGCTGACCAGCACCTTTACACTGTCGGATATCGATGTACTGGTTACCGACAACGACGCGCCGCTCGATCTGCTGGAGCACGTTCGCGCCCACGGGGTTGAAGTACTGGTAGCAGGTAGTCCACAGACTATGCGGCCGAACAGCTAAAGTGAGTTTACTTTGAGATTCATAGCTTTGCAGAGTGGATTCTCTTGGTCTCAAAGCAGATTCACTTTAGATAAAGCTCCACGCCATCTGCGCGTCACCTCACCAGGATTCCTCAAGGATGCTGCGCAGGTACGGCGAAATCGTCACACCAGCCGCACCCGCGCCAGCCCAACATTGCCAAAGCCGTCGTGCCACCAGGGTTCGACGAAGCCATCGGGGTAGAGACCATCGAAGGCCGTGAAGTACATTGTGTACGCGTTGCCCTGCTCGTGAAGCAGATCCAGCGGGGTGCGCGGCGCCTTGAGCCAGGCCGGCGCACTTGCCCAGCGCATCACCTGCTCCGCGCCCCAGTCGATGCCGTCGGGCGAGAGCGCGTAGGCGATGCCTCCTGCCGTGGCGCCGTCGTACACGGCGACGAAGAGGTCAGGCGCCAGGCGGTCGACGACTGGGTTCTCGACGAAAGTAGGATCCATCAGGACTGGGTTGAGTTCCGCGAGGCGCTGCTACGGGCGCGCCGATCGTGGTGGCGCGCACCAGCCCGACGCCAAAAAACCACTGATTTGTGCCGACTTCTGCGGGCACGGTGTTGCCGCCAAAGAACGCGCACCACCCGTCGTCCAGGCGATACGGATAGAAGCCAACTTCGTTGCCCGGCCCTTCCCACGCACTGCGTGTTCCGGTCAGTTCGACGAAGCCCTGATCCCCGTAGGTCCCGAGGAGGCCAGCCCAGCCGGGCGTCTGCGACACAAGGCGCGCCGTCCTGCCGTGCATGTTGTAAGAAGCTGTTTGGTAAGGTCGCTTTTGACGCAGAGACGCGGGGACGCAGAGGGACAACGGTGCAGTTTCCAAGGCGCTTTCTCTGCGTTTCTCTGCATCTCTGCGCCTCTGCGTCAAATCAGGTGACTTTGCAAACAGTCTCTAAGATACCCTGGCGCCCGGTTTGCGGCTGTAGGCGACATGGAACAGGCGCCAGCGATCGGTCGCGGCGTCGAAGACAGGTTGCGGTTGCCAGGGCGCCATGCGGAAACTCGTCGTATCATTCCAGTCGTAGTTGGTCTCGACGATTGTGCTGTGACGCCGAAAGGCCAGGCCATCGTTGCTTGTCCAGATGGCGAGCCGCGAACAAGCGGTCTTCGGTTCGTCGAAGCACTCGGTCGTGAAGATGACGGTACGGCCATTGTGTTTGAAGGCGCGGCCACACTTGAAGCCGAAGCGGTTGCCCGCCGCGTCGGGATGGCTGCGGCCGATGACAGGCTCCGGGTGCAGTTCGCTGATTTCCAGGCGTATGGTCTCGATGCTCTTTCGCTTGAACTCTACACAGCGAACGCCAGCGCCACGAGCTGATGCCCGTCGATGCGCGGCACGGTCAGACGCACGGTGTCACCTGCCTGTTCGAACGCCAGTGTGCGGCCCTGCGGCTCACAGGTGACGTGTCTCACTGCGTGGGGCACGCGCAGGGTCAGGGTCACATCGTACAGCGGGATGACATCGTCGAGCAGGTCGATGCTCTGGCTGGTGCGGGTGGGAATGTAGTGCAACAGATGCACCACCCAGCGCGCCTGGCTGGGCTGCGCGTTGACGGTGACGATCAGTGTGCCTGGCCCGTCGTGGCGCACCAACCGCCCCGGCAGGAGCAGATCGAGCGCGTTGCACACCAGGGTCTTGCACCAGCGCGGGCCGTTGTCGTAGTACTGGCTGAAGATGGGGTGGGCAAAGTAGATCACGTTCCCCTGGCGCAGGATCGCCGGGTAATCTTCGACGCCGGTCGAAGGCGTGTGCCGGTGCGAGCAGTAGTGACGCCAGTCGCGGTTGAAGTAGGGGAGGGTCGCCCGCGCCAGCACGGTGACATCGTCGCCAGCCTCGACAGCCAGCGCACGTTGGTACATCACATGCTCGGTCTCCGGCAGACCCGCGCCGATAGCGCCGCGCGGGATGATGAAATCGGGACTGAACGCCGCCTCGCCCACGTAGCGCGCGGCGATGCCGGGCAGCACGAAGGTCTGCCGCGCCGGGTCGAGCGCGGCGGCGTGAGAGGCCAGGAGCGCACCGCCCTGCGTCAGATACGCGCGCAGCTTGTCCACCAATTCCGTCGAAAGTTCGATCACGTCCGGCAGCACCAGCAGTGGGTAACGCGTGAAGTCCGCAGCGGTGTCGATCACGTCGAACTGGAAGCCGTCCTCCTGCAGCATGCGCATAGCGCCGACGCCAGCGGGTGGGGTGCGCGCGTCGGTGAACTCACCCGGCGACAGCACCGCCAGCTCGACCACCGGCTGCGCGTCCTGGCACCAGGGTTCTTTGGCTTCTACCTGGCGATAGACCTGGCCGATCAGGTCGTAGGTGGTCTGACAGATGGCGCCGGACGGATGCAGTTGATCGCCGATGCTGCATTTCCCGCCCAGCGCCAGCATCTGGAAGCACTCGAACTCCAGCGCGGCGCGGTTCTTGAAGGAGTGAAAATCGCCCCACTGTGTGTGGAACTTGCCGGTCATGCCCAGCCAG
>Ga0272446_1006766_pt1 | contig 11756 bp, 11 predicted proteins | sample YNPCB0061_FD_194587 | JGI IMG/M metagenome (GOLD analysis project Ga0272446, IMG submission 194587) | Hot spring microbial mat communities from Yellowstone National Park, WY, United States - YNP-CB-006-1 | ecosystem: Environmental > Aquatic > Thermal springs > Hot (42-90C) > Sediment | place...
CGGCTGCGCGCGATCCTCGCTCTCGCCCCCGCCCGCGTTCCCGCGCCGTCGGCGATCGAGCGGCCCGGCGTGCACCGCGCCATGGGCGAGCGGCGCCTCCGCGTGGCGCTGCTCGCCGGATGCGCGCAGCAGGTGCTCGCGCCCGAGATCAACGAGGCGACGGTGCGGCTGCTCACGCGGCTCGGCGTCGAGGTGGTGGTGCCCCGGGCGGCCGGCTGCTGTGGCGCTCTTGTCCACCACATGGGCCGGCACGCGGCAGCCGTCGCCGCGGTCAAGCGCAACGTTGCCGCCTGGTGGGAGGAGATCGAGGGCGAAGGGCTCGATGCGATCGTGATCAACGCCTCGGGCTGCGGCACGACGGTGAAGGACTACGGCTTCATGCTGCGCGAGGAGGCGGGCTGGGCCGAGAAAGCCGCGAAGGTCGCCTCCCTGGCGAAGGACATCACCGAAGTGCTCGAGATGGCGGGTTACGCGCCGACGCGGCCAGCCCCGCCCTTGCGCGTCACCTACCACTCGGCCTGCTCGATGCAGCACGGCCAGAAGCTCACCACGCTGCCGAAGGCGCTGCTCAAGCGCGCCGGCTTCGCCGTGGCGGACGTTCCGGAGGGGCATATCTGCTGCGGCTCGGCAGGCACCTACAACCTGCTCCAGCCCGCGATCGCCGGGCGGCTGCGCGAACGGAAACTCGCCAACATCGCGACCACCCGCCCCGACGTCGTGGTGACGGGCAACATCGGCTGCATCGGCCAGCTCGCGCGCAACGCGGTGGGGGGCGCGGGCGGCGTGCCGGTGATCCATTCCGTGCTCCTGCTCGACTGGATGGCGGGCGGCCCTGTTCCGCAGGCTCTCGCCGCTCACCCGAAGATGGCTGACGTCGCACTTGCGGAGACCGCACCCGCCGCGTGATGCTCACGCCATGGCGATGCTCCGCCGCGCCCTGATCCTCGCCCTCCTCGCCGCGCCGGCGGTGGCGCAGCCGCAGCCGCCGCGCGCGCGGCTCACGCTCGACCAGATGTTCGAGGCGCTCAAGCTCGCGCCCGACGATGCCTCCGCCCGGGCCGTCGAGGCGCAGATCTGGCAGGTGTGGATGGGAGCGGGCTCGCCCGCGGTGCAGCTCCTGATGCGGCGCGGCCTGCGCCACCTCGAGACCCGCTCGCTGCCCGATGCGGTGGAGGATTTCGACGCCATCATTGCGCTCGCCCCGGAGATGGCCGAGGGCTGGAACAAGCGCGCGACGGCCTATTTCCTGATGGGCGACTACGCCAACGCCGTGCGCGACATCCAGGAGACGCTCGCGCGTGAGCCGAGGCATTTCGGCGCTCTCGCGGGCCTCTCTCACATCCTCGAAGCGCAGGATGACCTTACCGGCGCGCTCAGGGCCTATGAGCGGGCGCTTGCGATCCACCCGCGGCTTGCGGGCCACGAGCAGCGGCTGAAGGAGCTCCGCCGCAAGGCACTTGGCGAGGAGAGCTGAGCGCGGCCGGCGGCCGTGACGACATCGGAACGATCGCCGGGAAGCGGTGAGACTTGCCGCGATCGCTCGGCGCGGTCGCCTGTCTCCCGCCGCATGCCAAGCTTCGCTCGGCCCTGTGGTGACCGGGGGGCGACGGCGCAACGGGCTTTGGGGACATGCAACCGTCACGGCACCGTCACGGCGCTGCACCCCCCTGCCGCTATCCATCGCGCCGTTCATTCCCTGAGAGGAGAGAACGCCATGCCGATCCGCTTCGCCGCGGCGCTCGTCGCCGCGACGGCGCTTGCCGCGCTTCCCGCCGCGCCCGCGAGCGCCGACCAGGCCTTCCCCGCCCGGCTCGCCGGCCATGCCTTCATCCCCGCACTCAGCCTGATCGTGCCGCCGGCCGATGCGCCGGCCGATGCTTGGGTGAGCGGCAAGTTCGCCGGCCCCGGCAACCTGCGCATCGAGCGGCCGATGACCGTGATGGGCACCACCGGCGCCCGGCACGGCAACCGCGCGACCGGCATCTCCTTCCCCTTCATCGGCCAGCCGCTACAGGGCTTCGCGATGAACCGCGCCGCTGACGGATCGTTCTGGGCGATCATCGACAACGGCTTCGGCAACAAGCGCAACAGCACCGACGCGCTGCTCTATTTCGCCCGCGTCGCGCCGAACTGGCAGGCCGGCACCGTCGAGGTGCGCCAGACGGTGTTCCTGCGCGACCCCGACCGCGTCATCCCCTTCCGGATCGTCAACGAAGGCACGCGCGAGCGCTACCTAACCGGTGGTGATTTCGATCCAGAATCGATCCAGGTGATCGGCGACACGGTCTGGATCGGCGACGAGTTCGGCCCCTCCCTGATCCGCGCCACGCTCGACGGTCGCGTCACCGGCATCTTCGAGACGATGCTCGACGGCCAGGTGCTGCGCAGCCCCGACCATCCTGGCCTCGTGCAGCCGGCGGCCGCGGGCAGCGGCTGGCGCGTGCCGCGCACCGGCGGCTTCGAGGGCCTGGCCGCGACGCCCGACGGCACCCGCCTCTGGGCCATGCTCGAGAAGCCGATCCTCAATGCCGAAGGGCGGCCCGAGGGGAACCTCCTCCGCGTGCTCGAGTTCGACACCCAGGCGGCGCGCTGGACGGGGCGGAGCGTCAAGTACGCGCTCGAGCAGGGTGCGACGGCGATCCGCGACTTCAACATGATCGACGCCACACGCGCGCTTGTCATCGAGCGTGACGACGGCGAGGGCGACCCGTCGCTCGCCTGCCCCGCGCCGAACCAGCCGCGGCCCGACTGCTTCCCCAACCCGGCGCGGTTCAAGCGCGTCTATGTCGTCGATCTTGCACAGGTGAACGCAGACGGGTTCGTGCGCAAGCTCGGCCACATCGACCTCATGAACCTCGCGGACCCAGAAGGCCTTGCGCGGATCGAGACGGCGGCCAACCCGCCGCTGCGCGGCTGCTTTACCATGCCCTTCTTCACCATCGAGGGTGTGGTGGCGGTCGATGCGACCCACATCATGGTGATCATGGACAACAACCTTCCGTTCTCGTCCGGCCGCCGGCTCGACCGCGCCGCCGACAACGAGTTCGTGCTGATCCGCGCGCCCGAACTCCTCGCCGCGCGCTGACGCTTCGCCGGCAAGCCCCGGCGCGCCTCCGCCGCGCGCCGGGGCCAGTCATCTTCCGCCGCTCAGGGCATTCGCTGCGCGGATCGTCACGCACACGGCTGAGTCCAGCCACGTGTGATCCGCTCTGAGACATCCCGCCTCGGCCTGAGCCTCACGGCATCACCGCAACGCGCAGCGCATTCGTGGTGCCCGAGGCGCCGAAGGGAACGCCCGCGATCACCACGATCTCGTCGCCCTGGCGGATGAACCCCTCCTGCGCGGCGATGCGCAGGCTCTTCGAGACCGTCTCGGTCATGGAATGGACTTCCGCCGTCACGACCGGGTGCACACCCCAGACCACGGCGAGCCGCCGCGCCGTCACCGGGCTTGGCGTGAGGCCGAGGATGGGCGCATCGGGCCGCTCGCGCGCCATTCTCAGCGCGGTCGCCCCGCTCATGGTGAAGGTCGCGATCGCCTCCGCCTCGATCGTCGAGGCGACCTGGCGGGCGGCGGCGGTGATCGCGTCCGCCGTCGAGCGCTCTGGCGCGGGGCGGGTCGCGTCGGTGATCTCGCGCCAGGTCGGGTCGGCTTCGACGCGGGCGACGATCCGGTCCATCATCGCCACCGCTTCGCGCGGGAAGGCACCGGCAGCGCTTTCGGCAGAGAGCATCACCGCATCCACCCCGTCGAACACCGCGGTCGCGACATCCGAGGCCTCGGCGCGCGTCGGGGTGGGGGCGGAGATCATGCTCTCGAGCATCTGGGTCGCCACCACCACGGGCTTGCCCGCGCGGCGGCAGGCGCGGACGATCCGCTTCTGCGCCAGCGGCACCGATTCGGGCGGCAGTTCCACGCCGAGATCGCCGCGCGCGACCATCACGCAGTCGGAGAGACGCACGATCTCCTCAAGCGCCTCGAGCGCCGAGGGCTTCTCGAGCTTCGCCATGATCCAGGCGCGGCCGTCGATGATCCGGCGTGCTTCCTCGACGTCCTCCGGCTTCTGCACGAAGGAGAGGCCGACATACTCGATGCCGTGCTCGAGCGCGAAGGCGAGGTCGCGCCGGTCCTTCTCCGTCAGCGCCGGGATCGGCAGCGTAACGTCCGGGACGTTCACGCCCTTGCGGTCGGAGACCGCGCCGCCGACGACCACCTCGGTCTCGAGATGATCGGGGCGGGCGCGTGTGACGCGGAGCTTCACCTTGCCGTCGTCGATCAGGAGCGTCGAGCCGATGCGCGCGGCGGCGATGATCTCCGGGTGGGGGAGACAGACGCGCGTTCGGTCCCCGGGCACCGCGGAGAGGTCGAGGCGGAAGCCCTGCCCGGTCTGGAGCTGGACGCGGCCGCCGCCGAAGGTGCCGACGCGCAGCTTCGGGCCTTGGACGTCGGCGAGCACGGCGATCGGCCGCCCCGCGCGCTTCTCGATCGCGCGGATCGTGGTGAGCCTCGCGAGATGGTCCTCCTGCGTGCCGTGGCTGAAGTTGAGCCGGAACACGTCGGCGCCGGCGTGGAACAGCGCCTCGATCACCTCTGGCGTCGAGGATGCCGGCCCGAGGGTCGCGACGATCTTGGTGCGGCGGTGGCGCCGCAGCGCGGGTTTCTGGCGCATCGGTCTCGCGGTCTAGAGCAGATCGCACACGGTTGGAATCAGCCGTGTGCGTGAAGATGCTCGCATAGCATGCCCTGAGCGGTTTCCACCTGTGTGGGAACCGCTCTAGTGGGGGGCGATCAGCACGGCGCGTATGTCGTTGACGTTGGTCAGAGTCGGGCCGGTGACGACGAGGTCGCCGAGTGCGGCGAAGAGGCTGTAGCTGTCGAAGCCGGCCGCGAGCGCGGCGGCGTCGAGCCCGGCTGAGCGGGCGCGGGCGAGCGTGTCGGGTGCCACGATCGCGCCGGCGGCGTCCTCGGTGCCGTCAATCCCGTCGCTGTCGCCCGCGATCGCCCAGATCCCGGGCGTGCCCTTGAGCGCGAGCGCGAGACCGGCGAGGAAGGCGGTGTTGCGGCCGCCGCGGCCGGAAGCCGCGCTGCCGATCGTCACCGTCGTCTCGCCGCCCGAGAGCAGCACGCAGGGCGGCGCGGCGGGGGTGCCGTGGCGCAGACAGGCCTGCGCCATGCCGGCCATCACCGTGCCGAGGACAGCGCTCTCGCCCTCGAGCGCGTCGCCGAGGATCAGGGGGGTGAGGCCGTGCGCACGCGCTGCCAGGGCGGCGGCTTCGAGCGCCATCATCGGTGTCGCGATCAGGGTGAACTGCGCCCGGGCGAGCCGCGGGTCGCCTGGCTTGGGCGTCTCGTCAGCGCCGCGCGCGAGGTGGGCAGCGACCGCCTCGGGCACGGCGATCCCGTATTTCGCGATGATGGCGCGGGCATCGGCCACGGTGGTCGGGTCGGGCACGGTGGGGCCTGAGGCGATCACGGCAGGGTCGTCCCCCGGAACGTCGGAGATCGCGAGGGTGACGATACGCGCCGGGTGTGCCGCCGCAGCGAGCCTTCCCCCCTTGATCGCCGAGAGGTGCTTGCGCACCGTGTTCATCTCGCCGATCGTCGCGCCGGAGGCGAGGAGCGCCCGGTTCACCGCCTGCTTGTCAGCCACCGTCAGGCCTGGCGCCGGCAGCGCCATCAGCGCCGACCCGCCGCCCGAGACCAGCGCGAGCACGAGGTCGTCCTCGCCAAGGCCCGAGACGGCTTCGAGCACGGCGCGGGCGGCTGCCTCGCTGCGATGGTCCGGCACCGGGTGGCGGGCCTCGAGCACGGTGATCCTCCGCGTCGGCACGGCATGGTCGTCACGCGTCACCACCACACCGTCGAGCGGGGCGCCCCAGGCCTCCTCAGCGACCTGCGCCATCAGCGCTGCCGACTTGCCCGCCCCGACCACGACCGTGCGCCCGCGCGGGCGGGGCAGCGCCGCCAGCGCCTTGGGCAGGACAACGCGCGGGTCGGCCGCGGCGATGGCGGCATCGAAGATCGCTCTCAGCGCCGCCCGCGCCGCGCCGTCGCTCCACCCCACGCGTGACGTCCCCTCTGCCGTGACTGGACAAGTATGGCGAAGCCGGGGCGGAGACGCCATGTAGCGCGGGGCGAGGAGAGGAGACAGGACATGGCCGCACCGGAGTTCGACGAGGCGACGCGCACCGCGCTGGAGGCGGCCGCGTTCCGCCGCCTTGTGCAGCATTTCCGCGAGCGCAGCGACGTGCAGAACATCGACCTGATGAACCTTGCCGGGTTCTGCCGCAACTGCCTCTCGAAGTGGTACCGCGCCGCAGCCGAGGAGCGCGGGCTTGCGCTGACCTATGACGAGGCGCGCGAGATCATCTACGGCATGCCCTACAAGGAGTGGCAGGCGCTCTACCAGAAGGAGGCCTCGGCCGACCAGCTTGCCGCCTTCGCCGCCAACGCGCCGAAGGACCACTGAGGCAGCGGTCGCGGGCGGCCACCGCCGCTCTTCTTGTGGGTCGCTGTGCGCGACCGCGCACCGCACCGGAGACCGACGATGACCGACGCTGGGATGGCGCTTCGCGAACGGGTGGAGACGGGCGCCGGCGGCAGGTCGAAAGGCTTGCTCCTCGGGCTGCGCGCCGAGATCGACACGCTTGTGGACGCCTTCCTCGGCCGCCCTCAGCAAAAGCGCTCGCCCCCCTCCGGCGTGACGCCACCGCCCTCGAGGTCCGCGACGGTGGCCGGAGCCTCAGCCGTGGCGTGACACGCGTCGTCGCGGTCGACGCGGGCGGCCCGTGCGAGGTGCCGAGCGTCGCGTCCATCGGCGCGGTGTCGACAATCACTCCGGCCGCTCCCGTCGCGGCCTGGCTTGGCCTTGTGCCGAAGCAGCACCTCACGCGGCGGATCGAGCGCGGCTAGCCGGCCGAGGCGGCGGAGCACCGCTTCCATGGTGGAGACTGGCCGGCCGGGCTCGCCGGCAATCGCAGGACCGGAGAAACGCCGGCACCGGAGGGCTTCGATCGCGGCCTCTGCGGCGACAGGCAGCCGCGCTTGGCTCGGGCAAGCTGACGGGCGTCCATCCGGGGCAGCGTGGACGTGAGAGGGTGTGGCACCCAGAGCCAACCACCCCAGCCTTGGCGCAACGACCTTCGTGGCAGCGACTGCTAGGCAGACGGTGCCTTGCCCTCGGCCGACCCGAGCAGAGTCGTCGCGACCGGCGCCGGCAGAAGGCCCACAAGCCGCGCCGCAGCGGCGAGCCACCAGGGGAAGGCGACGCGCTCGCGGTTGCCGAGCATGCCCTTCAGCATGCGCGCTGCCGCACGGTCGGCCTCCATGAGCCCGGGCATGGGGAAGCGGTTGCCCGCGGTCATCGGCGTCTTCACATAGCCTGGGCAGAGCGATGAGAGCACAACGCCCTCGCGCCGCCACAGCGGCGCGGTGGCCACTGCCCAGCAATCGATCGCAGCCTTGGCCGCGCAGTAGGACGGCGCGCCGGGGGCGGGCACGAAGGCGGCGATCGAGGCGACGACGCCGATCCTGCCCCTGACCCCGTCCGCGCCCGCGGCTTGGCGCCGCATCGCCTCGGCTGCGGGGAAGGCGGTGTTCAGCACGCCGTCGAGGTTGGTGGCGAAGATCGCGCGCGCCTGCGCCGCGCTCTCCGCCGCGCCGCGCCCGGTTCCGGCGGAGATCCCGGCATTGGCGAGAACGAGGCCAAGCGGCGCCGCACCCGCAATCCAGCCCGCCATCGCCGCCGCGTCGCGGACGTCGATGACGGCCACCGCCACCTCGGCCCCCTTCTCGCGCACGGCGTCGGCGACGAGCCCGAGCCGCTCGGCGCTGCGCCCGCCGAGGAACAGGGTCACGCCAGGCCGGGCGCAGGCGAGCGCGAAGGCGGCACCGAGGCCCGAGGAGGCGCCGGTGATGAGAACGCGGTCGGGCAGCGGGGCGGGGCGCGACTCGGGCATGGCTTCCGAGGATACACCGCCCCGTCTATAACCCGCGCGCCGATGCCCTCCTCCGACCCGCTTCCCTCCCTCGCCTCGATGACCGGCTTCGCGCGCGACCGCGGCGAGGGGTGCGGCATCGCCTGGGTCTGGGAGGTCAAGAGCGTGAACGGGCGCGGGCTCGATCTGCGCTTCCGCCTCCCCCCTGGCTGGGACGCGATCGAGCCGGCGCTGAAGGAGGCGGCGCAGGCCGTTCTGCGTCGCGGCAGCGTCACCGCAGCGCTCACGGTCAGCCGCGAGGCCGCCGCTTCCGGCCCGTCACTCGACCGCGACGCGCTCGCCGCAGCGCTCAGGCTGGTGGCCGAGGTGCAGGCGATGCTCCCCGCAAGCCCTGCCCCGCCAGCGACCGCGATCCTCGCCATGCCGGGCGTGCTCAAGAGCGCCGCCGAGGCTGAGGAGGACGAGGCCCTGGTGGCCGCGCGCGAGAGCGCCGTGGCGGCGGGCTTTAAGCGCGCGCTTGCCGCCCTCGATTCCGCGCGCCGTGCCGAGGGCGCGCGGATCGGCGCCGTGCTCGCGGCGAGGCTCGCCGAGATCGAGGCGCTCGTTCTCGAAGCCGAACGCGATGCCGCGACCCAGCCGGCTGCGATCCGCGACCGGCTCGCCGCGAGCCTGCGCGCGCTCGCGGGCGAGACGCCGGCGCTGACGGAGGAGCGGATCGCGGCCGAAGCGGCGCTGCTCGCCGCACGCGCCGATGTCCGCGAGGAGCTCGACCGGCTGTCGGCGCACCTCGCCGCCGCCCGTGCGCTGCTCGCCGAAGCCGCGCCCGTCGGGCGGCGGCTCGACTTCCTGACGCAGGAGCTCAATCGCGAGGCAAACACGCTCTGCGCCAAGGCGGCGAGCGTGAGCCTCACCGCGACGGGGCTCGCGCTCAAGGCGGCGATCGAGCAGTTCCGCGAGCAGGTGCAGAACCTTGAGTGACCGACCGTCGTGAGCGCCATCGCACGGCGCGGCCTGCTCTTCGTGCTCTCCTCGCCCTCGGGCGGGGGCAAAACCTCGGTCGGCCGCGCGCTGCGCGAGGCTGACGACAACCTCCGCCTCTCGGTCTCGCTGACGACGCGCCCCGCAAGGCCGGGCGAGCGGGACGGCGTCGATTATCATTTCGTCGACGAGCCGACCTTCGCGCGCGCCGTCGCGGCGAACGCGATGGTCGAGCATGCGCAGGTCTACGCGCATCGCTATGGCACGCCGCGCGCGCCGGTGGAACGCGCGCTCGAGCAGGGCGAGGACATGCTGTTCGACATCGACTGGCAGGGCACGCGCCAGCTGCGCTCGGCACTTCCGGGCGATGTCGTCGCGGTCTATCTCCTGCCGCCCTCGATGGCGGAGCTCGCGCGACGGCTCTCCGCCCGAGCGCAGGACGACGCGGCGGTCGTGGCGCGGCGCATGGCCCAGGCGGCTGCCGAGATCGCGCACTGGGAGGAGTATGACTACGTGCTCGTCAACCGCGACTTCGACGAGACGGTCGCGGCGGCGCGGGCGATCCTCGCGGCGGAGCGGCTGCGCCGCAGCCGGCGCACGGGGCTTGCGGGCTTCGTCTCAACCCTGCTCAAGGGCTGAGGCGAGGCGGGCGAAGGCGGCTACATCGAGCGTCTCGGCGCGCCGCGTCGGGTCGATCCCGGCGGCGGCGAGCAGCGCCTCCGAATCGCCGAGGGCCCTGAGCGCGCTCTTGAGCATCTTGCGCCGCTGCCCGAACGCCGCCGCCGTGACGCGCTCCATCGCGCGGAACAGGGCGGGCGGGGGCTGGTGCGGATGCGGCACGAGCCGCACCACCGCCGAGGCGACCTTGGGCGGCGGCGTGAAGGCGGCCGCCGGCAGGCGCAGCACGATGCGGGCCGAGGCGACGAAGCCCGCGAGCACCGCAAGCCGCCCATAGGCACCCGTGCCGGGCGCGGCGACGATCCGCTCCGCCACCTCCTGCTGGAACATCAGCGTCAGGCTCTCATAGGCCGCGGCCTCGGCGAGCCAGCGCACGAGGAGCCGCGTGCCGATGTTGTAGGGCAGGTTGGCGACGATGGCGCGCGGGGCGGGCACGAGGGCGGGGAGGTCGGCCTCGAGCGCATCACCCGGAACGATCCAGAGCCGGCCCGGATGCGCCTCAGCGAGCGGGCCGAGGGCGGCGACCGCGCGGGGGTCGAGCTCGATCGCCGTGACCGTGGCGGCCCCGGTCGCAAGCAGCGCGCGCGTCAGCCCGCCAGGGCCCGGCCCGACCTCGATCACGTTCCGGCCCGCAAGGTCCCCGGCCGCGCGCGCGATGCGCGCGGTGAGAGTGAGATCGAGCAGGAAGTGCTGGCCGAGCGACTTGCGCGCCTCGAGCCCTGCGGCGGCGATCACCGCCCGCAGCGGCGGCAGCGCCGCGCTCACGCCGCACGACGCAAGGCCCGCCGCTCGGCGATCAGCCCCGCCAGGGTGATCGCGGCGACGAGGCTTGTCGGGTCGGCTCTGCCGGTGCCGGCGAGGGCGTAGGCCGTGCCATGGTCGGGCGAGGTGCGCACGATCGAGAGCCCGAGCGTGACATTGACCGCATTGGCGAAGTCGAGCGCCTTGATCGGGATGAGCGCCTGGTCGTGATACATGCAGAGGGCGGCGTCGTAGCCAGCACGCGCTTCGGCGTGGAACAGGCTGTCGGCCGGGTGCGGGCCGGTGGCGTCGATGCCTGCGTCGCGCAAGGCCGCGATCGCGGGCGCGATCACCTCGATCTCCTCGCGCCCGACCGTGCCGCTCTCCCCCGCATGCGGGTTGAGGCCCGCGACCGCAAGCCGCGGCGCGGCGAGGCCGAAATCCCGGATCAGGGCCGATGCGGCGACGCGGCCCGCGTCCACGATCGCCTCCGCCGTGAGCAGCCGCGGCACGGCGGCGAGCGGGACGTGCACGGTGACGGGCACGACGCGCAGCAGTGGCCCCGCGAGCATCATCACCGGCGTGCCGCCGCCGGCGAGGTCCCTGAGCCACATCGTATGCCCGGTATGGCCGATGCCGGCCTCGAGGAGCGTCGTCTTGGCGAGCGGGTTGGTCACGACGGCCGAAGCGGCGCCCGACCGGGCGAGCGCGACCGCGCGCTCGACCGACCGCACGATCGCCGGCGCGTGCCGGGGATCGGGGCTGCCCGGCACCACGGGCGCGGCGAGCTTCTCGGGCAGGACGGGGAGCGCGCGGGCGAACACCGCCGCCGCCTCCGCCATGCTCTCGACCGCGCGCACGGGGACGTCGCGGCCAAGGCTCAGCGCGAGCGCTGCGAGATGGTCGGGGTCGGCGAGCACGGCGAAGGGGTGCCGGCCGGCGAGTCGCTGCCAGGCGGCGAGCGTGATCTCAGGGCCGATCCCGGCCGGGTCGCCCATCGTCACGGCGAGCGGCGCCCCGGTCATGATTCGGGGGTCATGGTCTGGGGCTCATGGTTCGGGGGTCATGGTCGCCCGCTCAGGAGCGAAGGTCGATGTCGGCGCGGCGGCGCAGCTCGCGCATCATCTGGCGCGACACGAGGTCGGCCCGCTCGCGCAGGATGCCGAGCGCGATCGCCTCGGGGTTCGGCGCAGCGAGGTTCTCGACGCGCCGGCCGCAGAGAATGAGCACGGCAATGCCGTCCTGCGAGATCAGGGGCTGCGTCGGCTCGCCGGGCCTGAGCGAGGCGAGGATCTCGCGGATCGGCCCCTGCTGCGTCTCGAGGCGGATCGGCTGGCCCGGGTCGGCGGGCCGGGGCGAGCGCACCTGGCGGGCCACCTCCTCCATCTGCGCGCAGGACCGAACGGTCTCGCCGACCTGGC
>Ga0272446_1006767_pt1 | contig 11756 bp, 10 predicted proteins | sample YNPCB0061_FD_194587 | JGI IMG/M metagenome (GOLD analysis project Ga0272446, IMG submission 194587) | Hot spring microbial mat communities from Yellowstone National Park, WY, United States - YNP-CB-006-1 | ecosystem: Environmental > Aquatic > Thermal springs > Hot (42-90C) > Sediment | place...
GGCAGCTTCAGGCGCTCGAGCACCGAGGCGGCCGCCACCGCATCGGGCGGCGAGACGATCGCGCCGAGCGCGAAGCAGACGGCCCAGGGCAGGTCGGGCACCAGGAGGCGCGTGGCGATGCCGACGAGCAGCGTGGTGAACAGCACCAGCCCGACGGCGAGCAGGAGGATCGGGCGCAGGTTCGCCCGGAACTCGCGCCACGGCATGAAGAAGGCGGAGGCCTGGAGCAGCGGCGGCAGGAAGAATGCCAGCACGAAGCCCGGCTCGACGGCCACCTCCGGCAGGAAGGGCATGAAGGCGAGCGCCATCCCGCCGAGCACGAGCGCGACCGCGTAGGGCACCTCGAAGCGGCGCGCGAGCAGCGCGAGCGGCACCGACACGGCGAGGAGAAGGAGGACGATCGAGAGCGTCTGCACCCGGCAAGCGTAGCCGCGGCCGCGGCCCGGCCGCTACCGGGCATCAGTGGCTGAACCGGCGCGTTCCGCCATCGACATGGATCACATGGCCGGTGATGTAGCGGGCGAGCGGCGAGCAGAGGAAGGCCGCGAGCACCGCGAGGTCGCGCGGCTCGCCGATGTAGCCCACGGGAACATTGGCCTCGACCCAGGCGCGGCGGCTCTCCTCCGTCGGCATCACGCGCTGGTCGATCTGCTCGCTGTGGATTCGGCCCGGCGCGATCGAGTTCACGGTGATGCCATCGCGCCCCAGCGCGCGCGACAGCGCCTTGGCCCAGATGTGCACCGCCCCGTTCGGCGCGTTGGCGGCATTGACGCTGTGCGGCTCGTCCTGGCCCGTGATGTTGACGATGCGTCCGAAACGGTTCGCCGCCATCGCGGGGACCAGCGCATGCGCCATCCGACGCCCGGCGGTGAAGTTGAGCGCCATCGCCTCCTCCCACGCCTCGTCCGCCCCGAGACCCTCCTGCGGCCGAGAGCCGCCGGCGTTGTTGGCGAGGATGTCGCAGCGGCCGAAGCGGGCGAGCACGGCCTCGCGGGCGCGGCCCGCCGTCGCGGCGTCGGTCACGTCGGCGATGATGACGAGCGGCCGCTCCGCCCCCGACGCCGCCAGCTCGTCCGCGAAGGCCTCGAGCAGCGAGGCGCGCCGCGCGAGGATGGCGAGCCGCACCCCCTCCGCGGCGAGCTCGGCCGCAATCGCTCGACCGAGCCCGGCCGAGGCGCCGGTGACGAGCGCGACCCGGCCGGCGAGCAGGAGGTCCATCAGCCGCGGCCGTACACGTCCTCGAGCCGGACGATGTCGTCCTCCCCAAGATAGGGGCCGGACTGCACCTCGATCAGCGCGAGCGGGATCCTGCCGGGGTTCACCAGCCGGTGCACGCAGCCGAGCGGCAGGTAGACGCTCTCGTTCTCGCGCACGAGCAGCACCTCCTCGTCGCGCGTCACCTCGGCCGTGCCGTTCACCACCACCCAGTGCTCGGCGCGGTGGAAGTGCTTCTGCAGCGAGAGGCGCCCGCCCGGGTTGACCACGATACGCTTGACCTGGAACCGCTCGCCCGTGATCAGCCCCTCGTAGAAGCCCCAGGGGCGGTACATCCGGCGATGCTCGGTCGCCTCCTTCCGCTTCGCCGCCTTCAGCCGGTCGACCACGCGCTTGACGTCCTGCGCGCGCGACCGCGGCATCGCGAGCACCGCATCCTCGGTCGCCACCACCACGGCATCGTCGAGGCCGAGCACGGCGACCAGCGGGCCATCGCTCCGCACATAGGCGTTGCGGCTGTCCTCGACCAGGACGTTGCCGATGGCGGCGTTGCCGGATGCGTCCTTGGCGGCGAGCTCCCACAGCGCTGCCCATGAGCCGACGTCGGACCAGCCGAGCGAGGCCGGGACGACGGCCGCTTTCGTCGTCCTCTCCGCCACCGCATAGTCGAGGCTGATCGAGGGGCAGGCGGTGAAGGCGGCACGGTCGAGGCGGATGAAGTCGAGATCGGTGGTCCGCGCCGCGACCGCCTTCCGCACGGCGGCAAGCACGGAAGGCGCATGCCGCTCGAGCTCGGCGATCAGCGTCGCCGCCGTGAACAGGAACATGCCGCTGTTCCAGAGATGCCGCCCGTCCGCGAGGAAGGCCGAGGCCGTCGCGGCATCCGGCTTCTCGGTGAACCGGGCGACCGAGAGCACGCCCGGCAGCCCGGGCAGGGGAGCGCCGGTCGCGATGTAGCCGTAGCCGGTCTCGGGCGCTGTCGGCGTCATGCCGAAGGTCACGACATGGCCCTCGCGGGCAGCCGCGGTCGCGGCCGCGACGGCCGCATGCAGGGCGGCGACATCGGCGATCACCGCATCGGCCGCCATCATCCAGAGCGGGGTGTCGGGCGCGGTCTCGGCCACCAGCACGGCGGCGGCGGCGATCGCGGGGGCGCTGTTGCGGCCCTCCGGCTCGAGCACGATGCGCGCGCCCGCGATGCCCGCCTCGCGGAGCTGCTCGCCCACCATGAACCGGTGCGCCTCGTTGCAGACCACGATGGGCGGGGCGAAACCGGCCTCTTCCGGGGCGCGCAGCGCGGTCTCGACGATCATGGTCCTGTCCGACACCAGCGGCAGGAGCTGCTTCGGCAGGCTCTCGCGGCTCGCGGGCCAGAGCCGGGTGCCGGACCCGCCCGAGAGGATCACGGGAACGACGGGAGGGAGGCGTGTCTCGGGCATCGGGAGGACCGTTGCAGTGGGAGGCGCGGAGCTATAGCGCCCGGATCATAAAGGCGATACCACCACGGCCATGATGGGGCGAGAGGCGACGTGCAGAGGCTGACGACCGACGCCGGCGCGCTCGCTCGCGCGAGGATCCGCAACCGGCTCGAGACGGCGGCGACGCTCGGCGCCCTCGGCGCGCTGGCCGCCGCGATCGGCTATCTCGCGGCGGGTGACCAGGGGGTGGTGTTCGGCGCCCTCTTCGCCGCCGGCGCGCTCCTGTTCTCGGCGGTGCCCGGCGAGACGCTGTTCCGCGATGCGCTGGGCGCAACGCCGCTGTCGCCGTTCCAGGCGCCGGGGCTGCACGCGATGGTGGCCGAGCTTTCGGCGCGCGCGGGGCTTGCGGCGCCGCCGCGGCTCTGGCTCCTGCCGCAGCGGCCGCTGCAGGCGATGGCGGCGGGAACCGCCGCGGAGCCCGGAATCGGCGTCACCCGCGCGCTCGTCGAGGCGCTGCCGCCGCGCGAGCTCGCCGCCGTGCTCGCCCACGAGATCAGCCACATCCGCGATGGCGACCTGTTCGTCCTCCGCCTCGCCACGGTGGTGGCGACGGCGACGCGGGCGATGGCGCAGGCGGGTCTGATCGTCGCGCTGTTCGCGGGCCTCGGTGCGATCGGGGCGCACCCGCTGCTGCCCGTCCTGCTGATCGTCTCGCCGCTCGCGGCCGACCTCCTGACGCTCTCGCTCGCCCGATCGCGCGAGTTCCTCGCCGACGCCGGCGCGGCCGAGCTGACCGGCGATCCCGAGGCGCTCGCCTCTGCCCTCGCGCGGCTCGAACGAATCCAGGGCGACGATTTCGAGCGGCTTGCCGCCCGGGCTCCCTCCTGGCTCCGCTGGTTCCGCACCCACCCGACGGTCGCGCAGCGGATCGCCGCGCTCGGCACGATCGCCGTCGCGTCGACGCACGCTCCCGTTCCGTGGGAGCCCGCCTGGCACGCCGCGCCGGCCCCATCTGGACGCCGCCGGCGCAGCCCGTGGGCGCGGTAGCCCCGTCCGGTCAATCCGGCCTGATGGCGTTGTCGCGCACGATCTTGCTCCACACCTCGGTCTCGCGCGCGACGGAGCGGACGCACTCCTCCGGCGTGGACAGCACGAGCCGCGCCTGCCGCGCCGTCGTCATCGTCTCGAGCACGGCGTGGCTGTCGAAGCTGAGCAGCCAGGTGTTGCCGTCCGGCGAGGCGGAGGCGACGGCGCCGGTGCCGATGCTGCCGGCCGCGCCGGAGCGCTTCGCGACGACGATCGGCACGCCGAGCGCGGCCTGAAGTCCGGGGGAGGCGAGGCGCGCCACCGCGTCGGTGCTGCCGCCCGGCGGGAAGGGGACGACGGTCCTGATCGGCCCGGCGGGCCACGCCTGCGCGCGGGTGATGGCGGGTGCCGCGAGGCCCGCGGCGATGCCGCCCAGCGCGGCCCTGCGTCCGAGTGCGACCATGTCGGGTTCCTTCCTGCGGCGACCGTTCCGCCTCGCGCCGGCAATGGGGCTTGCGCCGCGTCTGGCAAGCCGCCTCTGGCCGGCGGCTGCCGGAGGCGGTAGTGCCCTCCGCGCCGGCCGCCTATCCTCCGCTCGTGTCCTCGACCCTCGTTCCTGGCCAGCGCGTCCGCAACCCTGACCGTCCCGACTGGGGCGAGGGCCAGGTCCAGAGCGTCGTCGGCACCCGCGTGACCGTGAACTTCGAGAATGCCGGCAAGGTCCTGGTCAACGTCGCCGTGGTGCCGCTCGAGCCGCTCGACGACGCCCGGCCGTGGTGACGGCCGCGTCATGAGCGGGCTCGGCGCGGCGGTCGCGGCCGCGGTCGAATGGCGCCTCGCCATCGCCGCCCTCGTCACCGCCGTCGCGGGCGTGATGCGCGGCTTCGCGGGCTTCGGAACCGCGCTCACCCTGGCCCCCGTCTACAGCGTCCTCTGGGGGCCGGCGACCGGCGTGCCGACCATGCTGCTGATGGAGGCGCTGATCGGCAGCCAGCTGCTGTTCGGCGCCTGGCAGCACGTCAACCGCCGCGTCGCCTTCCCGATGGCGGGCGCTGCCTGCCTCGCCGTTCCCTTCGGCGCCTGGGTGCTGTTCGTCGCCGACCCCCGGGTGCTGACGCGGGCGATGGGCGTGCTCGTGATCCTGTTCGCCGCGGTGCTCGCGAGCGGCTGGCGCTACCACGGCTCGCGGCCGCTGCCGCTGACCATGGCGGTCGGCGCGGCCGCCGGGATCATGAAGGGCTCGACCGGGATGAGCGGCCCGCCCGTGATCCTCTACATGCTCGCGGGCAGCGAGGAGGCGCGCGAGCATCGCGCCAACCTGATCCTGTTCTTCGCCGTGCTCGGCCTCGTGGCGCTGCTGCCGCCCTTCCTCGCTGGGCTCTTCACGGCGACGGTGCTGATCAAGGTGGCGCTGCTGGTGCCGGTGCTGCTCGCCTTCGTGCGCGTGGGCGCGGCCCTGTTCGGGCGCATCGGCCAGGCATCGTTCCGAGCCGTCGCCTACGGCATCCTGTTCGCCGTCGGGCTGATCGCGCTGTTCGCGTGAGGCTCAGGCGGGCTCGCCGAGCACCGGCTCGGCGCCACTCTCGCGCAGCATCGCCGCGACCTTCCCGATCGCCGCCTCGACGGCGGCTGCGTCGGTGCCGCGTGCGACGATCGCCACGCCGTTGCCGCCGGCCCGGTAGTAGGGGTAGCTGCCGAGCGAGACGCCCGCGCTCGCGGCCTGGATGGCGCCGAGCGGTTCGGCGATCGTTCCCTCGAACACGCCGACGGCGTGGATGCTGCGGCTGACGGTGGGAAGGCCGCCCTCGAGCGTCGGCGCCACCGCCTCGAACATCGCCTGCATCACCTTCGGCACGCCCGCCATGACGAAGACGTTGCCGATGCGGAACCCAGGCGCGACGGAGACGGCGTTGCGGATCAGGCTCGCGCCTTCGGGCACCGTCGCCATCCGCATCCGGGCGGCGTTGAACTCCACGGGCGGGTCGCGCCGCGCATAGTCGGCCGCCATCTCGGCATGGGCCTCGGGGTGGACGACCCAGGGAACGCCGAAGGCCTCGGCGATGCATTCGCTCGTGATGTCGTCATGCGTGGGCCCGATGCCGCCCGTGGTGAACACGTAGGTGAACCGCTGGCGCACCTCGTTCACGGTCCTGACGATCACGCTACGGTCATCGGGGATCACCCGCACCTCGCGCAAGGGGATGCCGAGCTCGCCCAAGCGCGTGCCGAGGAACTGGATGTTGGCGTCGCGGGTGCGGCCGGACAGCACCTCGTCGCCGATCACGAGAAGGCAGGCGGTCGGGCGCGTGTCGGTCATGCTGCGGTCCTCGATCCGCGCTCAGAGCCAGTCGCGGAGCATCGCCACGAGCGGCCTGTCGGCCGGCGGCATCGGATACTCGGCAAGCTTCTGCGGCCGAACCCAGGCGAGCGCCTGGCCCTCGCGCGGCGCGGGCGTGCCCTGCCAGCGGCGGCAGAGATAGAGCGGCATCAGCAGATGGAACCGCTCATAGGCATGGCTCGCGAAGGCGAAGGGCGCGAGGCAGGAGGCCGAGACATCGACGCCGAGTTCCTCGCGGAGCTCGCGGATCAGCGCCGCCTCGGGCGTCTCTCCCGCCCGCACCTTGCCGCCGGGGAACTCCCAGAGCCCGGCGAGCGCCTTGCCCTCGGGCCGCCGCGCGAGCAGCACGCGGCCGTCGCCGTCGATCATCGCCACCGCCGAGACGAGCAGGAGCGGCCTGTCGTCGCCGAGGGAGAGCGCGCCCGAGGCGGGCTTGCCGTGGCCGCTCGCCGCCATCCGGTCGGCCCGGGTGAGCGCGAACCAGCGCACCGGGAAGGCTCCGCCGCGCGAGGCGAAGTCGTGCTCGGCCTCGTGCGTGAAGCGGAACCCCTCCTTCTCGAGAACGCGCATCGAGGCAGCGTTGTCGTCGGCGACATAGGCGATCAGCCGGTCGAGCCCGAGCGTGCCGAACGCCCAGGAGACGAGCCGCGCCACCGCCTCGCTCGCCACGCCGTGGCCCCAGTAGCGGCGGCCGACCCAGTATCCGATCCGCCCGGTGTCGGCGCCCTCGCGCGTCAGCCCGATGACGCCGAGCGGGTGTTCCTCCTCGTGGCCGGTGATGCAGAAGTGGAACGCGCGATCGGCCGCGCGGTCGTCGGCCGACTTCGCGATCCATTCCCCGAGCGCCTCGCGGCCATAGGGAAAGGGCACGGGGCCGAGATTGCGCGCGACCTCCCAGTCGTTGATCAGCCGGTGCAGCGGCGCGGCATCCTCGCCGGCGAGCGGACGCAGCCGCAGCCGTTCCGTCAGAAGAACGTGCTCGGCGGCGTCAGCTGCGGTAGCTGCCATTGATGTCGATGTAGGCGTGGGTCAGGTCGCAGGTCCACACCGTCGCGGCGCCGCGGCCCAGGCCCAGATCGACCGCGATGTCGATCTCCCGGCCCTTCATGTGCTCGACCACGGGCTTCTCGTCATAGTCCGGCACCAGGGTGCCCTTCCGCGCCATCCAGACCCCGCCGACGCCGACCGAGAGCAGGTCGCGGTCGGCCGGCTCGCCGGCCTTCCCGACCGCCATGACGATGCGGCCCCAGTTCGCGTCCTCGCCCGCGATCGCGGTCTTCACCAGGGGCGAGTTGGCGATCGAGAGGGCGACACGCTTGGCTGAGCGCGCGCTGACCGCACCGGTCACCGCGACCCTGATCAGCTTCTGCGCGCCCTCGCCGTCGCGCACCACCTGCAGGGCGAGGTCCATCAGCACCTCGTTCAGGGCGCGGGCGAAGTCGCGCAGCATCCTGCCGCCCTCGGCCGGGATGCGCGGGTGCCGCGCCTGGCCGGTGGCGAAGACGAGAACGGTGTCGCTGGTGGAGGTGTCGCTGTCGACGGTGGTTCGGTTGAAGCTCGCCTCGACGCCCCTGGCGAGCAGCGCCTGCAGGGCCGGCGCAGGCACCTTCGCATCCGTCGCGATGAAGCACAGCATCGTCGCCATGTCGGGAGCGATCATGCCGCTGCCCTTGGCGATGCCGGCGATCGTGACCTCCGCGTCGCCGATCCGCGCCGTGCGGACCGAGCCCTTGGGGAAGGTATCGGTCGTCATGATCGCGCGCGCCGCCGCCGGCCACGCATCCTCGCGGAGGCTTTCGAACAGCCCCGGCAGCGCGCCGACCAGCTTGGCCGTCGGCAACGGCTGCCCGATCACGCCGGTCGAGGCGAGGAACACCTCGCGCGGCTTGCAGCCGACGAGTTCCGCCGTGGCCTTCGCCGTCGCCGCACAGGTTTCGCGGCCGGCGCGCCCGGTGAACACGTTCGAGTTGCCCGCCGTGACGACGAGCGCGCGGGCGCGGCCGCCCGGAAGCACCTCGCGGCACCAGTCGACCGGCGCGCCAGGGCAGCGGTTGCGCGTGAACACGCCTGCCGCGGTCGTGCCCGGCGCGAACACGAACATCGTCACGTCCTCGCGGGCGACGTAGCGGATCTCGGCGCGTGCCGTGCCGAGGCGCACGCCGGCGATCGGCGGCAGCTCGGGCAGCGGACGGGCGAGCGGCGAGACAGCGTGCGCCATCGGCGGCCGGCCTCAGCGCCGCGGCGCCGCCGGCGGCGCGGGCGGGGAGGCGATGGGCGAGCCGTCGAGGTTGAAGCGCTGCACGGTGGCCTGGGCGCGCAGACGGTCGACCACCTGCGTCGCCGCCTCCTCGATGATGGCGCGGCGAAGCTCCTCCTCCGACTGCTCGAAGGTCGGACGCGGCTCCTCGCGCCGCTCCTCGAGCTTGATCACGTGCCAGCCGAACTGCGTCCGGACCGGCGTCGCGGTGAACTGCCCGGGCTGCAGCGCGAAGGCCGCCTCGGCGAAGGCATCGGGCATCTCCTCCTTCTTGAAGAAGCCGAGGTCGCCGCCCTCCGCCGCGCCGGGCCCGCGCGAGCGTTCGCGGGCGAGCGCGGCGAAGTCGGCCCCGCCCTGGAGAGCGGTGATCGCGTTCCGCGCGTCCGTCTCGGTCTGCAAGAGGATGTGGCGGGCCCGCACCTGCGCCTCCTGCGGCTGGCTCGCGATGTCCTTGTCGTAGCGGGCCCGCAGCGCCTGCTCGGTGAGCAGCGGGCCGATCTCGCGCGCGAGCAGCGCCTGCTGCAGTGCCTCCTCCTCGGCCTGGCGAACCCGCGCGCGCACCTCCGGCGTGTCCTGGAGGTTGAGCTTGCGGGCGGCGTTGGAGAGCACGCGCTGGCTGATCATCTGGTCGAGCATGACCGGGTAGAGCATCTGCGGCGGCATGGCCCGGAACTGCTCGGGCAGGCCGCGCACCGCCTCCTCGACCTCGGAGAGATGGATGGGGTTGCCGTCCACCCGGGCCACCACGGGGTCGGAGGCGGGGGTGACGGCCTGCACCTGCCCCAGCGCGGGCGAACCGGCAAGCAGCATCGCCGCCAGCAGGAGGGCAGGGCGGGAGGAAAAGCCAGGCATCTCTGATCCTTCGCGCATCCGGGCGCATGGGTGCCCCCGGAGGCGCGGATGATGGCCGAATCACGTGGGAGCGACAAGCAAGTGCCGCACCGTGGCGTCCTGGCGCTGCCCGCCTCGTGATTGACGCCGCCGCAGGGGCGGCCCCATATGTCGGCCAGACCCGAGAGGGCCGCCACGCCCGCGTCTTCCCGGCGTGGCGCCCAGAGCACGCGCGCGATCCGGCGACCCCTCCGGCCCGGAGACCGCGGCAGGACCAGGACTGGACCCGACCGCCGATGCTGACCCGCCTTGCCCGCGCCATCCTCGGCACCACGAACGACCGGATGCTGAAGGCCTACCGCAAGCGGGTGCCGGCGATCGCCGCGCACGAGCCGGCGATGAAGGCGCTGTCGGACGAGGCGCTCGCGGCCAAGACCGTCGAGTTCCGCGACCGTCTCGCCAAGGGCGCGACGCTCGACGACCTGCTTCCCGAGGCCTTCGCGGTGGTGCGCGAGGCCGCCGTGCGCACGCTCGGCCAGCGGCACTTCGACGTGCAGATGATCGGCGGCATGGTGCTGCACGACGGCCGCATCGCCGAGATGAAGACCGGCGAGGGCAAGACGCTGGTCGCCACCCTGCCGGCCTACCTGAACGCGCTCGCCGGCAAGGGTGTGCACATCGTCACCGTCAACGACTACCTCGCCAAGCGCGACGCGGCCTGGATGGGGCGCATCTACGGCTTCCTCGGCCTCACCGTCGGCGTGATCGTGCACGGGCTGACCGACGAGGAGCGCCGCGCCGCCTACGCCGCCGACATCACCTACGGAACGAACAACGAGTTCGGCTTCGACTACCTGCGCGACAACATGAAGTACCGCTTCGAGGACATGGTGCAGCGGGACTTCGCCTACGCGATCGTCGACGAGGTCGACAGCATCCTGATCGACGAGGCGCGGACGCCGCTGATCATCTCGGGCCCTGCCGACGACAGTTCCGAGCTCTACCGCCAGGTCGACGCCGTCGTCCGCGTGCTGGTCGAGGACGCCTCGACCTACGAGAAGGACGAGAAGATGCGCACCGTCTCGCTCACCGAGGCGGGCACCGAGCGCGTCGAGGAGATGCTGCGCGAGGCGGGGGTGCTGAAGGACGGCAACCTCTACGACATCGGCAACATCTCCGTCGTCCATCACCTGAACCAGTCCTTGCGCGCGCACACGCTCTACCGCCTCGACGTCGACTACGTCGTCCGGCGCGACCCGCGCGACAACATCCAGAAGATCGTCATCATCGACGAGTTCACCGGCCGCATGATGGAGGGCCGCCGCTATTCCGACGGGCTGCACCAGGCGCTCGAGGCGAAGGAGCGCGTGCCGGTCCAGCAGGAGAACCAGACGCTCGCCTCGATCACCTTCCAGAACTACTTCCGCCTCTACCCGAAGCTCGCGGGCATGACCGGCACGGCCGCGACCGAGGCGGACGAGTTCGCCGAGATCTACAAGCTCGAGGTCGTCGAGATCCCGACCAACGTTCCGGTCGCGCGCAAGGACCACGACGACGAGGTCTATCGCACCGCGCGCGAGAAGTACGCCGCGGTGATCCGCGACATCGAGGAGGCGCGGGCGCGCAACCAGCCGGTGCTGATGGGCACCACCTCGATCGAGAAGAGCGAGCAGGTCGCCGCGCTGCTGCGCGAGCACAAGATCCCGCACAACGTGCTCAATGCCCGGTTCCACGAGCAGGAGGCGACGATCATCGCCCAGGCCGGCCGCCCCGGCGCGGTGACGGTGGCGACCAACATGGCCGGGCGCGGCACCGACATCCAGCTCGGCGGCAACGCCGAGATGCGCATCGCGCTCGAGCTCGGCTCTCTCGAGGAGGGGCCCGAGAAGGAGGCGAAGGCGGCCGCCATCCGCGAGGAGGTCGCGGCCAACCGGGAGATCGTCAAGGCCGCGGGGGGGCTCTACGTCATCGGCACCGAGCGGCACGAGAGCCGCCGCATCGACAACCAGCTGCGCGGCCGCTCCGGCCGGCAGGGCGACCCCGGCGCATCGAAGTTCTACCTCTCGCTCGAGGATGACCTGATGCGCATCTTCGGCTCCGACCGCATGGGCGGGATGCTGCAGAAGCTCGGGCTGAAGGAAGGCGAGGCGATCGTCCACGCCTGGATCAACAAGGCGCTCGAGAAGGCGCAGAAGAAGGTCGAGGCGCGCAACTTCGACACGCGCAAGAACCTGCTCAAGTACGACAACGTCATGAACGACCAGCGCCGCGAGGTCTATGCCCAGCGGCGCGAGTTCATGAAGGCCGACGACGTCGCGGCCACCGTCGCCGAGATGCGCGAGGAGGTGATCGCCGATCTCGTCGCGAGGTGCATCCCCGAGAACGCGATGCCAGAGCAGTGGGATGCGGCCGGGCTCCACGAGGAGACGCTGCGGCTGTTCGGCCTCGACCTGCCGATCAAGGAGTGGGCGGCCGAGGAGGGGATCGACGACGAGGGCGTGCGCGAGCGCATCGGCCGCGAGGTCGATGCGCTGATGGCGAAGAAGGCCGCCGATTTCGGGCCGGAGCTGATGCGCTACATCGAGAAGTCGGTGCTGCTGCAGGTGCTCGACCAGGTGTGGAAGGAGCACCTGCTCGCGCTCGACCACCTGCGCCAGGGCATCGGCCTGCG
>Ga0272446_1006768_pt1 | contig 11755 bp, 8 predicted proteins | sample YNPCB0061_FD_194587 | JGI IMG/M metagenome (GOLD analysis project Ga0272446, IMG submission 194587) | Hot spring microbial mat communities from Yellowstone National Park, WY, United States - YNP-CB-006-1 | ecosystem: Environmental > Aquatic > Thermal springs > Hot (42-90C) > Sediment | place...
CCAGTCGCTCAGCGTCCGCGCCAGGCGCGTCATCTGGTCTGTCATCTGCTGCACGAACAGCTCCGTGCGGTCGCCGGATATGGTACGATTCGACATGCGCTCCTCCTCAGTGGTATGGTGGTTGTGGGAGACGAATCATACCCGCTTGGGGCGGAGCGCTCAACTTCCTGTCAATTCATGCCTGCACCCGCCGCTCCTCTCAGTGTTGACACCTGGCGTTGTGCGATGTATCCTATCGCACAACCCTGAATCCTGCAGGACTCACCGCTGATTCCTCATCAGAGCCACGTTTGCTGTTCCACCAATGAAAGGAGCTTCGATGTCACGGCTTCGAGCATCTGGCGCAGCCTGGATCATCCTGCTGATTGCCGCGCTGCTGGCCGGATGTGGCGGCACCCCGTCCGGGGGAGGCGCCACACAGCCGACCACTGCGCCAGGCAGCGGCGCAACCGCTGCCCCTGAATCAACGGCCCCTCCTGCTTCTGGACAGACTCCTGCTACGGGCGGCGTTCTCCGTGTGGCACGCACCGCCGCGCCCGACTCACTCAATCCTGGCGCTGCATACCTCTCGGAAGCGTTTGATCTCTTCGTCCTGGTGTACGATACCCTGATCACCACTGATCTGCTCAACCAGCCACAACCGCAACTGGCGAAGGAATGGTCAGTGAGCGATGATCAGCGTTCCTGGACTTTCAAGCTCCACGAAGGTGCGATGTGGCACGACGGCAAACCGCTCACTGCGGAAGATGTGGCGTTCACGTTCAATATGATCAAGGAGTTTGACTCCTTTGCGCTCATCAAGGATTTCACAACCTCCGTCGAGACGATAGAAACGCCCGATCCGACCACGGTCATCATCACCTTCGAGCAACCGGTCGCCAACTGGGTCGAGCGTTTCAACGGCGTCTTCATCCTGCCGAAGCATGTCTGGGAGCAATTTCCCGACACTGCCACGGCACTGGAGTTCGAGAACCGCGAGATGATCGGCTCCGGCCCTTTCAAGATGGTAGAATATCGCCAGGGTGAGTTCACTCGCCTGGCGGCGGTCAAGGACCATTATCTCGATCCGCCGAATATTGACGAGGTCATCTTCCGCGTGTTTACCAATGATGACGCGGCAGTGCAGGCCTTGCGCGCCGGGGAAGTTGATCTGGCCTCGCCACCCAACACCGTCATTCGCGCACTGCAGAGCGAAGCCAGCATCAAGGTCGAGATCGGCAATGCCCTCAGCCTCTCGGACATTATTCTCAATGTCACCGATCCGGAAAACTGCCCCACGGAGGCAGGCGGTAAGTGCACCGGCCATCCGGCGTTGCGCGATGTGCGCTTCCGCCAGGCACTGGCTCACGCCACTGATAAGCAACAGTTTATTGATGTTCTCCTGCTTGGCCTGGGCGAACCTGGCATCAGCCTGGTGACGCCTGGCCACGGCGAGGCGTTCAACGACAACCTGCAGGATTATGCCTACGATGTCGCCAGGGCCAACCAGATCCTTGACGAGGCCGGCTATGTTGACAGCAATGGCGATGGCGTGCGCGAAATGCCAGGCGACCCTGCAACACCGCTCAAGTTGCGCTTCACCTACCCCTCCGATCAGTATGCCGGCGATGGGCCGCGCTTCTCGGATCTCCTCAGCGGCATGTGGAAGCAGATCGGCGTCGAACTGGCGGTACAGCCGTTTGATGCCGATACTGTGACATCAATCTGCTGCCCGACGTTCGACTTCGATGTGATCCGCTGGGGCTGGGGTGCCGGTCCTGACCCGGCCTCACTCCTCTATATCACAACGACTGAGCAGATTCCAACCGGCATCAGCGAGACCGGTTACTCGAACCCGGAGTATGACGCGCTCTTTGTCGAGCAGGGTAAGACGGTTGATGAAGCGAAACGCATCGAGTTGCTGCACAAAATGCAGGAGATCCTGCTGCGCGACGTGCCCTATATCATTCCGTACTATCCGCAGAATGTCGAGGCGTACCGCAGCGATCGCTTTCAGGGATGGCTGATCGAGCCGGATGGCTTGCTGAGTCTCAGCGGGCGCATCAACCTGACGCGCGTGTCGGCGGTGCAATAGTATGCAGTCGCGGGTCGAAGGCCGATCGGCAACCGTTCAGCCTTCGACCGTTCAACCTTGAACCTGCCCATGGAACGCAGCGACTATGTCATCCGCCGGCTTGGCTGGGCGATCTTCACGATCTTTTTTGTCGTGACGCTCAACTTCTTCCTGTTCCGTGTCCTGCCGGGCGACCCGGCAAAATCGGGAGCGCGCGACCCGCGCCTGACCCGCGAGGCGCAGGAGGCGATCCGTGTGCGATTCGGCCTGGACAAGCCGCTGTTGATCAATATGACGGGCGACCCGTTCGACAGCCAGTTCTTTCGCTACTTTGGTAATCTGGTGCGCGGCGATCTGGGCATGTCGTACAACTTCAGCCGTCCGGTGGCCGATCTGCTGCGCGAACGGCTGGTGAATACCGTCCTGCTGGTCATGGTCGGCCAGACGCTGGCGATCCTGATCGGCCTGGCGCTCGGGATCGTTGCGGCGTGGCGGCGCGGTACGGCGCTTGATGCCGCCGCACTGGTGTTCGGCCTGTTCACCTGGGCGCTGCCAACATTCTTTCTTGGCATCATCCTCTTGATTGTTGGCAGCACGTTGTTTGGTCTGCCTGTCGGCGGCATCCGTACCCCCGGCGCAGCCTATGCATCCTTCTGGGACGAATGGTTCGATATCGGGCGACATATGCTGTTGCCCTCGCTGACGCTCACGATCATTTTCCTTGGCGAATTCCTGTTGATCATGCGCAGTTCGTTGCTCGAAACGCTTGGCGACGATTATATTCTGACCGCCAGAGCCAAAGGGCTGAGTGATGCGCGCATCTTGCTCGACCATGCGCTGAAGAATGCTCTGCTGCCGGTGGTGACAATCATTGCGCTAACACTCGGTTTTACGGTTGCCGGTGCATTACAGACCGAAGCAGTCTTCTCCTGGCCCGGCCTGGGCAGCGCGATTGTTGAGGCGGTGAGCCGGCGCGACTACCCGATGCTGCAAGGGGCGTTTCTGCTGATCGCAGTGAGCGTCGTGCTTGCCAACCTTGCGGCAGACCTGGTGTATTCATGGCTTGATCCGCGGGTGAAGAATTGAGATGGCTACAATCCTTACCCAACAACCCGTGACACCCGTGCCGCCCCCGCGTTCCGGCCTGCGTGACTTCTGGCGCCAGTTGCGGCGCAACCCGATGGGGATGACCGGCCTGGTCATGCTGGTCACGATCGTGCTTGTGGCGCTCTTTGCTCCCTGGATTGCGCCGTACGACCCGTACCGGCCGGTACGGGCGCGCATTGACACGATCTACGCGCCGCCAGGCGCCGGACATCTGCTTGGTACCGACGACGCGGGCAAGGATGTCTTGAGCGCCTTCATCTATGGCGCCCGCGTCTCATTGATTGTTGGCTTCACCGCGTCGTTTATTGCTGTTGCAATCGGCGGGATGCTGGGCCTGGTCGCCGGATACTACGGCGGGCGCATCGGCGGCCTGTTGATGCGATTCACCGACATCATCCTGGTGATCCCCGATCTGCCGCTGTATGTGGTGCTGATCGCGTTGCTCGGCCCGAACCTCTGGAACATCATCCTGGCGATTGCGCTCTTGAGCTGGACCGGCACTGCGCGCCTGGTCTATTCGCAGGTGCTCTCGGTAAAGGAACGCCAGTTTGTGCTGCGCGCACGCGCGATCGGCGCGCCAGATCTGCATATCATGCGGCGACACATCCTGCCCATGGTGCTACCGCTCATCCTGGCGCAGAATGCGCTGGTGATCGCCATTGCCATTCTCAGTGAGTCAACGCTGGCATTCCTCGGCCTGGGTGACCCGTCGCTGATTAGCTGGGGAACAATGCTCAATCTCGCGTTTGGCCGCGGCGCGATCTCCCTTGGCGCCTGGTGGGCGCTCCTGCCGCCCGGTCTGGGGATCGTGTGGGTCGTGCTGGGATGGACGCTGCTGGGGCACGTGGTGGAGCAGATTGTCAATCCGCGGCTGAAGACGCACCATCTTATGCATTGAGAATTGGGCAAGTGTTATGCTCAATGGTTCAGGAGGAGCGTCGGCTGAGGTCATGGCAGTCACCTTTCAGCGCAAGCACAACAGCTCGTCGTGCATACGCGGATCAATGACTGCCACCGCATGAACGGCCCAACTGATGCAGAAGTAACACATTTGCCCGAAAAGTCTCAATTCTCAATTCGTATGCCTTTACTTGATGTTCGCAACCTGACTGTTGACTACACGACCCCCGAGGGTGCGCGGCTGCGCGCCATCGAGGATGTCAGTTTCACACTGGAACGCGGCCAGGCGCTGGGTATCGTCGGCGAGAGCGGCTGCGGCAAGACGACCGCAATGATGGCGTTGATGCGGTTGTTGCCGGCGGCCGGGCGCGTCTCCGGCGGCCAGGTGCTCTTTGATGGCGATGATATGCTCGAACTCACTGCCGCTGAGTTTCGCCGCCGCCGCTGGCTCGATATGGCGATGGTCTTCCAGGGGGCGATGAATGCGCTCAACCCGGTGCGTACCGTTGGTGACCAGATTCGCGAGGCAATCGTCACGCATCTGACCTGGCCACGCGACCAGGTTGAGCGGCGCGTTGGCGAATTACTTGACCTCGTCGGCATTCCACCCTGGCGCGCAGCTCAGTATCCGCACCAGTACAGCGGCGGGATGCGCCAGCGCGCCATGATTGCGATGGCGCTGGCATGCAAGCCACAATTACTGGTGGCCGATGAGCCGACGACCGCGCTTGATGTGATGATCCAGGCGCAGATCATCAACCTGCTTGACCGGTTGCGCCGTGACCTTGATCTGGCGCTGATCATTGTGACCCACGACCTGGGAGTGGTCGCCGAGGCATGTCAGCAGGTGCTGGTGATGTATGGCGGGCAGGTTGCCGAATATGGCCCGGTCGAGCATGTTTTCACAGATCCGCGCCATCCCTACACCGAGCGACTGTTGCGCGCCTTCCCGGACATTGGCGGCGGGCGTGAATTACAGAGTATTCCTGGTACGCCGCCGCGCCTGTCTGATCTGCCATCTGGTTGCCGATTTCACCCACGCTGCCCGCTGGCCGTCGAACGATGCCGTAGCGAGACGCCAGCGCTCCGCCCTGTCGGGCGCGATCAGATGGCGGCATGCCATCTGGCCTAGTGCCAATTACCTTTCAAATAAGGCGTTATGCACCGCGCAGCCCCCCCAACCTCCCCCCCGCCGGGGGGAGGAGTCGGACTCCCTCCCTTGGCGAGGGAGGGCTGGGGGCGAAGGGCTTATGTGACACGACGTACGCGGTGGCGTACCAGCAGGGTGCCCTGGAGGGCGGCACGTTCTCCAGAGTCACTCATCCAGCGGCGGGACGGCGGTCGCAATGCGGAAAAGAACGTCGTCCCGCCGGTGGACGGGCATTGGCATTCGCCCGGCTGGCCGATTGTGCGCGTAACCGCATAACTCCAGTATGTGAAAAGTATCGGGCCGCCAGCGGCGAGCAGCAACCGTGATCGGCGAATGTGCTTCCGTCCTGCTCGCCGATGCGTGTGGGGCCGCACGGTGTGTCGCGGCATTGCAGGCGGGATCGGGGTCACGCACGAGCAGGTGTCATGGGTGCGCGCTGCCCACAACATATATCAGGATAGGTACCGGAGGATCGCATACGTGTCAGCATCCATACCACCGGATCAGACTCCCCTTCTTGAGGTCACCGGCCTGGTCAAGTATTTCCCGATCAAGCGCGGTATCATCGGCGCCTTGCAGCACCGGCAGCGACGCATGGTGCGCGCCGTGGATCATGTATCGTTCCAGTTGCAGCGCGGCGAGGTGCTGGCGCTGGTTGGAGAAAGTGGCTGCGGCAAGACGACCACGGCGCTCACCGTGCTGGGCCTGGTTGAACCAAGCGCAGGACGTGTCACGTTTGAAGGCCGCCCGTTGCACGAAACGTTGCGGCGCGATCGATCGTTGCGGCGTGCCGTCCAGATGATCTTTCAGGATCCCTACGAGGCGCTCAACCCGCGCATGACCGTCGGCCAGATCGTGGCCGAGCCGCTCGAAGTGCACCACCTGCTGAGCAGCGCTGCGGCGCGACGCGAACGCGTGCTGGCGACCCTCGAAGAAGTAGGGTTGCGCCCGGCCGCCGAGTTCCTCCACCGGCGTCCACACGAACTCTCCGGTGGCCAGCGGCAGCGCGTCGTGATCGCCGGTGCGCTGGTGACCGAGCCGCACCTGCTGGTAGCAGATGAGCCGGTGAGCATGCTCGACGTGTCAATCCGCGCCGAGATTCTGATGCTGCTCAATGAACTGCGTAAGCGACGCGGTATCAGCATCCTTTTCATCACGCACGATCTGGCCACTGCGGCATTCTTTGCCGACCGGATCGCAGTGATGTACCTGGGGCGGATCGTGGAGATCGGGCCGGCGGAGACGATCATACAGGAATCGCTGCACCCATACACAAAAGCGCTTATTTCGGTCGTGCCTGTCCCTGACCCGCGCCGGCGCCGCGAGCATATCATTCTTCAGGGGGAGACGCCGAACCCTGCCGATGTTCCGCCCGGTTGCCGCTTTCATCCACGTTGCCCGCTCGCGATAGATGCTTGCCGTGCGAGCGACCCGGTGCTGGAGGTTAAGCAAGGGCGCGAGGTGGCCTGCATTCGCGCGTAACGGCTTGCCGCGCCGGGTGCCCGGATAACAAGCCAGGCCGCGGCATGCCGCGGCCTGAAACAATCGGTCGTCGGGTCAGGATCACGGGGTCGCGAAATCCTGTGTCCAGTAGCGGCCATATGCGCCGCCATCGGCATACGCCACACCGATCTCACGCAATGCGCAGTTGAGCATGTTTGCGCGGTGGCCAGGGCTGTTGTACCAGAGTTGCACTACGGCTTCGGCGGTGCGCGATCCGGCGGCGATATTCTCGGCAGCGGTCGAGAAGGTATAGCCGGTACGGCGGATGCGATCCCAGGGTGATGAACCGTCGGATCCAGTATGGCTGAAGAAGTTGTGTGTTGCCATGTCCTGACTGTGCGCAGTGGCTGCAGTGGTCAACCGGGGCGAAATGACGAGTGGCCGGCAGCCGGCAGCGGCGCGATACTGGTTGGTAAGATCGACAACCTGCTGTGCCAGTGACGATACGTTGACCGCGCTGCTGTTGGCTGCTGAACCGGTGACCATCGGCAGGTGGAGGGTGTACTGCGTCACTGATGGAGCGGCCGGTTCCGCTACCGCAGAGGATTCGACAGGTGTCGCAACCGGCTGATCTGCATCGGCAAATATTGCGGGTTCGCCAATCAGCGGTTCAGGATCGGTGACTGGTTGCGAGCGTGCCGCGGGCGCGGTGAGCGCCAGCGCACAGGCAAGCGCAATGAAGCTGGTACGAATAATGTAGCGAGAGAGTGTATCCATGGCGGCGCTCCGTTGAATTGTCTGGCAGTGATGCAGGCGCCATATCCATTGCCTTAACCTTATTTTAGGAATTATTCCCTCCTGTGCCTATAGCCCGAAGGTCCCCGCGCTTGCTGGCCGATAGTACATTGCAGAGACGTACACTAGCGTGCGTCACCGGATGGCCGGCACCGCGCGTGCGCCCGACAGTAAAGGGTAGAACATTTGATCCAATCGCTGGATCGCGCGTATCTTGCGCGTAGAACGCCAGTGCATCCGGCACACACGTGGAGCAATACTTCTGCACTTCGCCCTAATGCGCGAGCACATACTGCATCGGCGCGCATTGGCGAACCAGTCCCTTTAACTCGAGCACCGACAGCGTTGCCGACACCTCGCCGATCGGCATAGTTGTACGTTGCAACAGGTCGTCAATATGAAGCGGCTCATACCCGACCAGCGCCAGCAGGGCCGCTTCGGTCGGGTCGTCGGGCAGGGCAGCACGCACTTCTTGCTGGCTGGCTGCCACGCTCAGGTTCAGCGCCTCCAGTATGTCGCCGGCGCAGGTGACCAGTCCCGCGCCGTCACGGATCAGCCGGTTGGTTCCTTCCGAACGCGGGCTGAAAATCGGCCCTGGGACGGCAAAGACATCGCGCCCCTGTTCAAGCGCGTAGTCAACCGTAATCAGTGCCCCGCTCCTGGCGCCGGCCTCCACCACCAGAACGCCGCGCACCAGGCCGCTGATCAGCCGATTGCGCACCGGGAACAGCTGCGGCGTCGGGCGAGTATCCGGGGGAAACTCGGAAATGAGCGCGCCACTGGTGGCAATGCGGCTGGCGAGGGCGCCATGACGCTCGGGATAGACCAGGTTGGCGCCGCACGGCAGCACGGCCAGCGTGCGCCCACCCGCGTCGAGTGCCGCTGTGTGCGCAATCGCGTCAATGCCCAGTGCCAGACCACTGACGACGGTAATGCCCGCCTCGGCGAGCCCGGCCGCCAGGCGGCGCGCCGCTTCGCGGCCATAGGTTGTCGGCTGGCGCGTCCCCACCACGGCGACGCTCCAGGAGTCGACATCGGCAAGCGTGCCGCGTACATACAAGAGTGGCGGCGGTGATGGTATGTGGCGCAGGGCGGCAGGATAGGCGGGATGTTCCCGGCTGATGAGTGTAATGCCGGCGCGTCGAGCATGTTCCAGCTCACGGTCAAGATCAAGGCTGTGGCGGGTTGCTGCCAGGGCGGCGATCAGCTTCGGTTCGAGGCCGGCGGTAGCCAGTTCAGCAGCCGAAGCATGCCAGGCAGCCTCGATTGAACCGCAGCGCTCAATCAACCGATCGAGACGTGCCGGGCCAATCCCATTCACCCGGCTGAAGCCAAGATAATAGCGTGAATTGTCCATTGCGCACCTGTACTGCGAGTTTTGAGCAAGGAAATGCCAGAGCGCAGGCTACGCCCTGTCGTAGTAGTATAGCTGCAGGGTGTTACCGGAGGCGGACGGGAGGGTGGGGTACTGGCGCTCAGCGTTTGCGTGTCCAGGTGCTCACGTTCCATGTCACCGGCGCGAGTGCGTCGGGTGACAGGCCGCGAACGTCTGGCGCTGCGACAACAATGCTGAGACGCTGGAAAAGCGGGATTGACGGAACTTCCTGCGTCCAGAGTTGTTGCTGGCGTAGATAGGCTTCGGCGCGTTGTACGGGATCAAGGGTTGTGTCGGCGGTACGGATCGCACGATCGGCGTCGCGAAAGCACCAGCCGGCGAAATTTTCGCCCTGATAGTCGTTACTCTCGCCCGGTACCGCTGCGCAGCTCCAGAGTTGCAGACCGCTCGGTTCCGCGTCCGCGATCCAGCCGAACAATACCATGTCGAACTGGCGCAGGTACAGCGGGCCTTCAGCAGCGAACAGTTCGTCTGGCACCGTTTCGGTCACTTCAACGTGGATACCGATTGCATCCATGTCCTGCTGGAAATGCCTGGCAATCTCTGTACGGATCGAGCTGCCTTGCGTGGTGAGTAGCTGGAATGTGAGTGTAATACCCTCGGGCGAGGCGCGCAGGCGATCACCGTCCGGGTCGGTATAGCCGGCTTCGTCGAGTAAGCGGCGTGCTTCGTCGGGATCGTAGGGATAACGGGTCAGTTGATCGGGTGGCGCCGCGACCTTCTGGCCCGGGAGCACCCAGCTATCGAGTACCGGCACGCGACCGCCGAACAGTGCATCGGCCATGCCCTGGCGATTCGTGCCATGGGCAATGGCGCGCCGCACGCGAATATCCTGCAACGCCGGAACATCAAGGTTCAGGTCAATGTGTTCCCAGATCGGGCCGGGGATGGCCATGAGCTGGACGAGCCCTTCCGCAGCATCGGCGTCGAACTGCTGCAACATCGCAGGCAGAACCGGGTCTGCCAGCACCACGTCAAGATTGCCGTTCAGCAGGTTGGCACGTAACAGGTCAGGATCGGTAATGGCCCGAATCGTGAGGCGCGACAGCGGCGGAGCAGGTCCGAAGTAGTAGGGGTTGCGTTCGAAGCGGATCTCATTGGCGGTATGTTCGACAATCGCATAGGGGCCATAACCGATCGGCAGCCGTGCAAAGTCGCTGGATCGCACACGCGCCGGATCAACCCTCTGCAGCACATGGCGCGGTAGTGGTGTCCAGTAGCTCAGGAAATAGCCGGCGCCGACATAATCGGGGCGAAGCACGGCACGTGTCGTATGGTCATCTACCTTCTCGTAACTGGCGGTCCGAGCAAGCAGATCAGCCGCAGCATCGCCAGGCGCCACGGCGCGGGCAAGCTCGTAGGCAAAAACCGAATCATCGGCTGTGACCGGCGTGCCATCGGCCCAGCGCAGTCGCGGATTCCAGCGAAACGTGATGACCAGCTGGTCGACCTGAGTGATGGTGCTGGTGACAGTTGTGGTGATAGTACCGGCTGCGTCGAGGTAGACATCCGCTTTGCGCAACGCTGCATCACCGTTTTCGAGTGTTGGGACACGTTCGAGAACGCCGGTTGATGTGTAGCCGTAGTTGTAGGCGAGAATGGGCGACGGAAAAAGCAACTCGGTGACCGGTGCAGCCAGACGGGCCGCAGCAGCCGATTGCTGGTAGGGGTAGAGATCAGGAGGGAGATCAAGCATGCCGATGAACCAGGTATCGGCGCGCAAGGCCATACGTTCCGCGACGGCGGCGCTGGTGGGCAACGGCCCGGAGGGCACGGTTGTCAGTGTCGGCACGGGCGTTGGAACGCCACCCTCAATCGTGCATGCAGCAAGCGATGCCATACTCCCGAGGAGAGCCGCATGCAGCAAAAACAGCAACGCCAGTCTGAATCGTCGTACCATATGCAGTGTGGAGTCTAACAGGCGACCGCCGATTTGTCCAATCTGTGTGCAGTGTAACATGCTATAATCGGGTACGGCGTTGCTATCAGTGGAGCCTCTTCGTGACTGAACCGGCGTTCATATCAACCGATCGGCTCATCTGCGATCTCGATCAGCTTATCGGGGTGGCGGGAGGTCCTGGCCAGCGTGATGAGTTGACGGCTGTGGCGACGCGGGTGGCCGCGATGATGCGCGGTCGCGGCCTGAAGGTCGAGCTTTGTGTCACGCCGGGAGCGCCGGTGGTCATCGGGCGACGCGCTGGTCGCCAGCCATACACCGTGCTGCTCTATCATCACTATGATACGCCACATCCCGGGCCATGGCGCGCCTGGCTCCACGAACCGTACCAGATGGCTGAACGCGATAGCGTCCTGTATGGGCGTGGTGTCGCCGCCGGGAAGGGCCCGCTGGTGGCGCATCTGAATGCCATTGCGGCGCTCCTTGAGGCAGAGGGTGAGTTGCCATGTGGCGTGGTGGTGGTTGCCGAAGGTGAGCACCTGACTGGTAGCCCGAACCTTGGCCCGGTGGTTGCCGAACGCCGGGCGCTGTTGAAGGCGAATGCCTGCCTGTCGAGTGGCGGTGAGCGCGATGCGTCGGGGCAGCCATTTTGCTATGGTGGCGCCAAGGGCCTGGTGCAGGTGCGGTTACGGGTCAACGGTTCCAGCACGCCGTTACCGGCTGGCCTGGCGGCAAGCGTGCCGAACCCGCTCTGGCGGCTCGTCTGGGCGCTCGGCCAGATCAAGAGCGACCAGGAAGAAGTGCTGATCGGTGGGTTCTATGACGCGATCGAGGGCCCTACCAGGGAGGAGAACCGCGCGCTCCGCGCCGCCGCGGTGGATGAAGCTGGTCGCACGTATGCCTGGGGCGTGGCGCAGTTTCTGTTTGACATGACCGGCGCGCCGCTGGTGCGGTCGGAGGTCACGCTGCCTACCTGTAACATCAGTGCCCTGGCGGTCGAGCCGGCCCATGATC
>Ga0272446_1006769_pt1 | contig 11751 bp, 9 predicted proteins | sample YNPCB0061_FD_194587 | JGI IMG/M metagenome (GOLD analysis project Ga0272446, IMG submission 194587) | Hot spring microbial mat communities from Yellowstone National Park, WY, United States - YNP-CB-006-1 | ecosystem: Environmental > Aquatic > Thermal springs > Hot (42-90C) > Sediment | place...
CAGTACAAACAGCATCACGCCGCCCACACCCCTGGGCGGACCTTCTTGGCCAAATTGTATGGCCCGGACTGGGCTGAGCAGTTTATGGACCAGTTTCTGTATCATTGAGGGATGATCGTGCTAAACTAAGTGCGTCGGCTGGTGGCGACGCTGACAACAACGAGTGATGCTGACTTTGATCCCCCTGCGGAGATGTTATGAAGACAGTGACCTTTCAGCCCATCAACGAGCAACACGCGGTCAACACCGGCAGCGACATCCTGCAAGCGTTGCTGGCCAAGGACTTGAAGGTGTTGATGGCCTGCGGTGGCAAGGGGTTGTGCGCGACCTGCCACGTCCACATCAAAGCGGGCGCGGACAAGCTCTCGCCGATGACCGCCCGGGAGACGCGGACGCTATCGTTTATCACCGGGGCCGACGAACGCAGCCGCCTCGCTTGCCAGTGCCGCGTTTTGGGCGAGGGGGTGGTCGTCGAATTGCCCGAGGGCATGTACATCGAACGGGCCGAGGACCTCATGAGCCTGCTCGGCCAACGCGCTGAACGCAACATTCTGCACCCGATTAACGGCTCGATCCTCATTGCTCAAGGTAAAATTATTACTCGCACCCGACTGGAAGAACTGAAGCGGCTCAACATCGAAGTTCAGGAACTGAAGGCTCAAGAATAAACGACTAGCTGGATCGTGTTCCTGCTGGAGTTTAACGGATCGGTCAGTTTAGCATTGAAGGCAGCTTAACCGAACCTTGTAGAACCGAACCTGTAGAACCATCGAGCGACTGGTCACTTAAGAACAGCGCCGTTCCCAAACGAGGTATCCATGCTCACGCAACCCAAGCCGAACAACCCAACCGCCGCGCGCAGCGACAAAGCGCCGGGCACGCCAGCCCCCCTGAAGGCGCTGGAACGCCTGCGCACCGACAAGGCCGACGGCCAGATCCGCGACCATATCCGCGTGATGACCGGCCAGCAGCCCTATCGGCACAACCACTACACCGACGAGAGCTTCTACGAACACGACCAGAAGACGGGTATCGTCCGTAACATCTACGGGCAGCGAGTCTTGCGTGTCTCGGAGGATTTTATCACCGGGCTGTTGGCCGGGCTGGAGGAAGAGGTCGGCGACGCCGCGGGCGAGATTATGTACAAGTGCGGCTATCAGTGGGGGCTGGAGGACATGAAGAACTTTAGCGAGCGAGCCGCCCGCGAGTTTGAGATCGCCCTGGAGAAGATGACCACCGGCTTCATGCTGGAGACGTGGTGGTGGCCCTTGACGATTGAGGGCTGGGGCACCTGGCGTTATGACTTCCGCCAACGCAAGCAAGGGCTGATCTTCATTGACCTCTTTGAGTCGGCCGTGGCCCAATCGTTGGGTGATGTCGGCAAGGTGGTCTGTTATTTTTACGCGGGCCTCTTTGCCGGTGCGTTTACCACCCTGGCCAAACGGGAGTTGGCCTGCATTGAGATTCAATGCTATTCGATGGGTGAGGATTACTGCAAATTTTTAATCTCGACGACCAAGCGGGTTAACGCCGCAGCGTTTTGGCGGAACGAAGGAGCGACCACCAAGGACATCTTGCGTAAGCTCGCGGACGTGAGTTGAGCGCGACCCTAGGCACCCAAGCCGAGCCAACCATGAACAACCGTACTACTGCTAGTTTGCCTGAAACCCAGCAAATCACCTCGTTGCTGGCGGACCTGATGGCCCCGCCAGCACCGACCAGCAAGCCGGTGTCCGCTGGCACTAGCTCTCCCACCGCACCGACCAGCAAGCCGGTGTCCGCTGGCACTAGCACTAGCCCTTCGTCGGCATCGACCAGCCCGACAGCCCTGGGCAAAGGACTGTCGGCCCCGGTGCCGCTGGCGGCTCCGTCGGTGCCGCCGGTACGTCGCCGACCGCTCACGCCGGCCACGCCGCCCCCGTCGGCGGTCGCCGACCAGGCACCCGAATCTAGCGAATCGATTGAGTTGGCAGCCCCCGAACCGGCCGAGGGTGAGCCACGTCTGAACGCCGGCAGTGTAACAGTGGGGCAATTTTTTATGCGTACCGTCAACTGGAACAACGACCCCAAACGATCCCGAGTAACCGAAGCGAGCCGACCCGCTGTTCGCGCCTTCAACCTGCCCGCCGCGCCGCGACCGGTCAACCCGGCGACGCAGACCATGACCGCCGACATTCCGAACTTTGAGCAGGAAGTGCCGCTCAACCTCAGCGAACTGTCGGTGCAGCAATTCTTCGGCGTGGTCAACTGGAATGGCCGAACCACCGAGGATCGCCGGCCGCGCCGCCGGGTCGTTGACCCGATCTTGAGCGAAAGCCAACCGATCAACGGCGTGCGGCAAGGGCGGGAACTGACCGTCGAAACCACCTTCTCCGGATTTAGCTGGGAATAAGTCTGACCGACACCAAGCAACACCAACAACACGAGACACCAAACACTAATCGCAGAGGACTGCAACCATGAATATGAAGTTAGCCACCATCGCCGCTCAAGCCGAAGGCCGCTACCTCAGCCGCGACGAGCAACAGCAGATGCTCGACTACGCCCAGTCGCTGCCCGAGCGATTCCGCATCGCCAGCCAGGTCGAGCAGAAGGAAGACGCGGTCCTGCGCGCGACCATCGAGGACATCCGCCGCAAGTATCCCAACTTCGCTAAGTACCACGACCAAGCCTGGACCAAGTGCTACCGCGACATGCAGTTGGTCGTGCGCTACGATGTCCACGCGATGATCCTGGACGATCCGAAGTACGTCGAAGACAACATCCTCTACTGGCTGCGGAGCATCCTCGCCGGCTCGCACTTCACGCCCGGCTTCGTCCGCGACGCCTACACGTTCCTGCGGGAGAACTTCCGCCGCGAACTGCCCAGCGACGCCTACGAGGGCATCGAGCCGTACCTGACGCACAATATCGAGATTCTGTCCGACTTTGCGGAACCGGCTACCCCAGCAGTCTAACCTTGACGCGAGGACGATTCATGCCAACGACCGAGATACCCGTCATCCGCGGCAACTACTTCGCCGAGGGGAAATACCTCAAGACCGACGTGCGCACCGGGGTGATGCGTAACCGCGCCGGCACACGCATGCTGGCGCTGACCAGCGACTTTCTGCTGGGGCTAGTCTCAGCCCTGAACAACGAGTGCGGCCCGGCGGCCACGGCGGTCTTCCGCTCCTGCGGCCGCACCTGGGGCAAGCGGGTCGCCGAGCGATTTGCCACCGAGATGCAAGAATACTACGGCATGCCGCTGAGCGATTTTCCGCTCTCGCAGTTCAACGCTTGCCTCTACGAGATGTTCAACCACCACGGCTGGGGCAAGTTGGAATTGAACCTCGACCAGTTCACCCACGGCCTCATCATCGCCACCGTGCACAACCCGATCTACGCGGATTTGCTCGGTCGAGCGGATCAGCCCGCCGATGCCTTGCTAGCCGGGGTGCTGGCCGGGATGTTCTCGTACTTCGCCGGGCAAGAGTTGGATTGCTTGCAGACGCAATGCCAAGCCTGCGGCCACCCCGACAGTAAGTTCCTCATCACCGTGCCCGAGCGGCTCAAACCCGTACTCGACTGGCCGACCCGTGGCAAGACCCACGCCCAGATTGTTGCTGAGGTGCAAAAGACCCGCGCTTGAATGCGGCAGTGCTAACCCGATTCCCGACCCCCTCATCCCCGGAACACCTGAGACGACGAGCTGATGATTACCCAAGCAAGCGCAGTCAACGATCAAGACTACACGGGGTTCACCCCCGTGACGACGGACCTATCGGCGGAGTTGACCCGTACCATCGCCGCCGATCTCGGTCAGCGCTACGAGGTGAAGGATTACCTGGGCCGCGGTGCGTATGCCACAGTGTGGCGAGTGTTCGATCAGGTAACGCAGGAAGAATTAGCAGTCAAGCGTTTCGAGTCCCGCGAACGCCGAGGCAGCAGCTTCTACCGCGAACTCAGCACGCTCTTTCGCGTCCTGCACGAGCGGATCGTGCGCGTGATTAACCTCGTCGAGGCGACCAGCGGCACGCAATATCTGCTGCTGGAATACTGCGCGGGCGGCAACCTGCGGGCGGCGTTGAGCCGGCTGCGCCGCCACAACCAACTCTGCGACGAGGATACCGCGCTGAGCTTGGGCATGCAAATCTGCGAGGGCTTGCGGGTCGCCCACCAGGCGGGGTTGGTGCATCGCGACCTCAAGCCCGAGAACATCCTGTTCACCCACCGCCCCTTCGTCGAGGGGATGCCCCCGCCCACGCTCAAGCTCGCGGACTTCGGCCTCGCCCGCACCGGCCGCAGCATCGAGGAGGTCCACCGCTTCGGCACCCTGCCCAACATCTCCGGTTCGCCGGCCTACATGTCCCCCGAGCAATTCGTCGGGGCATATAGCCCGGCCTCGGATGTCTACGCGCTGGCGGTGATCCTCTACGAACTACTCAGCGGGCAGTTGCCGTTTGTCGGCAGCCCGCCGCAGTTGGCCCAGCAACACCTCAACGCCCAACCCCCGCTCGAACTATTGCCGCCCTTCTGGCGAGGGTTGTTGCGGCAAATGCTGCACAAGGACGCTAGCCATCGGCCTAGCTGCAAGAATGTGCTGGATCAATTGCAAGACTACGCCGCGCAACGCCAACCCAGCCCCCGGCCCGGCAGCAACTCCGAACTGAACGGGCTATCGTCGCACTGCCTGGGGATGCAGGCGTTTGAGTTGTCCTATCACGAATCGCTCAGCCGCGGGCAAGAGGTGGTGGCCATCTCGGTAGCAGGGCTGTTCCGCCTGGGGATTGGGCGACCCAGCAGCGGGGTGTGGGCCGTCCCCAGTGACCCCATCACCGCCACCGCCAGCGACCCCAGCGGTACGTTGTGGCTGGCCGGCGACGGCTGGGTCAGCCACCTGCCCCGCCACGCCCGCAACCCGCAACCGGTCTTGCGTCTGCCCACCCCCGTCCTGGGGTTGGTCGTGCTGCCCGAACGCCTGATCGTCGCCATCGACGCGCAACATCTGTGCTTCGACTTGTCGCTGCCCCAACCGGAAATGCTCTGGTCGCTACCGGTCGATGGCAAAGTGCGGCCTACCGCCATGCTGCCACTGGGCGAGGATGCCTACCTGGCCGTCGAGCAAGCATCGGACACGTTGCTAGTGGTCAATCGGGCCGGGCAGATCGTCGAGCAAAACCGCTTGCCCGGCCCCTGCCAGAACCTGTGGGCGCTGGACCCCGACCCGGCGCTGGTCTGGTTGCAGTTGCATCTGCCCAGCGGCGATTGCACGGGCACCTTCGACCGCCGCAGCGGCCGATTTACCCCGGCGCGGACGCTGGCGGGCAGCGAGTTGGAACTGGTGACGGTGTTGCCCGCGTCGGCCGATGGGCCGATGACGGTGCTGGGCTTGACCAAGCAAGGCGAGCTGGGCTACCGCAGCCAGCGTGACGGGACTTGGCAATTCTGGGCAAGCCTGCCCACCGACCACCGCTACCTACGGATGACCACCAACGGCCAAACGGTTGCTCTGCTCACTCAGAAGCAGGACACCAGTTGGGTACTGATTGTCCCGCTCAACCGGGAAACGATGCAAGGGTGAGGGAACCACGATGTCGGAAGAACTGGAAGAAGGGCTACTGATCGCGGAGGAACAACGCCTACGGGTCGCGTTGGCGGGCCTATGCGAGTTGCCCTTGCGTCGGCCAGCGCCGCCGGTCCCGCCCCAGGAATTGACCGTCGAGGAATTCTTCGAGGTCTTCGACGACCTGGATCAACCGCCCCGCGCCCCGGATCAACCGGCCCGCGCCCGCGCCACGGCCCGGACGCTGCCCGCCGACGAATCGCCCGCGTCGCCGCCGGCAGCCCCCCGAGCCAAACCAGCCAACGGATTTAGTTCGTCGCCGGTGTTATCGACCGAGACGCCTCGCCTCGATGACTCGCTAGCCACTGGCGAATTTTTGTCGGCGTTCAACTGGGAGTAGCCACGGTGAAAAAAGACCCCTACATACTAGCCGTCGCCAGCCACAAGGGCGGGACCGGCCGCACTACCAGTGTGTTAGCGTTGTCGTGGTGCTGGGGCCAAATGGGTCTAAGCGTCACTCTGGTCGATGCCGACCCGGTGCGGGCGAGTAGTCTGGTCGCTCTGGATCAAAGCGGCCGCTGCCACTGGCCCAACGTCCGCGTCAGCCGCACCCTGCCCAACCTCCGCTCTCCCCAGACCAGCGACATCATCATCGTCGATTGTCCGTCGCTGCTGGACCCGCTGGCCATGCCCATCCTCGAACAATCGCACGGCGTGATCGTCACCTGCTTGGCCGACCCGCTGTCGTTGCGTACCGTGCCGGCGGCCGCTTCGGCCATCTCGACAGCTCGCGTCAACAATCCGCAGCTAGAGTTGCTTGGCATTTTGATCGGGATTTACGATAATCACGATGCCGTGCAAACGGCGATGCTGGCGCGGTTACGTCAATTGCATGGGGAATTGTTGCTGGAGCCGCCTATCCCAGTCCAGCCCGAATTGCGTGACTGGCCGCTGTCACCGGGTACGGGTGTACCTGCGGGCATCGCCCTGGATGCGTATCAGTCCATCGCACGGACGCTGGAGAGTTGGATTCGGCTCGGCCTGGGGGTCTAGCCGCCCGGGTCGTTGCGAACTCGGAGAATGAACGTGCGAAAGCTACTGGTGGCGAGTCAGAAAGGTGGCGTGGGCAAAACCACGACCGCCATCAATCTGGCCGCCGCGACTGCCCTGAGTGGCAAACGGGTCTTGCTGGTAGACACCGACCCGCTTGCCAGCGTGAGTGCTGCCTTGAACCTCTCTGGTCATGCCGACCGGGTAAGCCTGCGCGACCAGAACCTCAACAGCGACCACTTCATCTGGCGCGGCGTGCCTGGTTGCTTCGATGTCCTGAGTGCCTACAGCGTGGTCGGCTCCGAGCCGCCGCACCTGGCCGTCTTCTTTTCCCTGTTGCAGCAGCCGTATTTTTCCCGCCACTACGACTGGTTGGTCTTTGACTCGCCGCCGGTGGTCGGGGGCCAGCAACTCAGCCAGTTGCTGCGCATCTGCGACGACTTAGTCCTGGTCATCCGCGCCGAGCCGATGGCCTACCGCACCCTGCCGATCTTCTTGCAGATGATTAAGCAGGTCCAGCAAGAAGGCGGGGCGATCCGGCTACGCGGCATCCTGCTGACCTTGCCGGTGGGCGAGCCGCTGGGCGGCTCCTGGGAGGCCGAGTTGCGCCGCTGCTTCGGCAACGCGATCTTGCCCCAGGCCATTCCCTACGATATCGAAGTTTCCAAGTCGCTGCTGCAAGGCAGGCCCGTGCTGACGGCAATGCCCGAATGCACCGCGGCGACCCAGTACATCGGCTTGGCCGTGACCCTCGGCCTCATCAGCGAGTCCGAGTCCGCCCAGATCGCTCAGGCCGCCCGCGCTCAGGCCACCTCGCTCGCCGCCGAGTTGCCCGATCAGACCACCGCCGAGCTAGGCGACGAGTCGGAGGATCTGCTACAAGCCTTCTCGCCCAGCGAGGTGTACGAAGTAGTCAGCCCGGTGGCCAATCAGATCGCCGCCACCTTGCGCGAAATCGCCGACGAGCAGGAAACCGAACCGGCCCTAGCTGGCTCGCCCCCACCGCCGGAGCCAGCCCCCCTCCCCGCGCCGCCGCCCCCCGAGCCAGCACCGCTGCCGGCCCGAGCCAGCGAACCGACCGAAACGCCCATCTCGGGCAAACTGGCCACCGGCAGTTGGGACAAGTCGGTGCGGCTGTGGGACGCCCAGAGCGGCGACGAAACGGCCCAACTCAAAGGGCACACCGGCGACATTACCTGCGTCGCCTTCGCGCCCGACGGCACGACCCTGGCCACCGCCAGTTGGGATAAGACGGTCAAAATCTGGGACACCACCGAGGGCCGCGAGCTGCGGACCCTCAAAGGCCACGGCGGCGTGGTCAGCGCCGTCGCCTTCGCGCCCGACGGCTCGGCCCTGGCCACCGCCAGTTGGGACAAGACCGCGCGCATCTGGGACGCCCAGACCGGGCAAATGCGCATGGTCTTCAAAGGCCACGGCGGCGTGGTCATGAGCGTGGCGTTTACCGCCGACAGCCAGCAAGTGGCCACCGCCAGTTGGGACAAGACCATCCGCATCTGGTCGATTGCCAACGGCCAAGAATCGGTCACGCTCAAAGGGCACGAGCGGATCGTCTCATCGGCGGCGCTGGCGATGGCAGCCCCGGTGGTTGTCTCAGGCAGTTGGGATCGCACCGTGCGGGTCTGGTCGATGACCGGCGGGCCAGCCCGGCTGGTGCTGCGGGGACACAGCAACGACGTGACCACGGTAGCGGTGACGCGCGACGGCAAGCTGGCCGCCTCGGGGGGACTCGATCAACTGGTGCGCCTCTGGGAGGTGGATAGTGGCCGCGAGGTGGGCGTCCTGAAGGGCCATACTGGCGATGTGACCTGTGTCGCCTTCTCGCCCGATGGCCAGCTCGTCGCCTCGGCCAGTTGGGACCGCACGGTGCGGCTGTGGGACTGCCGCAGCGGCCAGTGCCGCCGCGTCTTGCAGGGGCACGCCAACGTCGTCACCAGCGTCGCCTTTGCCCCCAATGGACGCTCGCTCGCCTCCAGCAGCCAGGACCAGAGCGTCATCATCTGGAACACCGACACCGGCGAGCCAATCCGGCAAATCACGGTGCAAGAACCACCCACCGCCCCGCCCGCAGAACCGGCCAGCACCGCCCGCGTTACGACCAACGAACTGGGTCCAGTCGGCCTGGCCCCGACTCCCCCCCAAGACCGCCCCATCAAGCCGACGGTGAGCGCGTCTGCGTCTGCGTCTGCGTCTGCGTCTGCGTCCGCGACTCCGCCGCTTCGGGCGACCCCGTCGTCGCCCCCGGCTACACCATCACCAGCCGGTCGGACCCAATCGGGTTTATTTCCAGCCCCCACCCCCACCCCCACCCCAGCCCCAGCCCCAGACCCACCGCCACCACCACCCGAACCGCCTTCCAGCACCCCGCCACTGCCCACCGCCAAGCCCACGCCCAAGCCTGCGCCAGTGGCCCAGCCAGCGCCCACACCCGCCCCGACACCCGCGCCAGCGGCAACGGCCCCAGCCCCAGCCCCAGCCCCAGCCCCGACGCAAGCGGAACCCCCTTCCAGCACCCCGCCACTGCCCACCGCCAAGCCCACGCCCAAGCCTGCGGCCACCGCCACGGCTACGTCTGGGCTACGGCTCAAGCCGCTGGTGCCACCCGCGCCACCGGCAGCGCGCCCCGGCGCTGCGAACGCGCCGATGGGGGGCGTCGGGGAGTTCAACGCGGTTCTGTTTACCCCCGACGCTCGCTCGGTCATCACCGGCAGCGCCGATGCGACGATCACCGTCTGGGATGTGACCTCGCAGCAACCCACGCTCACGCTCACCGGCCATACCGGCGAAGTCAACACGCTGTCCCTCTCGCCCGATGGCCAACTGCTGGCGTCGGGTGGCTGGGACCAGAGCGTGCGGCTGTGGAATCTGGCCAACGGTCAATGCGTGCGGACCATCGAGGGGCACGATGCCCAGGTGACCAGTGTGAGCTTTGCCCCCCGCGGGCAATTGCTAGCCACGGCTGGGTGGGATCGGCGTATCAAACTCTGGCGGGCGCAGAACGGCCAGGAGTTGGCCGAGTTTGTCGGGCACAACGACGGGGTCTCGGCGCTGGCGTTCTCGCCGGATGGCTCGCTGCTCGTCTCTGGGAGCGAGGATGGCACGGTGCGGCTGTGGGATGTGGCCAGCCGGGAGGAGCGCGCCATCTTGCAGGGGCACAACCGCGAGGTCTACGCGGTCGCTTGCTCGCCAGACGGCCTGCTCATTTGCTCCGCCTCCGGTGATGGGGTGGTCAAGTTCTGGGATGCCCAGACGTTTGAGGAGTGGGCCAGCCTCGACGCGCATACCCGCGTGGCCTCGGCGTTGGCGTTCTCGCCCGACAGCACCACCCTGGCGACGGCCAGTTGGGATAAGACGATTCGCCTGATCGACGCCCAGACCGCCCAGCCGCGTCTCCAGGTGCAAGCCCACGGGGCCGAAGTGACCGCGTTGAGTTTCTCGGCCGATGGCCGCCTGCTGGTGACGGTCGGCTGGGACCGCACAATTCGGCTGTGGAACCCGCAGACCGGCGCATTGCTCGTTTCGTTCGGGGTCGAAGCCCCGGCCAAGCCCGCCCGCCCCGGCAGCCGCGTCGATCTGAAACCGCCCAGCCAGGCCAGCATAGACTTGCCGCCGGTGCAGATACCGGCCAGCTCGTCGCGGCCCGACATTGCCCTTGGCCCCGCCAAGCCCACGCGCGCAGGCTCGACCAGCAGCACCACCACCCTGCTGGCCGCTGGCTGCGGCGATGGCAAAATCCGCTTGTGGAACATTAGCGACACCGAGCCGATCGCGCAGTTGACCGGCCATAGCCGCGATGTCAACGCCATCGCCTTCACCCCCGACAACCGCACGCTGCTGAGCGCCTCGGCCGACCAGACGGTCTGCTTGTGGGACGTGCCTAGCGGTCGCCAGACCGCCACCCTGCAAGGCCATGAGGGCGAGGTGACGGCGATTGCCTGTTCGCCTGACGGCCGCTTGGCCGTCTCTGCCAGTTGGGATATGACCATCCGCCTGTGGGACATCGCCCAGCAAACCCAGTGGCGCAGCTTGCAGGGGCACCGCGGGGCGGTGACGTGCGTGGCCTTTTCCCCCGATGGCTCGACGCTGGCCACCGGCAGTTGGGACAAGACAATCAAACTCTGGGACATCGCCACCGGCCGCGAACGGCTGACGCTCAAGGGGCACGAGAAGATGGTTACCTCGGTCGCCTTCTCCACCGACGGGGCGATCTTAGCCAGTGGCAGTTGGGACAAGACAGCCAAGCTCTGGAACCTGCGCACCGGCAGCGTGATGCTGACGGTTCACGGCCACACCTTCGCGGTTAGCTCCGTCGCCCTGACCCACGACCTGCGGCAATTGATTACCGGCAGTTGGGACACAACCATCAAAATCTGGGACATCGACACGGCCAAAGAGATTACCACCCTGCGCGGGCACAGCGAATCGGTGCGTTCGCTGTCGCTGGCCCCAGACGGCCGAACCCTGGCCAGCGGAGCCTGGGATAGCACCATTCGCCTGTGGGACTTGCAAATTGCCGAGTCACGCCTGACGCTGCGAGCCCAGGCTGAGAAGGTCCATTGCGTCAGCTTCGGGCATGGGCCACGCACCGTCTGAGGGATTCTGCCATGACCCAGCAGCAACGCCGGCTTATCTGGGTACCCATCGTCCACAGCCAGGCTGACCTGGGCAGTCTGGGCCAAGCCATCCATCAACGCAAGGTCGAGCGCGTGGGGGTGGCCGCCGCTACCCAAGCCGACCAAGCCATCCAACAAGTCTGGCGTACCATCCGCACCGCGATTACCAACTTGCAACTGCCGCTGCGACGAGTCCGGCTCTACCAGGACGGCCTGCCGGTCTGCGAGCAGGCTCGTGAGATCGTCCGCGAGACGGCCGCGGCCGGTAGCCCTAATCATCGCTTGCTGGAAGAGCTGATCGCCGGCGGAGCGACGCTGATGGGCACCGAGTCGCCCGAATTGCTGCTGCGCGAGTACGAGCTGGCCCGCCGCACTCTCGCGGGCGAGCCGGTGCCCGCCGAGGAGTCGCAACAGTTGCTCCAGTTGCGCGATCAATTCATCGCCCAGCGTATCGCCGACACCCTCCAGCCGGGCGAGTTCGGGCTACTCTTCTTAGGAGCGTTGCACTCGCTGGAGGGAAAGCTG
>Ga0272446_1006770_pt1 | contig 11749 bp, 8 predicted proteins | sample YNPCB0061_FD_194587 | JGI IMG/M metagenome (GOLD analysis project Ga0272446, IMG submission 194587) | Hot spring microbial mat communities from Yellowstone National Park, WY, United States - YNP-CB-006-1 | ecosystem: Environmental > Aquatic > Thermal springs > Hot (42-90C) > Sediment | place...
TGGCGCTCGGGGAGGTCGGGGCCGCTCTCCTCGACGCCGCCAGAGAGATCCGGTTGTCGGATTTCCGGCCCGTGAAGGAACCTTGGGATCCTCCGGCATATGCGTTCGTGTGGGATTCTGCCAGATTTCGGCGAAGAATGTACTTGAAGTTCCGTCTGGAAGGGAAGCGGCCGACAGTTGTTTTGTACTCTTTTCACCCTGCGGATTATTGAAAGAGAGGACGCCCAATGAAGTGCGTGGATTGCGGAAAAGGCCGCATGCAGAGGAAGAGGGTGAGAGTGCCGCATGAGATCCGTGGTGTCCGTTTCGAGGTCGAGGACGAGGTGAATGTGTGCAGCCATTGCGGTTTCATCACCATCCCTCTCGATCATGCTGCGGAACACGGCCGCCTCGTCGATGAGACATACCGCCGGCTCGAGGGCATTCTTTCGGCCGAGGAGATCCGGGCCGCGCGCGAGCGGCTGAATATGAGCCAGCGCGAGTTTGCCGAATACCTGGGCGTTGGCGAAGCGAGCGTCAAGCGCTGGGAAAGAGGCGTGCTGCCGGACAAGAGCAGCAGCGACCTGATCCGGCTCAAAACAGACCCGGAAACCGCACATCAGAACTGGCTGCGGCTGAAGGCCCTTGCCGGAAAGCGCGCCGCGCGCGCCGCAACAGGCAAAAAGAAAGCGGTGCGCCGGGCCGCGCCGCCTGCCGCTTCCCGCAGCGGGCGCGCCGGCGCGGCGCGCGGCAAAGGCTGAGCTTATGGCTCACACCTCCGGCACGGGTTGGCTCATCAGCCACTCGTGGACGCCTTCGGCGGCCTTGCGGCCCTCGGCGATGGCCCACACCACCAGCGATTGGCCGCGGCGCATGTCCCCGGCGGCGAAGACGCCGGGAACCGACGTCATGTAGCGCTCGTCGGCCTTCACGTTGCCGCGCGCGTCCAGCTCGACGCCAAGCTGTTCCAGGAGCCCGTTTCTCACCGGGCCGGTGAAGCCCATCGCCAGCAGCACCAGTTCGGCTTCGTGAATTTCTTCCGTGCCCGGCAGCGGCTCGAACTTCGGCGGCGGGCCCACGCGCGTCGTGCGCAGCGCGCGCACATGGCCGTTCTCATCCCCGAGAAACTCGAGCGTCGAAATGCTCCAGATGCGCTCGCCGCCCTCCTCGTGCGAGGTTTCACTGCGCAGCTGATAGGGCCACAGCGGCCACGGCGTTTGCGGGCTGCGCTCGGACGGGGGCATGGGCATGATTTCGAACTGCTTCACCGACTTTGCCCCGTGCCGGATGGAAGTGCCGAGGCAGTCGGCGCCGGTGTCGCCGCCGCCGATGATGATCACGTTCTTGCCCGCCGCGGAAATCCACTGCTCGTCGGGAATGCGGTCGCCGGCGTTGCGCTTGTTGTTCAGCGGCAGAAACTCCATGGCGAAGTGGATGCCTTTCAGCTCGCGCCCGGGCACGCGCAGGTCGCGCGGCTGCTCGGCGCCGCCGGCCAGCACGATGGCGTGGAATTGCCGCCGCAGCTCGTCGGCGGAGATATCCACGCCCACGCAGCAATTGGTGCGGAAACTCACGCCTTCGGCCTTCATCTGCTCGATGCGCCGGTCGATGTGGCGTTTTTCCATCTTGAAGTCCGGGATGCCGTAGCGCAGCAGGCCGCCGATGCGGTCGTTCTTCTCGAACACCGTCACCAGATGCCCCTTGCGGGCCAGCTGCTGCGCGGCCGCCAGTCCGGCGGGCCCGGAGCCGACCACCGCGACGCGTTTGCCGGTGCGCTCGGGCGGCATCTCCGGCTGGATCCAGCCTTCGGCCCAGGCGCGGTCGATGATGGCGCGCTCGATGGCCTTGATCGACACCGGCGGCTCGTTGATGCCGAGCACGCACGCCGCCTCGCACGGCGCGGGGCAGATGCGCGAGGTGAACTCGGGGAAGTTGTTGGTCGCGTGCAGCTCGCGGATGGCTTCGCGCCAGCGGCCCTTCCAGACCAGGTCGTTCCAGTCCGGGATCAGGTTGGTGAGCGGGCAGCCGGTGTGGCAGAAAGGCACGCCGCAGTCCATGCAGCGGCCTCCCTGCTTCTTCACGCGGTCTTCCGGCAGAGGCACGTAGACCTCGAACCAGTCCTTCACGCGCTCGGCCACCGGGCGGCGCCCGAACGTTTCACGCCGGAATTCCATGAAGCCCGTCGGCTTACCCATGGCAGACCTCCAGGAGATTCATGCGGAAACCCTCGCGGTTCATCGCAGCACCACCTCCGGCGGCGCCGCGGGCGGGCGCGTGAGCGTGATGCGCGTCGCCTCGGACGAGCGCGGCACGCCGAGCACGCGCTTGTACTCGTGCGGAAACACCTTCACGAAGTGCGGCAGCATGGCGTACCAGTTCTGGAGGATCCAGGAGGCGCGCGGGCTGCCGGTGGCCGCCAGGTGCTGCTCGATGAGCGACCGCACCAGGTCGACGTCCTTCGGGTCGACCATCGGGTCGAGATCGACGCTCGCGCGGTTGCACAGCACCTTGCGGAACTCGCCCGTCTCGTCGAGCACGTAGGCGATGCCGCCGCTCATGCCGGCGGCGAAGTTCTTGCCGGTCCGCCCGAGCACGACCACGAGGCCTTTGGTCATGTATTCGCAGCCGTGGTCGCCGACTCCTTCCACCACCGCCGTGGCGCCCGAGTTGCGCACCGCGAAACGTTCGCCCGCCATGCCGTTGATGAACAGGGTCCCGCTGGTGGCGCCGTAGAGCACCACGTTGCCCACGATGATGTTGTCCTCCGGGACGAATGTCGAGCCGCGCGGCGGGAAAATGACGATCTTGCCGCCGGAAAGCCCCTTGCCGACGTAGTCGTTGGCGTCGCCCTCGAGGATCAGCGTCACGCCGCGGGCCAGGAACGCGCCAAAGGACTGGCCGGCGCTGCCCGAGAAGCGCAGCCGGATGGTGTCGTCGGGAAGGCCTTCCGAGCCGTAGCGGCGCGCGATTTCGCCCGACAGCATCGCGCCCACGGTCCGGTGCACGTTGCGGATGGGGAAGTGCAGCTCGACGGGGCGCCTGCTTTCGATCGCCTCGCGCACCTTGTCGAGGATCTTGTGGTCGAGCGCCTGCTCGAGGCCGTGGTCCTGCGCCATGACGCAGCGGCGCGCGACGCGCGAAGGCGCAGGCGGGTTGTAGAGGATCTGCGAGAGGTCGACGCCGCGCGCCTTCCAGTGGTCGATGGCGGGCTTCATCTCCAGGCGGTCGACGCGGCCCACCATTTCATCCACCGTGCGGAAACCGAGCTTCGCCATGATCTGCCGCAGCTCTTCGGCGACGAAGAAGAAGTAGCGGATCACGTCTTCCGGCGTGCCGCGGAACTTCTTGCGCAGCTCGGGGTCCTGCGTGGCGATGCCCACCGGGCAGGTGTTCAGATGGCACTTGCGCATCATGATGCAGCCCATGGCGATGAGCGGCATGGTGGAAAAGCCGAACTCCTCGGCGCCGAGCAGCGCGGCGATGGCGACGTCGCGCCCGGTCTGGAGCTTGCCGTCGGTCTGGACGCGGATGCGCGAGCGCAGGTCGTTCATCACGAGCACCTGCTGCGTCTCGGCAAGCCCCAGCTCCCACGGCGTGCCCGCGTGCTTGATGGAGGTGAGCGGCGAGGCGCCCGTGCCGCCGGAGTCGCCCGAAATCAGCACCATGTCGGCGTGGGCCTTGGCGACGCCCGCCGCCACGGTGCCGACGCCCACCTCGCTGACCAGCTTCACCGAGATGCGCGCCTTCGGGTTGACGTTCTTCAGGTCGTAGATCAGCTGCGCCAGGTCCTCGATCGAGTAGATGTCGTGGTGCGGCGGGGGCGAGATCAGGCCGACGCCGGGGATCGAGTGGCGCACGCGCGCGATCACCTCGTCCACCTTGTGCCCCGGCAACTGCCCGCCCTCGCCGGGCTTGGCGCCCTGCGCGATCTTGATCTGGATCTCGTCGGCGTTCACCAAATAGGTGGTCGTCACGCCGAAGCGGCCGCTGGCCACCTGCTTGATGGCGGAGCGGAGGCTGTCGCCGTTCGGCAGCGGGATGTAGCGCGCCTCGTCCTCGCCGCCCTCGCCCGTGTTCGACTTCGCGCCGATGCGGTTCATGGCGATGGCCAGCGTTTCATGCGCCTCCTTCGAGATCGAGCCGAAGCTCATCGCGCCGGTGGCGAAGCGCTTGACGATCTCGCTGGCCGGCTCGACCTCGCTCAAATCGAGCGGCTTGTCGGCCCAGCGGAACTCCATCAGCCCGCGCAGCGTGCACAGGTGGCGGTTCTGGTTGTTGATGTGCTCGGCGAACTCCTGGTAGGTCTCCTGGCTGTTGAACCGGACCGCATGCTGGACCTTCGCGATGGTGTGCGGGTTGAGCAGGTGGTATTCGCCGCGGGCGCGGTAGTGGTACTGCCCGCCGACGTCGAGCTCGGTCTCCGATTCGGTGACGGGCGAGAACGCGAAGGCGTGCTTGCGCCGCACCTCTTCGGCGATCACGTCGAGGCCCACGCCCTGGATGCGGGAAGGCGTCCCGGTGAAGTACTTCTCCACCAGCTTGCTGTTCAGCCCGATGGCCTCGAAGATCTGCGCGCCGCGGTAGGATTGCAGCGTCGAGATGCCCATCTTCGAGAAGACCTTCAGCAGCCCCTTGCGGACAGCCTTCTTGTAATTGCGCAGAGCCTGCTCGAAGGTGAGCCCCTCGGGCAGCAGCCCGCGCGCGGCGAGGTTTTCCAGCGTCTCGATCGCCAGATACGGGTTGACGGCCGAAGCGCCGTAGCCGATGAGCAGGCAGAAGTGCATCACCTCGCGCGGCTCGCCGGACTCGATGATGAGGCAGACCTGCGTGCGCGTGCCCTCGCGCACCAGGTGGTTGTGCACGGCCGAGAGGGCGAGCAGCGAGGGGATCGGCGCCAGCTCCTCGTCGATGCCGCGGTCGGACAGGATCAGCACCGTGTAGCCCTGCTTGATGGCGAGCGAGGCGCGGCGGCACAGCCCGTCGAGCGAGCGCTCCAGCTCCTTCTCGCCGCCCTCGACGCGGTAGAGCATGTGCAGCGTGGTGGCGAGGAAATCGCCCATGGAGACGCGGCGCAGCTTTTCCAGATCCCGGTTGGTGAGGATCGGCTGCTCGAGCTTCAGCGTGTGCGCGTGCTGCGGCGTCTCGTCGAGAATGTTGCGCTCGGTGCCCAGGTAGGAGGTGAGCGACATCACCAGCTCTTCGCGGATCGGGTCGATCGGCGGGTTGGTCACCTGCGCAAAGAGCTGCTTGAAATAGTGGAACAGCGGCTGCGGGCGGTCCGACAGGCACGCCAGCGGCGTGTCCGTCCCCATCGAGCCGATGGGCTCCTCGCCTTTCTCGGCCATGGGGACGAGGATGCGCGACAGGTCCTCCTCCGTGTAGCCGAAGCAGCGCTGCCGCAGCAGCACCGTGTCGTGATCGGCCAGGTGCACGCGCGGGGGCTCGGGCAGATGCTCCAGCCGGATCTGCTGCTCCTGGATCCACTGGGCGTAGGGCCGGCGCGAGGCCAGCGCCGCCTTGATCTCCTCGTCCGGCACCAGGCGCCCCTGCTCGAGGTCGACCAGCAGCATTCGCCCGGGCTGAAGCCGGCCCTTGAAGGCGACCTGCTCGGGCGGGACCTGCAACACGCCGGTTTCGGAGGCCATGACCAGCAGGCCGTCTTTCGTCATCAGATAGCGGGCCGGGCGCAGGCCGTTGCGGTCCAGCGTGGCGCCGATGACGCGGCCGTCGCTGAAGGCCACCGCCGCCGGGCCATCCCAGGGCTCCATCAGCGAGGCGTGGTATTCGTAGAAAGCGCGCTTTTCCGGACTCATCGTCGGGTCGGCGTCCCACGCCTCGGGAATCAGCATCGCCATGACGTGAGGCAGCGAGCGGCCGGCCAGAGTCAGCAGCTCGACGACGGCATCGAGCGTGGCCGAGTCCGACAGGCCCGGGCCGATGATCGGCAGCAGCTTCCTGATGTCGTCGCCGAACAGCGGCGAGGCGAGGATCGGCTGCCGGGCCGCCATCCAGGCGGCGTTGCCGCGCACGGTGTTGATCTCGCCGTTGTGGCAAAGATAGCGGAACGGGTGCGCCAGCTGCCAGGTCGGGAATGTGTTGGTCGAGAAGCGCTGGTGGACCATGCACAGCGCGCTGACGCAGTCGGGGTCGGCCAGGTCGCCGAAAAAGCGCGGGATCTGAGGCGCCAGCAGCAGCCCCTTGTAAACGATCGTCCGCGAAGAAAGCGAGGGGACGTAAAAGAAAGCCTTGTCGCGCGGGTCGAGGTCCGCCGAGGCGGCCACCTCGCGCTCCACCCGGCGGCGCACCACGTACAGCTTGCGCTCGAAGGCGTCCTGGTCCATGCCCGCCGGGCGGCCGACGAAGATCTGCTCGATGTAGGGCTGCGAAGCCCGCGCCACGCGCCCGATCGCCTCGATGTCGACCGGCGTGTCGCGCCAGCCGAGCATCTGCAAGCCCTCCTCGGCGATGATCCGCTCGAAGATGCCCTCGCAGATCAGCCGCGGGTGCGGTTCCACGGGCAGGAAGACGAGCCCGGCGGCGTACTCGCCACGGTTCGGCAGCGCGAAGCCCAGCCGGTCGCACTCCTTCTGGAAGAATTCGTGCGGGATCTGGATCATCACGCCCGCGCCGTCGCCCGTCTCCGGGTCGCAGCCGCAGGCGCCGCGATGGGTCAGATTCAGCAGAATCTGAATGCCCTTCAGAATGATGTCGTGCGAGCGCGCGCCGCTCGTGTTGACGACGAAGCCGATGCCGCAGGCGTCGCGCTCCTGGCGCGGGTCGTAAAGACCCTGCGCTTCCGGCAGTGCAGGTATAGTGCGAGAGTCAGGGTCCTGATACATGGGATGCGTTCAGACTCGATCGGGGAGTACCCCCAGTATAGACACGCTTCCGCGCATTAGTCAAGATGAAATTGCAATCTTGCTTTATCAGGCGAGCTGATGCTATAAAGACACAGGAATGGATCTCGACCAACTCCAGCTGTTCAGGGACATCGCCCAGGCGCGCAGCATCAGCCGCGGGGCGGCGATGAACGGGTTGACGCAGTCGGCCGCCAGCCAGGCGGTGCAGGAGCTGGAGCGGCGGCTCGGCGTGCAGCTGCTCGACCGCTCGCGGCGCCCGCTGGTGGTGTTGCCGGCGGGGCAGCTCCTGTATGATTTCGCGCGCGATGTGCTGCGGCGCCGGCAGGATTTTCTGGCGCAGCTCGAGGAGCTCAAGAAGGAGGGCAGCAGCGTGGTGCGGGTGGCGGCGATCTACAGCGTGGGGCTGAGCCAGATGAGCCGGCTGGAGGAGGCGTTCCGGCGCCGGATGCCCGGGGTGCGGGTCGAAGTGAGTTATCTGCGGCCCGAGAAGGTGTACCAGGCGGTGGCGGAAGACCGCGTGGACCTTGGGCTGGTCAGCTACCCGGCCTCGACCCGCGAGGTCTCGGCCGTGCCGTGGAAGGAGGAGCCGATGGTGGTGGCCTGCAACCCGCACCATCGCCTGGCCGGGCGCAAGCGGCTGTCCGTGTCCGAGCTGGCCGGCGAGGCCTTCATCGGGTTCGACGAGGACCTGCCCATCAGCCGCGAGATCGAGCGGTTCCTGCGGGAGCACGGGGTGCGCGTGCAGGTGCCGTTGCGGTTCGACAACATCCAGAGCATGAAGGAGGCGCTGCGGCTGGAGAACGCGTTGTCCATTCTGCCGCTGCCGATGCTTGAAGAGGACGTGGCCGACGGCAGGCTGGTGGCGGTGCCGCTGGAAGAGCGGCTGACGCGTCCTTTGGGGGTGATACAGAGGAGGAAGAAAGTGCTGACGCGCGCCGCGCGGACGTTTCTCGACGTGCTGCGGCAGGCTGCCTGAGCCCGGGCGGCAAAGAAACGGGCCGCCCGAGGGCAGCCCGCCCGGGATCACGAAGAAAGGATGGCAGCGGGGATCAGGCGAGATGCGGCTCAAGCATCTTGACGAGGTCCGCCTTGCCGACCGCGCCCACTCTCTGGTCGACCACCTTGCCGCCGCGGAACAGCAGCAGCGTGGGGATGCCGCGAATCATGAAACGCGCGGCGGTCTCGTTGTTGTAGTCCACGTTGACCTTGCCCACCTTCAGCCGGCCGGCGAATTCGTCGGCGATGGCATCGATGGTCGGGGCGATCATGCGGCAGGGGGCGCACCACTCGGCCCAGAAGTCGACAAGCACAGGAACGTCGCTGTTCAGGACCTCCTGGTCGAAATTGGCGTCAGTGAACTCGTGAACGTTTTTTCCAGCCATGGTGTTTGAAATTCAGCTCCAAAGGGTTCGATGATTCGGCTTTGGCGCGGGATTCAGCCGCGCCCGGACAACTTCGAATACAGGGCGGAATACTGGCGCGCGGAGGCATCCCAGGAATAATCCTTCGCCATGCCGCGCCGCATTCGCTCGGTCCAGGCTTCGCGGTTCTGCCAGGCGCCCACGGCCGTCCGCAACGTGTCATAAAGAGCGCTGACAGAGTACTCGTGAAACTTGAAGCCGGTGTCTTCCTGAATGGTATCATCCAGGCCGCCGACGGCGCGGACGACGGGCACGGTGCCGTACCGCAGGCTGTAGATCTGGTTCAACCCGCACGGCTCGTAAAGGCTGGGCATGAGAAACATGTCGGCGCCGGCCTCGATGCGGTGCGCCAGCGGGTTGTTGTAGCCGACCCAGATGCCGATCTGGCGCGGCTTCCAGCGGTGCCACTCCTCGAACATGTGGACGTAGCGCCACTCGCCGCTGCCCAGAACGACCAGCTGCGCGCCGGTCTCGTCGAAAAAATGTCCGATGCCCGCGATCAGGTCGAAGCCCTTTTGCGGCGCGAAGCGCGACACGATGCCGATCAGCGGGCGCTCGGGATCGTGCGAATCGAGGCCGAATTCCTCAAGCAGCGCCTTCTTGCAGATCCGTTTCCCGGAGAGATCCTGCGCCGAATAACGGGCGGGAAGGAACGGGTCGGTTTCCGGGTTCCATTCCTCGTAATCGGCGCCGTTGAGAATGCCGGACAGCGCGGCCGAGCGCTGGCGGAGAATGCCATCGAGGCCGAAGCCCCCTTCCGGCGTCTGGATCTCGCGCGCATAGGTGGGGCTGACGGTGGTGATCCAGTCCGCCGTGGCGATGCCGCCTTTGAGGAAATTGACGTCGCCGTAGTATTCCAGCTTGTCAGGCGTGAACCAGCCCCAGTTCAGCCCGAGGTCGGGAAACTGCGAGCGGTGGAAGCGCCCCTGGTAGCCGAGGTTGTGGATGGTGAGGATGGTCCGGGTGTTGACGAGCAGCGGGTTGGAATGCTGCTGGTCCATTTTGTACACCGGCACGAGCGCCGCCTGCCAGTCGTGGCAGTGCAGGATGTCGCAGGGAAAGACCGTCTGGGCCGCGCCGAGGGCGGCCAGCGCCAGCACGGCGAAGCGCTTGTGGTTGTCCGGGTAATCCGAGCCGTGGTAATTGTACAGGCCCTCGCGGTCGAAGAAGTATGGCGCCTCGACGAAGAAGAAACGCACGCCGCGGTGGACTTTGGTGCGCAGGTCGACGCGGTAGGGCGCCGGACCCGCATAGACCACCATGTTGTCGAAGGCGCTCTCCGTCTCATGCCAGGGGATGCAGCGGTAGCGCGGCATGATGACGGCCACTTCCTCGCCCTGCCGTTGCAGCGCCACGGGAAGCGAGCCGATGACATCGGCCAGCCCGCCCGACTTGGCGAAGGGCACGGCCTCGGAGGCCACCATGAGGATCCGGCTCATGGTCTCTATCATGTCATGCGGAGGCGCGCGCCCCCGCTTCAGCGCGGGGCCGCGGGCGTCCGCAGCACGCGCCGCCCTTCGATGCGGTAGCAGCCGCTCAGCACCAGCGCGATGGCCTCGCTGTAGATGCGGTGCTCCTCGGCGAGAATGCGCGCGGCCAGCGTTTCGGCCGTGTCGTCGTCGAGCACCGGCACGGCGGCCTGCGCGATGATCGGCCCGGTGTCCAGCCCTGCGTCGACGAAGTGCACCGTGCAGCCGGAGACTTTCACGCCGTAATCGATGGCCTGCTGCTGCACATTCAGCCCGGGAAAGGCGGGCAGCAGCGAGGGGTGGATGTTCAGGATGCGCATCGGGTAGGCCTCGAGCAGCGGCGCGCCGACGCGGCGCATGAATCCGGCCAGGCAGACGAGGTCGACGCGCAGCGGCGCCAGCGCGTCGCGCACCATGGCGGCGTAGGTGTCCGAATCGATGCCTTTCGAGGGCAGGCAGATGGCGCGGATGCCGTAGCTGCGGGCGATTTCCAGCGCGCGCGCCTCGGGGTTGTTCGCCACCAGCGCGGCGATCTCGGCGGCGAGCCTGCCGTCGCGGACATTGCGGGCGATGGCCTCGAAATTCGATCCGCGGCCGGAGGCGAGCACTGCAATGCGCTTCATCACGGGTTCGGCTCCTGTGCAGGGACGGGCGGGCTGCTCCGGCGCCCTCAGCGGTAGATGACGCGGCCCTTGCCGCGCGGCTGCCGGATCACCTCGCCAATCAGATAATACGGCTCCTTGAGCCGCTCGAGCAGCCGCGCCGCCCGCGCGAGCTTCTTCTGCGGCACGACGAGAATCATGCCGATGCCGAGGTTGAACGTGCGGCGGTAGTCGTCGTCGGGGATGGCGCCGATGCGCTTGAGAAACTCGAAGACCGGCGGCACCGGCCAGGAGCCCCAGTCGATGCGCGCCGCCAGCCCTTTGGGCAGGATGCGCGGCGTGTTGTCGGTGATGCCGCCGCCGGTGATGTGCGCCGCGCCGGCCAGCAGATTGTGCTTGTGCAGCCGCCGCAGCGGCTCCAGATAGCTGCGGTGCACCTTCAGCAGCTCCTCGCCGATCGAGCAGTCCAGCTCCGGCACGTAGCTCTTCGGCGTAAGCCCGGCCACTTCGAACACCAGCTTCCGGGCGAGCGAGTAGCCGTTGGTGTGGAGTCCGGTGGAGGGCAGCCCGACCAGCACGTCGCCGGCGGCGATCCGCTCGCCCGTAAGCAGGCGCGAGCGCTCGGCGCAGCCGACGATGAAGCCCGCCAGGTCGTACTCGCCAGGGGCGTAGAAGCCCGGCATTTCCGCCGTCTCGCCGCCGATCAGCGCGCAGCCGTTTTCCTCGCAGGCCTTGGCCAGGCCGCTCACCACCGCCGCGGCCACGCGCCAGTCCAGCTTTCCGGTGGCGAAATAGTCGAGGAAGAACAGCGGCTCGGCGCCCTGCACGGCGATGTCGTTGACGCAGTGGTTGACCAGGTCCTGCCCCACCGTGTCATGGCAGCCGGTCATGAAGGCGAGCTTCAGCTTCGTGCCCACGCCGTCTGCCGACGAGACCAGAACGGGCCGCCTGTAACCCGACAGGCGGTACATTGCGCCAAATGAACCGATGCCGGCAAGAACGCCGCGGGTGAATGTTTTCCTGACCGCGTTTTTGATAAAGTCGACAGCACGGCTTGCCTCGTCGATATCGACGCCGGCATCCGCGTAACGGATGGATTTTCGGGTTGGCATCTGGGCACCACCAGTTTAGGATATTGGGATTCGCCATGAAAAAGAAATTTCCCGCCACCATGTTGGCGGCGCTGGCGGCCGTTTTGCTCGCCTGGCTGCCGGCGCCTGCCGGAAGCGCCGCCTGGACGGCGATCCGCGACGCAAGAATCGTGCCGGTCAGCGGGCCCGTGATCGAGAAGGGCACGGTGCTTTTGCGCGACGGCGTTATCGCCGCCGTGGGCGCGCAAGTCGACGTGCCCGCATCGGCGTGGGTCATCGACGGCACGGGCCTCACCGTGTACCCTGGCCTGATCGATGCGATGAGCA
>Ga0272446_1006771_pt1 | contig 11747 bp, 12 predicted proteins | sample YNPCB0061_FD_194587 | JGI IMG/M metagenome (GOLD analysis project Ga0272446, IMG submission 194587) | Hot spring microbial mat communities from Yellowstone National Park, WY, United States - YNP-CB-006-1 | ecosystem: Environmental > Aquatic > Thermal springs > Hot (42-90C) > Sediment | place...
CCAATGGCTCAGGCCCCCCTGCTTTGGGCGGAAGCGGGACCCGTTTGAGCCTGACCGGTTCCGGGCGGCTGAAACCGATCACGTCGGTAAAGGGGAAGAACACCTTCTTCGGAGTGTATCCGTCGCGAGCCAGTACCACGCTATAGCCCTTAGCCATGAGTCCGGGCGCCCGCAGCACGCCGTCGCGGCCGGACTGGCCGCGGATCGGCGAGTCCGCTCCGGAGAAGGTCGCGGTTGCCTGATCGAGCGGCCCTTCGGCGCCGGCGATGTAAATCTCCAGAGAGTGAAAAGGCAGTACGAAGAACCAGACCAGGGCGGTTGCCGCCACCGTGACCAGGACTACGGGAAGCTGCGCCAGGGTGCGAGGCCAATTGGGCTGGCGCCTGACTTTGGAGCGAATTCCAAAAAACGCGATTGCCGCGGCGATCCAGCCGCCGGCGGTGGACAGGGTCTTGTCCAGCCGAGTGAGGGAGGCGTCAGGAAGGCGCCACAGGTACCAGGTAAGCGCGACGACGTCCAGAAAGAGAATAACCAGTACCAGCGCGCTCAGCACCGGCCACGAGTTCCCAGCCGGCGCGCGGGATCGCGCATCCTGGGGACCGCGGCGCTCGTTCAAATTCATCCCCAACCCTCCGGGCCACGTCAGCCCGTTTGTTCCCTATTAGACTCCAAGCGGGGAGGCGGCGCAAGCGGCGCGTGCCCCCTGTCTACACAGTCTTGTCTTTGGCGTAACAAACCGGTTCGAGCAGGCATTCGCCGCAGCGCGGCCGGCGAGCCTGGCAGCGTGCCCGTCCGTGGTGGATCACCTGGTGGGAGAACAGGATCCAGCGATCCTGAGGGATGATTTTCATCAGGTCGCGCTCGATCTTGACCGGGTCGGTCTCCCGGGTCAGGTCCAGGCGTGCGGCGACCCGCTGGACGTGGGTGTCGACCACGATGCCGGAGGCGATGCCGTAGGCGGTGCCCAGGACGACGTTGGCGGTCTTGCGCGCGGCTCCGGGAATGGTCAGCATTTCCTCCATGGTCTTGGGGACGGCGCCGCCGAAGTCGCGGACAATCTTCTTCGCCGCCCCGACGATGGACTTGGCCTTGTTGTTGAAGAAGCCGGTGGAGCGGATGTCCTGGGCCAGCACTTCCGGCTTCACGGCGGCGAAGTCTTGGGGGGTCGGGTACTTGGCGAACAGGCCGGGCGTCACCTCGTTGACCCGCTTGTCGGTACACTGCGCCGAGAGAATGGTGGCCACCAGCAGTTCCCAAGGGTTGCGGTGGACCAGGGCACAGGTGGCGTTGGGATACATGGCGTCCAGGCCGCGGAGGATTTCCTGGACACGGGCGGCCCGCTCTGCGGCCGTCTTAGGGCGTTTCGGCGTCTGGGGAGTGGTCTTCGGCAAATCATCACTATACTATGATGGGCAGTTGCGGGAACCGCTGATTTTGCTGCTGGCGGGGCTGGTTGCTTTCGGGGCCTCGCTGGGCGCATCCTTCCATTTCGACGACTACGCCTTGTTTTCCGATCCCTCTGTGACTTCGCCATCGGGCTGGTGGCAGGTTTGGCGGCCGCTCCAGACACGCCCGCTCACCTACTTCACGTACTGGCTGAATTACCGGTTGGGGGGCAAGGATCCCTTTGGGTATCACGCGGTGAATCTGGCCTTGCACCTGGGCGCGGCGCTGGCGCTGTGGAACGCCCTGCGGCGTCTGCTCACGGCGCGCGCCGCTTGCCTGGCGGCGGCTCTGTTCGCCGTGCACCCGATCCAGGCCGAGGCGGTGGCCTACGTTTTTGCCCGCGCCACGCTCCTGATGACGCTGTTCTGCGCGCTCTCCCTCGGCGAGTGGGCGCGCGGGCGGCCCTGGCGGGCTGCCGCATGGTTCCTGCCGGCCGTGCTGGCGAAGGAGGAGTGCGCGGCCTTCCCGCTGTTCCTGCTCCTGCTGGACTGCTCCGTGTCACGCGGCGCCAAGCGGTTGCTTCCGGCCGGCGCGATGCTGGGACTCGCATCGGCCGCGGGCTTGCGAGTCATCGCCGCGCTGGCCTCCGTACCTCAGGCCACGGCCGGTTTCACCTCTGCGGTCTCACCCCTCCAATACCTGGCGGCGCAGGGCTGGGTGATTCTGCGCTATCTGCGGCTGGCGATCGTGCCCTGGGGATTCAACTTCGACCCTGATATCCGCGTTTCCGCCTGGCAGGCGGCCGGCGGATGGCTCATCGTGACCGCCGTCTCGGTTTTGGCGGCGCGGCGTTTCCGAGGCGCGCGCGAGGGCTTCTGGATACTCGGCGGATTCGTTCTCCTGTTGCCAAGTTCCTCTATCTTCCCCGCCGCCGATTTCGCGGCCGACCGGCGCATGTATCTGCCGATGGCCGCCTTCGCCTCCGCCGCCGGGCTGGTGGCGCAGGGGTGGAAGCCCTGTCTGCCGGCCGCGGCGGGCGTGCTGCTGGCCCTGCTCAGCTTCGGCCGCATGCAGGTCTGGCGTACGGAGGAGTCACTATGGTCGGAGGCCGTGCGGCTCTCCCCCCGCAAGGTCCGCCCGAAGATCCAGCTTTCTCGCGTTGTGGCGCCTCAGCGGGCCCTGAAGTTGCTGGATGAAGCCAAACTTGTTGCGCCCGGCGACCCTCGGGTGGCATCCGAGTTAGGGAGGGTATGGCTTCAGCTCTCGCGCCCCGACCGGGCTCTGGCGGAATTCGGGCTTGCGCTGGCCGTTACGCCGCGAGACCCGCAGGCCTTGAACAATCGGGGAGTGGCGCTGCTGGCGTTGGGGCAGCGCGAAGCCGCGCGCGAGGATTTCGCCCGTGCGCTGGCTCTAGACCCCTGCCTGGCGGAAGCACGCGAAAACCTGCTCGGGCTGGGCGTCCGGACTGAAGTTCCCCGCCGCTGCCGATGAAACTGTACACACTGAATCGCGAAATCACCGTGCCCGTGCCGGCCGGTGAGGCTTTTGCCTTTTTCGAGGACCCGCGGAACCTGGCCCGCATCACTCCCGCCTGGCTGAATTTCCGGATTACCACCCGGGAGCCGGTTGAGATGCGCGCCGGCGCCGTCATCGAATACCGCATCCGCTGGCTCGGGCTTTCACTCCGCTGGCAAACGACCATCACGGCATACGACCCGCCGCGGTACTTCGTGGATGAGCAGTCCCGCGGTCCCTACCGGCTCTGGCGCCACCGCCACCTCATCGAGCCGGCGCCGGGAGGCGCCCGCATTGCCGACCACGTCGAGTATGCGCTGCCGCTTGGCTGGCTGGGAAGGATCGCACACCGGTTGGTGGTCAGGCGGCAACTCGAGCGAATTTTCGACTTCAGGGCGAGGGCGATTGCCGATTACTTCGCGTCCGGAGAAGCGATCTGAATTTCCTCGAACAGGTTCTGCCAGTCGGGAAACTCGTAGACCTTGAGCTTGGTGTTCAGGGGCGCCGAGAGGTCCCTGGATTCATACGGTCCCAGGGAGGGCAGCTTGAAGCTGAACGAGCCGATAGGCTCGGTCTCAGTCCCGGCGCGCGCCCGCAGGTTCACGGTGGCGTTGATATCCGGGATTTCGGCTCCCGAGTGGTTCACCACGATGAACCGGATCTCAGGCCGCTTCCTGGCGTCCTGAAGCAGGCGCCAGCCCGTAATCTGGATGTACTTCAAATAGGGGTGCTGCTTGACCGCGGGTGAGGCGGGCTGGGGCGTCTCGAAGGCGGGTTGCGGCGACTGGGCTGCGGGAGCCGCGGCCTGGCTCTTGTTGCGGAAATGCTGGGAAACGAAATACACGCCGGCGCCGAGCCCGAAGAAGGCCAGCGCGAAAACCACGCTCAGCAGCCAGGTGGGAATGCCGGGAGCGGCCGGCCGGGGCGCCGCGGGCGGCGGGACGGCCGGTGGCTGTGTCGAGACCGCCGCGGCTGCGGTCTCGACAGCCGGCGCGGGCGCCTTGCCCGCACAGTCCGGGCACTCCGTGTAAGCGGGCGGGCACTCGCGTCCGCAGGTCGGGCAGATCCAGGTGAACATGTTCTATTCCTAATCTACTCCACTGGCCGTCGCCCGGCGGACTCAGACCCGGAAATACGGGCGCAGAATCTCAAACACGTCGTCGAGTTCGCGCAGGTCGCCCGCATCCATGGTGGACTTGCGCGTGCCGCGCATGACGATGGTGCGGAATACCCCGCGCCGCCGCAGGATCTCCTTTTGCAGCACGTATCCGGTCTGCTGCTCCAGCACGGCCATTTGCAGCATCTTGCCGAACAGGTCGCGGGCCTCCTTCTTCTTGCCCTGCTGGTACCAATCCCAGATTTGAGCCTGTATGTCCGCGAATCCGGCGCCAGGCATCGTGCCCCGGGAACCGCGCGCCATCTCGTTCATCAGGTTGCGGGAACCGCCGCCGGTCATCGGGGTCAACAGCCCCTTGGCCTCATTGACGTAGCGCGTGACCCGCTTGGGTACAGGGGCCTGCTCTTCTTTGACGTATCGAAATGCGGGCAGTTTCCGCGCCAGGGCGATGAGGTAGTCCACGGTCAGCGCGCTGGAGGAGACCTGAATGCACAGCGGCAACTTCGAGGCCGAGGTGATGGCGGTGAAGTACTCGGTGAGAATATCGGGATCGGCGGAGCCGTCGGTCTGGGAGAGGGCCAGCATGCCGGTGGCGCCGATCTTCTCGGCGTGGCGCGCGTACTCGGCGGCTTCGAACTTGTTGGGCGCGTGCACGCCGATCAGCACGGGAGTGCGCCCCCTTGCCTCGCGCACAATGGTTTCGGCGTACCGGATGCGCTCGTTGAACGACAGCGCGGCGGTCTCGCCGGCGCCGGCCGGCCAGACCATGCCGTGGACGCCGCAGCGGACCAGAAAATCGGTTTCCTTGCGCAGCGACTCTTCGTCGATTTCGAGGCTTTCGTGGAAGGGCGTCTGCATGATAATGAATACGCCCGCGAAGGGCTCGCCGGCGGCGGCGCCCGGGCGGGCCGCGCTCGCCGCGGCGGCGCCCAGGAATGTACGTCGGGTCGGGTGGGTCATCCCATCATCTCCTGTTGACCGGACGAGTGTACTACAACGGACCTATGGAGTTCTTCCTTCGCGCACGGGGCGCGCCGCGCCGCCTGGGTATTCTGCCAGGCACGTTCCATCCGCCCACCCGCGCCCATCTGGCGCTGGCGCGGGCCGGGCTCGAACTGGTGGACGAGGTGGTGTTCGTGCTGCCGCGCGAGTTGCCCCACAAGCGCTATGAAGGCGTGGGATTCGCCGATCGCATCCGCATCCTGAAGGCCGCCCTGGCGGGCCAGCCGCGGTTCTCCCTTGCGGCGGCCGAGGGCGGCCTGTTCCTCGAAATCGCCCGGGAATGCCGCCAGGCCTACGGCCCGGAAACCGAACTCGCCATCCTGTGCGGGCGCGACGCGGCTGAGCGCATCGTCAACTGGGACTATGGCCGTCCTGGAGCGATCGGCGAGATGCTGGAGGAATTCGAACTGCTGGTGGCCGCGCGCGGGGGCGATTACCAGGCGCCTTCCCCACTGCGGACGCGCATCCATCCGCTCTCCATACCCGCGGAGTACGATGGCGTCTCGGCCACCGAGGTGCGGCGGCGCATCGCCGCCGGCGAAGAGTGGGAAAGTCTGGCGCCCGAAGCGGCCGCGCCGCTCATCCGGGAACTCTACCGCCCTACCTGAGCCCGGCGTACTTCCTGTACTGCGCGGCGAGTCCGGCCGACTCCGCATCGCCGGGGTGAATCAGCACGCGGTAGCGGAAGCGCAGGCTTGCGCCCGGATCCAGCGTGACCGAACCGTCGCCCCCTTTGCCGTGAGTGAAATCGTGCACGCCGAAAATATTCGCGGCGAACAGCCCGTAGCCGCGGGCATGCCAGTAGGTGGGATGCTTGGGGTTGGCAGGGTGGTCGAAAATGGCCACGCCGAGCTTCTCACCTTCGATCTGGCCGGAGTAGTCTACCCACTCGGCGCGCGTGCCCCAGATCTCCTTCTCGCCCGTCTTGCCGGTGGAACTGACCATCTTTCCCGTTCGCCGCGGCTCGGCAATCGACTTGGGTCCCGGTTCTTCGAGTTCCGAGGCCAGGCGAATGGCGAATGTGCCTTCCTTGGTGTCCCCGAACCTGACGGGTTCATCCAGCGCGCGGAGGGTGATGTCGAAATCGATGGTGCGCAGGGCGGGCTGGGAGTAGAAGATCATGCGCCGGGTTTCGGTGAGGATGGGTTTTCCGTTGGGGTACTCCCAATCGAAAAGCACCTCCACGCCGCCGGATTTCTTGCCGCTGGTCAGGTCGCCGATTTTGCGCACCGCGATCTTGCCCTTGCCTTTTCCGGCGCCTTTCTGGGAAAGCTCGTTGGCCCAGAAATCATACCCGTTCACGTCGCCGTGGGTGAACCACGCGCCGCGGTGGTGCGGGTGATCCCTGGCTTCGCCTTCGACCGCCTCCATGGGAAACCGCCGGGTTACGATCTTGCCGGAGGCCGCGCGGAGCGGATGCAGGAAGGGCTTGGGCATCGCCGAGGAGATGAAGAACTCAGTGAAAGGCTTGCCGTCGATGTCCACGATAATCCGGTCGGAACCCTGGGTGATCTTGACCTGTGCGGAGAGCGGCAGTAATGCGCCAAAGAGGAGAACGTAGACCGCTTTCATCAATCCGAGTACAGCACAACGGTGGCGGTGTTTCAACGCCCGGTTTTCGCGTTACAGTGGTCTTTCCCGCGATGATTCCCGCTCTTGAGCGCTACTTCGAATTCCAGGCGCACGGCGCCAACTGGCGCACGGAAATCCTGGCCGGGTTCACCACCTTCATGACCATGGCGTACATCATATTCGTGAACCCGTCGATTCTCAAAGAAGCCGGCATGCCGGTGGGGGCGGTGACGGTGGCGACATGCCTCTCCTCCGGGTTCGCCAGCGTGCTGATGGGCGTGGTGGCCCGCTACCCGATTGCGCTGGCGCCGGGCATGGGCATCAACGCCTACTTCACCTATTCGGTGGTGAAGGCGATGGGTGTGCCTTGGCCGGCCGCGCTGGGCGCCGTGTTCCTCTCCGGCGTCGCCTTTCTGGTCCTGACCCTGGGGGGTGTCCGGCAGCTCATCTTTTCGTCCATCCCGGTGGAGTTGCACGCAGCCGTGGCAGGGGGCATCGGGCTGTTTCTGGCGCTGATTGGCTTCCGGAATTCGGGCATTATCGTGCCCGACCCGGCCACCACCGTGAAGTTAGGCAACCTGCATGACCCGAACACGCTGCTCTCCCTGTTCGGCCTGTTGCTCATCGCCGTACTGATGACGCGGCGGGTGCGCGCCGCCATGCTGGCCGGCATTCTGGCCACTACCGCCCTGGCGGTTGTCCTGGGTATGGCGCGCTGGCAGCCGCAGTCTTTCACGCCCGGCGATATCGCGGCCACGGCGTTCCAACTCGATCTCCGCTCGGTGTTAGGGCCGAGGATGCTGGAGGTGGTTTTCGTGTTCCTGTTCGTCAGCCTGTTCGACAACATCGGCACGCTGGTGGGCGTCACCAAGGTGGCCGGTCTGGTGAACGACCGGAACGAGATTCCGCGCATCAACCGCATTCTGCTCACCGACGCCACGGCCAGCATCGTGGGCTCTTTGGCCGGGACCTCGACGGTGACCAGCTACATCGAGAGTTCTGCCGGCATCGCGGCGGGCGGGCGCACCGGCGTGGTGGCCGTGGTGACGGGGCTGCTGTTCTTCGCGGCCCTGTTCGTCGCGCCCGTGGTGGGCGTGATCCCGGCGGCGGCGACGGCGCCCGCCCTGATTATCGTCGGCACCCTCATGATCGCGACCATCAACGAGATCCGCTGGGCCGATCCGGGCACGGGTATCCCCGCCTTTCTCACCATGCTCGCCATCCCGCTGACCTTCAGCATCGCCGACGGTCTGGCCTTCGGATTCACGTCCTATACGGCGCTCAAAGTATTTACCGGCCAGGCGCGGCGGGTAAACTGGCTGGTCTACGCGCTCACCGCGCTGTTCATCGCGCGGTTCGTATACTTGAAGGGATAAGGCCATGGAACTGAAAACCGTTCATCTGGAAATTCCCGAGGGCGGCAACGTCATTCTCGGGCAAACCCACTTCATCAAGTCGGTCGAAGATCTTTACGAGGCGATGGTGAACACGGTCCCGCAAATGAAGTTCGGCATCGCGTTCAATGAAGCTTCGGGCGCCTGCCTGATCCGCGTGGACGGCAACGACGAGGCGCTCAAGGCCCTGGCGGCCCGCAATGCGATGGCCATCGCCGCCGGTCACTCGTTTGTAATCGCCCTGCGCGACGGTTACCCCATTAATGTGCTCGGCCGGATCAAAGACGTGCCCGAGGTGTGTTCCATTTTCTGCGCTACGGCCAACCCGGTGGAGGTGGTGATTGCGGAGACCGGGCTGGGCCGCGGCATCCTGGGCGTGATCGACGGCTTTCCGCCCAAGGGAGTGGAAGACCAGGCCGGGGTGGAGTGGCGGCACGATTTCCTCCGGAAGATCGGATACAAGCGGTGAACATCTCCAGCGAAGGACAACTCGAAGAGGTCCTCTCCCAGCCCAGCGATGCCGATGTGGAGGCGCTGAGCGGCCTCCGCGATCTGATGATCCTCGGCGTGGGTGGAAAGATGGGCCCGAGCCTGGCGCGACGCGCGCGGAGGGCCAATCCGAAAATGAGGATTCGCGCGGTCTCCCGGTTTTCCGAGTCCGGGCTGGAGGCGGAACTCGAGCGGGACGGCATTGAAACCATCCGGGCCGACCTGATGTCGGCCGAGGCTCTGGCCCGCCTGCCGGAGTCCGAAAATGTGATTTTCATGGCCGGCCGCAAATTCGGGTCCACCGGCAGCGAATGGCTCACCTGGGCCATGAATGTCTACCTGCCCGGCCTGGTGGCCGAACGCTTTCGCGCCTCGCGCATTGTGGCCTTCTCAAGCGGCAACGTCTACCCGCTCATGCCCGTGGCGCGGGGCGGAGCCACGGAGTCCACCCCGCCCGATCCGGTGGGTGAATATGCGCAGTCCGTGCTGGGGCGCGAGCGTATGTTCCAGCATTTCTCGGCGCTCTACCACACCCCCGTCACCCTGCTGCGGCTGAACTACGCCATCGACCTGCGTTACGGCGTGCTGCTCGACGTGGGGCAGAAGGTGTTCGAGCGCCGCGCGGTGGACCTGCGCATGGGCCACGTGAACGTGATCTGGCAAGGCGACGCGAACTCGGTGTGCCTGCGCGCCCTGGCCCACTGCCAGTCGCCGCCCTTCGTCCTGAACCTGACCGGGCCGGAGACGCTGCCGGTGCGCTGGCTGGCGCACCGTTTCGGCGAAATCTACGGGGTGAAACCCGTTTTTGAGGGCGAGGAGGGACCCACCGCGTTGCTCAGCAACGCCGCCCTGTGCCACCGGTTGTTCGGGTACCCCTCGGTAACGGTGGAGCAGATGATCGAGTGGGTGGCGCATTGGATCGGCATGGGCGGGACGACGCTCAACAAGCCGACGCACTTCGAGACCAGGGACGGGAAATTCTGATGGACTGGCGCGAAACACTTCGTAAAGGGGTGGTGATTCCGGCTCACCCGCTGGCGCTGACCGCCGAACGCAAGCTCGACGAGCGGCGGCAGCGGGCGCTGACGCGGTATTACCTGGCTGCGGGCGCGGGCGGCGTGGCGATCGGTGTCCACACCACCCAGTTCGAGATCCGCGACCCGCGCATCGGACTCTACGAGCCCGTGCTCGAACTGGCCATGGAGGAGCTGCGCGCCAAGCCGGTTGTGAAGATCGCCGGCGTAGTTGGCCGGACCGCCCAGGCGGTCCGCGAAGCCGGGTTCGCGGCGCGTTGCGGGTACGACGCGGGCCTGCTGAGCCTGGGCGCCATGCGCGATGCCTCCACCCGCGAGCTGCTCGACCACGCCCGCGCCGTCGCTGAGGTGATCCCGCTGTTCGGATTCTATCTGCAACCCTCGGTGGGCGGCCGGGTGCTGCCCTACGAATTCTGGCGCGGCTTCGCCGAAATCGAGAACGTGGTGGCCATCAAGATCGCGCCGTTCAACCGCTACCAGACCCTCGACGTGGTTCGCGCGGTGGCCGAAGCCGGACGCTCCGGCCAGATCGCCTTGTATACGGGCAACGACGACAACATCCTCGTGGACCTGCTGACGACATACCGCTTCGGCTCAGCCGAGGTGCGAATCGTTGGCGGCCTGCTGGGACACTGGGCCGTGTGGACGCGCCGCGCGGTGGAGCAGGTCGAGCGCGCGCACCGCGAACCCGCCTCGCCGGAGTGGCTGACCCTGGCTGCGCAGGTCACCGATGCCAACGCCGCGTTCTTCGATCCGCAGCACGCTTTTCACGGCTGCATTGCGGGCCTGCATGAGGTGCTGCGGCGCCAGGGTCTGCTGGAAGGGCGCTGGTGCCTCAATCCGGCCGAGGACCTGTCGCCGGGCCAGATGGAGGAAATCGACCGGGTGTACCGGGCTTATCCGCACCTGAACGATGACCAGTTTGTGCGGGAGCACCGGGACGCGTGGATGCGGTGAACCCGCGCGCGCTGCCTACTTGTCGGTGAGCGCCGCCACGCCGGGCAGTTCCAGGCCCGAGAGGAATTCGAGCGACGCTCCGCCGCCGGTGGAGATGTGCGTGATCTTGTCCGCCACGCCGGCCGACTTGATGGCCTTCTCCGAATCGCCGCCGCCTACCACGGAAACCGCGCCGGACTCGGCCACGGCCTTGGCGAGCGCCACGGTGCCCCTGTCGAAAGGAGGCTTCTCGAAAACGCCCATCGGCCCGTTCCAGATGATTGTCCTGGCGCCCTTGATCACCTCGGCGTACCTGGCGATGGTGGCCGGACCGATGTCGAGGCCCATCATGCCGTCCGGGATGGTCTGAACCACCTGGTTGTCGGCGCCTTCCTTCAGTTCCGCCGCCACCACGTGATCCACGGGCAACATCAACTTGTCGCCGCTCTCGGCCATCAGCTCCCTGGCCAGGTCGACCTTGTCGTCTTCGACCAGCGACTTACCGGTGGGCTTTCCCTGGGCCTTCAGAAACGTGTAGGCCATGGCGCCGCCGATCAGCAGGCGGTCCACGATCTTCATCAGGTTCCGGATGACCTCAATCTTGTCGGAAACTTTCGCGCCGCCCAGGATGGCGATGCACGGACGCTCGGGATGGCTGGTGGCCATGCCCAGGTACTCGAGCTCCTTCTCCATCAGCAGGCCCGCCGCGGCTTTGGGCACGAAGGCCACCATGCCGGCGGTGGAGGCGTGAGCGCGGTGCGCCGAACCGAAGGCGTCGTTGACATACAGGTCGCACAGGGCGGCGAGCTTCCTGGAAAACTCCGGATCGTTCTTCTCCTCCTCCGCGTGAAAGCGAAGGTTCTCGAGCAGCAGCACCTCGCCGGGCGCGGGCTTCATCGCCTCGACCTCGGGTCCCACGCAGTCCGGCGCCATCTTTACCGGGCGGCCAAGCAGCTCTGCGAGGCGTTTGGCCACAGGCTTGAGGCTCATCTCCGGATTGGGTTTGCCCTTCGGGCGCCCCAGGTGCGACGCCAGGATAAGGCCCGCGCCTTGCTCAAGAGCGTACTTGATGGTGGGCAGGGAAGCCTTAATTCGCTTGTCGCTCGTGATCTCCTGGCCGCCGGGGGCGAGAGGAACATTGAAGTCCACACGGATGAAAACGCGTTTGTTCTTCAGATCCAGATCGCGGATAGACAGTTTCGGCATATTATCTCCAGAATTACGGTTCAGAAACGAGCTTAGCATGGGGCGGCGCTAGCGCGTTCCCGCCGCGGTCTGGACCGGAAGCTCGGCGCGTCGGCC
>Ga0272446_1006772_pt1 | contig 11747 bp, 13 predicted proteins | sample YNPCB0061_FD_194587 | JGI IMG/M metagenome (GOLD analysis project Ga0272446, IMG submission 194587) | Hot spring microbial mat communities from Yellowstone National Park, WY, United States - YNP-CB-006-1 | ecosystem: Environmental > Aquatic > Thermal springs > Hot (42-90C) > Sediment | place...
TCCTGTTTGTAGCATATAGTTTTTAAGATTAAATTTAATTTCTTGTAATAATTCATTTGTATTTGGAATTTCATTTTCAATTCTTGTAATTCTTTTTTCATGTTCATCTATTTTTTTTAATACTTCACTTCTTTCAACAAACGCTTTAGTTATAGGTGCAAAAATGTTAAATACTACAAGTACTATTAATGCTATAAAAACATGAACTACTTTTAATTTTGTTTCTAATAATTCTGAAAATTTCTGTTTATTTTTAATTTCTATATTATCCTGCATGTTAGTTTATCCTTGATAAATATATTTCTAAATGATGTGAATTATATATTATCAATGAATCAATTTCATACATAACAGAATTTATTTCTACTTTATCAGATTCTTTTACATCAATTATATCAGTAAATAAACGATAGCCTACTTCAATTTGTTTTTTATAGTTAACATATCTTTCTTCACTTTTAAGTTGTTCGAAATATCCAAGTCCACTTAAAATTAAAGCATCACTTTCGATTTCAAAGTTATTTGAATCTACTGTTTTTATTGTTCTAAGTACTTTAAAATTTGTTTTATAATAATCTGAAATCATAGTATTAAAAGAATTCAACTTTTCTATAATTATTTAAAATTGATAAAATTGGTTTATTAACATCAGATAATAATGAATAAGAATAATTTCCAATATTTTCAGATGCTATACCTTTAGAATTATATAATGTATTAAATAATAATTGTGCTGCCACTATTTTAAGTGAAGGCGTTGATTCTGCTTCTTCAATAGTAATCGAACAATACTTTAATATAAAATCATCAATTACAGGAATTAACAATTCAATTCTTGAATCATCAGTAGAAGAATTGATATTGTAGATTGTCTTAAATTCTGTTGTTGTTAAAATTGCCATAATAATATTTTTCCTATTGTCTATATGTTTATTATTAAAATCAGTCCTGATGCTTTTAATTCACACCAGGACTGTATTAACTAGTAACTAAATATTATTAAGCTGAAACGGCATTAAGTATTGCAACCTTATCAGGTTTAACAAACTTACCACCATATACATACAATGCTTTCAAAGCAGAACCGACACGTCTTTCAGGAACAATTATCTGTAAAGTGTCAAGTGCTTCAACGAAAGCAAGTGCTTCTGATGTACCAGCGATTATCTTGTATGCACCGCCTGCAAACGGAACATTATTGCTTTGATATATTTGAATACCATTAATGTTACCGTTCTGAACAAAACCGTTCTGTAATATGCTGTAATTTGTATCACCGAAAAGTTTCTTAGTAAAGAAAGGCGGTACGATTACGAAACGTCCTGTTCTAGGAACTTTTAAGTTATCCAACTTTTCTGCTAGTTCAAGAACTGCGTCCATCGCTGAAGCAGAAGCTGCTGTTTGTGTACTTTTACCTATTGTCCAAATTGATGAAGGATTTACATAGTTAGTAGAATTAACAGGAACACTAGTATATAATGAAGCAAGATAACTATCAGCTGCATTAGCGAACTGGTCAGCCGCTTTCATCATTAATTTTTCCATAAAATCAATATCGTATTGTCTTTGGTATAATCCATCGACATATTCGAATATGTAATCTTCTTGGTCAATAACTAAAGATTGTGAAGTGAATTGTGTTTCTGTCATTGTCATATCAACTGAACTTGTATATTTTCTTAATGACAAGTCATTGATAGTATTTATAATTACTTGTTTACCACGTGCTGCTTCGCCTTGAAAGTCACGGTTTGCGACAGATGTGTAAACTGTCTGATTATTAAGATTTGATAAAATAAATTCAGACCAAATCGATTTATCTAAACTAATTACTGCCATTTTTTATGTCTCCTATAATTTTTTAAAAATTATTTGTTTTCTTTTTTTAATTGATTTGTTTAGAAACCCGGCTGGTCAAAATTTGAAATGTAATTGGTAAGTTTGTTAGACTTGCCCAAACCGTGTCAGAAATAAAAATTATTTCAGGCAGTAAATAAAAACTGCCTGAAATTTTTAATATTCATTCATTAATAAGTATAGTGAAATTTTAAAAAATTCACTTTTTTTTCAAAAAATTTATTAAAAATTTATGTATTGTTGTTTTAATAAATTTTCAACAATTGATTTATCAATTTTTTTACGTTCTTGTGGTGTCATTTTTAACAATTTTTCTAACGTTAAATCACCATTATTTGTACCACCGGTAGTTGGCGGTGCATTTTTACGTCCATTACCAGAAAGTTTTGCTTCAACTTCTTTAAGTATATATTCATTTAATTTATTATTAAATTCTTCAATCTTAGAAATTGTTGAATCATAATCTTCTGAAATAAAATTTTCAACTATAAAAGTAGGAATATTTTTTTCAGTAGCATATTTTAATGTTTTTGATGCTACTTCTGCTTTTGCTTTTTCACGTTCCATCGATATTAATTTTTCTTCAAGTTCACGAAGCTTTTTTTGTTCTGGTGTTTCTGGTGGATATCTTTTATTGATTTCTTCCTGAAGTAAATTCGGTAACTTTTCTTTCATAAACTTTTCTTCAAAAGTTTTAATACCAGATTGTATTCTTGAATCTGCAAGTGATTGTGCAAGCTGTTTACCTTCAGGATTAGTTTCAAGAAAAGATTTAACCATATCAATAGTTAAATTAACTTGCTGTTCTTTATTGTTGTTATTATTATTTTGTTCGTTAGACATAATAGTTCTCCTATATGTTTTAGTTTACCCAAATCGTAAATAAAAAATATTATTTCCGTTTTGGTATGTTATTTAATTAAAATCTTATTCTTCTTTTTCCTTAAATTCTATTGTAAAAGAACAACGGCAGTTTATATCATGTTCTGGCAATCCAGTAGTTCCTGGTGATTCACATTCAGTGCCGTCAGGTAAAACAAATATTCCATTTTCATTCGCTTCAACATTATCCATTTCAGCATGGTCTTCACGTGTTCTTGAATCATTGACTGAATGCCATACTTTTACTGCAATTAATTTCTTAAAATTTTCATTTTTAGTTTCTTCTAATACATCACTTACAGTATTAAAAGATTCTAAACGACTTACATTTGCGCTTCTGTGTAATTCAGTTCTTGCAATTCTAACTGCTTTATTTTTAGAAATATTAAATACTTGTTTAATCGAATTTGATGTATCGTTTATCGATTTACCAACAATTACTGCATTTGATAGTTCTGTTTTAATTTTTGACATTAATTCTGCGTTATTAAATGTATTAATCGTTTTGAAATTATACTGTCTAGTCATTATATCAAGTACAGATTTTTCATCAATAGTTCTAGTAAAAGTAAAATCTATAATATATTTTTTTATCACATTTAAATTCGTGTTAAAATTATAAATATAAGTTGAAATAATATTGTCTTTAGTTATTGTATTAACTTCATTATTTAATTCAGCTATTATAGAAGTAATGTCATTTTTTAATTTGTTAAGTGAATCAATTACAAAAATATCATTGCTTGTTAAACTTTGTTTTGATAAATATCTTTTAATTTTGTCTTCTACTTCAGATAAAGCTTTTCTATAAGCGTTACTAACTTCATTAACTGAAATAGACATTTTATATTTATTTATCTTTTCAAGTTTTTCAATAGTATTTTGATATTTTTCGTAATTCATTTTTAAGAAATATTATTTACATTACTATTTACATCACTTAGTATCTTAACTGTTTCTGCTAAATCACCAGATTTTTCTTCAAGTATTTTCTGATATTCAGTTTTAACATTATTTACAATATGAATATTAGCAAGTATAGTTTCAGTTGAAATTAATCCAGCGTTATGTAGTTGTACTAAATCAGAAATACTATATTCAATTGGAATACTTCTATCAAAAACGATATTTATATCTGATACATTTAATTTTATATTTTTAACTTTTCGCCAAAATGAAATTAAAACTTTTAACATATTTATAATTGATTCTTCATAATATCTTTCTTTTTCTTTTGCTTTAACTTCAAGTGCAAATAATTTCCATTTACGTGATTCACCGGTTTGTGCAGCACCTGAAAAGTTTTCATCAGACATATCTACTGTAGATGAAAATCGATAAATATCATTATTTATTATTTTAGTTATATCAGTTATATTATTTGTTGCAATTTCTTTAGTTATAAATCTAACATCAGCTTGTTTATCACCACCAGAATCAGGTACATAAAACGCACCTAATTGTTTTGCTTCTTTTAATGATTCTATAGTTGGTTTAACACCGAAAAATGCCAAATAAGCGTTTGCAAATGTTTCTAAATCATTCACTGCGCTTGAAATAATTTTATCATAACCATCAATTAAACTTCTTACTTTTTCAAAATCACCGATTTCTAAGTTGTTATTTACAAACTGAATTACAGGTACAAAATCAAATCCGTGTATTTGAATTGGATTACCGAATTCACTATCATATTCAAAGTCACCTTTATCATTTTCAATGAAATAATAAACGTATTTGTTATCATAAAATTCAATGTGATAACGTGAAGTATTTTTTCCGTTCACTTCTTCTTCTATTTTATAATAAATCATTGCATATTCAACTTCATCCACAGTTGGATTTTTAATTACTATTGCTTCCCACGGCTTAATATTTTTAACAACAACTTCAACCTTATCTTTACCTTCATTGTCTATAACGTTTGTGTAATACATTAAACGATATGCTTTACCACAAACTGAAGTATAAGTAGCAGTTTCTGAATCTAATTTCTTCAAAATATTAAATTTAATAAACGATTCTAATTCTTTTGTGTATTCTGATATTTCAGATTCAGTATAAGAATTGATATTAGATTCAATTTTATATTTGATTGGCGTTCCGAACATATAGCCAACTAATTGATTTACTATTATACCACGAAAATCATGTGATAACTTATTATTCGGTTTTGTTGGATTACTTGTATCTGGTAATTTAGTAATAGGCGTTTCACCAGAATATTCTTTCCAAAGTGTAATCATCCTATTTTTATCTTCTTCATTTCTTTTAATAATATCTTTTATAATACTATTAAAGACAATAAGATTTGATTCAGATGCAGCTTCATTCAACATTGAAATAATTTTTTGCTGTTCATAATTTTGAAATATCATTGTTATTTCTCCGGTTTTTAAATAAAAATTAATACAAACTTTCAATCGCTTCTATTTCAGGTGTTTCATGCCATTGACCTTCAACTGAATATCTTAAAGCGTCTATACAGTGGTCAGGTTGATTACTATCCGGTACTGAATAAATAATATCTTTAACTTCATCATACTTATAAGAATAAGACATTATTTCTGAAATAGTATTAATGCAATGCGGCATTATTATAATTTTGTGCCTTAATAAATAGTCTAAAGAAAACATAATTGAACCTTTTTTCTTCTTAACAGGATATATTGATAATCCTGCTTGTTTAAATTCTAAAATTCTATCAGGTTCTGCACTGTCTGCATGATATACTAAATATTTAGGATAATTTCTTTCTTTTATTTTATTAAGAAATTCATAGTTAGTCCAACCACGACCATAAACTTCATCAAGTACAATTATTTTATCAGATATTTTAGCTGTTACTAAACATACAGAAGCACCTGTAGTAACACCCCAATCTATACCTGCATTTATTGTATATTTGTAATCATAAATATTATCACTAAGTAAAATATTCGATTTACTTTTATCATAAATTTCATAATTATTAAAAACAAGTTTTTCTGTATTAACTAACCATTCACCTTCAGATACCATATTGAAATATGCTTTATTATTTTTATAAGCATTTAACTTCTTTTCAAAATCAATTCTGTCAATAAATATATTATCACGATAAGTAGATTTATAAATTGATGATTCATATATTTTTTCAATAAAGAATTTTTTATTTATCCAATGTCGAATATCCACAGGATTAAAAGTTAGAATAAACTGATTTTTAGTTTTACTATTTTTATCTTGTCTTATTGATAAATATAATTCACTGAAATCTTCTTCAGTCAGAAATGTTGCTTCTTCAATCCAGATTATACCTTTAATACCTGTAATTGATTTAATTTTATCACCATCAAGTCCAAAAAATAAAATTGAATTATTATTACCTTTATAAACAATTTCCATTGGACTGATTTTGAATATAAATTCACTTTCAAGATTTTCTTTAACTATAATATCTTTTAATTGCTGATAAACAGTTGATTTCAATCTTCTTTCAAATTTATGTATAGCTAACATTCTTAAATTTTCTTCAGTCATCATTCGAATTAAAATCTTCTGCGCAGCAACATATGATTTACCTGAACCACGGCCGCCATATAGTAAAACGATTTTACTGTCATCTTTCAAAAATTTTTCATATATCTTATTTATCTTCATCGTTATTATTCAATTATACCTAGTGTTGGTTCTGAATTAATATTATTAATATTACGTTTTTGCTGTTCTTCAATTAGTTTATTTAATTCAATTTTTCTTTTTTCTTTTTCTTCATTAATCTTTTTAATCAAATCTTTTTCTTCTTCAATTTCTTTTTCTTTTAATAACTTCATTTCAGATTCATCTGAAACCATTTCTTCTGCTTCAATATCATTTATTTTAATTGAATTATTATTTTTTTCATTTTCTTTATCTTTATCAGTAACATAAGTTATCTGTAAAGTTTTATTAATAACTTCACTTTTACTTTCAGTTTTTTCAGTCCAATTAAACACTAATTGCATATATAATTTAGCAGCAGTCATGTCACCTTCAATTGCTTTTACTGCGATTGCGTTTAATACTTCATCACGAAATTTCTTTACTTGTGAAATACCTTCATTTAAATCAAGTTCTTTATAATGTCTTGCTACTGCAGTTGTCGATAAACCGGTTTCTTTTGCTATCTTTGTTAAACTTGGCGCAACATATGGATTTTCTTTTCTTAATTTCCAATAAGCAGTAAGTATCTTTTCGTGATTTTCATACCAGTCTGTTTTTTTAGTTTCTGATTTAGCGTTTATTCTTTTTATCTTATTCATAATTTTATTCGAATTGTTCTGATTCATTATTTTGTAAATCCTTGTTTATTTCGTCCAGATTTATTTCATTTAATTTTTTGTTTTCTTCTTCATCCATTGGCTTTCTATTTATAAAATCATAACCGTAAATACTGAATTCAGTATTGTCTAATTTATCTTCATATTTAAATTTGTATTTTTTCATTCGTCTTTGCAGATAATCGCAGTAGTCATTAAGAAAAATATCCACAAGTTTTGATAGACTTATATATTTTATTTCAGGTATTTTTTTAAGTCTTTTTAATGTTTTGTAAGAAAGATATAGCGAATAGTTTTTACCGTTTTTACCTGGTTTAATGTTGATTCCTAATTTTTCCATAAAATATATTATCCTTTATTTTTTTTTAGTCAAGTTCATAAGGCATTTGTTTTATTACTGCGGTTCTATAGTTATATAATTTAAATGCATAAAACTTTGTATCATCTTTGTTGTATCGAACAGTATAATTAAATTCAAAGTCTTTTCTTTTATTAAATATTTTTCGAAATTCATTTAAATCAATAATTGAATATTTAATTATTTCAGTTTCATTTTCATTCATAAAAGCGTATAAATAATAATCGCCTTTTTGTTCAAGTATCTTTTTAAGTTCGAACTGTCTTATAGTTAAATCATTCGAATAATATAAATAGTAATCATAACATCGAATTCTAAAGCCTATATATTTATCTGTGCTATCTGATAATGTTATAATTAAATCACCAACTAAGTTTCTATCAGCGTTTAAATCGTATTTTAATTCTATTGGCTTAAAATATTCTAATATAATATTTATCATCTTAAAGAACATTTTGTTTTCAATTACAACATTATTTATGTAATTGATTTCTTTTGAAATTGTTTGTTGATTCATAATTTTTTTCTCCTAATAAATATTTAATAATATTATTATTCATTAACAGTATCAAGTTTCACAACAGTTAACTTGTTTGTAAGGATATTATCCTTACTGGACTTACTGCAAAGTCCTTTATCCCATTAGTCATAAGACAGTTTGGGATTGCCTTTCGCATTATATTTCCACTTATAATTATAGGCAAATAAAAAAAAGCGCAAAAAAAGAACGCTTTTATTTTTTATTTTTTTCTAAAATATATTTTTTAACTTTTGGATTATTATACATTATTCTATAAATTGCTGTAGTAAATAAATTGAAATTGTAAAGAAGTAATTCATTAAATTGAAAAATTATGTTTTCAGGTTTGATTACAACTGTTACGATTGAAAGTATTTCATTTAATTTTATTTCTTCTGGATTTTTAGAATAAATTTCTTTATATATTTCAGAAATTACATTTCTTACTTTTTCATCTGGAATTTTATTTCTTTTATCTTTTTGCATTCTGTTTAATACGCATTTTGAATGATAGTCAGTATCTGCTATTCTTTCACCGATTTCTTCCTTAGAAAGCGTTTTGAAAATAGAAGCCACATAATATAAATTAAGGCCGTAATCGTTAGAAATATTCTTATAAAGAATCTTCTTATCGCCTTTCTTTGCGTTATGATAAATATCCTTATATCGATTATAAATAGCTTTAATTTCTTCTGAATCGATTTTAATCTTATTTTTAACTGCTTTTTTTCTTTCATTCATTGTTCCTCCGATAAAATTTATGTAACATTTGATTATAAATATGGAATAAAAAAGAATTTAGTTTATTTTTTTATAAGATTGGAAGATTGGAAGATTGAAGTAATGATACTAAAGAACATCAATTTTAATGCCACAATTTACATAATGTAGATTATCAGACAAGATTTTCTTGCTTTTTTTGCTGTATTGCAAGATTATCAAAATAATACAGCGATTAATTTTTAATTTTAATTAAAATTTTATCAATTTGAAACATTTTAAAATTTAATCAACTTCATACTGTCATCTTTAATTTCAATTTTATTCGCAGTTAATACTAAAGAAAAAGTTAAAAGAAAAGCCGGAAAAGAAACTTGTTTTGACGATTGTGACACGTTTGTAGATATGACATTATCACAATAAAAACTTGCTTTCCCGCTTAAATATTTGTTTTTTAATTTGAAATGTTGAACTGGCAAGTCATTATTTTTATTTGATAATTCTAAATTTTTATTGGATTTAGAAACGTTTTTAATATTTTCTTCTTCTAAATATTCATTTTCTATTTCATATCTTTCTTTAAGGTTTATATTTTCTGTATTTATTTCATCTAAATCTGTACCGTCTGATAGATAAATTTTAGTTGTATTTTTATTGTCATATATCGGATATTTCATTTCTATTTCTATTACGTGGTTTTTCGTTTCTTCTATATAATCTACTGTTATTTTGTTTATAAATGTTCTTATTATTCTTTGTTTTTTTATGTCGTCTTTAAGATAGTATAGTTCTTTTATTTTATCTTTTAGTATTAATATCCATTTATATATGCTTTCTTCTTCATCAATTAATTTTATTTTTTCTTCATTCGCATTAATCTTATCATTAATTGATTTCTTTTCTATTTCTATTTCAATTAAATATTTTTTTAGTTCATCGTCTGTTATTATGTTTTTTGTTGCTATTCTAATCAGATTTTCTTTTTCTATATCTTTTTCTTTTAGTTTTTCTTTTAATAGTTTTATTTCTTTTTTGATTTCATCTATGTTAATCTTTTTATTTGAAAATTTTCTTTTAACTTCTTTTCTAACTAAATCGCTGTTAGATAATATGAACAATAGTTTTTCCCAAACTAAATTATTTAGTTTATCAATGTTAATGCTTTTCATTCCACAGAATTTAGTTTCTTCACTTCTTTTTGATAAACAGTAATATACTTTAAAGCCTTTTTTTTCATTTATTCTACCGATAAGTACTTTATTACATCGATTACAGAATACTAGTGATTTTAATAAATAAAAATTACTTTTATTATTTCTTAATGAAAATTTTCTATTTTTCTTGAAGTTATCTTGTATTTGTTGCCAGGTTTTTTCATCTATTAATGGTTCTATTTTTATTTTTAAATTCTTAAATGTTCTTTCGCCTTTATATAATGGATTTTTAAGTATTCTTTCTATTGTGCCTTGTTTCCAGATAAATAATTTTTTGTCTTTGAATATTATTTCGCCTGTATATTTGTTTCTTAATTTTAGTCCTTTTTTATAATATTTTGATGCTTTTGTTGGTATTTTCATTTCATTTAATTTTTTTGCTATTCTTTTTGCGCCCATTCCTGATAAACTATATGAAACGATTTGTAAATATATTTTCTTTTCTTCTTCATCAACTACTAAGTAATTGTTTTCATCAACTTTATAACCAAACGGTGGTATTCCACCGACATATTTACCTTCTTTTACTGCTAATTCTTTACCTGCCATGCTTCTTCTTACACGTTGTGAATTTTCACGTTTTGCAAATGATGATAGTATTTCATACATCAGAATATTATCATAGTTATTAAATTCATATTTACCGTTTACTGTATATAAAATAACATCATTGTCTTTGAATATTTTTTTAATATGCGCTGATACTAAATCATTTCTTGATAATCTATCAATTTCTGTTACAAATACGTTTTTTGCTTTTCCTTCTTCTACTTTATTTAGTAATTCTTGTAGTTTAGGTCTGTTATCTATGTTTTCAAATTTACTGCTTTCACTTTCTTCATCTAATATTTCATAATTCATTTTCAGTTTTTTTGCTAATTCTTTTCCTGCTTTTTTCTGTGCTGCTAATGAATAACCTGATTCTTGCTTTTCACTTGATACACGTGTGTATATGTAAAGTGTTTCTTTTATCATTTTTTAATCTTTCTTATTTTTTATTTTTATTTATCTGGAATATAATTTAAAATTTTTTTTAAGAAAATTATATTTTTAATTTTTATTTCCATATTTATCCAGTGGATTCATTAATTTTTTTTCTCCTAATTTTCATTATAGAAAAAAAAAATAGCCGGTGTAAGATTAATACACCGGCTTTCTTTTGCGTTATAACTTTTTAATTTTATTTTATTCGGTTGATTTTGGTAATGATAGTGATAAAAAATTCTTTGTCTGTATTCTTAGTTTATTGGTTTCTGTATCGTATAATAAAAATTCTTTACTTATACGATTTAATATAACTTTATTCAGAACAAATGGATAATTAATTTTTCGAATTTTTATTTTGGATTTTTTATTTGCTAATTCTTCTTTGTTTTTATGATTTATTTTATATGAAAAAATCAGATTTTTTTCTTTTTCATCATATTTAATTTTAATTGTTAATTCAAAATTGGAATTTTCTTTTTTGATTAATTTAATAAAATTTATGATATCTGTTAGAATTTCATCAAGCGATAATTTTAGTTCAATGATTCTTTGCAATACATTTACTGAAACCAAAAATTCATCGTATTGTAAATAGTTGTGTGTTTGTCTTCTTAGTTTTCTAGCTGCTAAAATTTCTTCTTTTGTTTTTTCTTTTTTATTCATTGGTATTCTCCGAATTAAAGATTAGCAAGTTCTTCTTCTAATTTTCTGATAAATTCTTCATCATGTCTTTTCTTTCTTTCTTTGAAATCAATAAAATACAAAATTCAATAAATTAAATAATTAACCATAAAAAACATAATTTAAAACCATGCTTTTATGGCTTGAATTTTGCTGAAAAACTTTAAATGGATATTTAACATCATTTAAAGAAACCCGATATTTCAATTTCAAGTTTTTTATTTCAA